>Ga0075419_10002518_pt1 | contig 11766 bp, 16 predicted proteins | sample SoiMetdeltSBSDD3_FD_76900 | JGI IMG/M metagenome (GOLD analysis project Ga0075419, IMG submission 76900) | Bulk soil microbial communities from a Populus tree surrounding site in Tennessee, USA - Soil MetaG P. deltoides SBSDD3 | ecosystem: Environmental > Terrestrial > Soil > Tree plantation... | reverse complement strand
GTAGGCCAGCACGATGACCGCGCCGGCGTTGCCGAGACTGCCCAGCCGGATGGTGCACGACAGGATGGTGCCGGAGTCGGTGCGCTGGAACCGGGCCGCCGGCCTTGGTTCGGCCGCGCCGACCTGGGTGCGCAGCGCGGACACGTCGACGGCGGTGCACAGGTTACCCACCGCCCGGTACGCCGCCCCCGGCGCAGTCGGCGATGCCGATGTCGCGGCAGTAACAGGTGGGGCCGCCGGCCCGCCCGAGCTGGTGGCGGGGGTCGGCGCGGCAGGGGTGGTCGGCGCCGCCGCCGGTGAGGTGCCGCGGCCCGGACCGCATCCGGCGACCACGAGGCCAACGATGGCGACGGCGACGGCGACGGCGGGCAGGGTGCGGAGGTCGTCTCGGGTGCTCATGTCTGCCCGCCTGTCCGGGACCTGGCGTCGGCGCCGGTGGCCCGGGTGCGCCGGGCGGAGTCGGTTAGGCGACCGACCTGTTCGAGGACGGCGATGGCGAACGTGTCGGCGTGGGCCTCGGTGTGCGGGCCGGCGATGTAGACGACCGGGCCGATCAGCGACGTGAGCCGGCGCCAGTCCAGTTCCGGCATGCGCCGGGCCTGCAGCACCTCGGCCGGCACCGGCTGGCCCGGATGGGCCAGCAGCAGATGCCCCAGGGTGTGCAGGGCGAGCAGCTCGCGGTGCAGCCGGGTGGTGTTCTCCTCCACCAGCACGTAGTCGGTGTCGGCGGCGGCGAACCAGGGCAGGCAGCCGCCGTGCGGTGGCCGGCTGTAGATGGGCAGCAACGCGATTGGCCGCATCCGTACCGCGGCCAGCCGGGCACAGAATGTGGTCAGGTCGAACGGGTCGGCGCCGGCCGTGACGGCGGCCAGGTCGATGTCTGGCAGTGGGGCCGGTGTCGGTGGGCGCCGGCCGGTGAGGTCGTACACGATGAGTCCCCCGAAGTGGTGTAGTTGGGCGGTGGCCTGGAGACACTGTGGACAGTTTGTCGATGCGGTGGGGAGGGCAGCCGGGCACGGCGGAACCCACGACGCAACCCCACTGCTGTGGGTTCCGCTGGCGGTGCCGGTGCGGCTGGTGCCCGGCTGCCCTGGTTTCCTGGTGTTAGGTCTGCGTGTGCCGGCCGGTCGCTCGTCGACGGAGGCGACGACACGAGACGCCGGTGCGGCGGTGGAGGTCGGGCACCGTCAAAGGACCCTCCCCGAAAGCCGGTCGCCATCACTGACCTAAGCGCGGCGCACGCATGGGCCACTGCGGCACCGGCGCATCTGCCGGCGAAATCCACAGTGGACCCTTCTGCCACGGTGAGCCTCCTTCCTTGTCCGGGTACGGCCGCTGCGGCGTTATGGCGCCCGGTTTCTCATCGGCGTGGGGGCCGGATGTGCCGTACCCGTAGGAGACTGCACCCGAAGGCGCGCGGGCACCAGGCAACTGCGAGTTGTACAACTGGCCAGTTGCACCCGTTTCACGCTCAGCGCCGAGATTCGCGTGCACATGGTGAAAAGGCCCATCCGTTGAGGGGAGCGCCCGGGTGACCGGCCGATAGAGGTTGATCCGCAACCGCGAACCGTTGATAATGCGATGCGGGAGGCTTGGAGAACGCCATATCGACATGGGGGGATGGACGTTCATGCGTTCACCATCGGCCAACCACGCCCACCACCCGCCTTTGCGGGCCGCAACAGCAACCGCGGCGGCGCAGCAGGATGTCCGCGCCGACCGGTCGCGGGAAGGCGGGCAGGGAGCCGCGCCATGACCGGCGCCGGCCGGCCGCCACACCCACGCCCGAACCTGCCCGACCTGACACCCAGCGCCGAACTGCGGCGGTTGATGCGCGCCTGGCGCGACCGCCTCGACCGGCACACGGACCGCCGATCTGGCACCTCCGGTGGCGAGCCCGTCCCGCGGGTCACCCAGGACGCACTGGCCAGGCGGCTCGGCGTAACGCCCACCTGGTACCGAAACCTGGAACGCGGCATCCGAGCCGGCTACTCCACCATCTTCCTGGACAAGGTCGCCCGGGTGCTGCGACTGGATGTCGACGAACGGCACGTGCTCTACCTGCTCGCCGCCGACCGGCTGCCCGCCGCCCGGGCCGGCTCACCGGCCACCGCGATCACCGACCCGGTCACCGACATCGTGCACACCCAACCCTGCCCCGCCTACATCGTGGATGCCGCCTGGGACGTGCAGGTACGCAACCACGCCATGGACGACTGGTTCCCGCAGCTGCGTCAGGTCGAGAACATCATGCGGATGGCGTTCTGCATCCCGGACACCCGACACCAACTCGTCGACTTCGAAGGCGACTGGGCGCCGTCCATGCTCGGGCAGATCCGCGGCGCCCTGGCTCGCTGGCCGAACAACCCGCGCCTGAACCGACTCGTCACCGACATCCTGGCCAGCAACAACCACGCCCGGCGCCTGTGGCACCAGCCCGTCGTGCGCATCCACGCCGATGGCGAACGACGCCGGCTGTACGTGCCCCACACCACCGACCCCTGCCTCATCGAAATCGTCGCCTTCAGCCTCATGCGCGCCGAAAACCTCCGCATGATCCTCCTCAAGCCGGTCCGCGACGGCCGTCCGGCCGATCCCCGCCCGCCGCCGGCACCGGCCTGACCCGCCGGACGGCCCGCGGGACCCGACCGCCGCTAGGCTGGGCTCGCGGTACCCATGACACCGGGACGAGGAGGAACAGGTGGCGGGCAAGTTCGAGCTGTACAAGGACGCACAGGGCACATACCGGTTCCGGCTCAAGGCCGGCAACGGCGAAATCATCGCCGTCGGCGAGGCGTACGAGTCGAAAGCGGCCGCGATGAACGGCATCGACTCGGTACGCCGCAACGCCGCCGACGCCCCCCTCGACGACCAGACCTGACCAGCCGCTCTGGCCACCAGGGCGGCCAATGACGCCACGGGCAGCCGCACCCGGACCGTCCGCGCAGGAGTAGGCCCACCCCGCGGGCGGCCGAGCCGCCACGGCGTCGTGTGCCAACCCCGCCTGGAGATCAACCCAATCTCTTGACGGTCTAGTACAGGTGTACGACAGTCGAGGGATGGTGGGGAAGAAAGACCTGGTAGGACGCTGGTGGAACGGCCGGTACGGGCGCATCGCCCGACGCGACATCTGGCTCTACACCGACGACGAGCGTTGGCTCGTCGAGGCCCGGGAAGGCGACAGCGACAGCCCGGTACAGACGTGGCCGTTCGCCTGCGAGCCCGACGCCCGGGCCCTGGTCACCAAACTGATCGACACCAGTGGCGGCGCACCCCAGTGGCGGGACCTCACCGGACTGTACCGGCGCGGCGACGGCCGGCCCACCGTCAATGACGACTGCGACGGATAGTCCTTGCCGCGACATCTCCACCGTGCCGGCCCGGGCCTCTGTGAGCAACACACCAGGCACCCACCGAAACGTCTCCGCCGGCGCGCTATGTCCGCACCACCCGCTCAGTCCCAACTGATCACCTCCAGCAGTGTCGTCATCTCCTCCACCAGCACCCGACCCCACACCCGTTGTACTGAGCGAGCATGGCTGCTTGCCATGGCCTGCCGTCCCAGCGACCGCCGTTCTTCGGCATACGTCCGTACAATCTCGATCAGCTCGTCAGCCGTTGGTCTGTCCTCGCCAGTCACGTTGCGGATGTGCGCCAGCTCGTCGTCGCTCACGGCCCGGACGCTACGGTCGCTCTTCTGCCGACTCCACCCCGTTTGGCTGGGCAACCTCGACTACCGGCTCCAAAGGGTCGCGGCCTGGATAGTTGTCGTCCAGGTGCCGGAAGTCCCCGGCGCTGTCGAGAAGGTCGCTTACTGCCACCTGGTATAGCTCCGCCAGCCGCACCAGCACCGGCAATGCGGGCGGATAGCCCGCCGAACTCGGCCACGCCTCCCAATACGCGAAGTTCTTGAACGTCTTGCCGGCATCGTCGCCAGGCCACTTGGCGTTCCAGGCATCAGCCGCCTGCTGCTGGCTCCAGCCGTGCGCCATCCGAATGGCGACCATGGCATTGACCTTGAACCGCCTGCGTATATCGTCAGCGATCTGCAGCCGGGTCAGGCCCTTGGTGCGCAGGCTGTCCACGAGCGGTTGTACACCAACGCGGGTACTCATTGCCTCTCCTTCGTCGCGGGTATTATCGGAGTGATCATCAGGTTGGAGTGATCACCAGCGCACGTCGGTGGCCGAGGGCACCGCGGCCGCTAGCAAGGCCACCAGCGCGCGTTGCGGTGACGCAAGCGCCTCCACGGCCGTGGCCATCGCGCGGTGGCTGCTCGCCGGGGCATCCCGCAGCACAACGTCGGCCAAGCCGATGTGTTGGACGAAGCCAAGGAGCAGCCCGTCCGCCACGACTTCCGGCACGCCGCGAACGAGCTGGCGTCGCAAGCGGTCTGCTGGCACGGCCGCCGCGCATGGGTCAACCGGGATGTACCGCGTGACCCGCCCCCAGCGCTTCTTGGTCCGGGTGACCAGGCCCCGGCGCTCCAGTCGCTCCCCCACCGCATCGAACGACCACCCCGCCAGCAGCGCCAGCCAGATCCGCACCTGGCGGCACTGCCGTTGAGCAAGGAGCTGCTCGAACACGGTGTAGGCCAAGGCGTCTTGCGGCTGTGAACCGTCCACGATCTCAAGTCGCCCGTCGCAGACATCGACATGACCGGTTAGCACGAGCTCGCCCAGCAACGCAGCGGCCAGGCCAACGTCCACCGCCCGGTCGGGCACCCGTGAACGGCCCCGGTCGTCGTGGGCGATGCAATACAGCTCGTCAGCCAACAGCATGTTCAGTCCAGGTACGCCATGAGCGCGGTGCGGTAGGCGGCCAACGCCTCGACGAGCACGTCGACGATGCGCAGGTCATCCAAGGTGATCCGGTCACCGGGCAGGCCCAGCTGTACCTCAGTCGGCCCGGCGTCAATGACCAGGATCGGCGGGGCGTCGCGGAAGGTGTCAGCGTAGGCGTGGGTGCCAGGCAATAGCTCGACCACGACGACGGTCGTGGCATGGGGGGAGCCCGGCACGCGCCAGGGTTGAACGGTTTGTACCGCCGCCAAGCTAGGCGCATCCATGCGGAAGCCTCCTACTCCTTACCGGCAGGCGCCCAACCGGACGGACACTAGCCCGTCGTCCGGTCGATTCGAATCGCCATGTCCCGTTCGGCAGAGCTATTGCTGTTTGGGAGTCGAGCACCCAGCCGGACGGACACCTTCCGTCGCGTCCGGCCGGGGCTTCCTTCCACGGAGCACGCACCGATCCGAGCCCTGACGTACTGGGGTTAGACATCAAGTGACCTTGTGCCAGATGACGAGAGTGCCGTCCCGGTTGGGCGGGGTCGGATCGGTGTCGGTACCAGCGTCTAACGAACTGCCGTTGGGTAGGAATAGCGTCTCGTCCCAATACCGTCCCACTTACGGGGAACCAATGAATATTGGCCGGGGCCGCTAGGCTAATACTGCCCCTGACGTGCACCAATAAAGTGATCAAGGAATCGAGATCATGACCGTCGTGGTCCAGTGGTCTGGCCGCGAGGCACGCGCCTTACGCCTCGCGCTCCGCATGGGCGTACGCCAGTTCGCCGAACATCTCGGCGTAGCCGACTCGGCCGTGTCCAACTGGGAACGGCGGGGCGAAAAGGCCCACCTGCGCTATCAGACGCAACATGATCTAGATACGGTGCTGGCGCGGGCGGACGACCAAGCACGCGAACGTTTCCGGCTGGCCATGTCGCCGCACGAGCCGGACATCTCGGCCTCCACGCAGGATCTTCGGGTCAGTCCGACCCTGCCGGGAAGCCCACCGCGTGTCACGCATCCCGTTGACGGCAAGGTCATGGTGCTTGTTGCCACAGGCAGCTTCATGTGCGGGCCAGACAACGGGCTGGTGACACTGCCGGGCTTCTACGTGGACCTCACGCCGACCACCAACGCGCAGTACGCCCGATTCGTCGCTGCCAGTGGCCACCGGTCACCTCTGCATTGGCCGCATGGCCAATTTCTTGAGGAACTGGCTGAGCATCCGGTGGTCTACGTGACCCATCACGACGCCACGGCGTATGCCCGCTGGGCCGGCAAGACCCTGCCCAGCGAGGCCGAGTGGGAGAAGGCGGCCCGCAGCGAGAAGGGCTATCTATATCCATGGGGAAACCAGCCTACTGCGGCCAAGTGTAACGTTCGGGAGTCGGGCATCGCGGCTACGACACCAGTACATCGTTATCGCAGCGGTGTCAGCCCGTACGGCGTCTACGACCTAGCCGGCAACGTCTGGGAATGGTGCCGTACCGAGACGACGCCAGGCCGGTACGTATTACGCGGCAGCGCCTTTACCAGCCCGTTTGAGATGGCTGCGGCGGCAGCCACCAACGACGCGTCTGCCGACATGCAGGACGACGACACCGGGTTTCGGTGCGTGGTAGCTGCTGAGATTCTGGACGCCCAGCTCGCCGAGATTGTGTGAACCCAGCGGCGTTACAGATCTTCGCCCGGCCGCGCCAGGTAGGCGCTCTGAATGTCCTGCACAGAATCTAGGTTGGTGAAGGTCACTTGATCAATCGAGCGGACCGCCCGCACGCCGACACCGGCGTTGGTGATGAATGCTGCGCCGAAGCTCTCTAGCTCGTCCAGTGAGATCGGCGCCGTAATCGACTCCAGGCCGAGCGCGGGCAGCGCCTCCTGCACCAACCGCATGGTGACACCGGGCAGCCAGTTGGCCTCGGGCCAGACGACCCGTAAGCCATCGAGGAACCCGACATTCCAGGTCGCGCCCTCAGTGATGTGTGAGTCCGGGCCGCTGAACAGGACATCATCGAACCCGGCACGCTGGGCTTGACGCCGGAGATAGACCGTGCTGAACAGGCCGACGTGCTTGATGGCCGGTAGGTCGCGTTCGTAGCGGACAGCTTGCAGCCGCAAGGGCAGCAGTTTCCCAGTGGGTGCGGGCCGAGTGGTGATCAGGACTTGCGGCTCGGCAATAGCACCAGGATGCCCAAGCTCAAGGCCAGGGGCGAATACCGTCACCCGGACGACGACAGGTGACGGTGCCTGATCGAGCGCCTGCCGGACGAGCTGGCGTACGCGTCCGACGTCCAGCTCCGTATCGAAGACGGCCCTGCAATCCCGGACGAGTCGGTCGAGGTGCAGTGCGAGGCCGCGCACCCGCCCGTCCTCCACCCGCATAGAGGTGAAGTGGCCGTAGTTGTAGAGCCCAAGGGTGGCGAGATTAGCGAGGGATGCAGGGTGGCCGTTCAGCTCCATGGACACCCCCGTGACGGTAACGTAGATCACGAGAGCGATGAAGTCGCACCGACATACAGAACGGCTGGGCCTGAGCAGGCCAGAGAGCCGTTCGGACGTTGATCTGAGCAGACGAATGATCTCAGCTTCGGTCAAGGCTGACGAAGGTGGCGCCTGACGGATGCTGTGCGGACTTGGACGCCCGCGTGGGGGCCGAAACTCGGTCTTTGCCGGGAGCCGCAATTCTTGTCAGACGACGGCGAACTGGACGACGCCGCGCGACTTGCCCATCAAGCGTCCGGGCCGCGATGAAAAGGGGTCTAGCGACGTGGCCCGGGACTCCAGTGTCCGCGTCGGCGGGAAGCAGTCAGGTTCGGCGGCCTCATGCGATACTCCGAGGCTGAAGTCCTGGCCTCTGGCGACATGCGAACTCGCGTCGTGCAACTACGCCAGTGTAAGTACCGGCTGTACGTACGCATTTGTCCGTGGCGGCACCACGTCGTGATCCGGTACCACCGAATCCGAGACTCGATTTTGGGGGTGGTGCCATGGCCGTGCTGGCGGACCAGAGACCTACGAGAGGTGCGGCTAAGTCGGTCGTTACCGGTGCGGTGCGGCCCAAGCGCCGATGGTCGCTGCTGGTCGGTGGCCTTCTCCTGGTCCTGGTGTGCGCTGGGATCTTCGCGGTGGTTCAGCTGTCCGGCGACGCCCGCGTGCAGGTGCTCGCGGTGGCGCGGCCGGTGGCTGCGGGGCAGGTTATCAGCGGCGAAGACCTGCGCGTGGTCGGGGTGGTGCCCGACGCGTCGGTGCCGCTGGTGCGCTCGTCAAGGCTGATGGAGGTGGTTGGGCAGACCGCGGCCGTGCCGCTGGCGGGGGGCACGCTGCTGGCCGAGTCGCAGCTTGGCCCGGCGTCGTGGCCGCAGGCCGGGCAGGCGGTGGTGGCGGTGGCGCTCAAGCCGGGCCGGGTTCCCGCCGGGTGCGCGGCGGGCAGCCATGTGCGGATCGTGACCGTGGCGAAGGAGACCACGACCGAGACCAGCGCGCCGCCTGCTGCGGTTTCGGTGGCCGCGGTGGTGGTCGGGGTGACCGAGGCCGTTGACGGTGCGGGCACGTCGGTGGTGTCGCTGCTGCTGACCCAGGACGACGCGACGAAGATCGCGGGCGCCGGGTCGGAGCTGGCGCTGGTGTTGGTGAGCAACTGATGCTGATCGCTGTCACGTCCGTGAAGTCCGGTGGCTGCACCACGTTCGCCGCCGCGCTGGCCGCCGTCTGGCCCGCCGAGCCCGGTCTGCTGGTGGAACTCGACGCCGCCGGCGGGGACGTCGGCGGCTGGCACGGCGTGCCGGACACTCCCGGCCTGGCGACGCTGGCCAACGCGTGCCGCAGCGGCGGCCCGGTCGACCTCGCCTCCCATGTGACCCGCCTGCCGTGCGGCATCGACGTGGTGGTCGCCGCCGCCGGACGGCCACAGGCCAGCGCCGCCGTTGGTTTGCTTGCCGACACCGAGCCCGCCCGGTGGGCCAAGGAACGCCCCACGATCCTCGATTTCGGCCGGCTGGAACCAAGCTCACCGGCGCTGCCGCCGCTGCAGGCCGCCGACGCGGTACTCGTGGTGACCCGCGGTGACGTGCTGTCGCTCAAGCGGGTCTTCGACGCCGAGCTGCCCACCGACCGCGCCCAACTGGTGCTGGTCGGAGAACCGGCCTACCGCGGCGAGGAGATCACCGCCACGGTCGGACTGCCGGTCGCCGTGCAGCTGCCGTGGGACCGGCACAGCGCCGAGGTCATCGCCGGGACCCGCCGCGCCCGCCGAGCGTGGAAGCGCGTCGGCATGCCCGCCACCGCCCGCACCCTCGCCCTGGCTCTCGCCAACACCCCTGACCCGCAAGGACATCACCGATGACCATCACCACTGTTCCCATCCGCAGCGAGGCCGATCTCGTCGCTGATCTGCGCGCGCAGGTGTCGGCCGCGATGGCGGGCCACGCCGGGAACGGCCCGCTTGGCGCCGCCCGCCGCCGGGAGCTGGCCGAGCAGCACACCGCCGAAGCCCTCGACGCACATGCCCGCCAGGCCCTGGATGCCGGTCGACCACCACTGTCGGCGCAAGCCGAAGCAAGGGTCGCCCGCGCCGTTATCGACCACATCATCGGCGCTGGCGGGCTGCAGCAGCTCCTGGACAACCCGGAGATCGAAAACATCAACGCCAACGGCTGCGACGAGGTGTTCATCCGCTACGCCGGCGGCGGCTACGAAGCCGGTCCGCCGATCGCCGACTCCGACGAAGCGATGATCAACATGATTCGGACGTTGGCGTCGGAGGCCGCGTTCGCCGACAACGAACTCGGCCACGGTGAAGAGCGCAGCTTCGACCGCAATAACCCGCAGCTGGACCTGCGCCTCAAGGACGGGGCGCGGTTGTGTGCGGTGATGGCGGTCTCGCGTCGTCCTGGCTTCTCGATCCGCCGTCCGACCCTGATCAACGCGGACCTCGACGACCTGACGGCGCGGGGCATGCTCGACGTCTCGTTGTGCCGGGTGCTGCAGGCGGCGATGCGCGCCAAGCTGAACATCATCTTCGCCGGGGGCACCAACACCGGCAAGACGACGTTCGCCAGGGCAGCGGCCCGCGCGATCCCGCCGCACGAGCGGCTGATCACCATCGAGGACGCCTACGAGCTGGAACTGGGCGATCCGGTGGCGCACCCGAACGTGATGGCGTTCCAGGCCCGCCGCGCCAACCTCGAAGGCGTCGGCGCGGTGCCGATGGCCGCCCTGGTGCGTACCGCGTTGCGGATGGACCCGGATCGGGTCATCGTCGGCGAGACCCGCGGCGACGAGGTGATCGACCTGCTCAAGGCCATGAGCCAGGGCAACGACGGCTCGTTTGCCACCGTCCACGCGTCATCGTCGCAGCAGGCGTTCTCCCGGCTGATGATGTACGCCGTCCAGGCGCCGGAACGGCTGACGTTCGAGGCGTCGGCCATGCTGATCGCCGAGTCGATCGACCTCGTGGTGCACCTGAACTGGACCCCGGACAAGCAGCGCGTCGTTTCGTCGGTGCGCGAGGTGACCGGGTTCGACGGCCGCGACGTCATCTCCAACGAGGTCTGGCGCCCTGGTCCGGACAAGCGGGCCGTGCCCAACACCCCGATGCGCACCGAGACCCTGGACCGGCTGGAGGCCGCCGGGCTCACCGGGCACACGATCGACCGGGTCGGGTGGTAGCGGTGACCGCATTCGCCGCGCTGCTCGGTGCCGGGTTCGGCCTGGGCCTGCTGGCCGTCTTCGCCGGGTTGCGCCGCCGCAATCTCATTGTCCCGTCGCGCGGCCTCGGCCTGGTCATCACGCGGGAGCTGGTGATCCGGCTCGTGGTCGCCGTGGCCGTCGCCGCTCTGGTCGGCGTGATGACCCGCTGGCCGGTCGGCGCGCTGCTGGCCGGGATCGCCGCCTACGCCCTGCCCAAGGCGCTGGGCGCGAATAGCGACGCCGAGCGGGCGCTGGCCCGCACCGAGGCGGTCGCGATCTGGGCAGAGATGTTGCGCGACAACATGTCCGCCGCCGCCGGGCTGGAGCAGGCCATCATCGTCACCGCCCCGTTCACTCCGGCCGCGATCAAAGACAACATCGACGAGCTGACCGCCGCGCTGCGGCTGGGGCACCGGCTGCCGGTCGCGTTGACCGAGCTACGCGCCCGCCTGGATGACCGCACCGGCCGCCTGGTCGTGCGCGCCCTGCTTCAGGCATCTCAGCGGCAGTCGCGGGACCTGGCCAAGCTGCTCACCGAACTCGCGTCACGGGCCCGCGCCCGCACCAACCTGCGGCTGAAGATCGCCCCCGGGCACGCGAAGATCCGCACCAACGCGCGGATCATCACCGGGTTCACCCTCGTCATGGCCGCCGGGCTGATCATCCTCAACCCGACGTTCCTGCGGCCGTACGACTCCCTCGCCGGGCAGCTGGTGCTCATCGTGGTGGGTGCGGTGTTCGCGGCCGGGTTCCTCGGCATCGCCCGCCTCGCGAAGGTTGGCCTGGACAAGGCAGGTCCACGATGAGCCTCGCGATCCTGCTGGGTACCGGCGTTGGGCTTGGCCTGGCGCTGATCGCGGCCTTCGCTCTCCCGGCCCGGCCGACCTTGGCGCAGGCGTTCGCCGCCCTGCACCCGCCCGCGCCGCGCCTGCCATCCACGGCCCGGCCGCTGATCACCGCCGAGCCCGGCGGTCGGCTGGCCAGCCTCGGGCGGCCGTTCGTGCCGCTGCTGGCCCGCCTCGGCCTGCCCCGCCCCAAGATCCGCGCCGACCTGGGCATCTGCGGCCGCGACCCGGCCCGGCACCTGGCCGAACAAGCCTCGATGGCGACGCTGGGATTCCTGCTGCCGCCCGCGTTCGCCGCGCTGGTCACCCTCGGCGGCACCCCTGTCGGCTGGCAACTGCCAGTGTGGGCGTCGCTGATCTGCGCCGGACTCGGCGTGTTCGTCCCCGACCTCGCCCTGGCATCAGAGGCCGCCCGACGGCGCAGCCGGCTGCGCGAGGCGGTCT
>Ga0075419_10002517_pt1 | contig 11767 bp, 9 predicted proteins | sample SoiMetdeltSBSDD3_FD_76900 | JGI IMG/M metagenome (GOLD analysis project Ga0075419, IMG submission 76900) | Bulk soil microbial communities from a Populus tree surrounding site in Tennessee, USA - Soil MetaG P. deltoides SBSDD3 | ecosystem: Environmental > Terrestrial > Soil > Tree plantation... | reverse complement strand
TGCCGTCCGGGCTGTTGTACATGCGCGACGGGATGTTCCCCATGGTGTTCTTGACGACACGCACGCCCATGGAGGCCGGGCCCATGCCGACCACGCCGATGATGTAGACCTCCTCGGCGGCGATCTTCCAAACGTCCTTGCCGAGCTGGATCCGCTCCTTCTCCGGCACGCCGAACGCCTTCTTCCACTTCTCAATCAGCTCCTTCATCCGCGGCTCCGGCTCCTTGCCCTGGGTGCCGGCGGAGTGGAACCACTTGACGTAGAGCGGTCCCGACGAGGCGACGGCGGCGAGCTCGAAGGGGAACACGTGCAGCGGGAAGGTGAACAGGTGCTCGCTGCCGTCGTTGTTCCAGGCGCCGAGCTGCTGCTCGTTGGCGGCCGTCCGCTTGAGGGCCAGGCTGCGCTCCACCTCCTGCACCTGCAAATCGATGCCGATCTTCTTCCACTGCTCGCGAATCATCTCGGAGATCTGCGTGTACTGCACGAACTGGCCGCCGAGCGTCATGATCTCGATGCGGAGCCGTCCCTTGCCGTCGCCGCGCAGCCGGAAGCCCTCGGCGTCTTTCTTGGCCAGGCCGAGCTTGTCCAGCATCTCGTTGGCCTTCTTGACGTCGAGCGTCGACCACAGCTTCCGGTACTGCGGGCCGGGGTTGTACTTGTTGGTGTCGACCGGGACCACCGAGCCCGGCGTGCCCGTGCCCAGCCAGAACGTCTCGTTGATCTGGTCGCGATCGATGCCGAGCGACAGCGCGCGGCGGAAGTCGGCGGTGTTGAACCACTTCCCGATCTCCGGATCGGCGTCGTAGTTCAGGTTGAACTTGATGATCATGTCGCCGCCGTAGTCGCCGGGATCCAGGTAGACCTTGTAGTTGCCCTTGGCCTGGTTCTCGAGGAACACGGGGAGCTTGCCGAGGTCCATGTGGCGGGAGGCGTAGTCGTACTCGCCGGCGATGGCGCGCAGGTTGATCACCTCGAGGTTCTCCGCCAGCGTGAGCACGACCTTGTCGATGTAGGGCAGCTGGTTGCCGGCGGTGTCCACGAAGACGCTGTAGGGGTTGCGCTCCAGGGTCCAGGTCGGCGTGTTGATCGGGGTCACCGTCTTCCAGGCCGAGAGCACGGGCAGGTCGGGGTTGAGGGCCCAGTCGTTCTTGGCCAGGAACATGCGGACCCAGGAGTCGAACTTCTCGTCCCTGACCTTCTTATCGAGCTCGGCCTGGCCCGCGTACTTGACGTGGAACTGCTTCAGGTAGTGCGCGGGCGCGAAGCCGCCCATCGCGCGGTAGCCGAACATCTGGCCGGCGAGGTCGGTGGAGCCGGCCAGCACGTCGGGGAACATGTAGTACGCCTCGGGGAACCGGTACCGCACCGTGTAGGTGTCGACCTTCTCGATCGCGCCCTGCTTGCCGTTGATGGCCAGGGTCGCCGAGGGCGTGGGGACGAGGTCCTTGTTGCGGTAGACGTCCTCGAACCAGAACACGAAGTCGTCGGCGGTGAAGGGCTTGCCGTCGCTCCACCTCATCCCCCGCCGCAGGTGGAGCAGCCACACCTTGCCGCCCTCCTGCGTCTCGAGGCCCTTGGCGAGGTTCGGCAGCACCTTGTCCCCGGTGTAGTCCCAGAACATCAGGTGGTCGGGCCCCGAGCAGCAGCGGAAGCCGTTCCAGAAGTCGGCGGGGCCGGTGAAGCCGGCGCGCCAGGTGCCGCCGTACTTGCCGATCTCGTGCAGGGGCTTGATCACGAGCGGATCCTGGCCCACGCGCTCGGCCACCGGCGGCAGCTTGCCCGCCTTGACCAGGGCGGCGAGGGCCGGGGCTTCCTTGAGCGCCTTGGGGAACCTGGCGGGATCGGTCACGACCTCGGGGCCCTCGAGCTTGCCGATCAGCGCCTTGCCGGCCCCCTGGGCCAGCGCGCCGGCGGTGACGAGTCCACAGAGGCCGGCCGCCACGAGCGCGACCGTGAGTGCAGATCGCCGTGCTCGGATCCGGGGCCTGCGCCAACCCTCATTCATGACGCCTCTCCTTGTCCCGCGTGCTCGATCGGCGCGCTCGCGCCCGGCCGGGGGGCTGATTATCGTGACATTCGGCGGGCAAGTCCAGGCATGACCGCGCCCGGAGCCCGGCGGCCTCAGCCGGCCGACGTCCCCGGCCCTCCGGGCCGGAGGTCGAGGCCGAGCGCGCACTCCCAGGCCTGCTGCGTCGCGATGTCCTGGGTCCACGGCCGCATCAGCGCTCCGGCGCGCGCGTCGCGCGCGTAGCGCTCGAGCGGATGCCGGCGGAGCAGCGCCCGGCCGCCGCAGACACGGATCGCCTCCTGCGTCAGCGTCACCGTCGAGCGCTGGACGGTCACGTGGGCCGCCCGCGCCCGCTGCACGGCCTCGAGCGGCGCGTCCACCCGCGCCTCGGCGATGGCCCGGTAGTAGAGCGCGCGCGCGCCCTCGAGCGCGAAGAGCATCTCCGCCACCGCGTGGCCCTTGCTCGCGACCTCCGTCTGCACCCCGGCGGCGCCGGGGACCTTGCCGGTGAGGTACGCGATCGTGTAGTCGTAGGCGGCCTGCATCAGGCCCAGGAACGTCGCCGAGAAGGTCAGCGGCGAGAGGTGCGGGAAGGCGTTGTAGAGCGCCCCGAACAGCCCCGGCGGCAGCACCTCGGCCTCGTCCGGCACGAAGACGTCCCGCAGCACCATGTCGCGGCTGACGGTGGCCCGCATGCCCATCGGGTCCCACTCGCCCGGAAAGCTGACCCCGGCGGCGTCGCGCGGGACCTGCAGGTACAGCGTCCGCTCGATCCACGGCTCGTCGCCGAGCCGGATCGCCGGCGTGGCGAAGTAGGGCGCGGCGTCGGCCAGCGAGACGAAGAACTTGCGGCCGTTCACCACGTAGCCCCCGTCGACCTTGCGGGCGGTCGTCCCGAAGCGCCGGCCGCCGACCGACAGCGCCGTGTCTGTCTGCCCCTGCTCCACCGGCTCGCTGTGCGGCTGGCCGTAGAAGACGCCGCGCTCGACGACCTCGCGGAACTTCCGCGCGCGGAGCCGCTCGTGCCGCTCGCGGGCCGGCGCCGACATGGGCATGGCGTCGGCCATCTCGCCCATCATCAGCATGGTCAGGCAATGCATGTTGAAGGTCAGCGCCGTCGAGGCGTTGCCCTGGGCGAGCTGCTCGGCGACCAGGCAGTAGGTCTCGTAGCCGGCCCCGCGGCCGCCGTATCGCTCGGGGACGCACAGGGCCAGCAGACCGGCCGCGCGGAGGTCCTCGTAGTCGTCGAAGGGAAAGGACGCCTCGCGGTCGTGGCGGTCGGCGCGAGGCGCGAACCGGTCGAGGGCCAGCCGGCGGGCCTGGGTGACGAGCTCCTGCTGCGCGGGGGAGGGCTCGACGTTCATCGGCGAGGTCCGCGGCGAGCCCAGGGCTACGCGATGCGGGCCGGCAGCGCCTTGATGCCGCGCAGGAAGTTCGAGTAGGCCCGCACCGGCGGCCCCACCACCTCGATCGCGAGGTTCCGCTCGAGGATCTCCTCCCAGAGGATCTGCAGCTGCAGCTCGGCCAGGCGGTCGCCCACGCAGCGGTGGATGCCGGAGCCGAACGACAGGTGGTGCCGCGGCCGTGGCCGGTCGATGACGAAATCCTCGGGATCGTCGATGACCTCCTCGTCGCGGTTGCCCGAGACGTACCACATGACGACCTTGTCGCCGGCCTTGATGCGCTGGCCGCCCAGCTCGGTGTCCTCCCGGGCGGTGCGCCGCATGTGGATCACCGGCGTCTGCCAGCGGATGGTCTCCTGCACCAGGCCCGGCAGGAGCGACCGGTTCTCGCGCAGCCTGGCCCACTGGTCGGGGTGACGGTGCAGCGCGAGGAGGCCGCCGCTCATGGTGTTGCGGGTCGTGTCGTTGCCGCCGACGATCAGCAGGCCCAGCGTGCCCATGAACTCGCGCGGCGGCATGTCCCGGGTGGCCTGGCCGTGGGCCAGCATCGACAGCAGGTCGAACGTCGGCGGCGCGCCGGCCCGCTCGGCCCACAGGCGGCCCATGTACTCGGCCATGCGCGACAGCTCGGCGAACCGCTCGGACTCGGAGCGAACGGGCGCATCGGGCGCGTGCACGTTGGCGACGGCGACGTCGGACCACCAGGTGAGCTGGCGGCGGTCCTCGAACGGGAAATCGAACAGCGTCGCCAGCATCATCGTGGTGAGCTCGATCGACACGCGGTCCACCCAGTCGAACCTCTCGCCGCGGGGCAGCCCGTCCAGCACGCGCGCGGTCCGCTCGCGGATGGTGGGCTCGAGGTGGGCGAGGTTGGCCGAGGCCACGATGGGCGCCACCACCCGGCGCTGGTGCGTGTGCCGCGGCGGGTCCATGCGGATGAAGCTCGGACGGTCCATGTCCTTCGGCTGGTCTTCCACCTGGATGCCGCCGAGCTCGGCCGCCGAGGAGTAGATTTCGTGGTTCACCTCGACGGTCATGATGTCCTTGAACTTCGTGACCGACCAGTAGGGGCCGTACGCGCTCTCGGCGCAGTAGTGGACCGGCGCCTCACGCCGCAGCCGCGCGAAGTAGGGCCGCCACCGGTCCTCCTGGTACAGGCGGGGATCGGCGACGTCGATCCGGTCCAGGGGAACGGCGTCGACCTCGGTCATGCCTCGTAGATCTTCTTCAGCTCGCTCTCCGCCCACTTCACGGCCTCGGCCGGCGCCGTGCCCTGCGCCGCCTTGGCGTACATGTCGGTGATCACGTACTTCGAGTAGACCTCGGTCGCCTTGGCGGTCGGGGGGCCGGCGTGCCCGAGCAGCCGCGTGCCGCGCGGAGAGGTGCGGAACGGCTTCAGCGAGTCGTCGAGCCGCTCCCACATCGGATGGTTCTCCCAGGACGTGGCGGCGCCGAGCGCGTAACCGTTCTCGATCTCGAACCACTTGCCGAAGGGCTCCTTGCCGTGGAACCACTTCAGGAACTCCTTCACGGCGGTCAGGTTCTTCGAGTACTTCATCACGGCGTGGGAGAACGCCACCGCGTAGGGCGGCGTGCGCCCGCCGGGGCCGTCGGGGATCGCGAAATGCCCGATGTCGGGCCACATCGGCTCGCCCTTGTCGTTCCTGACCTTGTCGGGGTTGCGCTTGGCGTAGATGTAGATCGAGGCGCCGTTGAGGGTGGCGCTGATCTCGCCGGCGTGGAAGGCGCGGTTGTTGTTGGTGTCGTCCCAGGCCAGCGCGCTCTCGTCGCACGCCTGCTTCCAGAAGTCGGTCATCCAGGTCACGGCCTCGACCGTGCCCTTGGAGCCGAGCACGACCTTCTTGCCGCTGGCGTCCGTCTCCGCGCCCCCGAACGTCCACGTGAACGGATACGTCCACGCCGGCGCGTCCCCGAAGGTGTGGCCGAGCGTCTGGCCGACCGGCTTGCCCTTCTTCTTGAGGGCGGCGCCGATCTTCTTGTACTCCTCGAGCGTCTTCGGCGCCTGGTTGGCGCCGACCTCGGCGAACCACGACTTGCGGTACGCGATCAGCGGCGCCCCCGTGAAGTAGGGCAGCCCCAGCCACCGCCCGCCGACCTTCGCCGCGGCGCCGGAGTGCGGGTAGTAGCCGCCCTGGTCGCCGGCCTTCCAGTCGGCCAGGTCGCTGACGTCGGCGAGACCGCCCGCGTACAGGTGCGGCCAGTTGTGCAGCATCATGATGATGTCGGGCCCGGCCCCCGACTGGATGGCCGCGGTGATCCGCGCCTGCAGGTCGTTGGCGTTGATGGTCTCGAACGTGACCTCGACCTTCATCTGCTTGTTGTACTCGGCGACCTGACGCCGCACCTCGACGTCGCCCTCGGGGATGAAGTCCACCCACTGGAGCAGGTGGATCTTGGTGCCCTGGGCGACGGCCGGGGCCCGGCGGGCGGCCAGGATCCCCTGGAGCCCGGCGGCTGCCCCCGCCACGCCCGTGGTCTTGAGGAAGGTCCGGCGGTGCATCGCGACCTGGGCTGGTGCGCGATCAGGAGCGTCCATGGGTTCCTCCTCGCGGCAGGGAAGCGTGGCCCTGTGGGTGCCCATGTGGTAAGGCGGGACGACCCCGACGTCAAGGGGGAGGTCGTCGGGTACACTGCGGCCGTGTCGAACGTGAGCGATGCTTCGGGTCGCCGCCCGCTCTCGCTCGCGCACCTCACCGTGCTGGACACGACGCCGCCCGAGCTGGTCACGGTCGCGGCGGCGGTGGGGTTCAGGACGATCGGCATCCGGCTCACGGCGACGCCGAGCGTCGGCGTGCCGCCGTACGACGTCCTTCACGACGGGCCGATGCTGCGCGAGACGCTGGCGCGGCTGGCCGACACCGGCGTGGCCGTGCTCGACACCGAGTTCCTGCGGTTCGAGCCGGACCAGCCCGTGGGAGTTCCCGAGGGCTTCCTCGAGGTCTCCGCCCGCCTCGGCGCCCGGCACGTGCTCGTCATGAGCGCGGAGCCGGACGAGGCGCGGACGCTCGACCGGTTCGGCGACCTGTGCGACCGGGCAGCCCGGTACGGCCTGCACGTCAACCTGGAGTTCGCGATCTACACGGGCGTGCGCACGCTCGCCCACGCCGCGGACGTCGTCGCGCGGTCCACGCGCGCCAACGCGTCGGTCCTGATCGACGCGCTGCACTTCAGCCGCTCGGGCGGCCTGCCCGCCCACGTGGAGCAGGTCGATCCGTCGCTGCTCCGCTACGCGCAGATCTGCGACGCCGGCCCCGACATGCCCGGCCCCGCGGATACGCCGGCGCTCATCCGCGAGGCCCGCACGGGCCGGCTCTTGCCCGGCGAGGGTGTCCTACCGTTGAAGGAGCTGGTGGCGGCGCTGCCCGCGGACGTGCCGCTGGCGATCGAGGCACCGTGCCGGGCGACGGCCGGGCTGCCCGCCCTGGAGCGGGCGAGGCGAGCCTACCGGGCGCTGGCGGACCTGGCCGGCGGCTGAGCGAGGCCCCACTCCCGGGCCAGGCTGTCAGGGATGTGGAACGCGGTGCGGGCGCCGCCCCGCGGTCGGGTGACGATGTCCTCCAGAAGGCGGCGCGAGATCAGCGCGCTGGCTCCCGCCAGGCCCGGCAGCCCCTGGAACACGTCGCTCTTCACGCCGTTGACCACGCGCGCCGAGGCCCGCAGCAGGGGCCGGTAGACGCGGGGCCAGATCCCGAGCCACGGCACGCCGAGCATGTCGCACGTCGCCGCCGGCAGGAGCCCCCGCATCAGGATGCGCGGGATCGGGCCGAGGAGGATCCGCGAGGTGCCCGCGAAGCTCTCGACGACGCCGATCAGCGACGTCGTGAGCGCGCGGCCGTCCGGCGTGTCGCCCGCGCGACGCGCCTTGATGGCCTCGAACAGGCGCGCGGCGTCGTCGACGTCGCGCGCGAGGAGCTCGTCGGCGATGCCGAGCACGTGCCCCACGACGTTCCAGCAGTGCAGGTAGGCGGCGGCCTCGTCCGCAGTGAGCCGGATGCCCAGGTGCGTCCAGCCGCGCATCATGACGTGGGAGAAGGTGAGCAGCACGGCCGCGAGGTCTTCCTGGCTCAGCGGCGTGCCGCGCTCGGCCGGCCAGCGCTGGGCCAGCAGCGCGTCGGCCAGGCTGCCGGGCGCCTGGCCGGCGGCGGCGGCGGGCGGCGCCAGGATGAGATGGCGCACGGCCGCGTGCATCAGCCGCACCTTCTGGACCACCCGGATGCCCGAGCCGCCGGGAGCGAGGCCGCCCTCGGCCATGACGGCCAGGACCATGATGGCCGTCTCGAAGATGCGCCGCCTCGCGTGCTCGGCCAGCCGCTGGGTCGTCCCGAGCACGGCCGCCACGTCGCGCAGGACGTAGCACTCGGGCAGGCTCGCGCACGCGAGGATGCCGAACGACGTGAGTCCGTAGCGCAGGAACAGGCTCTCGGCCGAGCGGATCAGCCCGGCGTCGGCCCACGCGGGGAGCTGCCCGCTGACGCGCAGGTACTCGGCCACCTGGGGCGGCCACGGCCCGGGCGGGATGTCGTCGTTGCGCACGAGCCGGGTCAGCAGCTCGTTCACGGCCCCCACCTCCCCCTTGTCGAACACGGCCCTGACCGTGGAGTCCGCGAGCGGATCGCCCGCGCGCCGCATGCGATCGAGCAGGTCGGGGGTCCACCGGTCGTCCGCCATCGGCTGTCCTCCGCGGCCGAGGCTAGTGGCCCGGTCTGCAGAGGTCAAGCACTCCCGATCGCCAAGCGCCGCGGGCCGCCGTATGATCGGCCCCGGGGCGCCGCGGCGCCGGCCGTCGGGGCGCACGGCCAGAGGAGCGACGAGGGATGAAATTCGGGATCCACATCGGCCACATGGGCGGACCGCTCGACGAGATGCGCAAGCTGTGGAAGTTCGCCGACGCCAACGGGTTCGACTGGTTCTCCGTCTCGGACCACTTCCAGGAGTCGCCCCCGCGGGGCGGGGACATGGACTGCTACGAGGCGATCGCCACGCTGACGGCGGCCGCCATGGACACGCGGCACGTCCGGCTCGGCAGCGGCGTCTACTGCGTCGCGTACCGCAACCCGGGGCTGCTCGCCAAGTCCCTCACCACGATCGACCACCTGTCGAACGGGCGGGTCGACTGCGGCCTGGGCGCCGGCTGGCACGACGTGGAGGCCAGGGCGTTCGGCATCCCGTTCCCCACGATCGGCCCGCGCGAGGACATGCTGGAGGAGTACGCGCAGATCATGCGGCTGCTGCTCGACCCCGAGCAGAAGCGCGCCGATTTCCAGGGCAAGCACTTCCAGGTCGCCAACGCGCCGAACTATCCCAAGCCGCTGCAGCCGCGCATCCCGATCTGGATCGGCGGGCGGGGTGAGAAGCGCACGCTGCGGGCGGCGGCGAAGTACGCCGACGGGTGGAACGGCGCCTACATCGGGCCCGAGGACTGGAAGCGCAAGAGCCAGGTGCTGGACCGCTGGTGCGAGACGGAGGGCCGCGACCCCGGGACGATCATGCGGACGGTGAACCTCGGCTTCTATCTCGGCGTCGACGCCCTGGGGGCGGCCCGCGCCGAGGAGGTCTTCCGCAGCCACTTCGGCAGCGGCGACCGCGCCGACCGCACGGGCTACCTGCGGGGCACCGTGAAGGACGCGCACACGATGGTCGACGCGTTCCGCGCCCTGGGCTGCACCCGTCTCAGCATCGCGTTCCGCAACGGCCCCTACGACTGGGACGCGCTGGCGGCGTTCGCGGCCGAGATCGTCGGCAAGGGTTGACGTCCATGACACCGGAGGAGGAGCCATGCTGAAGCCAGGCGACACGGCGCCCGATTTCACCGGGCGCGACCACAACGGCAACACCGTGAAGCTGTCCGACTACAAGGGCAAGACCGTCGTCCTCTGGTTCTATCCCAAGGCCGACACGCCCGGCTGAACCGCCGAGGGTTGCGGGTTCCGCGACCTCAAGGCCCAGTACGACGCCAAGAACGCCGTCATCCTGGGCGCGTCGTTCGACAGCCCGGCCGACAACAAGAAGTTCGCGGAGAAGTTCAGCTTCAACTTCCCGCTGATCAGCGACACCGACCGGAAGATCGGCACTGCCTACGGCGCCAACGTCGACCCGGCCAAGGGCGCCGCGCGGGTGGGCGTGGTGATCGACCGCGACGGCAAGATCAAGGAGTGGCACGAGAAGGTCGACGCCCGCGCCTGGCCGGCCGAGGTCGTCAAGACGCTGTGAGGAGGAGAGGAATCCGATGCTCGACCTGCTGATCAGGAACGCGCGGATCGTCGACGGGACCGGCGCGCCGAGCTTCATGGGCGACCTCGGCGTCCAGGACGGCCTCATCCGGTCGGTCGGGGCGCCGGATGGCCGGACGGCCGAGCGCGTGATCGACGCCGAAGGCCTGGCGCTGGCGCCGGGGTTCGTGGACCCGCACACGCACTACGACGCGCAGATCGCCTGGGACCCGCTGCTCACGTGCTCGCCCTGGCACGGCGTGACCACCGTCGTCATGGGCAACTGCGGCGTCGGGGTGGCGCCGGTGAAGGCCGGCACCCGCGAGATCCTCATGCAGGACCTCGTGAACGTCGAGGCCATCCCCTACGACGTCATGAAGGCCGGCATCGACTGGCAGTGGGAGAGCTACGGCGAGTACCTGGACGCCATCGATCGCCGCGGCCTCGGCATCAACGTGGCCGGGCTGGTGGCGTTCACGCCGCTGCGCCACTACGTCATGGGCGAGGCCTCCTTCGAGCGCGCGGCGACCGAGGGCGAGATCGACACCATGCGCCGCCTGCTCCGCGAGGCGGTCGAGGCCGGCGCCTTCGGGTTCACGACCACGACCTCGCGCAACCACGTGGGCTACCAGGGCCGGCCGCTGGCGTGTCGCAACGCCAGCCGTGACGAGCTGACCGGGGTGGTGCGCGGCCTGCACGACGCCGGGCGCGGGACCATCGAGATCATCCTGAACTCGGGCGGCATGCACGCGGTGAGCGACGAGGATCTCGAGCTGCTGCGGCAGATCACGCGGGCCAGCGGACGGCCGGTGACCTGGCTGGCCCTCTTCGCGCACCCCGGCCAGCCCGACTTCCACGACCAGACCTTCGCCCGGCTCGGCGACCTGGTGAAGCAGGCCATCCCGCAGGTGACGCCCCGGCCGATCATGAGCCAGGGGGACCTCAAGAACCCGACGATGTTCGGCTCGTTCGTCTCCTGGCAGAAGGTGTTCAACCGTCCGCCGGCCGAGCAGATGGTGCTCTACCGCGACCCGGCGTTCCGGGAGGCGTTCCGCCAGGAGCTGGAGAGCCGCAAGCGCGGTCACATGTGGGGCCAGATGCGGGTGCTGGAAGTCGGCAAGCCCGAGCTGGCCGAGCACGTGGGCCGCACGCTGGAGGAGATCGCGGCCGGCCAGGGCAAGCGGCCGGTGGACGCATACTTCGACCTCGGCCTCGCCGACGACCTGAACACGCGCTTCCAGTCGTCCACGTTCAACTTCGATCCGGCCGGGATCGAGCGCCTCGTCACCGACGACCGCTGCCTGATCGGCCTCTCCGACGGCGGCGCCCACGTCGACTTCATCTGCGACGTGGGCTACGCCACCGCGCTGCGACCTCTGGGTGCGCCGGCGCCAGGCGCTGAGCCTCGAGAAGGCGGTGCACAAGCTCACGCAGGTCCCGGCCACCATCTTCGGCATCCCGGACCGGGGCGTCCTGGCCGAGGGCAAGGTGGCCGACCTGGTCCTCTTCGATCCCGCCACCGTGACGGCGAAGACGCCGCGGTACGCCTACGATCTGCCGTGCAACGGCCGCCGGCTGGTCTCGGAGTCGGAGGGCATCAAGGCCACGTTGGTGGCGGGCGCCCAGCTCTACGACGACGGCAAGCACACCGGGGCCATGCCCGGGCGCATCCTACGCAGCGGGGCATCGGTCACCGCTTCTTGAACGCCGGCATCACCTGGGCCGAGAAGCGCTCGAGCTGCTCCAGGATGACCGCCTGCGGCGTGCCGACCGGCTGACCGACGTTGACGACCTCCAGCCCGGGATACCGGTGCTCGATCTCCTTGAGCTGCTCGGTGATCAGCTCCGGCGGGCCGATCAGCCACGTGCCGGCCTTGATCGCGTGGCGCAGGGTCGGCAGGTTGGCCGCGCGGGCCCGCGTACGGTCGCCGGTGGCCTCGATCTGCTCGGGCGTGAGGCCCGGCACGAAGCCCAGCGGCGCGAACATCTTCACGTGCTCCTCGTAGTAGGGCGTCATCTCGCGGACCGCCCTCTCGCGCGTGTCGGCGAGATAGAAGAACACGCCGACCGTCAGGTTCTCCCCGAGCTTCAGGTCCATGCCGGCGCGGGCGGCGGCCTCGCGATAG
>Ga0075419_10002510_pt1 | contig 11797 bp, 9 predicted proteins | sample SoiMetdeltSBSDD3_FD_76900 | JGI IMG/M metagenome (GOLD analysis project Ga0075419, IMG submission 76900) | Bulk soil microbial communities from a Populus tree surrounding site in Tennessee, USA - Soil MetaG P. deltoides SBSDD3 | ecosystem: Environmental > Terrestrial > Soil > Tree plantation... | reverse complement strand
GGCGACAGATCTCCTCTCCAGCCGCTTCCCGCTCCAGCAGAACGGGAGCAGCCCGTTCGTGTTCCACGTCGCCAAGGGCGAGATCACCGACAAGGCCAACAAGCAGGCCGTCGAGTCGTCCTACAAGGCGCTGTCCAAGGCGCCGCACGTCCACTCGGCGCCGGACCCGTTCGCCAACGCCGCCTCGGGCCTGGTGAGCAAGGACGCGACGACCGCGTTCACCCCCGTCCTGCTGGACATCCCCAACGGCGACGTCACCGAGGAGCTCGCCGACTCCCTGCTCGACACCACCGCCCCATCCCCACCGTCGGGCCGACCCTGGCCACCATGATCGGCCTGGGCGTCGGCATCGACTACGCGCTGTTCCTGGTCACCAAGCATCGCGACCAGATGGCGGCCGGAGTCGAGCGGCACGAGTCGATCGCCCGGGCGGTCGCGACCTCCGGCGGCGCCATCGTGTTCGCCGGCGGCACCGTGATCATCGCCCTGCTCTCGCTGTGGGTGGCCGGCATCCCCCTGGTGGCGTCACTCGGCTATGCCAGCGCGATCGCCGTGCTCACGGCCGTGCTGGCCGCCATTACGCTCCTGCCCGCGGTCCTGTCGCTGGCCGGCGGGCACCTGTTCGGCGCCAGGCTGCCGGCCTTCCTCCGCCCCCGGGCGACGCCGGGGGCGGTGACGTTCTGGAGCCGGTGGGCGGCCGCGGTCACCGGCCACCCGCTGGCCTGCGGGCTGGTCGCCCTGGCGCTCCTGGTCCCGCTGATCGTCCCGGTGTTCTCGCTGCGCCTCGGCCAGGAGGACGTCGGCGCGACCCCGGAGGCCACCACCGAGCGGCAGGCCTTCGACCTCATGGCCGCCAGGTACGGGCCCGGCTACAACGGCCCCCTGGTGACGGCGGTCGAGCTGAGCCCGCCGGCGCATCCCAGCAAGGCCTGTGAGGACAAGTACAACCAGGCCAAGGCGAACCAGGCCGACCTGGAGCGCAAGCAGAAGGAGCTGACCGCCGAGGCCAACTCGCTCAAGGCCCAGCAGGCGTCGCTGGAGCAGCAGGAGGCGGAGCTCCAGGCCCAGGAGCGGCAGCTCCAGCAGCAACAGGCGCAGATCGGCCGGCAGCGGGTCGCGCTCGAGGCGGCGATCCGGGCCAACCTCAGGGCCCAGGCCGCCCTCACCGCCCGGGTGGCCAGGGACAGGGACAGGGTCAGGGTCCGGCTCCTGGAGCGGGTCGCCCCGCGGGTCTGCCGGGTCGCGCCGCCGACGCCCGCCTGCGAGCGGGCCAAGGACGCCCTGGCCGCCGCCCAGGCGACCCTGGCCGCCGACCAGCAGGCCCTGGCGGCCAAGAAGGCGCAGCTGGCGTCGCTGAAGCGGCAGGCGGCGGCGCTGGCCCGGGAGGCGGCGCAGCTCCCCGGCCAGGCGGCCGCCCTGGCCAGGAAGGAGGCCCAGCTGGCCCGGCGGGCCGCCGCCCTGGCCCCGCAGGCGCGGGTCCTCGCGGCCCAGGCCGCCGCCCTCCAGCGCCAGGCCAACGCGCTCAGCGCCCAGGCGGCGGCCCTGCGCCGGCAGGCCGACAAGCTGCGGGGGCAAGGGGCGTCGCTGCAGCGGCAGGCCGACGCCCTGCAGGCTCAGGCCGACTCCCTGGCCACCCCGGTGGGCGTCCAGCTGGTCTCGCCGCCCTCGATCAACAAGGCCGGGGACGCGTCCAACTTCACCGTGATCCCCACCACCCGGCCTTCCGGTCCCTGCTGATCCCGGTGCAGGCCGCGGTCATCAACCTGCTCTGCGTCGGCGCCGCCTTCGGCGTCCTGGTGGCGAGCTTCCAGTGGGGCTGGGGCCCGCACCTGGTCGGCCTGTCGACGCCCTACGGCAGCGTGCCGATCGCCAGCTACGTGCCCCTGATGATGTTCGCGGCCCTGTTCGGGCTGTCCATGGACTACGAGGTCTTCCTGGTCAGCCAGATCGCCCAGCACCACGCCGCGGGCGAGTCGCCGGGGCGGGCCGTCCGCTCGGGGCGTCGCCGCCAGCGCCAAGGTCATCGCGGCGGCGGCGACCATCATGATCTCGGTGTTCGGCAGCTTCGTCCTCAACGGCGACCCGACGATCAAGCAGTTCGGCGTCGGCCTGTCGGTCGCGGTGCTGCTGGCCGCCGCCATGGTCCTGTCCCTGGCGCCGGCGATGCTGACCCTGTTCGGGGGCGCCACCTGGTGGCTGCCGGGCTGGCTGGCCCGCGTGCTCCCCCGCGTCGACATCGAGGCCGAGCCGGGGCCGCCCACCGCGGAGCCGGCCGGCGACGGCGTGCCCGGGGCGGCTATGCGGGCGGCATCCCGTCGGGGCCGCTGAAGGTCGGCGCCGTGAGGGTGGCGGCCGTGCTGGCCAGCGGCGGGAACGGCTCGTCGGAGTAGACCGGGACGCCAAGGTCCCAGAAGCGCTGGACCTGGACCGGGTCGCGGATGCTGTGGACGTAGGGGACGGCGCCGGCGGCCCGGAGGCCGTTGACGAAGCTCCGGCGGTAGCGGCGGCCCTGGCGGGCGTTCTCGATCAGGCTCACCGACAGGTCGCGGTCGCGCCACCACATCATCACGCCCGGGGTCCGCTCCCGCCTCACGATGTCGATCGTCTTCCAGTCCTCGTAGCGGCCCTTGATCTGGGTCATGTAGAGGGCCAGGACGTAGTTGCGCAGCGGGTAGAAGGCCCGGTCGGCGTGGAGCTCCTCCACGGTGGCGACGTGGGGCAACAGCCGCTCGATCAGCCGGGGCCGGCCGAGCGCGTTGGCCTGGCGGACGTAGGCCCGGAACAGGGCGGTCCGGCTGTACTTGAAGTCGCCGATGATGTAGATGTCGGGGTGGTCGATCATCAGCCTGAGCACGTCCTGGCTGCGCAGGACGGTGTAGGTGCCGAGGTACCTGCGGCCCGCCCTGACCACGTCGGCCCAGGTCGACTCCTTGAAGGACTTGGTCAGGCCGTAGTTGCGCTCGGCGTTGTCGTGGGCGGCCAGGGCGGTGCCGTCGGCGAGCAGGACGTGGTCCACCTCGAACACCCGGAACCCGCGGGCGTAGTTGCGCCGGAACGCCTCCAGGCTGTTGGTGTAGGTGTGGCCGTCGATCGAGCCGAAGGCGTGGGCCACGAACCCGTAGGGGTCGAACTGCTCGGCGATCGTGCCCGGCCGGAGCGGCACGGCCCTGGCGTAGTCGAGGTCGACGATGGTCCGGCGGGGCGAGAAGCGGCGGCTGGAGCTGCCCGAGGCCAGGTAGTCGTCGGCGGTCCCGGGCGCCCACCAGACCACGTCGGTGCGCCCGTCGCCGCCGAAGTCGCCCACCAGCGGCCGGTAGCTGCGGGTGATCAAGGTCTTCACCTGCGAGAACCGGCCACCTGAGCCGCCGTACCAGACGTAGTCGCCCGGGGTACCGGGGGCGTACCAGTAGATGTCCTGGCGGCCGTCGCCGTCGAAGTTGCCCACGAAGGGCCGGTAGGTGCCATTGACGTTGGCGGCCACGCCGGCGAAGGCGCCGCCGGCCCGGCCCAGCCACAGCCGGTCGGTGGCCCCTCCGGCCGCGTACCAGAACACGTCGGCGTGGCGGTCGCCGTTCAAGTCGCCCACCAGGGGCTGGTAGGTGCGGGTGACGCTGACGCCCCGGTCGGCGAAGCTGCCGCCGGCCCGGCCCAGCCACAGGCGGTCCCTGGCCGGCCCCGGGCCGTACCAGAAGATGTCGGAGCGCCGGTCGCCGTTGAAGTCGCCGAGGAACGGCTTGTAGGTGCCGACCACGCTGACCGTCCTGCCCGCGAAGCTGCCGTTGGCCAGGCCGAGCCAGAGCCGGTCGTGGGCCGCCCCCAACCCGTACCAGAAGATGTCGGCCCGGTGGTCGCCGTTGAAGTCCCCCACCAGGGGCTGGTAGGAGCGGGTCACGCTCACCGTCCGGCCCGCGAACCTGCCGTTGGCCAGGCCCAGCCACAGCCGATCGAAGGCCGCCCCCGGGCCGTACCAGAAGATGTCGGCCCGACCGTCGCCGTTGAAGTCGGCGACCAGTGGCTGGTAGGAGCGGGGCACGCTCACCGGCACCCCGCTGAAGTCCCGGTCGGAACGGCCCAGCCACAGGTGGTCGGCCCTGGCCCCCGGCCCGTACCAGAACAGGTCCTTGCGGCCGTCGCCGTTGAAGTCCCCGACCAGCGGCGTGGTGTCGGTGGCCACCTGGGCCTGGGCGGCGGCCGCGGCCGCCTCGTCGTCGCTGGCCGCGGTCCCGGGCTGGCCCGGCGCCGGGGCCGCCCAGACGCACGTCGCGGCCAGCGCCAACAGGATCCCGGCGGCGCGCCGGCCGTGGCGGTGCTGCGCCATGCGCTCCCCCGTCCGGTCGTTTGGCGCGCAGATTATGGTCGAGGCCGAAATCGAGAGCAAGCCGTCAGCTTTGCCGATCTTCTTCTGAACCCCCGAACCGCCGGTACGGAGCGATCGTCGCCGGGGGCCGGCGGCCCGGAACGTTCCCGGAACGAAGACCGGCGAGCTGCTGGCCGTGGTCGACCAGACCATTCCGCCCACCCGGGCGTCGCCGTGGCTGCGGCCCCGTGCCCGTCCAGGGGCTCGTGAGCGGCCCGTCTCAGCCGGCGCCGGTCTGGGCGTGGGGGGCGGCGACCGGCTTGGACTCGGGGGAGCCGCGCTGGCGCAGGTAGATGCCGAGGACCGTCAGCGCGGCCACGGCCAGGAACTCGCTCTGCCAGTTCTGCATGGACTGGAACCAGAACTGCGAGCTGGTGACGAAGCTCCACAGCGAGACCGTGCTCGCGCCGTGCTCCAGCTGCTGCTGGTTGAACTCGGCATGGCCGCCCAGGGCGTGCAGCACGAACGACAGCAGGAACAGCGCGAACAGGGCGAGCGACAGCGAGTGCTCGTACACCGTCAGGGCCAGGCCGCCGCGCCGGACCGGTCCGGGGGCGGACGGGTCGTCGCGCCTGGTGCGCGGGTCCTCTTCGGTCTCGTCGCCGTCGGGCTTCTTGGACTCCGGCGACCCCTTCTGGATCAGCAGCGCGGTGAGCACCACGTACGCCCCCATCTGGAGGAACTCGCTCTCCCAGTTCTCGAAGGTCGCCTCCACGAACGCCCCGCTGGTCAGGTACTCGCCGTAGGACTCCGGTGGCTGCCGGTGCTGCTCGTTGTCGCTGTTGTCGGCCTTGTAGCCGGCGATGCTCTGGCCAACGAGGAAGATCAGGAACAGCCCGAACATGGTGATCGAGAGCCCGTTGTCGCGAAGCACGCGGCGCATGTGGTCCCTCCGGTCGAGAGCTGGCGAGGCGGGCGGTCACGGCACGCCGCCTCCTGCCGGGCAGCTTCGCACCTCGCTACCCGCGCGTCATCTCCGCCCGGGGTATGGGGGCGTTCGGCTCAGTCGCGCCGCTCGCACCAGAACAGGTCGGTGCGGTAGGGCAGCCCGATCCGGTCCCGGCCGGCCAGGGACGGCTCGGCGGCGATGACCCGGTCGATCTCGGCCAGGACCCGGGCCCGCTCCGCGTCCGGGAGGGCGGCGATGAAGCTGATCGAGGCGAACCGGTCCAGCGCCGCGGCCCGATCCAGGTGGTGCAGGTGGTGGAAGGTCCGCTCGCCGAGGGGGGTGAAGCCGGCACCGGCGTCGAAGGCGGCCCGCCAGCGGCCGTCGCGGTAGCGGGGGGCGTCGCCGGCGTGGCGGTCGAGGATGGCGGTGATCGCGGCCATCGGCGGCCGCGACTCGTCGCGCACGTTCCAGATCAGGCCCAGCCGCCCGCCCGGGCGCAGGACCCGGTGCAGCTCGGCCACCGCCCGGGGGGCGTCGAACCAGTGGAACGCCTGCCCGACCGTGACCGCGTCCAGCGACCCGTCCCGCAGCGGGACCGCCTCGGCGGTCCCGCCCACCACCCGCACCCGGGGCGCCGGGCCGCCCACCGCGTCCCCCGGCCCGGGGACGAGGACCCGGGCCAGCCGGTCGCGCATGGCCGCCACCGGCTCGACCGCCAGCAGGGCCGCCCCGGTGGCCAGCAGCTGGCGGGTCAGCTTGCCGGTGCCGGCGGCCAGGTCGAGCACGGTCGCCCCGGGCCCCACCCCGAGCAGGCGGACCAGCTCGGCGACCGCGTCCTCCGGGTAGCCGGGCCGCCCCCGCTCGTAGGCCGCGACCGCCCCGGCGCGGCCGAACCCCTGCCGCGCCCGGTCGTGGATCCCGCTCACCAGGGCACTGTACCGGTCGTGTTCTTCGGCGACGCCATCTTCGCCATCACCATGGCCTACCCGAGTCCCTGGTCAGCGCGGCCGGCGACCACGCTCTTCTACGCGACCAGGCAGGTTAGGCCTCGAAGCCGAGGTCCACGGCGCTGATCACGGGCCGGCCAGGCTCCAGCCCCCGGCGGGGCGTGAACGCGGCCCACATCGAGCCGCGGGCGTGGCGCTGGAAGACGTGCCGGACCAGGGCCGCCCTGGGGTGGATCAGGCCGCTGGCCCGCAGGCCCTCGACCAGCCGGGTCAGCCCCTCACCGAACGCCGGGACGCCGGTGCCGATGGCCTCGGCGAACGCCTGGGCCGCGGCCCGCGGCCGTCCCGCGCAGGCCTCGTGCTCGCCCCGCAGGATGTAGGCGTCGCTGAGCCCCGACTCGGCGCCCAGGACCGCCGACGCCAGCGCCTCGAGCTCCTGGTGACGACCCAGCCGCAGCAGCACGTAGCCGGCGACCAGGCCGGCGAAGGGGTCGCCGGCGGCCGCTGCGGCGACCTCCCTGGCCAGCGGCTCGGCGCTGTCGACGCGGCCGGCCAGGAGCATCCGCTGGAGATGCTCGGACCGCCGCAGGTCGTCCACGGCCGGGGCCAGGCCGGGGTCGGTCGCCGGGTGGTACTGGAACAGCCGGGTGTGGTCGCGGTCGACCTGGGCGACGAGCGTGGCCAGCCGGCCCGCAAGCACCGGCACCGACACCACCGTGGGGGCGCCGTCGCTGCCGGTCAGCGACACCCAGTGCGGCCCCGCCTCGCGGACCGGCGCCACCCGGCCCGCGACCCCGGCCGGCGACGGCGCCAGAGCGACGTCGTCCCGCCCGACCGGCTCGCCGGCCGGCCAGATCCCCACCCGCAGCCGCCTGACCGCCTCCCCGCCCCGGCCGCTGCCGACGGCGAAGACGGCCACGCCCGACCGGGCCTCGCCCAACGTCCGGCGCAGGTCGTCCACGCCCAGGCCGGCTGGCGTGGCGCCCCTGAGGGCGGCGGCCACACCGGCGGCGACGACCGTCGACGGCAGCGCCCAGGTGATGGGCCCGCCCCCGCCGGCCACGTGCACGTAGCCGCCCCGGACGCGCCCGCCCAGCGCCCTGGCCAGGGAGGCCACGAACCGGCCGGGCGGCTGCGGCGGCAGCCGCACCTCCTCACGCTCGCCGGCGGCCAGGACCACGAAGCTGGCGTCCTGGGTGGCCTCGGGACCGATGTGGCGGACGTTGTAGAAGCCCGGCCTGGCCGGGAGGTCGCAGCCGGCGGGCGTCACCGCCACGATCCGGCCGGCCTCGTCCCTGACCTCGGCCACCGCCAACGGGTCGGGCGAGCGGACCGAGATCGTGCCCGGGGGCTGCTCCCGGCCGGCCACGGCCAGGTCCTCGGGACCGACCCGCTCGGCCACCACCGGGCCGTCGGGCGGGGCCGCCCGCGACCGCAGCCCGATCGTCTCGGTCCGGTCCTGGTACAGCTCGACGGGCGCCTTGAGCGAGCCGAAGAGCTCCTCCGGGGCGGTGGTGGTCGCCCGGACGGCATAGGTCTTGGGAGCCAGCCGGAAGGTCTGGGACTGGCCGGTGACCCCGAGGGCGCGCACGACCGGCTCACCGACCGCGTCGAGCACGCTCACCTCGGCGCTCTCGTACTTCGCGTCGGCCTCGAGGTCGACGATCAGCTCCAGGTTGGGGAAGTGACCGCTGGGGAACGACACCACCGGCACGTCGCGGTCGCGGCCGGCGACGCCGCGGGCGCCGGTGTCCTGGGGGATCTGGACGGGCCAGTCCCGCTCGGCCACGTCCGCCGGCCGGTCCGCCGCCCGCTCCTGCATCCGGTCGTGGACGAAGGAGGCCAGGCGCTCCCAGCGGACCTCGTAGCAGCTCCGTTCCCACGACCACGCCTTGGCGTCGCCGGTGCCGGCCAGGCCCTCCAGCAGCGTGCCCGTGAACGCGCCCTCGGCCTCGCCCGGCCATCCGACCTCGGCCGCGGTGCGACCCGGCGAGGTCGCATAGAGGATGAACTGCTGCACGGGCTGGGCGCCCGGGTCGCGCCGGCGCGGGACCGGCCAGCGCCCGATCTCGAACTCCCGGTCGGCCCAGGGCATGTTGCGGCAGGCGTCGATGAACAGGAACTGGTCGGCGAACGCGGTGGTCTCGAAGTACTCGGCGATCGAGCGGAAGGCGAGCGAGTGGTCGGTGTGGAGGGCGTCGAACCCGGGGGTGACCAGCGCGCTCTCGTCGCGGTTGGCGACCCGGGCCGTGATCCCGTGGCCGGCGAAGTAGAGGTAGAGCCGCTCGGCCTCCTGCCCCTCGGCGGCCACCACCAGGTCGTTGATCGCGGTGACGATGTTGTCCTTGGTCGCCTCCGCCACGGCCCCGTCCAGGCCGGGGTCGTCCGGGCGCCGGGAGAGCAGCAGCCGGAGGTTGCCCTCGGGGACACCGCCCCCGTCGGGGGCGAGCACCCAGTCCCGGAACCTGCGGGCGTCGGAGACGGCGGCGGACAGCCGCATGCCGGCGTCGCCGTACTCGTCGATGCCGATGACGATGGCCCAGCGCACGGGCGCCGCTAGCCGATCGTGAACGGCTTCTGCTGCTCGAACCCGGGGTTGTCCGCCCCCACGCGCAGGTAGTTGGGCTGCTGCTTGGCCGGCATGCGGGCCCGGATGGCCTCGCGGAACTGGGCGTGGCCGCCGCCGTCCCAGGCCCCGTCGTCCCACACCGAACGGAGGTTCTCGGTGAACAGCCCGTTGCTGATGCCGTCGAGCGAGAGCTGGTCGTCGCGGCAGCCGGAGATGAGCAGCACCGTGGCGGCCGGGTCGGCCTGCTCCGCCCCGCCCACGCGCTCCTGGATCGCGTCGTACAGCTTGGCGTTGGCGCGGTAGGTGGCGATGATCACGTCCCTGGGCATGGCCCGGTACCGCGGCGACTCGGCGGCCGCCTTCTCCCTGGTCGACACCGGGGCGGGCACGTCGGCCTCGATGTCGCGCGTCACCGTCCCGCTGTGGCAGCTGTCGGAGAGCACGAAGATGCGCACCCCCGGCGCGAACCTGCCCCACAGGTCGTAGAGCTCGTCGTCGACGATCTGCCGGTCGTAGGCCACCCAGGTCTCGTCGGAGCGGTCCTCCTCGTCCTCGCCGTTGCGGTCGGGCACCTGGCCGCCGTGCCCGGAGTAGGTGCAGAGGAACAGGTCACCCTGGCCGAGCTCCCCGGCGGCCCCCTCGACGGCCGAGAGCACGGCCTCGGCGGTCGCCTCCCTGGTGAGCAGCGACCGGGGCTCGAAGCCCTGGCTCTGGGCGATCGCCCGCAGGTCGATGGCGTCGAACTCACACGCGGTGAGCGCTCCGTCCCAACCCTGGTAGTGCGCCGGGTCGACCCGGTTCAACCCGACGTGCAGCGAGATTCCCCGTGCCATGACGCCCCCCTTGCTTGCTTTTAGGGTCTCTGCTCGTTTGGAGCCGATCGCAATCTACGGCGGGCACCTTTCCCGGTCAACGGTCACCGCGGGTCAGGCGACCCGACCTGGCGGGCCTACGGGCGCAGCAGGGTCTTGATGGCGCGGCGCTCGTCCATGGCCCGGTAGCCCTCGGCGGCCTGGTCGAGCGGAAGGGTGAGGTCGAACACCTTGCCGGGGTCGATCTGGCGGTTCCAGATCAGGTCGATCAGCTCGGGCAGGAAGCGGCGCACCGGGGCCGGGCCGCCGTGCAGGTGCACGTGGGAGAAGAACAGCTCCCGGCCGGGCAGCTCGACCCCGTGGGCGACGCCGACGTAGCCGATGTGCCCGCCGGGCCGGGTCGAGCGGATGGCCTGCAGCATCGACTCCTGGGTGCCGACCGCCTCGATGACCGAGTGCGCCCCGAGCCCGCCGGTGAGCTCCTTGATCCGGGCCGCACCGGCATCGCCGCGCTCGGTGACGATCTCGGTGGCGCCGAACTCGACCGCGAGCTGCTGGCGGGGCCCGTGGCGGCTCATGGCGATGATGCGCTCCGCGCCGAGCCTCCTGGCCGCCAGCACGGCCAGCAGCCCGACCGCGCCGTCACCGACCACCGCGACGGTCCTGCCCGGGCCGACCTCGGCGGCCACGGCGCCGAACCAGCCGGTGCCGAGCACGTCCGAGGCGGCCAGCAGGCTCGGGATCAGATCCTCCGTCGGCAGCTCCGGGGTGACCACCAGGGTGCCGTCGGCCAGGGGGACACGCAGGGACTCGGCCTGGGCACCGATGGCGCCGATGGGCTCGCGGTGCAGGCACGAGCTCTGGTAGCCGGCCTGGCAGATGGGGCAGGTGTTGTCGGAGGCGAAGAACGAGCCGACCACGAACTGGCCCGGCGTGATGTTGGTGACCTGGCGGCCGACCTCCTGGACGATGCCGCAGTACTCGTGGCCCGTCGGGGACGGCTCGTCGACCGCTACGATCCCGCGGTAGGGCCACAGGTCCGAGCCGCAGACACAGGTCGCCGACAGCCGGATGACCGCGTCGGTCGGCGCGAGGATCCTCGGGTCCTGGCGCTCCTCCACCCGGACGTCGCCGGGGGCATACAGGACAGCTCCACGCATGGTCACGTTCCTTTCAACGGGTGATGAACCCAGCGTAGCCGCGGTGGCGTGCGCGGTGAGATCGTCAGCTCCTGACCACCCGACGGGCCGAGCTCACCCCGAGCAGGCCGGCCTTCCCAGCTACACCTGAGCAAGGAGCCACCTGTGCCCATCCAGCCCAAGCAGCCGACCGCCAAGGGCCCGGCCGAATGGTTCACCGGCGACGTCTGGATCGACCCCATCGTGCGGGGCGAGGAGCCCTCACGCGTGCGGGTCAGCGCCGTCCGGTTCAGCCCCTCGGCCCGCACCGCCTGGCACGCCCACGCCGTCGGACAGACCCTGTATGTGACCGAAGGCAGGGGGCTGGTGCAGTCCCGCGGCGGCGCCATCGAGGAGATCCGAGCCGGCGACATCGTCTCCACGCCCCCCGGCCAGTGGCACTGGCACGGCGCCGCACCCGACCACTTCATGACGCACCTGTCCATCACCGAAGCCGTCCCCGGCGACGAGCGACCCGAGGCCGACTGGGGCGAGCACGTCACCGACGACGAGTACCACGACCGCTGACCGCAACAGGAGCTCGCAACGGGAACGATCGACCAGGGCACGACCTTCGCCGACAACGACATCCGCACCACCATCCCCCGGTTGACCCCGTAGGCCCGCCGCGCCAACCAGACCCTGATCGGCAGGGCTTGCCCTGGCGGGACGCCAAGAGCCGGGTCAGCGGGGATGCAGGACCTGGTGGCTCACCGGCGGGCTGCGTGCTCCGGGAGACGGCGGGCGACCTGGTCCGGGGAGGCATGCGGGCGATCTCCTCGGCGATCGCCCGGGCCGCGTCGCGGTGGCCGCCGTGTCCGTGGCGCGGCAGCAGCTTCTGCGTGTGCTCGGCGATGGCGTCCGCGCTCAGCTCGACCACGACACGTACGTCCCGTCGCCAACCCCTCGATGGCCGTGGTGAGCAGCTCCAGGTGCCGAACGCGGTCCCGAGCGTCAGGTAGACGATCGGCCGGGAGGTGTGCCGGCCGACCCAACTCGGTAGCGCGGCCGGAGCGCAATAGGGGACCGGACGCAGCTCGATCCG
>Ga0075419_10002502_pt1 | contig 11814 bp, 10 predicted proteins | sample SoiMetdeltSBSDD3_FD_76900 | JGI IMG/M metagenome (GOLD analysis project Ga0075419, IMG submission 76900) | Bulk soil microbial communities from a Populus tree surrounding site in Tennessee, USA - Soil MetaG P. deltoides SBSDD3 | ecosystem: Environmental > Terrestrial > Soil > Tree plantation... | reverse complement strand
TTGTTCTTACCCAGGGCTTCATTGGATCAACAGATGAAAACGAAAGCACGACACTTGGAAGAGAAGGCAGTGACTATACCGCAGCAGTTTTTGCCAATTTAATGAACGCAGAAAACCAAACTATCTGGAAAGATGTGACAAGTGTAATGAATGCGGATCCTAAACAATTTCCGGATGCAGTGGGGATACATGATCTAAATTATAATGAAGTGATCGAAATGGCTTACTATGGTGCACAGGTTATCCATCCAAAAACGATAAAACCGCTTCAGAATAAAAGCATTCCCCTTTATGTAAAATGTTTTTTGGACCCTTCATTACCCGGCACTGTTATTCATGGCAGGTTGTTGAAGAATTTACCACCCATAATAGTAATAAAAGAAAAACAGGCGATGATCGAGTTAAGTTCAAGGGATTTTTCTTTCGTAGAAGAAAAGCCAATTGCCGATCTCTTTCATTTGTTTGAAAAACTGAAAATAAAACCCAACCTTACCCAAAATGCAGCGATCAGCATGATCTGTGTACTGGATGACAGGAAAGATAAAATAGAAAAGCTTGCATTAGCTGCATCTGAATTTTTTGATATCAATGTCACCACGGACCTTACCTTGTTAACGATTCGTCATTATACAAAGGAGGTCTATGAAAAGCTGACAACGGGGAAGAAAATGCTTTTGCAACAGAGAACGAGGGAAACAGTGCAGGCGTTATTACAGTAGCTAACTCTATAAATATTTAAACAATGAACCAATCAAATTTAAAACAGGCAGTACCATTCTTGATGGTTACAAATATTGAGAGCTCGCTTGAGTTTTATGTAAAAGGGTTAGGTTTTGAAGTGAAGATCAACTGGCGGCCCGAAGGCAGGATCGAATGGTGTTGGCTGGAACGTGATGGTGTTGCATTAATGTTACAGGAATATCGCAAAGAATTTTTACCCAAAGAAAAACTTGGACAAGGTGTTTCTATTTGTTTTATGTGCAAGGATTCTTTGGCATTGTACAAGGAGTTTTTGCAGACAGGGCTCTCTCCACAGGAACCGTTTGTTGGCAATAACTTATGGGTCGTGAACCTCGTGGACCCGGATGGCTATAAGATTTCGTTCGAAAGCCCAACGGATGTACCTGAAGAAACAATGTATTCGAAATGGATACAATCCAATTAAACCACGATAATTTTATATGGATCACATCAATGATTTCTTCCAGGAATTGTATAAAGATTTTAATGACCGCAAAATTGATTTAGTCATCGCAAATATGACCGAAGATGTTAAATGGACCAATCGGCTGGAAGGCGGTTATGTTTACGGACATGACGGCGTCAGGGACTATTGGACAAGGCTATTTACAATGGTGAATTCAAAAGTAATCCCACTTGAGATCCATGAAGAGGATGATCATGTAAAAATAAAAGTTCACCAGGTAGTTCATGATTTGAATGGAAATCTTTTAGCCGATGAAATTGTCTACCATCTATATCACTTAAGGGGCAATAAGATTGCAGAATTTAACAGAGGAGAAGAGTAAAAACTAGTTCGTACTACGATGTTGATTTGGCCATGCCCGGCCCTTGCCGGATTCACAAAATGATTTCAGGCTTCTCAGGAACCGCCCCCATGTATAATTGCATTCCGCGAACATCGCCGTATATTCTTTCCAATCATCATGATGAAAAATCAAGACGGTCCCATCATCATTGCCACTTTGTTGGAGCTGGTCGGTCATTTCAGGATGGGCATCCAGCAGGCGTTCTTTACTACCCGGTTGCAATTCGAAAGAAATGGTTGTGTCTATCCATTCCTCCGCGCCTTTAATGCAGATCCATTTTATTTTTTCAAAAGGTTTAAGCTCTGTGATCTTCATTTCCTTGGAATAGTTAGGCCCAAAAGCAAAACGTGCTACACTATTCATTTCGGGTGTTGCCTTTGTACCGGGTGTCCACCAGGCAGAAAGACCTTCCTGCATTGTGATAGCATCGTAAATTTTTTCAGCAGGCGCGCCAATAAATAACCGGTGACGAATATTTGGCATTTGTAATGGTATTTAGTGAAATGCTTGTACAAGCGACAAAAATCTTGCCTCAAAAAATATTTGTGCCGGTGCATTCACCAGCTGCGAAAGCTTTTGCCAACATTGTGTATATTTAAGTATAACCTGGATGGATAGAGCAACCACCAAAACTATATGACCCCACGAACCTTATTCAACATCATTCTGAAAATACTCGGCATTTTTTTCATCAAAGATTTCCTGGCAGCAATTCCACAGTTGTTATCGGTCATGTTATATTTAACAAAATCAGACTCAATCCCCGAAGCAATTTGGACCCTTGTGACGACCATATTGATTCTTGTAGCTTATGGTGTTGTTTCATTCTTATTGATTTTTAAAACAAACTATGTTATAGACATCCTTAAACTTGATCAGGGTTTTGAGGAAGAAACACTTTCTTTAAATATTCATCGCTCAACAATCTTAAGCATTTCGATAATTGTGATCGGCGGACTTCTTGTTGCAGACGAATTACCAAATTTTTGCCGGCAGTTATTTTCTTACTTCCAGGAAAAGCGTATGACTTATGGGCAAACAAATCCGTCACTCTCCTATTCAATTGTTTCAGGCGTAAAAATCATTATTGGGATGATATTAATGACCGGGCAGAGGCAAATTGTAAACCTGATTGACCGACAAAGGAAAAAGTAACCGAAGCAAAAATCAACTCACTCGCAGCACCTCATTCAATATCTTATTCACTTCATCTGCCCTGTTAAACACCATCAGGTGCCCGCCATTCTGAATAATATAGTCAGGGCGGATATATTTTAGAGGAAGCAAATGATCCCGGGATCCGTGTATATGTACAATATCCGCTAATCGCTCATGTTGCTCCCAATTTACAATAGCGTGCATCGACCAGCGAATCAATGCCGGATCAGCAAACTTCAGATAATTGTAAATAATGGCCTTGTCTTCGCGGGAAACAGTACCCATCATATTCTTCAGCATGGTTCCTGCTTTCAGCAATCCTATCGGTACGTATTTATGGAGGCCGATCCTTGCTGCTCTTTTAAAGTACCAGGGCAATTCATCTGAACATGCTATGCTTGAAATAATGATCGTCTTCAATGGGTTTCGCAGTCTTGCAAGTTCACAGGCAAGCATGCCGCCAAATGAAAGGCCAATCAAAACAAATGCATCATCATTCTTTATCAATGACGAAAATCGCCGGGCATAACTGCTGAGTGATTCGCTTTTTTGCGGGGGGATCCAATCGAGATAGACAGGTTCGTAACTTTCGGGAAGTTTTATTCTTTGAAAAGCTTTTTTATCAGCTCCTAATCCGCTTATAAAATATGCTCTCACATTAAATCACATTTCCATCGGCTCAGGAATTTCTATTGTTACCGTCTGAACCATTTTTTTAGGCACAGGTTTATCATTTAGTAGTGCAGGCTCCCAGGTCGCCATCGTTGCTTCAAGTCTTGATATCAGTTCATCGCTGAAATCGTCATTTACCCCACCTCTCAACACTTTGAAATTAACAGGCACTCCATCTTTATCAACAATAAACTCCAGCTGAACAAACGCCTTTCTTACATTCTTTGGCAGGTATTCTCTCATCCCTTTGCCCAGTTTATCCAAATATTTAAGCAGCTCTTCACCACCACCAGGATATTTCGGCCATGTATGAACTGATTCCACAAGTCCTGTAATGACCCTTGTTCTATGCTGTACATTTTTTCTTTTTGGGATCGGTTTTGCTTCTGGTTTCTCGTTCCATTTTTTATCGGGTGCATCATTTACATAATATTCACCCTTATCAGAAACTGCCACAACAGGCAGTTGTTTATGCTTTTCAAAATAGTTGAATGCATCTTCGAGATGTGAGGCAAAAATCTTTAGTTGTTCATCATCTTTTGTAATTCGCCCGAGGTATTCAACACTTTTTTTAACATTAAAACGTATGGGGAAAATATGAACCGGTATAAAATCCTGTCCCTGGTTCTTTGCATGTGCTGTAACAATATACAACTCCTCGATCATCGGATCGGTAAGAGGAATACAACCAACAGTAACGCAACTGCCGTGAATATAAATATCACCACCCGGGCTATTGAGATCACTTAAGATCCTGTCTGAGATATTTGGATAATTTAACCCTAATGATAAATGATAATTGCTCTTTGGATTAAATTCATTGATATAATAAAAACCTTCGGGAACCTGGTAATCACCTTCCATCCTTTTGGGACCCAGGGTGCCTGCCAGCGCACAAACTTTATACGTCTTGAAAAGTTTATAAGGATCTTTTCGCTCGTTCTTTACCCAAACCTCTAACTGGCTATCGTATTTAAAAGAACGGATATAAACATATTTTGCCGGCCAGACCAGTTTCTTTTCGTCGAATTGCTTTTTAATGGCCGTTTCGTTTTTCGTTAATGCTTCTGACGGTCGCTGTAGGCTTTTTTGAAAATCAATAAAGGAAACAACGGAAGAAACGGAGTTTCCACCGGAACCATTTTGCGCTGAAAGCGAAATGGTCAAGCAGCATGTCAAGATACAGAAGAAGAGGTTTTTCATTGACGGTTTCATTAGATTATAAAACGTTCTTATCAAAAGCTTTAGTGTTGCTTTTATCTGCACAATTGTAAAAATAAGCATAAAACACAAAGCAGCGAAAGCAATACCCCTCCTTTTCACAGGAAATTATACTCACGACTGTTTATAAATTTCCCCTCTCCCCCTGCTCCCTTTCTATCGCTTCAAACAAAGCTTTGAAGTTTCCTTTCCCAAAACTCTTTGCCCCTTTACGTTGGATGATCTCAAAAAATAATGTGGGCCGGTCCTCAACTGGTTTGGTGAATATCTGCAGCAGGTATCCTTCATCATCACGATCCACCAGCACGCCAAGCTCCTTCAGGGGCTCAAGGTCTTCATCGATATGCCCCACCCTGTCAAGCAGATCATCATAATACGTTGTTGGCACTCTTAAAAATTCCACACCACGATCTCTTAATGCCGTTACGGTGCGAACAATATCATTTGTGGCCATGGCCACATGCTGTACACCTTCGCCATTATAAAATTCCAGGTATTCTTCCACCTGGGATTTTTTCTTCCCTTCTGCCGGTTCATTGATCGGGAATTTTACAAATCCATTTCCATTGCTCATTACCTTGCTCATCAGTGCCGAATACTCCGTAGAAATATCCTTATCATCAAATGAAAGAATATTTCTGAAACCCATTACATCCTCATAAAATTTTACCCAGGGATCCATTTGATTCCATCCAACATTGCCTACACAATGGTCAACATACAATAATCCTGTATCGGAAGGTTGGTAATATGGATTGTTCCATGCACGATAACCCGGCAGGAACAAGCCATTGTAATTTTTTCTTTCAATAAATAAATGAACGGTATCGCCATAGGTATGAATGCCGCTGATCACCGCTTCACCATCGTTATCCTTAACAACATTTGGCAACAAATAACTTTTGGCGCCGCGTTTGGTAGTTTCTTCCCAGGCGCTTGTAGCATCCTCCACCCGCAATGCGAGCGCCTTCACACCATCACCATGTTTGTAAACGTGATCGGCTATGTCGTTGTTTGGTCTTAGCGGCGTCGTTAGTACCAGGGTTAATTTATTTTGACGCACTGCATAGCTGGCTCTATCCTTAATTCCTGTTTCCGGTCCTGCATAAGCGAGCGCCTGGAAACCAAATGCACTCATGTAATAATGCGCTGCCTGTTTAGCATTGCCAACATAAAACTCAACATAATCAGTTCCCTGTAATGGAAGAAAATCAGTTTGCACCTGTTGCTTCTTATCTGTAGCTGTACTTGTAGCCATAATTATTTTTTTGAAGTCATTCCCGATAGCCATCGGGATAATCCTGCTCAGCGTCCCTTCCGCCAAAGGCGGACTCTTGTGCAACATTAAGTCTATTCAGCCAGACCGGCCTGCATGGCCAGGGTCTCCATCAGCAGTTCGAAGTGTTTGCGTTTATCTGCAAATATTTTGTGAGGATAATCGGGAAGCATAAACAAAATTAAAATTTTTTGCAACAAATAGGGTAATAAGGTTTGTTCGATAGGTATCGGAACCTTTACTAAGGTTTACGGCCAATTATGATACATACCTTATTACCCTAGTAATGCATAATTCTAACCTATCTACCTAATTACATTATTATCCTTTATTCTTTATGACAAGATCGTCACCTAAACCCCAATCGCGCTAGCTGTCGGAACTAAACCCCAAACAACGGCCTATCTTTGCTCCCTTATGCAAAAAATCGGTATCCTCGGTGGAGGCCAGCTCGGTCGAATGCTTTTGCAGGCAGCAGCCAATTATCCTGTCGAAACCTTTGTCATGGAAAATGATGCCGAATGCCCGGCAGCACATCTCTGCCACCATTTTATCAAAGGAGATATCAAAGATGCCGATGCTGTTTACAACTTCGGAAAGAATCTAAATGCAATCACAATCGAGATTGAAAACGTGAATGTTGAAGCCCTGGAAAAACTGGAAAGCGAAGGAGTAAAAGTTTTTCCAAAACCATCGGTACTTAAGATCATTAAGAACAAGATTCTTCAAAAGCAATATTATCATCAGCATTCAATTCCCACCGCAGAATTTGTATTAACAGGCAGTCTTACAGAACTTGAAGGACATCTCGGTTTTTTACCCGCAGTTCATAAACTTGGCGAAGGTGGTTATGACGGGCGCGGCGTACAGATATTAAAAAGCAAAGAGGATCTTGGAAAAGCATTCAATGCGCCGAGTGTGTTGGAAAAATTAATACCGATAGAAAAGGAAATAGCGCAAATGGTTGCCATCAATGATAAAGGCGAAGCTGCTATTTATCCTCCTGTTGAAATGTTATTTGATCCCGATCTCAATTTGCTGGATTACCAGCTTTGCCCGGCCGAATTAGGTACGCAAACCCTTTATAAAGTTGAAGCCATTGCGCTGGCGGTCGTTCGCAATTTCAAATCACCCGGCATTTTTGCAGTAGAAATGTTTGTTGATAAGAAAGGCGATGTCTTTGTGAACGAAACAGCGCCAAGAGTGCATAACAGCGGACATCATACTATTGAGGCGCATTATAGCAGCCAGTTCGATATGCTGTGGCGTATCATACTTGGCTATCCTTTGGGAAACACGGACGCGATTCTACCCTCGATCATGGTCAATATTATCGGTAGTGAAGGCTGCAATGGGGACGTAAAATATGAAGGTCTTAATGAAGTAATGAAGATCGAAAACGCCTTTGTACACCTGTATGGGAAAAGACAAACGAAGCCAGGAAGAAAAATGGGCCATGTAACTATAATGAGTAAGGAAAAACAGGATCTGTTACACAAATCGAACAAAGTGAAACATAATTTGTTTGCCAGGACCTGAACCGCTCCTTCTATCATCGGACAAAACCATTCATAACAGCCAGATAATTAATTTTTTGACAGCCAAAGGATTTATAAGTTTGCGGCGTCTAAATTTTGAATTCAAACGCAGAGAAGTACTTATTTTTAGGTTTAAATCATAACTGCACAATCGTGAACAAGTTCAAATTACTTTTTGGATCAGGATTTATCGTCTTAAGTTCTTTAATCATTTCCTGTGGTGAAAAAAAACAAACCACTACTACAACCACGGGCGGTCCGGGCGGGCAACAGCAACAAGCAATAACGGCGGATGCATTGATCGTTTCCACAAGCCCTCTTAGTGCCGACATAGAAATTCCAGGCACCATACTCGCCAACGAAACAACAGAAATTCATCCGGAAGTTTCAGGCCGCGTGGTCCAATTAAATGTTCGCGAAGGAACTTTTGTTGGTAAAGGTGCACTACTTGCCAAATTATACGATGGCGATCTGCGGGCACAGTTGAGAAAACTCGAAGCGCAGTTAAAGATCGCGGAACTCACCGAAGAAAGACAGGCGCAGCTGTTAAAGATCCAGGGAATTAGCCAGCAGGATTATGATCTAAGCCTTTTACAGGTAAATAATTTAAAAGCTGATATGGATATTGTAAGAGAAGCTGTACGAAAAACAGAAGTGAGAGCTCCGTTTAGTGGTAAACTTGGTTTGAGAAATATCAGCCAGGGTGCGTATGTTACCCCAACAACGATCATCACAACTATCGGGCAGGTTAGCCAGTTAAAGATCCAGTTTAATGTTCCCGAAAAATATGGCTCGCAATTAAAGAAAGGACAGCCGATCAATTTTACAATCGATGGTTCTGCAAGAACTTTTACCGCAAATATTATTGCCACAGAAGTAACGATGGATGAGAATACAAGAAGCCTTGCAATAAGGGCAATTGTAAAAAATGCCGACTCGTCATTGATACCGGGAGTTTTTGCCAAAGTGAGAATTATAGTCGGAGGGATCCAGGACGCGATCATGATCCCGACAATTGTCGTACAACCGCAGGGAAGAAAGAAATTGGTTTATGTATACAGGGGCGGTAAATCGGTGCCTGCAGATATTACGACAGGTATAAGAGACAGCTCACATGTACAAGTGCTTACCGGGTTGAATGTTGGAGACACCGTGATCACAACAGGGCTTTTATTCTTAAGACCGGGTGCTGATGTGAAGCTGAAGAAGATATCGCGCTAAGATATGAGTGGTGTATGGTGAGTGGTGAGTAGTGAGTAGTGAGGAAGAGTTGCATAATCATAGTTTATTTAATCCTAAACCAAATACTATGTTTTTACAACTTAAACACACAAAGCTCGAAGTATTTAAATTTTCGCAAGAACTAGTTCTTGAATGTTACAGATTGACAAAGTTGTTGCCGGATTCTGAGAAGTTTAATCTCATTTCACAGGTAAGAAGAGCCGGCTTGTCAGTGCACTTGAATGTTGCCGAAGGCTGTTCCAGGAAATCAGTCACTGACAGGAAGCGGTTTTATGAGATTGCCAGAGGATCCGCTATTGAAATAGATACTGCCATTGGTATCGCATTTAAATTGTCTTATTTGAAAATGGAACAGTTAACAAATTTGGAGAACCTAATTGTAACAAATTATAAAATATTGAGCGGACTGATTGGAAGGTAATACTGACCACTCACCACTCACTACTCACAATATGAATCTTTCGGAATTAAGTTTAAGACGACCGGTATTTGCCATGGTTTGCTCCATCGTTATCATCATCTTTGGTAGCATTGGATACAAATATCTGGGTGTTCGCGAATATCCCGCCATAGATCCTGCCGTGGTAAATGTGCGTACATCTTATGTTGGCGCCAACTCTGACATTATTGAACAACAAATTACCGAGCCACTGGAAAAAGCAGTGAATGGGGTGCCCGGTGTAAAAAATATTACTTCAAGCAGTTCAACCGGAAGCAGTAATATCACCGTTGAATTTGAAGTCAATGTCGACCTTGAAAGAGCGGCCAATGATGTGAGAGATAAGGTATCACAAGCCCTTGGCCAATTACCACAGGATATCGACGCTCCTCCTACTGTGAGTAAAGCGGATTCGGATTCAGATCCAATTCTATTTCTGCAAATACAAAGCCAGAGCAAAGGCTTACTTGAATTGACGGATTATGCAGAGAATGTGGTACAGGAAAGACTGCAGACGATCTCCGGTGTCAGTGGCGTGAATGTTTTTGGTAAAAGATATTCCATGCGGCTTTGGATCGATCCGGATAAGCTTGCAGCGTATAAGCTTACCATCAATGATATTCGTCTCGCCATGGACCGGGAGAATATAGAATTGCCCGGTGGTAAGATCCGTGGCAACACGACGCAGCTTATTGTAAAAACATTTGGCAAGCTTACAACAGAAGCAGATTTCAATGACCTTATTCTTCGTGAGGATAATAATGGCGTCGTTCGTTTCAAAGATGTTGGTCTTGCAGAGCTGGGACCCGATACCGAAGAATCAGTTTCCAGGAAAAATAATGTACCATCAGTAAATCTCGGGATAATAGCACAGCCTGGAAGTAACCAGATCGAAATTACCGATGAGGTGTACAAACGAATTCAGGAGATCAAAAAGGATATGCCACCCGATATTATCCTCGAGGTCGGCTATGATCGTACAACCTTTGTTCGAAATGCTATCGGGGAAGTAAAAGAAACTCTTGTCATAGCAATTCTCCTTGTTGTTACCATCATCTTTCTTTTCTTCCGTGAATGGATATTGGCTATTCGGCCACTGATCGATATTCCTGTTTCGCTTATCGGTGCCTTCTTTATTATGTACCTGCTTGGCTTTTCAATCAATGTACTTACACTACTTGCCATAGTACTTGCTACCGGTCTGGTAGTGGATGATGGAATTGTTGTGACGGAAAATATTTTTAAGAAGATGGAAGCGGGCATGAATAAGCATAAAGCGGCCCTTGAAGGATCCAAAGAAATTTACTTTGCCGTTATCGCCACATCGATCACCCTTGCTATTGTATTCCTTCCGATCATTTTCCTTGAAGGTTTTGTTGGAAGATTGTTCCGTGAATTCGGTATCGTACTTGCCGGAGCGGTTCTGATCTCAGCGTTCGTTTCGCTGTCGCTTACACCGGTATTGAATATTTATTTTGCAAAGAAGAATCCGCACAAGCATTCCTGGTTCTACAGGAGAACTGAGCCTTTCTTTACAGGGCTTGAGAACTTATATAGGTCAACTCTGTCTGGTTTTATGCGTATGCGCTGGCTTGCATTTATTATTATTGCGGCTTGTATAGCCACCATTGTTTCCCTCTGGAAAATTGTTCCCTCCGAGCTTGCCCCGATGGAGGATCGCAATCGTGTACGTACAAGCATTACGGGGCCAGAAGGCGCTGATTTTGATTTTACCGACAGGGTTGCTTATGAAATAACACAACAATTGCTTGATTCTATTCCTGAAAAAAATGTAGTGCTCACTTTTGCCCCTGGCTTTGGTGGTGGTGGTGGCAGCAATGCCGCATTTGTAAGTATGGGATTGGTTAATGCATCTGAAAGAAAGAGATCACAGGACCAGATCGCACAGCAGATGAACCGTATGTTCCGTCGATATAATAACCTGAGGGTATTTGCCACGCAGGAACAAACGATCTCTGTAGGTCTTGGAGGTCGCGGCCAAAATCCTGTCCAGTTCGTTCTTCAAAATTTGAATTTTGATAAGCTAAAGGAAAAGATACCTGTATTCATGGAAGAAGTTCGGAAGAATCCAATCTTTGTAAACACCGATGTGAATTTAAAATTCAATCAGCCGGAATTGCAAATTACTATCGACAGGTTGAAATCAAATGAACTTGGTGTGTCAGTAGCGGATATTTCGAACACATTACAGCTTGCATTAAGCGGTCGTCGCTTTGGCTATTTTATTATGAATGGAAAACAATACCAGGTCATCGCACAGGTAGACAGGAAAGATCGGGACGACCCTCTCGATCTGAAAGGATTTTTTGTCCGAAACAATCGTGGTGAACTTATTCAACTCGACAACCTGGTAAAAATGGAGGAGCTCGCTAATCCGCCACAGATCTACCACTTCAATCGTTTTAAAAGTGCCACCGTGCAGGCAGGTCTGGCTCCCGGCAAAACAATTGGCGATGGAATTGCAGAAATGGAAAAGATAGCTGATGAAGTACTTGATGAAACTTTTGAAACATCATTAGCGGGTGCTTCAAGAGATTATGCTGAAAGTTCTTCCAACACATCATTTGCTTTGCTGCTGGCGCTTGTGTTGATCTATCTCGTGCTGGCGGCACAATTTGAAAGTTTTGTTGATCCGCTCATTATTATGATCACCGTGCCACTGGCCTTTGCCGGCGCCTTCCTTAGCATGTGGCTTTT
>Ga0075419_10002498_pt1 | contig 11819 bp, 11 predicted proteins | sample SoiMetdeltSBSDD3_FD_76900 | JGI IMG/M metagenome (GOLD analysis project Ga0075419, IMG submission 76900) | Bulk soil microbial communities from a Populus tree surrounding site in Tennessee, USA - Soil MetaG P. deltoides SBSDD3 | ecosystem: Environmental > Terrestrial > Soil > Tree plantation... | reverse complement strand
CGTCGTACACGCCCGACGCACTCGAAGAGCTCAAGCGCACGAAGAAGCGCTGTCGGGTGTTCGAGGTGTCCTGCGACCGCCGGGCGCTGCCGGCGCGGCTCGCCGAGTACCGGAGTGTCCTCGGAGGCCTGCTCGCACAGACGGCCGATCTCGACGATCTCGATCCGGCGGCACTCCGGACGGTGACGCGACGGGCCCCGACCGACGCCGAGCGCGAGGCCCTTCGCTTTGCCTGGCGCGTCGCGAAGCACGCGAAGTCGAACGCGATCGTGCTGACGACGGCCGACCAGGTCATCGGCGTCGGCGCCGGGCAGATGAACCGCGTCGACTCCGCGCGCCTGGCGGTGATGCGCGCTCAGAGCCAGGGCCTCGCCACCGCCGGCACCGTGTGCGCCTCGGACGCGTTCTTCCCGTTCCGCGATGGGTTCGACGTCGTGGCTGAGGCGGGCGCCACCGCCGTGATCCAGCCCGGCGGCTCGCTGCGCGACGAGGAAGTCATCGCCGCGGCCGACGCGCTGGGCATGGCGATGGTCTTCACGGGGCTGCGTCACTTCCGCCACTAGGCCCGAGCCTCTCATGAGCCAGCCCGAGCGCATCTACGGCTATCGCGAGCTCACGCGGATTCTGACGCTCACGCCGCGGCGTGCCGGACAGCTGCGCCGACTGGAGCTCCTGCGGGGCGACTCGGGCTACACGTTCCGCGACCTCCTGGCGCTGCGCGCCGCGAGCGCCTTGCTCGACGCCGGCGCCTCGGTGCGCCAGATCCGGGCCACGCTGACGGCGCTTCGCCGCCAGGATCCAGCGCTCGAGCAGCCGCTGGCCGAGCTCCGGCTGATCGTGGACGGCGACCGATTGCTCGCCCAGTCCGATCGCGTACGCTTCGACCCGCGCTCGGGGCAGATGGTCCTGGCGCTCGACTCGGGCGGGCTCGAGGAGGCGGCCACCGCCACCCTGTCGACGGGCCTCGTGCGGCCTCTCGCGCCGCCGGCCGACCAGGCCGAGACGTGGTTCGAGCGGGCCAGCGAGTGGGACGGCGACCCGGCGCAGTGGGAAGACGCGATCGTCGCCTACCGGCGGGTTGTCGCCATCGATCCGACGTACGCGGCCGCCTGGAACAACCTGGGTCTGCTGCTGCATCGGATGGGGCGCTACGACGAGGCCGAGGGCGCCTACGCCTCGGCCCTCGAGCAGGATCCGAACTGCTGTGAGGCTGCCTACAACCTGGGCTCGCTCCACGAGGACCGCGGCGTGCCCGAAGACGCGATTGTCGACTATCGCCGCGCGCTCCAGCTCTCGCCCGACTATGCCGACGCGCACTTCAACCTGGCCGGCGCCCTGGCGCGCAACGGCCGCGACGGCGAGGCCATCAAGCACTGGCAGCGCTACCTGGAGCTCGACTCCGGCAGCCCGTGGGCGCGCATCGCGCGGGCCCACCTCGACGGCGTCGAGCGGCCGGACGACCCGCGATGAGAGTGCTGATCGTGGGCGGGGGAGGGCGGGAGCACGCGCTCGCCTGGAAGATCGCCCAGAGCCCGCTGGTCGAGTCGATGTTCGCGGCTCCGGGCAATCCCGGGATCGCGAGTCACGCTTCGTGCGTCGACATCGGCGTGGACGCTCACGACGACCTCGTGGCCCTCGCGCGGCGGGAGCGGATCGATCTCACGGTCGTCGGTCCCGAGATTCCGCTCGTGGGCGGTCTTGCCGACAAGCTCACCGACGCGGGCCTGACCGTCTTCGGGCCGAGCGCGCGCGCGGCCGCGATCGAGGGCTCCAAGGTGTTCTCGAAGAGCCTGATGTCGCGCGCAGGGGTCCCGACGGCGCGGTTCGCGAGCTTCGATCAGCCCGCCGACGCGCGCCGCTACTGCCGCGAGCTGGGCGCGCCTTTGGTCGTGAAGGCCGACGGCCTCGCGGCCGGCAAGGGCGCGATCGTCTGCCGCGCTCTGGAGGAGGCCGACGCGGCGATCGCCGAGTGCATGGAGCGTCGCGCCTTCGGTCTCTCCGGAGCGCGCGTGGTCGTGGAGGAGTTCATGGTCGGCCAGGAGGTCTCCTTCTTCGTCCTGGCGAACGGGAGCGATGCCCTGCCGCTGGCCGCCGCCGAGGACCACAAGACCGTGTTCGACGGCGATCGAGGCCCGAACACCGGCGGGATGGGATGCTACTCGCCCGTCGCGTCCTTCGACGAGGGCGTCGAGAAGCAGGTGCTGGAGACGATCGTCCGGCCGACTCTCGCCGCGCTCACCCGCGAGGGCGCGCCGTACCGGGGCGTCCTCTACGTCGGGCTCATGCTCACGGCCGACGGGCCGAAGGTCGTCGAGTACAACTGCCGCTTCGGCGACCCGGAGTGTCAGGCCCTCGTCGTGCGCGCGCCCGGCGACCTGGTCCCGCTGCTGCTGGCGGCGGCAAGGGGCGACGCCTGGCCGCCACCGGTATCATGGTCGGCGCGGGCATCGGTCTGTGTGTGCGTTGCGTCAGGCGGCTATCCGGGCAAGTACCCCACCGGGCTTGCCATCGAGGGCGTTGAAGCCGCCGAGGCGAAGCACGGCGTGCAGGTCTTCCACGCGGGCACCGCGACGCGCGAGGGGCGCCTGGTCACCGCCGGCGGGCGCGTCCTGGGTGTGACCGCCGCGGCCGACACGCTCGACCGCGCGATCGCGACCGCGTACGCGGCGATCGGCGAGATCTCGTTCGACGGCATGCACTACCGAAAGGACATCGGACGGAGGAGGAGACCGTGACTGGACCTGTTCGCGTGGGCATCGTGCTCGGCAGCGATTCCGACCTCGAGGTCATGCTGGAAGCGGTGAAGGTCCTCGACGCGCTCGGGGTCGGCAGCGAGGTGGTGGTGGCCTCCGCGCATCGGACTCCAGCGCGTACCCACGAGTACGCCTCGACTGCGCACGCGCGCGGGATCGGCGTGCTGATCGCGGGCGCCGGCGGGGCGGCGGCGCTTCCAGGCGTGCTGGCCGCCAGCTCACCCCTTCCGGTGATCGGCGTGCCAGTGGCCGCGACGCCGCTCGGCGGACTCGACGCGCTGCTGTCGATCGTCCAGATGCCCAAGGGCGTACCCGTCGCGACCGTGGCGATCGGAAAGTGGGGCGCCGCCAACGCCGGCATGCTCGCCGCCCAGATCCTGGCGGTCGGCGACGCCGCGCTCGCCGCGCGCCTGGTGGCCTATCGCAAGAAGCTGGCCGACGAGGTCGAGGAGCGGGCCCAGCGCGTGGCCGCTCAGATGAAGTCGGGCGGCGCCCCGAAGTCGGGGACGTGACGGATCGCCCGCGCCTCATCGCCCTCGATCCAGTGGCGCCTGCGCCGGCCGGGCTCCGGGCGGCGGCCGACGTGCTGCGCAGGGGAGGCGCCGTGGCGTTCCCGACCGAGACGTTCTACGGTCTCGCCGCGGCCGCGCTCGATCCGGCATCCGTCAAGCGCATCTTCGCGCTGAAGGGGAGGCCGGACTCCAAGCCGCTGCTCGTCCTGGTCGACTCGGTCGCGATGGCCGAGACCGTCGCCGACGTCACCGAATCCGCGCAGGCTCTGATGAAGCGCTACTGGCCGGGCGCGCTCACGCTCGTCCTCGCGGCGCGCGCGATCGTGCCGTCGGACGTGACGGCCGGCACGGGCACCCTCGGAGTTCGCGTATCGTCCCATCCGATCGCCCACGGTCTCGTGAAGACGCTCGGCCAGCCCGTGACCGCGCCGAGCGCGAACCCGTCCGGGCTGGAGCCCCCGACGACGGCGGGTGCGGTCGTCGCATACTTCGCCGGATCGCTCGACCTGGTGCTCGACGGCGGCCCGACCGCCGGCGGCGCGCCGTCCACCGTCCTCGACATGACGGTGCATCCGCCGATGATCATCCGGCAGGGCGCCGTCGTGGTGGCCTGACGTGAAGGTCACGGGCGTCGTCCAGGCCGGCGGCAAGAGCACGCGGATGGGCGGGAATCCGAAGGCCCTGATCGAGCTCGGCGGCCGCTCGATCGTCGAGCGCGTCGTCGCGGCCCTCACGCCCGCGGTCGACGACGTGCTCGTCGTCACCAACACGCCCGAGCTCTACGCGTTTCTCGGGCTTCCCATGGTCGCCGACGTCTACCCCGACCACGGCTCGCTCGGCGGCATCTACTCGGGCCTCCGAGCCGCCGGCGAGATTGCGTTCACGGTCGCGTGTGACATGCCGTTCCTGCACCCGGAGGTCGTCCGGCTGGTCGTCGAGCGAGCCGGTGAGGGCGATGTCGTCATCCCGCGGGTCGGCGAGCAGCTCGAGACCATGCATGCCGCATACAGTCAGACGTGCCTGCCGCCCATCGAGGCGCGGCTGCGCGCCGGGCGGCTCAAGATCGTGGGATTCTTCGACGACGTGCGCGTCGTCGAGGTCGGCGCGGCCGAGGTGGCCCGGTTTCGCGATCCGGCAATCGCGTTCATGAACGTGAATACCCCGGACGAGCTCGAGCGCGCTCGGGCGCTCGTGGCCGAGCTAGGCTGACATGAGCCGGCGTCGCCCGGTCGGCCTCGTGCACTACCACGAGCTCGGGCTCAAGCGCGGCAATCGCCCGCTCTTCCTGCGCCATCTGGGCCGGAATCTCCGGCGAGCGACGTCGGATCTGGGGCCGTTGACGCTCAGGCAGGTCTCGGGCCGGGTCTTGCTCGACCTCGAGAATCATCCCCATCCAGACGTCGTGCGCGACCGTGTTCAGCGCGTGTTCGGGGTCTCGAGCTTCGCGATCGCCTATCGCGTCGCCTCGACCGTCGAGGCGATGAAGTCGATCATCGCGTGGCTCGTCGAGGGGCAGACCTTCGCCTCGTTCCGGATCACCGCGCGGCGGGCGTTCAAGACGTATCCGCTGACCTCGGTCGAGCTGAACCGCGACCTCGGCGCGTTCGTCGTCGAGCGGACCGGCGCGCGCGTGAGCCTCCATCACGCGGAGCTCGAGATCCACGTCGAGGTCATGCCGGCGGAGACGTTCGTGTACGTGCATCCCGTGCCGGGCCCGGGTGGGCTTCCGGTCGGCGCGAGCGGAACGGTGGCGGCGCTCCTGTCCGGTGGGATCGATTCGCCGGTCGCGGCGTGGCGCATGATGAAGCGGGGCTGCCGTGTGCTCTTCGTCCACTTCCACAGCGTGCCGTACCTGCCGCCGACGTCCCAGGCCAAGGCGCGCGAGCTCGTCTCCATCTTGACCCGGTGGCAGTACGACTCCACGCTGATCCTCGTGCCGTTCGCCGAGATCCAGCGGGAGGTCGTCCTCACCGTGCCGCCGCCCGCCCGGGTCGTCGTCTACCGCAGGCTCATGGTGCGCATCGCCGAGGCGCTCGCCAGGAAGCACGGGGCGGCCGCGCTGACGACAGGGGAGAGCCTCGGCCAGGTGGCGTCGCAGACCCTCTCGAACATCGCGCGAATCGACGAGGCCGCGGGCATGCCGATCCTGAGACCGCTGATCGGCATGGACAAGCTCGAGATCACGGACCAGGCCCGGCGCCTCGGCACGTTCGAGATCTCGATCGAGCCCGACGCCGACTGCTGCACGCTGTTCGTGCCCAAGCACCCGGCCACGCGCATGTCGGAGCACGAGGTGAGCGCGGTCGAGTCGCGCCTGGACATCGCGCGGCTGGTCGCCGCGGGATGCGACGGCGCCTCGGTTGAGGCGTTCGAGTTCCCGTCGTGAGCCCCACGCTCACGTTCCTCGGCGCCGCCGGCACCGTCACCGGCGCGAAGTTCCTGCTCACCGCCGACGGGACCCGGCTCTTGATGGAGAGCGGCATGTTCCAGGGTCTGCGCGAGCTGCGCGCGCGCAACTGGCAGGCGCCGCCGGTGGAGCCGGCGACGCTGGCCGCGGTGCTTCTTTCTCACGCGCACATCGATCACTCCGGCTACCTTCCGCGCCTGACTCGCGACGGCTTCAAGGGCCCGATCTTCTGCTCGCCGGGCACCGCCGACCTCTTGAAAATCATGCTGCCGGACGCCGCGCATCTTCAGGAGGAGGAAGCCGAGTTCCGCAACCGCAAGGAGGCGACGAAGCATAGCCCGGCGCTGCCCCTGTTCACCACCGCCGATGCCGATCGGGCCCTCGCGCTCGTGAAGCCGATCGCCTACGAGCAGACGTTCGCCCCGGCGCAGGGCATCGAAGCCCGCTTCCGCATGTCCGGACACATTCTCGGCGCTTCCACCGTCGAGGTCGTGACCGGCGGGCGCCGGCTCGTCTACTCCGGCGACCTCGGCCGGTACGACGTGCCGATCATGCGCGATCCGGTCAGGGTCGCGGCCGCCGATACCTTGCTGGTCGAGTCCACCTACGGCGATCGCCTTCATCCGCCCGGTGACGCCGCGCCGATCGTCGAGCAGGCGGTACGGCGAGCGGCTGAACAGCGAGGCTGGCTCCTGATCCCGGCCTTCGCCATCGGGCGCACCCAGGATCTGCTCTTCCTGATTCGTGAGCTCGAGGAAGCCGGGCGAATTCCGAAGCTGCCGGTCTACCTCGACAGCCCGATGGGGATCGAGTCGACGAAGATCTACGCGCGCCACCAGGAGGAGCACGACACGGACGTGGCGCGCGTCGAGGCAGAGGGCAAGCGGCCGTTCGTGCCCGCGCGCTTCCAGCTGAGCCCGACCGGTGAGGATTCGAAGAAGCTGAACGGCCTCGAGGGCCCCGCCATCGTCATCGCCGGTAGCGGCATGGCGACCGGCGGCCGAATCCTCCACCACCTGCATCATCGCCTGTCCGACGAGCGGACGACCGTGTTGTTCGTCGGTTATCAGGCCGCCGGAACGCGCGGCCGGCAGCTCCGCGACGGCGCCGCGAAGCTCAGGATCTTCGGTGAGGATGTTCCCGTCCGCGCCGCGATCATGGCCACCGACGCCCTGTCGGCCCACGCCGACCAGGGCGAGATCATCCGATGGCTTCGCGGCTTCTCACGACCGCCCGGGATGACCTACTGCGTACACGGTGAGCCCTCAGCCTCCACCGCCCTCCGCGACGCGATCGAGCGACAGCTCGGCTGGCGGTGCGCCGTTGCCGCCGACCGCCAGCAAATCGACCTCTGAAGCCCGCCCGAAAGGCAAAATCCCCATCATATTGATAGCTTGACACGCTGAAGCCACAACCGATATGGTGCCCCTATGACGATCGTCGGATTGGGCGCCGATCATGCGGGGTTCCCGTTGAAGGAAGATCTCAAGGCCTGGCTCATCGACCACGGGTACGACGTCGTGGACTTCGGCGCGCAGTCGACCGAGTCGGTTGATTACCCCGACTATGCCGAGGCGGTGGGCGCGGCGGTGGTCACCGGCAAGGCCACGTGCGGCGTGCTCGTGTGCGGCACGGGCATCGGCATGGCGATGGCCGCCAACAAGCTGGCCGGCGTGCGCGCCGCGGCGTGCAGCGACGCGTTCAGCGCGCGCATGAGCCGCGAGCACAACGACGCGAACGTTCTCGCGCTGGGCGCGCGCATCACGGCGCGCGAGGCCGCGATCGAGATTCTCGAGACCTGGCTGGGCGCGAGGTTCCAGGAGGGCCGGCACGCTCGGCGCGTCGACAAGATCGCCGCGCTCGATCGCGCGCGAAGTCAGGAGTTGCCGGATGAGCAAGCTCGCTGACGTCGATCCCGAGATCGCCAAGGCGCTGCGTGCGGAAGCGCAGCGCCAGCACCGGAACCTCGAGCTGATCGCCTCCGAGAACTTCGTGTCGGCCGCCGTGCTCGAGGCGGTCGGCTCGGTCCTCACCAACAAGTACGCCGAGGGCTACCCGGGGCGGCGCTACTACGGCGGGTGCGAGGTCGTCGACGTCGTCGAGGAGCTCGCCATCAACCGCGCCAAGGAGCTCTTCGGGGCTGCGCACGCCAACGTGCAGCCCCACTCAGGAGCTCAGGCCAACATGGCCGTTTACTTCACGCTCCTCAAGCCCGGGGACACCGTGCTCGGGCCCAATCTGTCCCACGGCGGCCATCTCACCGCGGGGAGCCCCGTGAACTACTCGGGCAAGTTCTACACGATCGTCGCGTACGGCGTGCGCAAGGACACCGAGCGGATCGACCTCGATCAGGTCCGCGACCTGGCGCGCCAGCACCGGCCGAAGATGATCATCGCCGGGGGCTCCGCGTTCCCGCGGGCCATCGACTTCACGCCGTTCGGCGAGATCGCGCGCGAGGTGGGCGCCACGCTCATGGCCGACATCGCGCACCCGGCCGGGCTGGTGGCGGCCGGCCTGCATCCGTCGCCGGTCGGCATCGCCGACTTCGTCACGACCACGACTCACAAGACGCTTCGCGGTCCGCGGGGCGGCATGGTCCTGTGCGGGACCCAGCATGCGCAGGCGCTCGACCGGACGGTGATGCCGGGTGTGCAGGGGGGACCGCTGATGCACGTGATCGCCGGCAAGGCGGTCGCGTTTCACGAAGCCGCGACGCCCGCGTGGCGCGAGTACCAGAAGCAGATCGTGAAGAATGCGGCGACCCTCGCGTCGGCGCTGATGGAGCGCGGCTACCGGCTCGTGAGCGGCGGCACCGACACGCACCTGATGCTGATGGACCTCACCAGCCGCGGCATCACCGGCAAGGACGCCCAGGAGGCTCTCGACCGCGCGTGGATCACCGTGAACAAGAACACAGTCCCGTTCGAGACGAAGAGCCCGATGGTGACCAGCGGCATCCGCGTCGGGACGCCCGCGGTGACCTCGCGCGGCATGCGCGAGGCGGAGATGACCGAGATCGCGCGCCTCATCGACCGCGTGCTGTCGAATCTCGGATCGGCTTCGGTCGAGGCGACGGTAAGGGGCGAAGTGCAGGAGCTGACGAACCGGTTCCCGCTCTATCAGGACAGAACCCACTGAGGCCGGGACAGGCGCGATGGCCGGTGCCGGCGTGAGAGGAGGGGCGGCCCGATGAAATGCCCGTTCTGCGGTCACACGGAGGATCGGGTCGTCGACTCGCGGGTAGGACGCGAGGGCGAGTTCATCCGGCGCCGCCGCGAGTGCCTCAAGTGTCACCGCCGCTACACGACCTACGAGTACATCGAGGACGTCCTGCCCCACGTGGTCAAGCGCGACGGGCGGCGCGAGCCGTTCGATCGGCAGAAGCTCCGCGGCTCGATCCTCAAGGCGTGCGAGAAGCGGTCGGTGGGAGTCCAGGCCGTTGACGACGTCGTCGTGGACATCGAGGCCCAGCTCCACGAGCGTGCCGAGAAGGAAGTGAGCAGCGAGGAGCTCGGGCGGGTGGTCATGGAGCACCTGCAGCGGCTCGATCCGGTCGCCTACGTGCGGTTCGCGTCGGTGTACCGGCAGTTCAAGGACATCGGCCAGTTCGTCGAAGAGGTGAAGGGCCTGCAGGGCAGCGACAAAGCCAAGCCGGTCACGGCCAAGCCCGCGAAGCAAGCGCTGAAGCGTTGAGCCGAGACGGGATGACCTGCCGGGGGAGTATGAGGGGGGTCTCCCCCCTCATCTAAGAAAGCGCGGCCCTGTCACTGAAAGGACAGGGCCGGGCGCCGCGTGGACCCCTACTTCTTTTTCTTCTTGGTCGCCTTCTTCTTCGCCACCGCGTCACCTCCCTCCGTCGGGCGCGCTCGCCTTGCCTCTGGCTCGGCATGCTAGTGACGCGGCCGGACGCTGTCAAGGTTAAATTCAACGATATGTAGGGGTTTCTCCCGATCCCGCTCCCCAGATCTAGGGCGCTAGCATGTTTGACATGACGGCGACCGCGATGTAGCGTGACGCCAAGATCGAAGCGCGCTTCACCACCGAACCGCTCCTGAGGAGATCTCCCCGATGAGACGCACGCTCAAGAAGCTTGTGTTCGTCGAGCCGAAATCCACCCATCTGCACATCTACAGCCGGATCTGCATCCCGCGTCTGGGCTCGGTGCTCCTGGCGACGATCATGCGGACCAAGGGCTACGACGTGCGCGTTTACGTCGAGGACATCCACGCGATCGACATGAAGGAAGTCCTCTCGGCCGACCTGGTCGCGATCTCGGCGATCACGTCGACGGCGCCCCAGTCGTACCGGCTCGCCGACAAGGTCCGCGAGGCCGGGGCCATCGCGGTGCTGGGCGGCACGCACGTGAGCTTCCTGCCCGACGAGGCGCTCGCGCACGCGGATTTCGTGGTCCGGGGCGAGGGCGAGTTCGCGTTCCAGGAGCTGGTCGACGCGATCCAGGCCGGCCAGGGCTTCGAGCAGATCAAGAACCTCTCGTACCTCGTCGACGGCAAGCCCGTGCACGTGCCGGAGCGCCCGAAGATCCCCAACCTGGACGTGAACCCGATTCCGGACTACCAGCTCATCACGGGCTGGCAGCCAGGCGGGGTTGTCTCGGTCGCCACGTCGCGCGGCTGCCCGTTCTCGTGCACCTTCTGCTCGGTGCCCGGCATGTACGGGCACGCCTTCCGCACGCACTCGGTGGAGCGCGTCCTGCAGGAGCTCGAGGTCCACAAGCACAGCCGGTACACGTTCTTCGCCGACGACATCTTCACCGCGAACAAGAAGCGCTGCAAAGACCTCTTGCGGGGCATGATCGACCGCGAGCTCACGCCGAGGTGGGGCGCGCAGGTCCGCACCGAGACCGTCGACGACCCCGAGCTTCTGAAGCTGATGCAGGACTCAGGCTGCTTCAACGTCTACGTCGGGTTCGAGTCGATCAATCCGCGGACGCTCAAGCTATTCCAGAAGAAGCAGGACCTGGGCAAGATCGAGCGGTCCATCGAGCGGTTCCATGACCACGACATCCGGATCCACGGCATGTTCGTGGTCGGTTCGGACGAGGACGACGTCGAGACGATCGAGGCCACCGCCGAGTTCGCGCTGAAGAACGACATCGACTCGATCCAGTTCATGATCCTGACGCCCATCCCCGGCTCGCCCGACTGGGACCAGCTCTACGCCCGGGGCGACAAGTACGTCATCAGTCAGAACTGGCAGTTCTACGACGGGCACCACGTGGTCCATCAGCCGCGCCGGATGAGCCCTTACGAGCTGCAGGTCGGCGCGATCGACGCGATGGCGAAGTTCTATTCGTGGCGCGGCATCGCCCGAAAGTTCCTCAAGGGCGACATGTACTACGCGGCCATTCGATATTTCGGCAAGCGGCTGATTCGCGACTGGTGGAAGGACGAGGAGAATCGCCAGCATATCGAGTGGCTCAAGGCTCAGCTCTACTCGGACGCGAAGGAGCTGGGGCACGGCGTTCTGAAGCGCGTGGGGCTGCCGGCCATCCTGCTCCAGGACTCGGTGGGGCGGCTGCTCCAGCGCTTCCTGGGCGAGCTCGGCGTGACCGTGGTGCCGCTCGCCGAAGCCGCTGCCGAGGGCGCCGCGCGCGCCCGCGAGACGGTCGACTGCCTGATCACGCCCATCGTCAAGCGGGCGGTGAAAGAGCGAGAGGACTTCTACACGAACCTCGCCGCCGTGAACGCCCTGCTCCAGAGCCGCTGGGAGAAGCTGCCGCGCGTGAGCTTCCCGCTCCTCGACGGCCAGGGACCGGTGTTCGAGCCGTTCGCCAAGATCGGCCTGCTCTTCACCAAGAACCTCGATCGTATTCGCGACGCCTACAAAACCGCTGGAGCCCAAGAGGGCCTCTGGGAAGCGGTGTAGCCGGCAGGGCTCGCGGGGGGCGTGGTGGTCCCCCGCGTCCTGCGCCCGATCATCGGCTAGGTGGGCTTTCTCGTAGCGACGCGGCGTCCGCGCCGTACCTACACAGGACGCGGGGGACCACCACGCCCCCCGCGAACCCCCGCCGACTACCCTTCTTTCAGTCCGCTGAGTCGGTTCGGGTCGCGATTACTTTCTTTGTCTCTCTTACTACCGCTCTTACTACGCTTGATTTGGACAGACGGCCGGGCGGGAGGGAGTGGG
>Ga0075419_10002497_pt1 | contig 11819 bp, 12 predicted proteins | sample SoiMetdeltSBSDD3_FD_76900 | JGI IMG/M metagenome (GOLD analysis project Ga0075419, IMG submission 76900) | Bulk soil microbial communities from a Populus tree surrounding site in Tennessee, USA - Soil MetaG P. deltoides SBSDD3 | ecosystem: Environmental > Terrestrial > Soil > Tree plantation... | reverse complement strand
TGCCCTATCGGTACGCCTCCGTCGAGGGCCCGGTCACCGCGATCGAGGACACCGTCACCGTCGAGCAGCGCTGGGAGCTCGCCCGCCGCTACCTGGGCCACGAGGGCGCCGACGGCTACATCGATGCCACCCGGGACGCCACCGACCGCATGTGCGCGATCCACATCCGCCCCGAGCACTGGCTGACCCGTGACTACACGAAGGCCGGTGGATAGGTTCAGCGACCGGGCGTCGGGCCAGCAGCAATGGGGCCCCGACCGCGACCGGCCGGGGCCCCGATAATACAAAGAACTACGAGATCGGTGACGTACCGGCGTACCCGATGGTCGCCTGCTCATCGGACTGCGCCTGGGTACACGTCGTCGCGGCGCCGTTGTAGTTCGGGTTGGTACTCGTGAAGGTCACCTTCCACGAGTACGTACCGGCATTGACGGCGACCGGAGTCGTCGTGGTGGCGGTACCGTCCGCGCCGAGCGTAACCGTCTCGCTCGCCACGGCCGTACCGCTGCAGTCGGCCGACGGGTAGAGCTGGAACAGCACGGACCCGGTAGGGCTACCGGCACCCGGAACGGTGGACACCCGAGCCCGGTCGCTGAGCAGAATCTTGGTGGCGATCGACGGCGTGGCGGGCGTTACGGTCACCTGTTCGCCCGTGTCGTCGCATCCGGTGGCCACCGGCAGGTTCTGGGTGTTGCCGGCGTACGACGCAACCCACTGGTAGACACCGACCTGCGTCGGGGTGTACGACGCGCTCGTGGCCGTCGCGGTCGAGTCGCTGGTCCGGACGGCTGCCACCGTGGTGGTGAAGACGGCGGTGGTACAGGTGATCGCGGCAGCCGTGGCGAACGGGCCGTATAGCGTGAACGTCACGTTGCCCGGTGCGATGCCACCGGACGGGAAGTACCCGTCGCTGATCGTCGCGGTGTCGTTGAAAGTACCCCCGCTGCCGATGGCCAGCGTGGTCGGGCTCGGCGTGGTGGCGATCTGCGGTTGCGGCTTCTGTACCACCAGCGGTTCGGATGTGCATTCGCTGGTCGCACCCGCGTTGCGGCCACCGCCGGAGTAGGTGGCTCGCCAGTAGAACGTACCGGGGGTCGCGAAGGTCAGCGTCGGGGAGGGCGGGATCGTGCCGTCGGGGCCGATCTGCACCGTGGCCGTGTTTCCGCCGCTCGGGAAGGAGGGTGAGGTGGCGGCCATGGTGCAGGTGTCGTTGGTCCACAGCGAGTAGGTCACCGTGCCGGTCGGCGTACCGATCGCGCCGGAGATGGCCGCCGTGTCGTACACGTCCGCCGGCAGTGTCACCGTGTTGTCCGGCGAGGCGAGGCTCGTACCGGACGCCGTGAAGAGTTCCGTCGTGATGCTCGGTGCACCGCAGGTCTCCACGTTGCCGGCGGCGAAGTCGTACAGCGACGCGCCCAGTTGCTGCGACGCCCGGGTGTTGAAGACGAACCGGTTGATGCAGATCGTGTTGCCGTTGTCGTCCCGGTCGAGGCCGTACGCGGTGAGGTCGATCGCGCCCTCGAAGAACTGGTCGGCGCCGAGCGTGGTACCCAGGCCGGTCTTGTTCTGCGGCGTCGCGCTGTTCTTGTCCTGGGTCTGCCACGGCGTGGTCACGCTGGCGGTGTCGTTGGTGATCGCGCACAGGTCGTTGCCACTCGCCGTGCCGCATGCGCCGCCCGTGGCGAGTGCGGTCTGGTTGAGGGATCCGCCCGCGCCGCCGTCCCACTGGTAGGCGCTGACCGTCGGGTTGCTGCCGCCACCGGTGAACGCCGCGACCAGAAGGATGTCGCCGTCCTGGTGGTTACCGGAGAACGCCAGGCCGCCACCGCCGGGGCTGGGGTTGTTGCAGCCGACGGTGCCGTCCCGCAGGAACCAGACGCCCATGTCGTTGTTGCCGTTCGGCGCGTTCTTCTCCATCCCGAAGTACAGAATGAGGTGGTGCGTCGACGGGTCGAAATACGCCGCGGCGTACGCGTTCTGAATGTCGCCCTTGTCGGTGACGTTGTTGGCGCCGACGCAGCGCCAGCCGGTGCTGATGTTCAGCGTGTCCTTGCTGCCGCTGGTGAAGGTCGAGCTGTCAGCCGACGAGGTGGGCGTGAAGTCCCGCACGAAGCCGGCGGACAGGAAGTTCGCCGGCAACGGGTTGCGCTCGACACCCACGCCGTTGGAAACGGTGAAGATGCTGTTGGTGCCGCCGCTCGTGCCCCAGTCCGGCGGGACCGACGCGGTGTCGTCGAAGATGTTTCCTTCGAGTTCGAAGGTGGCTGACACGACGGCCTGCGCGGTGGTCGGGGCGACCACGATGCCCGCGGCCAGAACCGCGGTAGCAACGAGAGCGCTGCGCCACCGGACGCGCCGTCGCCAGATTGTGAACATAAAAAGTTCCCCCGCTTGCGAATAGTCCGACGAATAAAGGCACGCCGTTCAAACGGCGACCTCAATTCGATAACGAGCAGACTCCACTGTGGAGACTCGCGTACACGTCGCCGGAGCGGCCAAGTGGCCGGAAATGTTCGAGCAGCCGTGTCAGCTCACCGGCTTCGAGCCACCGCTCACTCGCGAACCGCATGGTCTCGACCGGCGCGTAGTTGTAGCGATAGCCGCCCGCCCTGAGCCGCTCCATTTCGGCGAGCGCGGCCAGCGCGGCGTCGTGCGCCGGCGGCAGGTACTCGAACGACAAGGCAGGTAGAGGCTGGCTCAGCCCGGCCAACACCTCGGCCTCGAAGCCCTCGACATCGATTTTGCAGAAGGCGGGCGTGCCGTACCGAAGAATGAGGTCGTCCAGCGTCACCACGTCCACCTCTACCGACCGGTCCCACCGCACCCGGGCGAAGCCGGGGTCCGTCGCTACCGACTGGATCCAACGGCGCGACAGGGACGAGACAGTGGGAGTAGCGGTGGACAGTGCCAGCCGGGCCTGCCCACAAGCGGCACCCGCGGCCACCGGCAGGACGACAACCCCTGCATCGCGGCCGTACAACAGTCGCAGGACGCGCAGGCAGTCGGGTTGCGGTTCGACCGCGATCACCCGTGCGCCGAGCCGTCGCCAGGCGGGGATCCGGCTTCCCACGTGGGCGCCGATGTCGAAGCCGACGTCACCCGGACCGAGGAACTGCCGGTAGAACCGGACCATGCGCCGGTGCCGGAACGGTACGCCGTGGTACATGGCCACCGACCGCGCGATTCCCCACGCACGAGTGAGCACGGCGGAACCTACGATTCGAACCGGTCGCTCAACGCGTACCGCAGCAGCACGACGTCCTCGATCTGCCGCACCTCGGCCAGGTTGGCCCGGTGCTGCGCGTTCCACGGAAAGTCGCCGTCGCCCACGAATCGTGGCGCTCGCGAGTCGCCGACGAAGAACGGCGCCACCACCAGGTGGGCTTCGTCGGCGAGCCCGGCGGCGAGGAACCCGGTGAGCGTGTAGCTGCCACCCTCGACCACCAACCGTTCGACTCCGCGCTCGACGAGATCGCCGAGCAGCTCAGCAAGGTCGATGGAGTCGCCGGCGTCCACCACGATGCCCGGAGCGTCGAACCCGCGAATCTTGTCCACCGCGGACGACGTACAGTAGATGATCTTGTCGATGTCCCCGGTAGTGAAGAAGGAGGCGGCCGGGTCGAGGTCGCCGCTCGCGGTGAGCGTGACCTTCTTGGGGGAGGGCGGCAGGCCGCGGGCGACCCTGGCCTCTTGCCGGTGCTGTGAGCGGATCAGCAGGCGGGGATTGTCCCGGCGGATCGTATGCGCGCCGACCAGGATCGCGTCGCACCCGGCCCGGACCGCGTCCACCCGATCGAAGTCCGCGGCGTTGGACAGCAGCAGCCGGGAGTCCTCGAAGTCGTCGATGTAGCCGTCGAGCGACATCGCGCAGCTCAATACGACGTATGGTCGTTCGTTCACGAATCTCTCCCGCGACCTCGGCGAACATCAAACATCATCGGCCAGCCGGCGATGCGGGAGGGTCGGCCGCCGGTCCAAAGGTCGTCAGGAAGCGGTCGCGGAAAGTGTCCATCCGCCAGACCGGAGCCTGGGGACCCGGCCGCAGACCCTCCTGCCAACCCCAACCGGTGATGCGGTCGAGCACCGCCGGGTCCCGGGCGACCAGCGTGATCGGTACGTCCCGGCTCGCGCCTTCGCCGGTCACGATGGGCGCCGGCTGGTGGTCGCCGAGGAACACCAGCACCAGGTTGTCGTCGCCGTACGTCTCGACGTACGAGATCAGGGTCTCCAGGGAGTACTCGATGGCATTCCGGTACGCGATCCGCACCTGGGCCCGATCGCGCACGTCCGGCGAGCCGCCCGTATCGGGCATGCCCTTGTACGCGGATCCGTCGCCGACTTTGTTCCAGTCGATCTGCCGGGGCACCGGTGTCCAGGGTCCGTGGCTCGACAGCAGCACGACCTCCGCCATGAACGGGGCGTGGTGGGGTGTGCATTCGGCGCGGTGGAAGGCCGCCATCGTGTACTGGTCGGGGATCGAGGAGAAGGTGAACAGCGGGCCGCGGTACCCGAGATTCTGCATGGTGTAGAGCTGGTCGTAGCCGTAGAAGCTGCCCTCCGGCCAGGGCTGGTTGATGGCCGGCATCACGCCTACTACCCGCCAGCCGGCGCGATGGAACGCGCCGTTGAGGGTGAACCGGTCGCTGGCGACGAGCGCGTCGTGGCGCCGCTCGTTGTCGACCCACAGACCGGACAGCAGCGTGCCGTGGGCCAGCCAACTGCCGCCACCCGCTGTCGACGAGGTCAGGAAGGCGCTGCGCGCGGTGAAGCCGCGCGCCCGCAGCCGGCGGTTCCCCTCGTCGAGCAGAGCCGTGACCTGCGGCGCAAGCTCGGGATCGGCTACCGCGACGCGACCGTAGCTCTCGACGAACGCGACGACGACGTCCTTGCCACGAAGGCTCGTCAGCAACTGGTCGCCCGGGGTATCGCGGAAGGCGTCGACCGCCAACTCCTCGGCGAACACCTCGTGATCGCGTAGTTCCGTGCCCACCCAGCGCGCCCGGTCGTAGGCGAGGCTCGCGGAGTCGTGCGTGGCGACCGGCGTGCCCGGGACGACCTGCACGCCCAGCACCGCGAGGAGGATCCAGACCACCGTGAGCGCGCCGACTGTAGCGGCCGACGCGGTGCGGTGCCGGACCCCGAGCCGACTCAGGCGCAGTACCGACCAGCCCATGAGGACGGGCAGGGCCGCGGCGGCCAGCACGGCACCCACCGCGGCGGCCGTGGTGCCGGGCTGACCCATCGACCGGCCCAGGAACCGGACAAAATCGGCGAGCAAGGGCCAGTCCTGTACCGGATCGAACGCCCGGTCCAGCACCTCGTAGAAGCCCATGTCGAGGAGCTTCAGCAGGACCAGCAGCGCCAGGGCCACCCCGATCACGATCGCCACCACCCGCCGCGCCCGGTCCGGCAGCGCGAGCAGGAGCGCGGCGGCGATCAGCCCTTCGATCGGGACCAGGATGAGGGCCGCCGGCGTGAGGTGGCTGATCCGGTTCGGCATCACCAGGGCGAAGAGCACGAGCAGGCCGGCCAGCGACGTGGCCAGCCAGGCGAGGGCGGTGCGCCAGCGCGAAATCAATTGATGACCGGAAATTCGAGGGTACGGGCGGACCGGTTGAACTTCGCGGCCAGGTAGCCGGCGTTCGTGGGCGACAGGTGCACGCTCGTGGGTACCTGCGCGGTCACCGTCACGCCGAGCCGCCTGAGCTGTTCGACCTTGTCCGTGTTGTTCGTGAGCAGCGCCACCCGGTCGACCCCGAGCGCACCGAGCATCTGGGCGGCGCTGCTGTAGTCCCGCTCGTCTTCGGCATGGCCGAGGGCGATGTTCGCCTCGTACGTGTCCAGGCCGACATCCTGCAACTCGTACGCCTCGAGCTTGGTGTACAGCCCGATGCCGCGTCCCTCCTGCCGCAGGTACAGCAGGAAGCCGCCGGCCTTCGTGACGCGCTCGACCGCCTCGCGCAACTGGGCTCCGCAGTCGCACCGCTGGCTGCCGAACACGTCACCGGTCAGGCACTCACTGTGCAGGCGGACCAGCGGGGCCGACCCGCCGGCGGTGGAGCGGTTCAGCGCTCCGACCCAGTCGCCGAGACCCAGCGCGAGATGCTCCCCGGTGTCCACGAGCCCGTTGAACGAGAACACGCGCGCGGTGGTGGCGTACCCGTCCAGCAGCTGTAGCGGGACCGTTACCTGCGTCCGGATCGTGGCGGCAGGCAGTGTGTCGGACATGGGCCTCCTTCGCCGACGCGGCAGTGGCACGGGCGACCGGCGACGTTGCAGCCCAGCCGGCCGCGCGGCTGCTGCTCCACTGCTCGAGCATCCCCTGCTGCCACCTACGTACCACCGGCGACAGAGGGTTCAGCCTCTTCAGTCATACCCGACGAGCAGGTCATTGTGCTGGACTATCGCCTCGAGCCGGCCCGTGGCCGCCTCGGCCAGCCGGCGGGCCGTGTAGGCCGCCACCGGTTCGGTGAGCTCCGGCTGCTGTTCGCAGGCCGCGCCGACCCAGCCCCGTAACCATGCTACGAGCAGATCCGGCTGGTCCGCGCCGAGCCGCCACGGGCTCGGCCGTGCCCGTACGGCCGCTCCCCACCGGCCGAACGCCGCGGTGGCGGCACCGGTCGCGTCCGGCCCGAGCTGGCGATGGCCGGCGACGGTACGGCGCTGGTGTGCGTTGAAAGCGTCCATGATCGTCGCGTCCAGCGGATCGGGTGGGGTGAGGTCGACCTCGCCGGTGACGGAGAGCGTGAGCAGCGCCGGGCAGCCGGCTCCGGCGCAGGCCGCCGCGACCCGTTCCAGGTCGTCAGCGGTGAGCAGATCCATGAGTGCGGACATCGTGATCAGGCCGGCGCCGGCCACATCTTCGCTGGTCAGCCGGGTGATGTCGCGCTGCCGGGTCCGGACGGTGACCGGAGTGCCGTCCGCGTCGTTCACCGTCGTCGCGGCGGCCCGTTCGAGCAGGTCGGCGTCATGGTCGTACAGGATCCACTGCTGCGGCCCGGGCAGCCGGGGCGCCAGCCACCGGGTCATCGACCCGGTACCGGCGCCGAGATCGTGGATCACCAACGCGCCGCCGGCCAGCCGCCGCCGGATCGGCTCGACCAACTCGGGCGCCCGGGCGGCGGCATCGGCCGGTTCCCGCAGCGCGAGCCAGCCCGCATCGACCCGGTTGGTCACGCGACACCGGCCAGGACATGGTTGATCTTTTCGACTGTACCGGCCCAGCCAGTGAGCCCGGTCCTGCGTCCGTGAGCCGATCGGCGCAGCCGCTCCCGCAGGTCGGCGTCGTCGAGCCAGCGCGCCAGCGCCCCGGCCAACGAGGCTGGGTCGCCCGGTTCGACCGGGAGCCCGGGTCGGCTACCGTCCGGTGCCCGGCCCACGGCCTCGGGCAGTCCACGGCTGGCCGTCGCGAGCACCGGGATCCCGCGGGCCAGTGCCTCGACGATCACCATGCCGTAACTTTCGCCGCGCGATGGCAGTACCAGCAGGTCGGCGCCGGCGTACGTGGCGTCGAGCCGGTCCCCGGTACGCGGGCCGGCCAGCCGGACACGCTCGGTCAGCCCGTACCCGTCGATCTGCCGGCCAAGGCGCTCGACGAACTCCGGTTCCCGGCCCAACGGCCCTACGCACAGGCAGCGCCAGGGTCGGTCGGCGACCTTCGCCAGCGCCTCGACCAGCACGTCGTGCCCCTTGTGCGCGGTCACCGCGGCGACGCAGAGCAACTCGGTACCGGCGGCCGAACCGGGTGCCAGCGGTGCCGGGTCCACGCCCGGCGGGGCGGCGTGCACGTGGCCGGCCGGCAGCCCGTACCGCTCGATGAGGTGGAGCCTGGCCCACTCGCTGGTACCGATCACCGTGCGCGCCGCCGCCAGTGCCTCGCCTTCGGCCCGGCCGTCCAGCGGCATGTGCACCAGGATCACCTGGCGTAACCGGGCGGCGAGCGGTACCAGCACGTCCGGTACCGCCGAGGCGACCAGCCCGTCGAGCAGGACGATCGCGCCATCGGGCAGCGTGCCGAGCACCCGCGCCAGCCCGGCCCGCTCGGATTCGCTGGGCCTCGGCCAGCCACCCGGTACCGCGTGCTCCCGCACCGACCAGCCGGCCGCGGCCAAGCCTTGACAGATCCGGCGGTCGTACGTGTTACCGCCGCTCGGCGAGGTCACGTCGTCGATGTCGTTGGGCAGGACGAAATGGACGGTCCTCATAATGGCCGCTCGTAGCTCGCCCAGGCGACATGGGACTCGTGCAGGGTGACGGTGATCCCGGCCAGCGCGCCGGCGCTGTCGCCGAATTCGCCGGCGTGGACCCGCTCGGCGAGCCGGTCGGCGATCACCCGGGCGAGCGCCTCGGTGGACGTGTTCATCCCGGCGAACGCCGGCTCGTCGTCGAGGTTGCGGTAGGTCAGCTCGGCCAATACCGCGCCGAGCACCTCGCCGGCCCGGCCGATGTCGACGACGATGTTGTCCGCGTCCAGCTCGGCGCGGCGGAACGTGGCATCGACGACATAGGTCGCGCCGTGCAGGCGCTGCGCCGGTCCGAAGACCTCGCCCCGGAAGCTGTGCGCGATCATGATGTGATTCCGGACGGTCACGCTGAACACGGGCTCACCCTTCGCCGTAGCTGATGACGTGACACAGGGCGGGCAGCGCGCCGGTCGCCAGCCGCGGGAGCACGTCGGGTAGTTCGGCGAACTTCGACTCACCGGTGATCAGCGCATCGAATCTGGGATCGGCGAGCAGGTCCAGGGCGAGCGCGAGCCGGTCGGCGTGGGTCCGGCGCGTCGACCGGGCCGGCGAGACGGTGGCTACCTGGCTACTGCGGATGGCAAGCCGGCCGGAGTGGAACGAGCCGCCGAGCGACAGCTCGACCGGGCTGTCCCCGTACCAGCTCAGCTCGATGACCGTGCCCTCGGCGGCGAGCAAGCCGAGCGATTGCTGTAGCCCGGCGGCGGTCGCGCTGGCATGGATGACGAGATCGCGCCCCGCGGCGGCCTGCGCCGGCAGAGCGAACCGCACGCCCAGCGCCTCGGCAACCTCGGCCCGGGTGGAGTCGGTGTCGACGAGTTGCACGTCGACGCCGGGGAACCGGGCGACCAGCGCCGCGACGCAGCACCCGACCATGCCGGCCCCGACCACCGTGATCCGGTCTCCGACCAGCGGTGCCGCGTCCCACAAGGCGTTCACCGCGGTCTCCACCGTGCCGGCCAGCACGGCCCGCCGGGGTGGGACCGAATCGGGTACGGGGATCACCGCGCCGGCCGGTACCACGTACTCGGTCTGATGTGGATAGAGGCAGAAGACGGTACGGCCGCGCAACTCCGGCGGGCCCGCCTCGACCACGCCGACATTGAGGTAGCCGTACTTCACCGGCCCGGGCAGCTCGCCGTCCTGGAACGGCGCCCGCATCGTGGCGTACTGGCTCGGGGGCACCTTGCCGGTGAACACCAAGTTCTCGGTACCCCGGCTGATGCCGGTGTACACGGTGCGGATCAGGACGTCGCCTGGCCCGGGTTCGGGTAACGTCAACATCCGGATCTCACTACGGCCTGGCGGGTGTACCCAGAGTGCCCGAGCTTCGCGCGTCACCCGCTTGAGGATCGCACACGTTCGTCGTGGAGGCAGAGTGGTCCGGATTACTCCCGGCGCGGCGGCTGGCCTGGCCGGACAGGTCGTGGTGCTGGCGGGGCTCGCCGCAACGGTCGAGCTCAGTGACCTGGGCGGGCTGATCGGGCTCTGGTACGGAGTCGTCGTGTGTCTCCTGCTCAGCCGGGGTCTGGACCGGCCGGGCCAACGGCAGTTGGGAGCTGCGAATGGGGTGACGCTCGCCCGGGCGACGCTGGTGGGCGGCGTGGCGGCACTCGTGGTGACCTCGATCGAACAGCCGGTACCGGTGGCGGTCCTGGTCCCGCTCGCCATCGCGGCACTCGCGCTCGACGCGGTCGACGGGCTGGTCGCCCGGCGTACCGGGACCGTCTCGGAGCTGGGTGCGCGCTTCGACTACGAGGTCGACTCGGTGCTGTTGGTGGTGCTCAGCGCATACGCCGCCGGCACGTACCCCGCCTGGGTGCTCGCGATCGGGCTGATGCGCTACGCGTTCGTCGCCGCCGGCTGGGTGCTGCCGTGGTTGCGTGGCCCGCTGCCGCCCCGGTACTGGCGGAAGGTCGTCGCGGCGATCCAGGGTGTGGTCCTCGTGGCGGCGGTATCCGGCGTGATTCCTCGGCCACTGATGGTCGCCGTGCTGGCGGCATCGCTGGCGCTGCTGGCCGAGTCGTTCGGTCGTGACATCGTGTGGCGGTGGCGGCACCGTCTGTCTCCGGCCACCGTCGTTGCGGCGTGACGCCAACTCACTCGATACGGTGTCGGCGTGGCTCGGCTCACGACGCGGGCGGTCACGTCACGTGCGGACCTGATCGGGTTCTTCGACGCCCTCGCGTCGCGGTACGCGGAGGCCCACGGGTCGGCTGATCGGCTGTTGGCGTACCGGCTCGGGGTGATCCGGCAACTGCTCGAAGGGGCGCCACGTGGCACCCTGCTGGAGATCGGCTGCGGGACGGGTATTCACGCGCTGGCGCTGGCGAGCGAGTTCACGACGGTGATCGGTACCGACATCTCGCCCGCGATGATCGACGCCGCTCGTCGACTCGCTGAGCAGACCGCGTACGCCAGCTTCCGGGTCGACCCCGCCGAGGAGCTGACCACGGTAGCGGACCAGTCGGTCGACGTCGTCCTGTGCGTGGGCGCGCTGGAGCACATGCCGGACAAGCCGCGCGTCCTCGACCAGGTGCGCAGGGTGCTGCGGCCCGAAGGCAGGTTCGTGTGCCTGACGCCCAACGGCGGCTACTGCTGGTACCGGCGCCTCGCGCCGCTGCTGCGTCGCGATGTCCGTCACCTGTCCACGGATCTGTTCCTGACGCGTAGGCAACTCGAGGCACTCTTGACCGCGGCCGGGTTGGAGACCGTCGAGTGTCGCTTGTGGACATTCGTACCGCGAGGCGACCTACCCGCCGGGCTCGGCCCGGTTCTCGGAGTACTGGACCGGTTCGGTCGGCGTACCGGCATGGCCTCGCTACGCGGCGGGATCGCCATCGCGGCCTCGTTGTCGGAGGGCCGGTCTAGGGTGTGGGACGCGAAAGCCGAGCGCGAGTAGGGGGAGACGATGACCACACTGGAGAACCGGCCGAACACGGCACTCCTCGTCGTCGACGTGCAGAACGGCGTCGTCGAGGGAGCGCACGAGCGGGACGCGGTCGTGGCGAATATCGGCAGTCTGGTCGAGAGGGCGCGGCGGGAGCAGGTACCGGTCGTCTGGGTCCAGCACTCCAGCGAGCACCTCGTGCGGGGAAGCGACGAGTGGCGGATCGTTCCCGAGTTGACGCCGGACGACGCCGAGCCGCTCGTCGAGAAGAGCTACGGCGACTCCTTCGAGGACACCACGCTCGAGACCGTGCTGTCGAGCCTCGGCATCGGGCGGCTCGTCGTCGTCGGCGCCCAGACCGACGCGTGCATCCGCTCGACGCTGCACGGCGCGTTCGTCCGGGGGTACGACGCGACCCTCGTCAAGGACGCCCACACGACCGAGGACCAGTCGGCCTGGGGCGCACCGCCGCCGGACCAGGTCATCGCGCACACGAACCTGTACTGGACGGAGCAGTCGGCGCCGGGGCGGACCGCCGGGACGGTCGAGACCAAGGACGTCGACTTCGGCGGCTTCAGCGGCGAGTGAGGGTCAGGCGCCGAAGCGGACCACGACCTCCAGAGTCAGATCCGGATCGGTGGCTGGGTCTGCCAGTTCCCGGTCCAGGTCGCGACCTTCCGGAACTC
>Ga0075419_10002496_pt1 | contig 11821 bp, 8 predicted proteins | sample SoiMetdeltSBSDD3_FD_76900 | JGI IMG/M metagenome (GOLD analysis project Ga0075419, IMG submission 76900) | Bulk soil microbial communities from a Populus tree surrounding site in Tennessee, USA - Soil MetaG P. deltoides SBSDD3 | ecosystem: Environmental > Terrestrial > Soil > Tree plantation... | reverse complement strand
CTTCCCCATTTTTAGTTATGGGACATGTCCCGCAGGTCCACAGCGACTCGATCCGCGTGAGATTGACGCCTTAAGGACAGCTCGCTTCGGCAACCACGAACTTACAAATGAAGATATTGTATTGGCAGATGCAGATGGTATACTGTTCATCCCCACCGAGCAAGTGGATGAGGTTTTCTCAACAGCTTATGGGGTTTGTGAGAAAGAGCGTCATCAAGCACAATTGATATGGAATGGAAGGAAACTGCGCGAGCAACTTCAGTTTGACAAATATCTTCTTCAACGCGAAAGTAATGACGCATACACATTCCGGCAACACTTACGAAGCATCGGCGGAGCAATTGAGGAATAAGAACTTTTCCTGACAATGGACCCTGGGGTCCGCAGCTGGAATGGTAATAATACAATCATTGCCCAGTGTTCACTCACTGGGCTTTTTTCTTGACACAACAGTACAGGTTGTGCAGTTATTATTCTCGTATTCTGTCTATCTATTTATCAGCACGAGCACGACCACTGCCATGATGATGTACATCAATTCAGGTCTTACTATTGGCTTCATCTTTGCCTCCATGGAACATAACGAATCACGAGAAAATCAGTTATGTTCAATTTTGTGGGTCAATACACAAACGTGGAGCAGATTGCCATAATACTCAACACCAGGGAGTCGATGAGTTATGGAAATACTTCGTGCACAGGTAAAAGATACAGATCTCATTGCACCGTTATTCGATGCCTACCGTCAGTTCTATAAAGCATTGTCTGATATCGAAGCATCTCGTCAGTTTATTTTTGAACGATTGACAAACGGCGAATCTGTGATCTTCCTGGCAATGGAAGGTGAACGTGCACTTGGATTTGTCCAGCTTTATCCGTTGTTCGCCTCGGTTGCATTGCAATCATTGTGGCTACTCAACGATCTCTTTATAGATTCTGCAGCGAGAAAGCAGGGTGTTGGTGAGAGATTGATGAAACATGCAGAACAGTTTGCATACGAAACAGGCAGCCGCGGACTTTTCCTGCGTACTGCCACAGATAACTATCCGGCACAGAAACTTTATGAAAAGTGCGGCTGGGTAAGAGATGAGAAGTTTTATCGCTATGATCGGATCTTAAGATAGGCCGACAAGCAGAGGCATCCTGAAGAATCTCACTCAATGTGTTTACGCAATTGAATAGCTTTTAGTGTTGTCCCCAATTACATTAGAAGAGGACTCATGAAGAGTCCTCTTCTATTTTGGTGTATGATTACGAAGATTCATAACGGATTTCAAAATGGTAGCAATCATGTCACATAAAATCATCGATGGGAAGAAGCACGCCCAAATTGTCAAAGACGAAGTTCGGGCAAGGGTCAGCGCTCTAAAGGAGATGGGCTGGTCGCTCCGCCTCATTTCGATTGATATTGGGGAAATCGGGCCGGTGAGAGTATTCATCAAGAATCAGCAAAAAGCTTGTGCCGAGGTCGGTATCGAGTACGAAAATCGACATTATTCTACTGATGTCACCCAGCGAGAGGTGCTAGCTGCAATCCACGCGTTAAATGCCGACCCGCGAGTGACCGGCATCATTTTGCAACGTCCTGTCCCATCAACATTGGATCTGGAGGAACTGGAAAATGCCATGCATCCCAGTAAAGATGTGGAAGGGATGAGCTCTGCCAATATCGGCAATATCGTCTACGGCGATTCGTCTTTAGGACCTTGCACCTCGCTGGCATCCGTCGAATTGCTGCGCACGACCGGGCTTAATCTCCGCGGCCTGGAAGTGGTCGTGGTGGGTCATTCAGAAATTGTGGGGAAACCAGTTGCGTTATTGCTGGTGGAAGACCTAGCCACCGTCACGATCTGTCATCACGCCACTCGCAATCTTACCTATCATACACGCCAGGCGGATGCACTTATCGTCGCGGTGGGCAAGCCTGGGCTCATCACAGCAGATATGGTCAAGCCTGGCGCGGCAGTGATTGACATCGGAATCAATCAGGTGGAGGTTACCCTGCCGGATGGGACGCGCGGCACAAAAATCGTGGGCGATGTGGATTTTGAAGGTGTTCATCCGGTGGCTGGCTGGATCACGCCTGTGCCGGGTGGTGTAGGGCCGATGACAGTAGCCATGCTGTTGCGTAACACGGTTGTTGCAACAGAACGTCAGAAGAGTAAATACGAAGAGACGATGAGTGTATGAACTGCCGCCTTACTCACATCGGCACAGCGACAATGCTTTTGGAGATTGGTTCAATCCGCATCCTGACTGACCCGGTCTTCGATCCGCCAGGTGGCGATTATCACTTTGGCTACGGAACCGGTGCGAAGAAATTAACGCCGCCAGCGATAAAGCCCGAAGATATTGGAAAGATAGATGTAGTCCTGTTGAGTCATGACCATCATGAAGATAATCTGGATCGTGCCGGGCGGGAGCTTTTGCCGAGTGTTGGGAAGGTGGTTACAACGGTTACAGGTGCAAGGCGATTGGGGAATAATACGATTGGCTTGAAACCCTGGCAAAGCACTACGATCCAGTCAGATGATTCAGAAATCAAAGTAACCGCAGTGCCTGCCCATCACGGTTCGCTATGGAGTTACATCATTGTAGGCGAGACTACCGGCTTTATCCTGGAGTGGAATGGTCAAAAGCATGGAGCTTTGTACATCTCTGGAGATACCGTCTGGTTCAATGGTATCCATGAGATAGCACATCGCTTCAAAGTGAGTACTGCCATCCTTCACATTGGCAAGGCAAGCTTCCCTATCACCGGCCCTGTTCGATTTACATTAAACGCCAAAGAAGCAGCACGCATAACGAGAACACTTAATTTACGAACAATGATTCCGATCCATTACGAAGGCTGGAGTCATTTTCGAGAGCCCAAGGCAGAAGCTGAAAAGCATTTCAGAGCTGTGGAAATTAGTGAGAAAGTGCAATGGCTGCCACTGGGCGTTCCCGTGAATGTTGAAGTCTAAGAGAGATTTCATGGAATTGAAAATAATTGTTGTAAAAGTTATTACTCACTTTCTGGAAGGATGATGAACATGGATCTGGTAAAAATTTCAACCGTTGAGGGACGCATACCTGTTACAGTATTCCAATTGCAGGACCGAGTCAATTTGGGGAACTTTGCAGAGCTCGAGCAAACAGCAAAAGATGCTTACGACGCAGGGATGCGCGACCTGGTGATTGACCTCAGCCAGACTCCATCCCTTACCAGTATTGGCATCCGTGCAATCGTGGTTATCCACCGGCTGCTCTCAACTGACAAGGCAAAGCATCTCAAACTTGCGGGTGCAATCGTACCCATCCGCGAAATGTTGGGGATTGCGGGCATTACCCAGTTTATCGAGATGTATGATAGGGTGGATGAAGCGGTGGCATCCTTTTAATAAAGTAACTCTATCTCCCCCACCTTGGCTGCCAATCAGAAGTAAGACTAGTCGTCAAACGCGTCAGTCCGCCTCCATTCGGGCGGATCTTGTAAATTTCGTTGTTGCCATCGCGAAAGGAAGTGAATGCGATCCACTCGCCATCTGGCGACCAGGTTGGACCGAGATTGTCTCCGCCGTTCGTGAGTCTTTTCAAGCCTGTTCCATCGATCTTGATAATGAAGATATCGTGGTCACCGGCAGGTCCGCGATAAAAGGCAAGCCATTTCCCATCCGGTGACCAGCTACTGCGTCCACCCATGTTATTGAGATCAGTCACCTGGTTCGCTTGTTTCCCACTTGCCTTCGCAGTATATAATTGCCGCTCCCCCGAGCGGTTTGAAGCGAACGCGATCATCGAACCATCAGGTGACCAGGTTGGGTCAATGTCATCACGAAACGTAATGGCATGAGGGTCACTTCCATCCGCGTTCATAACCCACAGTCCATTTCCGTTGTTTGTAAAGATAATACGCTCTCCATTCGGAGAAAGCTCCGGCGCATATAGCGTACCGATATTATTTGTCAGCTGCTGCAACCCATTTCCATTGGTATCCATGGAATAGATCTCATAGGTTCCACTTTGCCTCGAGGAAAAATAAATTGTCTGGCCATCTGGCGAGAGCGATGCATAAAAGGCAGTGGACTGGAGATCTGTGAGTTGTTTTCGTCCAGAGCCATCTGCATTCATGATGCAGATCTGGTCGATCTGTTCGATAAAGCAGGTGAATACGATCTTGCCTCCTGCAGAAGAACCGGGTATCGGTGCGGAAACTACACTTGGAACAATTGTTGGAGATAATGTGGGTGTAGATAGGTCGACGAACGGAGTCGTGATAACAGGCGAACCAATCGGTGAGCCGGAAAATTCAACCTGCGTCGCGGTAGCACGCGGCACAGGCGGGTTTTGCCAGATGTAAACAAACACGCCCGCGAGGATGCAAAGCCCGATCACCCCACAGCTTAAGCCGCCGATGAGAAAGGCATCAAAAATGGAAAGAATTTTTTTGGATGATTCCATTGTTCCTAGTGATTCAACGCCGATAGGATAAAGAATATTTCACAATTTTACTCATTGCAGATGGAAACAAAAAGTCTGTGGCGAAACTGTCATTCCGCCACAGACCTACTAAACTCATAATGGGCGCGTAAGGTTAATCCTTATGCGTAGACCGGTTGCAACTCCAGACGACTCTTGAGGTTCTGGAGCATTGCCTCCACCTCATGCTCGTTCTCCTGGATGACAATTTCTTCCTTCATCCGTTTGAGTAGCGAGGATGGAATCTGATATTCGAATCGTAGTGTCACCTGTGTTTGCTGCCCTGTGGGCTGGAATCTCCACGTGATGGTGCTATCGAGATCTTTGCTGCTTTTAAAGACCAGGCGTTCGTAGGGCACGTACTCGATCGTTTCGCACTTGCTTTCGAACTGCGCCCCGGACATCTTGTACGTCCAGCCAAAATTGAAACTCTCATTGTTTTTTGACCTCTTGACATTCTTGACCTCAATGATGTTGGGCCAAATCTCAGGCAGATGATGTGGGTCGGTAAGGAAGTCGAACACTCTGTCGACGGAGGTATCAACTCTTATATCCTGTAGGATTGTTTTCATGACGAACTCCTTTCTCGTTTCTTAAAACAGTTTGGTACTTAACTCAAATTTCAGGCGGAGCGATGGATGCAATGTCCCTAATCGCCCAAGGTTTGACAATACTGTTTGTCTCTAGGCGCAAACCACCTCCTTTCTTCAATAATCTGGATTAGCTGGTGTGATAAGGCAGGCCAAGCCGACCGTTCTAGAAATGTAAGAACGGAAGATAAAATTAATTGACTTGCTTATTACAGATGAGAATTTATTACGCGGCTGAATAATTTGCCGATTGTTTCTAAAAGGGATTAGATACTTATCACTATACAACAGTCAAGTAAGAGATTCAACCCATTTTGGCAGGGTCTAAAGTTTTTCTAATAGTATTCCCTGTAATTTGAAAATTGCTCTCATCCTCGACTCATTTTCTGGAAACTTTCATTCAACGCGAATGAGCAACAACTGTCCGAATCTTACATCCCCGTTTCGGAAACATACTCCAAGCTAAACTGCTAAACACGACGAAGTTATCGCCCCCAGCGTGGCTGATAATCAGATATTGCACTGTTGGTCAAACGCGTCACACCGGTGCCATCCGGGCGGATGATGTAAATCTCGTTGTTGCCATCTCGAAATGAGGTAAAGGTAATCCAGTTTCCATCCGGCGACCAACTAGGTCCGAGATTATCTCCTCCATTGGTCAGCTGGACGAGTCCAGTCCCATCTGCGTTGATGATGTAAATATTGTGACTCTCAGGAGGACCGGCATAAAATGCCAGTCTCCTTCCATCAGGTGACCAGGTACTGCGCCCACCCATATCCGGCAGATTCGTCACCTGACGAATCTCCGTTCCATCCCGCTCCATGACAAATAACTGACGTGCTCCCGTTCGGGAGGATGCAAACGCTATCATCGAACCATCTGGCGACCAGGTTGGGTCAATATCATCATAGGGACTATTTGTGATGGGATGGGGGTTCTTTCCGTCTGAGCGCATGATCCAAATTTTTTGACTCCCATCCACATTATTTGTGAAAATGATCTTCTCGCCATCAGGAGACATCTCTGGTGCATACAGTGTGCCGATATTTTTAGTCAGGCGCCTCAGCCCTCTTCCGCGGATGTTCATGGAATAGACTTCAAATCCTCCACTCTCGCGAGAGGCAAAGAATATGGTTTTCCCATCGGCGGAGAATGAAGCGTAAAAAGAAGTCGCGCTAAAATCTGTGAGTTGTTTGCGGTCAGTACCATCGGCGTTCATCATGCAGATCTGATCGATTTGGTTGACGAAACAGGTGAACACGATCTTGCCAGATGGAGAAGCCACGTTCCCAGAAATAGGAACAGGCGAAGGGATGAGGGAGGTCGGAACGACTCCTTCGACTGTTGGTGTAATCGTTGGGAATAGAGTCGCTGTGGGAAACTGCGAAACCGGAGCAGTAGAGGTCGCCGTAGGGATATCCGAAAGCCCGGCCGGTGTTAACGTTGGTACAGGCTTAGGCGGATTCTGCCAGACAAAAATAAATCCACCCATCAGCACACACAACCCGATCACGCCACAGCCCAGGCCGCTGAGGAGGAACCGGTCAAAGATTGCAAAGAATTTCCTGGAGACTTCCTTCGATTGATTCATATTTCACTATGACGAACACCGGAAGGTTTACGTTCCCATCCGGAATCATACCTCAATATGAACCGCAGTAATGGATCTGATTTCAATTCATGCGTGCTTCTAATAAGAGTATCTAAGGTAATTCATTGTTCATCTGGACACTGGAGTCTTTCAGCAATTCCCTCGTATCCTTTCTTTACATCCTCTTCGTATCCGTCCGACCCGGGTTTTACAAGTTGGTCGAAAGGAAGGTAGAAAGCGCGCGGCTTGGCCGTCCCAGCAAAATCCCAAAATCTCGGGCTGAAAAACGGACTATATACGATGCCCTGTGGGCTATCACCAGGCTTATCCCCCTGGTATGCGCAGAAACATCTGTGGACAAGTCCCTTAGCCAGCAACTCGTCCAGGGGCCGGTACCAGTCTGATGGGCTAAATCCTACCAGCTTCGCCATCATTATCTCCTTTTTTTTCCCGCCTTCCACCTTAAATACTATGGGCACCGGATCCCCTTCCACCTGCACCAGATTCCCGCCTAGCGCAACCGTTCCCCAGAGAATAGATTGCGCGGTTTCCCAACCTTTACCACCCTTTGTAAAGTAGATCGTTCCCTCGCCCTTGCAAAGCCAGTTCATTTTTTGTTCGCGCCAGGCTTCGAGCCGCTTTCGACCAGATCGCTTTCGTTCGGCCCGTTTTCGTTTAAATTCATCTTCGATCTGCATGGCGATAAGCTTATCAATATCCTTGCGCCCGATCGTTAGGAAGTTTGATACCGCACCCCTTTGGAGTGTTTCCTTGACATATACCCCAACTGCCTGGAAGTTCGAATCGGCTTCGGTAGCCAAATTCTTTACAGTTAGTCCCAGCGTCTTATCGCCCCAGATCCTCACTTTCCACAAGTTGTTGGTTGGTGTAACAAGACTATCTGTCCACTTCACAAAGTCACAGATCGGCAAATCAGCCTTGCCTTTTTCCCGCTCAGCGATATCAATTATTTCAATGGTGGGCCTGGACGGTTTCCGATTGCGAATATAATTATTTCGATAGGCTTCCAGGTCGGCGGCAGAGACAGCTTCTTTTTGGAGGATGTGATTCCAATCCAGCATCTCTTCCAGATCTGATGACAGGCTGGCAGCAGCATCAGCCGGCAGTTTTGCCTCGGGCATAAAGCCTACGAACGCGGCATTGTAACTATCTTCGACTTGCTGACGCGTCAGGTCACTCAGATACCGCTTGACTAAGCCAATCGTAGAAATACTGGGGTCATCGCCTGGCAGGGTTGTCTCAAAGGTCAAGACGACCTGGTCTTTGTCACCCGTTTCTGCATTTTCTGTCACTTCCACGACCGTCGCCTCATGCATCCAGCGCAGCCATTGATTCTCTTTGCCCCCTTTACTTCCCTTCTTATTATTGTTATTGGTCGTAGCTTTGCTACGTGTCCGCACGATGGGTCCACCCATTTTATAGGCCCAGCCACCACTATCAATACTCCTCCCCAAATATGCTTCGGGAATCAAGCCATCGCCTTCCCTGGTCGCCAATGGTTTGGCAACCCGCCATTGGTCAGGAACCTCATGTACAAAGCGAAGCCACAATATGCTGGCACCCACTTCGAAATCATTTCTGTCTTTCGCTTTTACAAAATAAGGGCGTGAGCCCGCGGATCGTGCCTTGGATTCATAATACTTTTTTTCCTCTCCCATGTACCAGCCTGGCTTCTCAGCTAACCCGGCGGCGCCCTCATGCCCACGCAGATGCTGGATATGTTCCGCAACCTCGTTGCATACCGCGCGGGTGACAATCAACCGGTTGGCGCGGTCGTGTTCCTTACGCCAGCCTGTTAAATTGTCCTTTTTCCACTTTTCCATGATAGCGAGGTATTGACCCGTTCTTTTATCACGAGCGGAATTGCGTGCCTTCTGCTCATCAGGTGAGAGATTCTCCCAATCTTCATTGGGGTTCGTGACCTCGGTCAGGCGCAGGTCTGTTACCTCGACAATTTCCTTCCACATCCACAATGGCAGCTGCTTCTTATAGGACTTAAGCTTCTCCAGTACCTGTTCATCTGTCAGGTCATCAATGTCGTAATTGGTATCATTTGACGGGTCATCATCTTTGTTTTTCAACCCCTCTTGAATATCCATTGTCTGAAGGTCCAGCAGCAAAGCCCTGGGGTCATACCAGGAATCATGCGCGCTTGCATACCGCATCCCTGAAAAGTGGATCACCATATATTGAAGCCAGAGTGGGAAACGCTCCGGTTCCTTCCAAAAACGCTGAAACACTTCATACAACAATTGATCGACATTCAATTTCTCAAGCCGCGCATTTTCCATTTCTGCCAGATAGAGCATGATATCTTTTACGGTCACGGGTCCATCAGGTACATACTCTGATAAATACGTTTCTCTGTCGATGTCGAGAGCAGAGGTTATAGGGGCGAGTTTCTCTTCTAAACCATCTTTCTGTATCTTATTTTTTGCCTTTAGGATATCATTTTCACATTTTTCCAAGGCGGATCGTTGCGGCTTTATCTTCTCCTCATCCCACTTGGCATTGTCTTTTTGTCCCAAGTATTCAATTGCGACCTGCAGATCCTCCAGCTTGTTCAACTCGCTTTCAAGAATCTCTTTCATGCCTGTACCACTTAAGATATTGCTTGCATCCTGGCAAATCCTTTTCTCATCCTCTAATGCGCGCAACTCAGTTGCGCCCTCTGGCATCGATTTCTTTTTCTCCTCTAGCGAGATACGGAGTGAATTAATTTTTGAATCCAGCTTAAGGATTACTTTGTCAAGTTGCTTTTGAGCTTTCCTGGTTTTGTCATTTTGATTTTTGATCAACTGCTTTAACCAGTTGGGATCGGATTTCTGTATGAACGGCAGGATTTCTTTTTGCAAGCTCTCGATCACATCGCCAAATGCCTCGCGTACGCCGCGATTGATCTCATCGATAACCGGCTGTCCCACTTTCCATTTTCCCTCCCCAAATCGTTTGCTAATCTTATTGTACAGGTCGCCTTGGGCAAAATAGTTCAGAACGTCTTCTAGCTTCGGCGGGTTGGTCAGACGTACAATAGCAGCTTTTAATTTTTCTCGCTCTGCTTCCCGGGTTTCGATCTGCTTCTGAAGTGGTTCCAGAACATGAAGGATCTCCGCCTCCTTCTTGGAATTTTCTTTGACTAGCTTAGCAAAATCTTCTTTGCGTTTCTCAAGCTTGGCTTGCGCAGCAGCGAATTCCCTTAATTTGTCACGTTCCGCCTCCATCGTGGAAAGAACAGTTTTGAGATCTTCAAGTTCCTTGCTCTTAATGTCTGGGTTAGTTACGTTTGGATCCTTCAACCGGCTTTGCCTTTTCGCGATCTCTTGTGTCAATCCCTTGCAGTACCCCTCCCATTCAGTGACGCGCATGGCAACGAAATTTTTTTCCTTTCGATCGCGGCTTTCATCTGCCTCTTTGGCATATTTTTCAAAATTTAATGTGAAGTCGTCGTACAGGCCAAAGAGCAATTTCTTAAGCCGTGCCATTTCTTCTTTTCCCGCTTGAGAATTTGTTACCGGTACAGAGGGTTGAGTAGAATCGTCAAAGTATTTCCGCCACTTTTGTTCAGAATTGTAGGCATCTGATATTACTTTTTTCTGAGCCTTTTCAAACTCAGCTTTCTCTTGTGCAAAATCCTCGATTTTTTTATTTCTATTTTTTACCCATAGATCCACTTCATAATAATACAATAGGAAGTGCCGCAATTTTAAATCGCGCTTGGGATAGATCGTCTTCAGCAAGACCGGGTTCTGCCATTGGAAATAAATTTTTTCAGCCATTCTCCGCTCCTCAAGTAACTGAATAGGTCCCTGTTCCTATTTTATTCCATTCTGCGAAACTTGGAGAGGGAGAATCACTACGGCATCTAAAAAGAAAAAGCCTCTGGAGATCGAGCAATTCCAGAAGCTGATAGCATCAATGCTAATTAATCTAAATATCAAAAGAGCACGTTCGTCCTTCGAGATTGGTAGTCTGGAAATATTACATTTGTCGCCGTGTTATTCAATCGCTTGACTAGAACTTCTGATAACACGTCACGATAATCGGTCGTGACGGCCAGATCGCCTGGTCCCACCATTTGACCCTCCTCCATCCCAGGCCATTCACCGTGGACTTTGCCGCCGTCGACGTTTCCTCCTAAAACCATCATCATGCTTCCGTGTCCATGGTCTGTACCAAGACTTCCGTTCTCTGAAGCTCTTCGACCAAATTCAGACATGGTCACAGTTGTGAGTTGATTCATGTGATCGTGCATATCCGCGTGAAATGCCGCTAGACCATCGGCTAGATCCTTCATAAGATTCGGCATCAGCCCGGATGTGGAGCCTTGCGCGAAGTGCGTATCCCAACCACCCACATCGATAGCCGAGACCTCAAGTCCCACTTCCGCTTTGATGAGCATGGCTGTCTGTTTGAGCGCCAGCCCAAACTCTGAGTCTGGATATTTGGCTGATCGTGAGGGCATATAGGTTAACGGGTCAAGTGTTTGCAACGTGTCCATGATCGAAAGGGTATCGTGCCCCAACTCGTCATCCTCATACACTGTGTTCAAAGCAACGCGCATTTGTTGCAAAGCACGCTGATCGCCGCCGAGGTGAAAATCCGCAATTGAGCGTAAAGCAGAGACAGGCACTGTCCCACTCAAGCTCCGCTGTGGACGCGTGCCCATTCCCACCGCGCGCAAAGGGGATGAGTTACCCGTGTTCAATGTGGCCAGATGACGACCGATCCAGCCCGAGGCGGGACCGCGTTCATCGTCCACGCCGCGTTCCATCAACTCCATCGCTTTGAAGTGACTTCGCGACTCATCAGGCGCCCCACACGCATGGATGATGGCCAACTGCTGGCTTTCCCATGCGTCAAGCAAAGAATGCATCGAAGGATGAAAGCCAAAGAATCCGTCCAGATCTAAAACTCTATCTTCTTTCTTCTTTCCCGCGTCATCAGGGTGCGGGATGCCAAGAGATGGGCGTAATCGGTAATATGCTTCTTCTCCATGTGGCACGACCATGTTGAGAACATCTGCTGCGCCGCGCAGGAAGATGACAACCAAAGTATCGCCGCGCGGGGCCGTGTTCTTTGGCGAAAAAGCGAGGCGAGGCATCCATGAGGGCAATGCAACTTGGTATCCGGTAGGTTTTGTGAGCGTGGTGAACATTG
>Ga0075419_10002494_pt1 | contig 11824 bp, 10 predicted proteins | sample SoiMetdeltSBSDD3_FD_76900 | JGI IMG/M metagenome (GOLD analysis project Ga0075419, IMG submission 76900) | Bulk soil microbial communities from a Populus tree surrounding site in Tennessee, USA - Soil MetaG P. deltoides SBSDD3 | ecosystem: Environmental > Terrestrial > Soil > Tree plantation... | reverse complement strand
TTTCAAATTACCAGGTCAGAAGAAGAGGGATTGTCCCTGATCCAACAAGGTATACCAAACCAGATTTATACCGTTCCGCCAATTGACGAAGGAGGCGCAGCGGGTACATCCTTCCTGGCCGCTATTCCCCAAATGGGACGGGTATTAATCGGCCGTACTTATATGAGTGCGAATCCTTACACTCGTTCACTTGTGAACAACCTCAACAGCCTTGCTCAGGTCAATGGCGCCGGATTATTGATAGCGGATGGCATGATTGTTTATCACTCTGAGGCGGCTCAAACATGGACTGTATACCAGGGCGAGCGTAGCGATACACCGGCCTTCTTCGATGAAACCGCATCACTTGGGACACGGCAACTGGTCTATTATCAACCAGTAGATGGTTATCCCTGGGCAGTTGTGCTCACCATCCCTGCACAGGCGACACAACAGCTTGCAATTAACATTGCTTTACCAATCTCATTGATGATTGTTTTGCTTGGCATCATTGCGTTGATTTCGATGCGAGTGAATCTGCGCGCAGTAACCGGCTCATTACAGAGCCTTGCAACAGAAGCAGGACATATTGCAAGTGGAAGGTTGGATCGCTCACTCAATATAGAAGGGGTGGATGAACTTGGTGAGTTACGCCGCGCTTTCGAGCAGATGCGCGTCAGTTTGCAAGCTCGTCTTCAGGACCTCAACCGGTTACTCGTTGCCAGCCAGGGAGTTGCCTCGAGCCTCACCATTGGTGATGCATTGCGTCCTGTGCTTGAAGCAGTGATTGATAACGGTGCAAGCTCCGCACGCGTTGTGCTGGTGCGCGATATGCTTCCCACGACTGTCGAAACACCTCTCCGGTTTGCAGATGGAATCGAGCAGGATGTGTATATGCATCTTGATCAACAAATTCTTGCTCTCACCGAACAACAGGAGAGGCTGGTGATGGCGACTCTTTCCCGGACCCGCGGCTTGATGATGGACCCCAACCTGCCTCACCCCGAATCTTTGATCGCGGTCGCGCTGCGGCATGAGAGTCGTTTTTATGGTGTCTTGTGGGCGGCCTATAACCAGCAGCGCATCTTTTCAGAAGCTGATATCCGTTTCATTAGCACGCTTGCAAGCCAGGCTGCACTGGCCGTCACGAACATCCGTTTGTTCTTAACAGTAGAGGTAAGTCGGCGTCAGCTTGAGGCCATTCTTAACTCCACGCCCGACCCGGTCCTGGTCACGGATGCGTCAAATCGTATGATATTGGCGAATCCGGCTGCAGGTCATGTTTTTGGCGTGACCATTCGTCGGGGAGAAAAGCCCGAGGTCGAGCGGACGATCCAGGTCAAGGCCTTGAATGAACTGCTGCTCGCGTCCTCCACAGAGAAACGTTCAGCGGAGATCCGCATGCCTGATGGAAGGACCTATCTCGCCATGGCCTCCGCGATGTCGGCTGAAGGTAGGACGATCGGCCGGGTTTGCATTCTGCGTGATGTGACGCAACTCAAAGAGATAGATACGTTAAAGTCCGATTTTGTCGCAACCGTGAGTCATGACTTGCGTTCGCCTCTTACGTTGATGCGTGGGTATGCAACAATGCTTGAAATGGCTGGTACCCTGAATGAACAACAAAAGGGCTATGCCAAGATGATCGTACAAGGGGTAGATAATATGGCGAAGCTGGTCAACAACCTGCTTGACCTTGGGCGGATTGATTTCGGCGTTGGTTTGCAGGTCGAGAGCATCCCTGTGCTTGATATCCTTGAACGTGTAACAGGCAGTTTGCAAATGTATGCAAAGCAAAAAAATATCTCATTAGGTGTTGAGATCCCAAAAGACATGCCTCATGCGATTGAAGCTGATCAGTCTTTGCTCTATCAGGCTATTTATAACCTTGTGGAAAATGCACTCAAATATACACCGGAAGGCGGAGAGATTATGATTCAACTTCAAACTTCCCCATCTGCCTTGATTTTTGCAGTGCAGGATAGCGGCATCGGTATTCCGAAGAGTGACCTGCCTCGCTTGTTTGAAAAGTTCTATCGCGGTACGAATCGCGAGGCACTCGCGCAGCGCGGCACCGGGCTTGGACTTGCGATTGTCAAGTCCATTGCAGAACGTCATGGTGGCAAGGTTTGGGTTGAAAGCGACCTCGGTAAAGGAAGCACGTTTCATTTGCAAGTGCCACTTGAACAGCCCCAAGAATCCCAACCCGTCTGACGTATAATCCGCTTATAATACCGAATTTTCATTACGAGCGTTCCTTTATGTTGACATGCTGGATCCTGAAGACAATCAGGATATGTCGTTCATTCATCGCTCCACACTTTGTACCCGCCCAAAGAATCCATAAAGCTCTTCATATGCAAACCGTTGAATTATTGCGCGCGAATTGCTTGTCATTCCCGGTGTAAGTATCACAGAATTTCCTTAGGAATATCCAGTCCCTATGATTTGGACTATAATCATAATTACTCGTTGCAAATTTTTTTGGTCGGGGTATCTTTTGGTAAGCTGTATTAAATATTTATGTTAACTCCTGAAGATAATCAAACCAAAATCATTCGGAGACAAGGTGAATACAAGCTACCGCGCTCGTTGCAAGGAAAAACCTTGGTGAAACATGCGCACGGCAGACGTTCCGCGCCGGGAATTATTACAAAGCAGGCGTCGTTGTAACGGATGTTCCTTACCATGTACATAATGATGAGAAGGAGTAATTTATGAATTTTATTGTATTGGGATGCGGCCGAGTCGGTGCGGAACTTTGTTATCGACTATTCAAAAGTGGACATCAGGTAGTGGTCGTGGATAGCAACAAGCAGGCTTTCAACCGCCTGCACCCCGATTTTCGCGGCCGCACCCTGGAAGGTGAAGGGTTGGCCGAAAGTGTGCTCGAACGAGCAGGTATACGCGAAGCAGATGGGCTGGCCGCGGTCACAAATTCAGATACATTGAACGCAGTTGCAGCACATATTGCGCGTTCCTTCTACGATGTGCCAAATGTAGTTGCTCGAAATTATGACCCAAATCTACGCTCCATCATTGAGGCGTTTGATTTACCGACTGTTGGCTCCACCTATTGGGGTGCGCAACGTGTGGAAGAGTTATTGATGAATCCCTTACAGAAAGTGGTCTACTCACCTGGCAATGGCGAGGTAGAGGTCTATGAAGTGCTTATTCCAGAAGAATGGAATAACCGCACATTGGGGGAATTACTAAACCAGATCAAAGGAGTTTATCCAGTTGCTTTATCGAGAGCGGGTCGTTCATTCCTGCCCGAGGCAGATACAATGTTGCATGAGGGTGATTTACTTAACGTAAGCTCCACATTCGAGGGCATGGGCGCGCTGACTGCACGTCTTTCCAAAAAGGCGGAGGCATAATATGTTCGTTTTAATTGCAGGTGGCGGACGGACTGGGGCACGTCTCGCTAATTTATTGATCAACCAGAATTACAAGGTCCGCATCATTGAAAATCGGAGCGAGTTGCTTGGTCGTCTCCATCAGGAACTGCCTACGGAAGTGATCTATGAGGGCAATCCTGTCGACATCAGTGTTTTGAATGCTGCTGGCATCAATGATGTCCATGCTGTAGCAGCTGTAACCAGTGAAGATGCCTCCAATCTGGCCTTGTGTTTTCTTGCCAAGACCATGTTCGATGTGCCGCGCACAATTGCCCGTGTGAACAACCCGAATAATGCCTGGCTCTTCAATGATAAATTCCATGTAGATGTGGCTCTTAATGCAGCAGATGTGTTTGCTCATCTGATAGAAGAAGAGATGTCTCTTGGCGATATGATAACCCTGTTCAAGATCCGTCGTGGACGATACTCGGTTGTAGAAGAAAAGGTGCCTGCCGGCGCGAAAGTAATTGGCATTCAACTTAAGGATCTGAATCTGGCTGAACATTGCGTGATCGCCGCAATTATCCGAGATGGAGTCATGACCCTGCCACGCGGGGATAGCACCTTACAGGAAAACGATGAGATTATCGCAGTTGCAAGCCCGGAAGGGGCGAAAAAGCTGGCTGAATTGCTGGCTGATCCCGTATACCCCGTCCGAAATGGAAAAAAGAAATTAGGGCAGTAGAGCTCATTAGATGGGAACAGAGCAAGCTGGCACTGAATTTGGTGCAATTCTAAATTGACCGAATCGAAACCCCTACGGTATAATATTGTGCCAGTCTGTACAAATTGACTGCCATTACATAACTGCGCAAATAGCTAAACGAAAGCTTCATTGCAACCTGGCAATGGACTAGATTATGTTTAGGGATTAATACAGAAGCAGTATTTTTAAAGCGAGGAATGAGGAATGACGAAACGTACGTATCAACCGAAGATTCGCCGCCGCGTGCGCGTGCATGGTTTTCGTAAGCGCATGGCTACGGCTGATGGGCGTGCAGTTCTCAAGCGCCGCCGTTTGCGCGGACGCCATAAACTGACGGTAACTGCCAACAAACACGTTAAGAAGGTCCGCTGGTAAGCGGAAACTCAATCCGAGCGCGTTCGAGATAACGGGTGCAGAGAAAGTTTCGCCTGACCCGGTCCGAAGACTTCAAGCGGGTGCGGCGTTCTGGTAAATCCTATGCCCACCCGCTTGTTGTGTTGATTGTCCAGACTCATGACCAGCCGCCCGCGCGTATGCGAGTTGGAGTCGCGGCAGGGCGAACAGTGGGAACAGCCGTTTATCGGAACCGAGCCAAACGACTTCTGCGCGAAGCGATGCGGACTCTTATCCCGGACATCGCATCCGGCCTGGACTTGATCTTGATCGCCCGCCCCGGACTTGTATCCGCCACTTTAGAGGATACACACCGCGCTCTGCTCAACCTCCTGCAACGTGCACAGATTTTTATCCCCAGGCATGAATCCTGAATTTCACCTGCACGATTATTCGAATGAACCACGTTTGCGCGATATGCCGCGGTCGATCCTCAACTGGCCGCGTATTGCCGTGCTTTCGCTCATTCGTCTCTATCAAATGACTATTTCACGCGGCCTTCCTGAAAACACCTGCCGCTTTTATCCATCCTGTTCGCATTACGGATACCAGGCGGTTTACAAATATGGCGCGCTGAAAGGCTCTTTGATGGCCAGCTGGCGCGTGCTGAGATGTAACCCTCTTAACCCTGGTGGTTATGACCCTGTTCCATAGGAGCATCAATTTTTCAATGAGAAAGAAATTTGTATTTGTAATTATGATCGTACTTGCCGCTATTGTATTGAGCGGATGTACTGGCGCGGTTGCATGGCCCGGTCTCGGTGCAGATGAGCAGACTGCTTATTTGGCAAATGGTCAGTTTGTTTATGCTCTCAACTCAAGCGATGGCAAAGAACGCTGGCATTATCCCCTGCAGGCCGATTCCAAACTGACTTTTTATTCGCCTCCTGTGGTGACTCCAGAAGGGCTCGTCATTATCGGCAGTTCAGGTATCAACCACAGTTTGATTGCGGTTAACCCTCAAAAATTTCCTGATATCCTGCCTGCACCGGTCGGTGGATTCCAAAGGTTTTTCTGTAGTATTGGTTTGGCGATTTGCCCCAAACCTGTTGAAGTCGAAGAGTGGATCTTCACTGAAGCGAAAGATCATTGGGTGGCTGGACCACTGGCTTTGGATGGCAAATTATTCGCTCCCAACGCAGATGGCAACTTATATGTGCTTGATCTGAACGATGGTCGGCTAATAAAAAAAATCGCTCTGGATGGCGAGTCAAACCGTCCAAACCGGCTTTGGGCACAACCAATCACCGATGGCGAACGTATCTTTGTTACATCTCTGGACCACAGTGTTTATGCAATTGATATCGAAACCCATGAAATCATCTGGCATGAGGGTCTGGGTGGCGCTATCCCGGGCGGAGCCGTACTTGCCTCCGATGGCATGTTGTATGCTGGTTCCCTCTCAAAACAATTGGAAAGATTCGACCCAGCTACTGGCGCGCATGAGCCTGTACTAGATACCAAGGGCTGGATATGGGGAACCCCCGTTTCGGAAGGCGATAACTTGTATTTCAGCGATGTAGATGGATATTTCTACTCGTATAATACGAAAAATCAAAAATTAGATTGGGAACCCGTAAAACCCGATAGTGCCATTACGGCCAGCCCTCTTGCACAGTCTGACAATGTTCTGCTTGCCACCGAATCGGGCAATGTTTATTCCGTTGACCCTGATGGCAAAGTCGCCCTCTGGTATGATGAACCCAGCGATGGCAAGGCATACACCACTCCTGTTTCTTCAGACGGGCATATTCTTATTGCCTACCTTGAAGCAGATTATTTTCTCCTCGCCCTGAACGAAGATGGTCATCAGGCGTGGACTTTCCCCTCACAGCAGTAATGAGGCTTTATGAAGAATACAACAAATAAAACACAAACACAGGTGCAGCAACCTGAATTGCCGCAGGGCTTATCACGTGAATCACTGAAAACTGTAGCAGTTATTGGGATTTTAGTACTCGCTTTTTTGCGCTGGAATGATGTAATTGCCATTCTAGTCAATGTGATGATATTAATCTATAGCCTGGTTGGACAGAATTTCGGTATTGCGCTTATTCTGTTTACAATATTGATCCGCCTTGTCACATGGCCATTGAACGCGCAACAAATGAAGGGTGCAGCTGCCATGCAGCAATTGCAGAATGACAAGGAATGGCTGGCTATTCAAAAGAAATACGCAAAAGACCGGGAAAAACTCGCTCAAGAGCAAATGCGTATCTACCGAGAGAAGGGTATCAACCCATTTGGCTCATGTCTGCCCACACTGATTCAATTCCCCATTTTATTTGCATTGATTCCGAGCATAACGTATGCCATTGGCTCTACGCCGTTGAGCATTCTTAAGCTTTCGCGAAGTGTATATCCTTTCCTGGATGTGGCTAAGCTAGTTCCGCTGAACAGTAAGTTCTTATGGATGGATTTGGGTTTGCCTGAAAGGACTCTATTGTTTGGGCTTTGGAGTATTCCAGTCCTTGCAGTAATTGTGGGACTTACTACATATATCCAAACCAAACTCACGATGCCACCCTCTACCAACCCCAACGACCAGGCAGCGGCAACAGGTAAAATGATGGGCATTTATATGCCAATCATGCTCTTCTTCTTCTCTCTCAACTACGCTTCTGGCCTGGCTGTATACTTTATAATCAGCAACATATTGAGCATTGTTCAATATTCATTAATGGGCAAGGTCAATTGGCGCAATCTTTTACCTGGCGGACAAAAAAAGTAACATAAGGAGGCGGGTATGAACGAAAAAACCACACTTGAGATCATCGCTCCTACTGTTGAAGAGGCCATCGCGCAAGGTCTTGCGGAGTTGGGACTCTCAGCCGATGCAGTGAGTGTTGAAGTGTTGGATGCGGGTAATAAAGGTCTGTTTGGATTTGGAAAGCACCAGGTGCGTGTCCGTTTGACGGTGAATCCACCGGGCAGCACGGAGAGCCTCCAAACGGATTCGGTCCCCGCATCGATGCCTGAGGCGAAGCCTGTTCCTGTTATGTCCTCCACACCCTCCAAGGAATCTGAATCACAGCTCGAACACGACCCAGTACTCGACCATACTGAGTCGGTAATCTCCAAAATGCTACATCTCCTCAAGCTTCAAGCGCAGGTCTCCGCGCATTATGGATCAGCCGAACGAGATGGAAGACGCAACATCAACGTGGATATTCGTGGTAATGATCTGGGTGTGCTGATTGGACGCCGCTCTGAAACCTTAGGTGCCTTTCAATATATTGCTTCGCTGATTGTCGGTAAGGATACGCAACAGTTCGTGCAGCTCACTGTGGATGTGGAAGGTTATCGCGAGCGCCGGGAAAAACAATTGATTCAGATGGCAAAGCGTATGGCAGACCAGGTCGCCAAAAGCGGGCGACGCCAGACTCTAGAACCGATGCCATCCGGTGAGCGCCGCATCATTCACATTGCCTTGCGCGATCACCCCGATGTGACAACGGAAAGTACCGGTGATGATCCTTATCGCAAGGTAACGATTATCCCGAAAGATTCGTAAATCCAAGTAGGGACACAGCCTCGCTGTGTCCCTACTTTTTTCTCACGGTATAATTCATTTATGTCAAACCTGGTTTCACTTGAGCCAGTGGATTATCTCGTGATCGGTCATGTCGCACATGACCTGACTCCAACGGGCCCGCGATTGGGAGGAACAGTTGCCTATTCTGCATTGACAGCGCGTGCACAGGGTATGCGTGTGGGGATAGTAACTGCATCTGGACCTGAAACGTCTCTTGAGCCTTTGAATGAAATCCCTGTTATTTCTCTTCCATCTCCACAAAGTACAACGTTTGAAAATATTTATACTGAACGAGGCCGCATACAATATTTGCGTGCGCAAGCTGCGCGAATTGATTATGACAGTATCCCTACAGCCTGGCGAACTGCATCTATCATTCATCTTGGTCCTCTCGCAAATGAGATGAATTCAACTTTGCCAAAGGGATTTTCTCCAAGCCTGCTCGGGATTACCCCACAGGGATGGATGCGCACCTGGGATGCTGATGGCAGGGTCTCACCTCGCGCGTGGACAGATAATGAAACCGCATTAGCACAGGCGGGTGCCGTCGTGATCAGCCGTGAAGATGTTGGCGGAAATGATGAGGTCATTGAACATATGGCGCATCAAACACGAGTTTTGGCAGTTACTGAAGGAGCAGCCGGCGCGGTCCTATATTGGCATGGCGACCGTCGTCGCTTCCGTGCACCCGAAATGAAGGAAATTGACGCCACCGGTGCAGGTGATGTCTTTGCAGCCACATTTTTTGTCCGTTTATTCAAGACGCGCGATCCGTGGGAGGCCACGCGTTTTGCGACTCTCGTTGCATCCCGTTCGGTGACGCGCGTTGGGCTGGATGGGATACCAACACCGCGCGAGATCGAAGAATGCACCATAGAAATATTGCACTAGAGGAAAAGAAATGCAAAATCAAAGCCCATCCTTATTTCGCATAATTTCCACTGATTATCCTTCATACCTATCTGTTCTATTTCCTATTGTCTTCGTGGGCTTTACCATATATTTTTTTGCCATCGGGAATAGCGCGTTACAACTATTCTTGTTTCTTGCGATTGGTGTCACTATTATTGGTATACCAGTCTTGCTTCAGAGATATAAAACCATCTCATCTGTGTTTGCAAATGGCGAACAAACGAAAGGAGTGATAACTTCCATTGGTTTCTTTCGCGGGCGTGGCAGTGTTGGCTATTCTTATTCCTTTCATGGAGAAAAATTGACGAGTAGTAATGCAATCAATAGAAACAGTCACACCAGGAATCTTAGAGTGGGGCAGACAGTGAAAGTATTTGTAGACCCCGACAATCCAAAGCGGGCTTTTATTCAGGAAATTTACATGTGACGATGGAAGGTCTTTGGTGACTTATATTTATACCCTCGTCAATCAAAAGGGCGGCGTAGGAAAGACGACAACTGCCATCAACCTCGGCGCGTATCTCGCGCAGATGGGTCAGCGCGTCCTGATCGTTGACCTTGACCCACAGGCAAACGCAACATCCTGTCTTGGTGTGGACAAACGCGCGGTGCAGATGGGCACTTATGAAGCGCTGCTCAATGGCGATTTACCTGCTTCTTCTATTCTTTTCAACGAACGTCTCCAACTTTCACTTCTGCCATCTTCGCCCTCGTTGGCGGGTGCAGAAGTTGAACTTGTTGATGAATCAGTCCGCGAGTTTCGATTAAAAAATGCACTTGCATCTCTCAGCGGCAAATATGATTACATCCTGATCGACTGCCCACCATCGCTTGGCCTTTTGACTGTCAATGGCCTCGTCGCCGCGCGGGATGGCGTGCTTGTCCCTGTCCAATGTGAATACCTCGCGCTGGAAGGATTGGGACAATTAACTCAGACGATCGAACGAGTCCAGTCCGCGCTCTTCCCGGGCTTGCGCGTGCGCGGCGTTATCCTGACAATGTTTGATCCACGTACCAAGCTTTCTGCAGATGTGGTAAGAGAAGTCAACAATCATTTTCCGGGACAGGTCTTCAAGAGCATTGTGCCGCGTAGTATCCGTTTGGCAGAGGCACCATCCTATGGACTTCCTATCTCTGCATATGCGCCGGTTTCTGTTGGCGCTCAGGCCTACCTCGCACTTGCAAAAGAATTGCTAAATGGCGATGGCGTTGCTGTTCGGTAATTGGGCAGATACCCATCTTTACATCGCATTTTAAGGAGAATATATGCCTCCACGTTCCGGACTTGGCAAAGGATTAGATGCTCTTATCCCCACCGGTAAGACAGTAACATCAGGAGAAGCAAGTGGTGTTACACAAGTCGCCATTGACCTGATCCAGCGCAACCCGCGTCAGCCACGTGAAAAATTTGACCTGGAGGAATTGGAAAATCTTGCCGCGTCGATACGCGAGCATGGGGTTATCCAGCCATTGATTGTTTCACCAGGTAAAAATGGAATATATATCCTGATTGCAGGGGAACGACGCCTGCAAGCCTCCCGCAAAGCGGGATTAAGAACGGTCCCTGTAGTCATCCGTCATGCTACTGACCAGCAATTACTTGAACTTGCATTGATCGAAAACGTTCAGCGTGCTGATTTGAACGCGATCGAAGAGGCCGAAGCGTATCAACACCTGGAAAAGGAATTCAAACTCTCTCATGATGCAATCGCTGCCCGTGTCGGAAAAAATCGTTCCACAATAACAAACTCAATTCGATTGCTCGAAGCATCTGCGGCAGTTAAACAGGCACTGGTAAATGGGCAGATCACCGGAGGTCACGCACGCGCGATGCTGAAGTTAGCTGCAAAGGGACAGGAGGAATTGCTAAACAAGATCATTACTCTTGATCTGAGCGTGCGTACTACAGAAATGCTTTCAAGAAAATATTCAGGGCAGAAACCCGTATCAAAGAAAAAAACAAGCAGAAGCGCCAATGTGAACGATCTCGAGCGTCGTTTGCAATCCAGCCTGGGAACCAGAGTGGCTCTTAAGCACGGCAAAAAGGGTGGAACCGTTACTATCTATTATTATTCCGATGAGGAATTGGATTCTTTGCTGGAAAAATTGACATAATACATTTCACAGATCAAAAAATTTGCGTAGATTCAAAATATGAAACTCCTCTACAACGCTCACATCTACACTCAAGATGAATCACGATTCATCGCATCTGCCATTGTTATTGATCGCGAACGGGTAACTGCGGTTGGTGATACGAATGATTTATTATCTCAATATCCAAACGCCGAAAAGGAGGATATGAATGGGCGTGTCATCTTGCCAGGTCTCACCGATGCACATTTGCATTTGCATCATTATGCACTCAGTCTGCAAAAAATAGACTGTGAAACGAATACGAACGAAGAATGCCTGCGCCGCGTAGAAGAGCGTGTGAAGAAAGCTAAACCTGGCGAATGGGTTTTAGGCCATGGCTGGAATCAAAATGTGTGGGGCAATTGGCCGCACGCTTCTGAATTGGATGCAATCGCCCCAAACAACCCAATTTTCCTTACAGCCAAATCGCTACACGCAGCATGGGCAAATACTTTCGCGTTGAAGCTTGCCAACGTCACAACACAAACACTGGATCCCCAAAACGGACAAATCCAACGCGACCCAAAAGATAATGCCACTGGTGTTTTGCTTGAAACCGCAATGGAATTGGTCGGCAATATTATTCCTGCGCCAGGCATCGAAGAAATTGCAAATGCCATTGAAAAGGCACAATCCAATTTATGGAAGATGGGACTCACATGCGTGCACGATTTCGACAGACGTGAATCGTTTATGGCATTGCAACGACTTCACGCGCAAGGCAAACTAAAATTACGGGTGCTCAAAAATATACCCGTTGAA
>Ga0075419_10002490_pt1 | contig 11828 bp, 11 predicted proteins | sample SoiMetdeltSBSDD3_FD_76900 | JGI IMG/M metagenome (GOLD analysis project Ga0075419, IMG submission 76900) | Bulk soil microbial communities from a Populus tree surrounding site in Tennessee, USA - Soil MetaG P. deltoides SBSDD3 | ecosystem: Environmental > Terrestrial > Soil > Tree plantation... | reverse complement strand
TGTACCGCAATGAGGTGTGCGGTGCGATCTCGTCGACCGGGCACGGGAGCTGGCGGTAGCCGCCGGATCCGGGAGTCCCGCTGAGCCGTTGGGTGTAGACCGGACAGGGGTCGAGGCGGAACGGCCGGGGATAGGCGTTGAGCACGATGACCGTGTACTCGTACCACTGTCCGCGGTGTGCCTGCGGGGGAGCGTCGAGGGTGACGGTCAACGGGGAGTTGAGCAGTGGCGGCTGCACGTACCAGTACCCGATCCGGACGGGACACCCGGTCATCAACACTGGCCCGTCCAGCCGGTACTCGTGACCGCCCACCACAATCGCGAGGTCCTCGTAGCGGATCAGATCCGTCGGCTCTGGGCAGGAGTCCGACAACGTCACGTCCACGCGGGCCGGCTCGCCGGGATCGATGGTGGCCGGGTACTGCTTGGCCTCGTCGTCGATCTGCTTGCCGTCGAGCGACGGCACGGTTGTCCGCTGCCCGGTTCTATCGTCGGTCGCGACCAGCCGCGGTATCCCGCTGAGCGTGCAGCGGTGGTCCGTGATCGGGTCGAACAGCACGGTACCGGTGAGTCCGTCGGCGAACGCCAGTCCGTCTTGGACCGAGGCCGACCCGCTCGAGGTCACGCAGGCCGGCTGGTCGGGGCGGGGACTGCGCCGGGCCAGGTCGGGGGGTGCCACGGGCGGGCCGTCCACCCACGGGATCACGGAGTCGGCCGGCTGGCTCCGCTGAGGCGGGTCCGAGACCGCGGTAACAACCCCGGCTAGCAGGGCCAGCACGGCGAGACCCACCCGAACGGTTGCATCCGGGTTCACGGGGACGGGATCGTCGCCAGGCCGGTACGGCGTAGCTTGTGCCAGCGCAGCCGGGCGCCGGTCAGTGCCGTCACGATCGACTGGATGACGACGAGGTAGATCAGCTGCCGGTACACGAACTGCTGCAGCGGCAACGCCCACAGTGGACGGAGACGTTCCCGGTCCAGCCGGAACGCCACGATCGCCGTGAGGAACTGCATGCCGAGCATCGCTAGCCAGGCGATCCCCGTTTCCGTGGTGTCGGCGAACAGCAGGCCGTACACCGCCAGGATGTCGATGAGCGGTGCCAGCAGCGGCAGCATGACCGTGAACAGCACCAGCAACGGAATCCCGCGCCGGCCGAACCGCCCGGACGCCCCACTGTCCACAATGGCCCGTCTGTGTTTCCACAATGCCTGCATCGTGCCGTAGCTCCACCGGTACCGCTGCAGCCACAACTGGTTCAGCTTCACCGGCGCCTCGGTCCACGCGACGGCGCGCGTCTCGCACACCACCTGCCAACCGGCTCGGCACAGTGCCATCGTGAGGTCGGTGTCCTCGGCGAGCGTCTCGCCGCTGACCCCGCCGATATCACGCAATGCCGTGCGGCGGAACGCGCCGATCGCACCCGGTACCGTCGGGACGCACTGCAGGCTCTCGTACAGCCGGCGGTCGAGGTTGAGCCCCACCACGTACTCGATGTGCTGCCAGCGCGCGACCACCGTCTCGCGGTTGCCCACCTTGACGTTGCCGGCCACCGCGCCGACGCCCGGATCGGCGAACGGCTGCACGAGGGTGCGGATCGAGTCGCGCTCGACGACGGTGTCGCCGTCCACCATCACAACCAGCTCGTGCCGGGCCAGCGCGACACCGGTGTTGAGTGCGTTGGCCTTGCCGCCATTGGGAATGCGGACCACGCGTACGTTGTCCAGACCAAGTTCCTCCACGATGGTGGCGGTTCCGTCGGTCGAGCCGTCGTCGACGACGATCACCTCGATCGCCGGGTAGTCGCCGGTGGCGAGTGAGCGTACCGCCGCGGCGATGCCTTCGCGTTCGTTGTACGCCGGCACGATGACCGTGACCGGTTCGGTCACCGGTGGTCCCCAGGCCCAGTCGCGGGCGCGCCGCCGCCGCGCGTGCCGGCCGGCGAACACCACGAGCAGCACGGTCCGCCCGAGCGTCAGGACTCCGACGACGATGAACAGCAGGGAGAGTACGCCGATCGACGTGTCCGCTATCTGTACGGCCCAGCCGAGCGCCCGCCCCCGCCACACGTCGGCGGTGGGGGCTCGGGGGTTCTCCACCACGCTCCGGTCGGCCAGCGCCAGGTTCAACCCTTCGGAGACGGTGGTGAACCGGTACCCCTTGGCCTGCATCGCGGGGATGAATCGGGCCAATGCGGCGACGGTCTGCGTCCGGTCGCCGCCGGCATCGTGCATGAGCACGACGGCACCCTGGCTGTCGGGCGGGGTGGCGTTCTGGATGATGGCCGGTACCCCGGGCTTGGCCCAGTCGCGGCTGTCCACGTCGTTGAAGACCGACAGGTATCCGAGCCGGCCGGCGTGCTGGACCAGCGACCAGGTCGCGTCGTCGATCGCGTCCGCCCGGGACGAGTACGGGAACCGCAGCAGCGAGGTCTTCACGCCGGCCGCCCGCGCGATCGCGAGCTGGGTCTGGCTGTACTCCAGCTCGCGCCGCCAACCGTCCATCTCGGACAGTTGTGGATGGGTGAACGAGTGCACGCCCAGCTCGTGTCCTTCGGCGACGAGCTGGCGTACCAGGTCCGGATGGCGGGCCGCCTGCGCACCGAGTACGAAGAACGTGGCGTCCACCCGGTGCTCCCGCAGCACGCGCAGCACCTGCGGGGTCCACCACGGATCCGGCCCGTCGTCGAAGGTCAACGCGATGGTCTTCGGCGGCAGATGGTACGACCGGACGCGCCCGTCGGTGGTGTTGATGATCGGTCCACCCTGGACGATCGCGTCGGGCACGGTAGACCGGCCGACGTGGGTCTGGCCGGCCGAGTCGGAGGTGAACTTCGCGTTCGAGTACGCCTCGACGAGCAGCACGCAGACGAAGACGAACAGCACGACGCCGGATACGACCCAGCGCGGCCGGGGCAACGCCCGCCTGAACCGGGCCGGCCGGGCAGCGTCGGGCGTGGCCCGCAGGTCGGGCCCGGCCGGCGCCGACATCAGACCGTGATCCCGGTCGGCGACGGAACCGCCGTCGTCGGCTTGCTGGTCGGGGAAGGCGGCTCACCACCAGCAATCGGGAGTTCGGTCGGGACGGGCGAAGGATCGGAGGTCGGTACCGGTTCGGGGCTCGGCGAAGGCTGCGGTGGCTCGGGCTCTGGAGTGGGATCGATCGGCGGTACGGTCACGTCCGGCTCCACTGTGGACTCCACTGGCGGGGGAGCCGGAGTGGTCGAGCCCTGACCGGCCGGCGATGGCACCGGAGTGGCCGACGGTCGCCGGTTGTTGGCATGCCGTACCTGGACGGCCGGCTTGCCCGGTGGCGCCGCCACATTCAGCGCCGGCCGGTCGTTACGCTGATGCTGCGGCGCGACCGGGAGCCGGTCGACGAGCTCCGGGAACGGCAGCAGCGCGTACGGGCTGACCGGGCCGCCGGCGAGGCTCACGCCGAGCAGGACGGTGTAGGCGAGGCTGGCTCCGCCGACGCCGTACGCGATCCCGCGGATGCGCCGCCTGCGCCGGCCGGTCGAGTCGACGAAGACCGCGGGGACGGCCTCCTGCGAGAGGTCCATCGGGCGCGTCGGGTCATCGGGGTTGGCCGCGCGCACAACAATGTCGAATTCGGGTCCCAGAGTCACCCGGCGAGCTTAAAGACAATGGCGGTTACGCGGAGCGAAAATGCTCACCCCGACGGGTGAAACAAATGCGCGTGAAAATTCGTCCGAACGGCTGGCGTGTCCGCGATTTGTCCATGATCCGACGCCATTCTCGAATTGTTCTTCAAATCGTCGAACAACCGGTGCGCGCTCCCCGGCGTGCATGATCCGTGGCCGGCGGGGCAGGATGTAGCTGATGACCATCACCGCGGGAGGCACCCATGGCGCTGTCACTGCCGATCGAACCGGAGGCGAACGAGCTGCTGGGACGCAGTCCCCTGGCGCTCGTGATCGGCATGGTCCTAGATCAACAAGTTCCGTTCGAGTGGGCCTTCGGCGCGCCGTACGAGCTGGTGAAGCGCCTCGGGCACGAGCCGGATGCCCGTGAGCTGGCCGAGTACGACCCCGACGAACTGGCCAAGATATTCACCGGTCCGCCGGCGCTGCACCGTTTCCCGAAGGCGAACGCGAAACGCGTACAGGATGTGTGTCGGCTGCTGGTCGACAAGTACGACGGCGACACAGCGCGGCTGTGGACCGAGGCGAAGACCGGACAGGAACTGTTCAAGCGGATATCGGAGCTGTCCGGCTTCGGCAAGCAGAAGGCCCAGATCATGGTGGCCCTGCTCGGCAAGCAGTACGGCGTCCAGCCGAAGGGGTGGCGCGAGGCCGCCGGGGACTACGGGCCGGCCGGTACCTACAAGTCGGTGGCCGACATCACCGACATGGAGTCGCTGGCCAAGGTGCGCAGCTACAAGCAACAACTCAAGGCGGCGGCGAAGCAGCAGTAGCGGCGTGCTGGCGAACGGCGTACTCGACTGGCTGACCCGGTCGGCGTTACCCGGGCGGCGCATTTCGCATACGGAACGGTTGGCCGGCGGCTACCGGAACGAGAACCTGTTGTTGGTCACCGGTCCCGGCGAATGCTTCGTGCTACGGCGTTTCCTGCAGGCCAACACGTGTGCCGTCGAGGCGGCGCTGGCCGACCGGCTGGCGGGCGTCGTGCCGGTACCGGAGGTCGTCGCCGCGGATCCGACCGGCGAGTCGGCGGGTGAGCCCGTGCTGCTGTCCCGCTTCGTACCGGGGATACCGGCCAGCGTCGCGGTGCGGGACACCGATGCCGGGCAGCTGGGCGCGGCCGTCGGTACCGTTCTCGCCGCCATCGGCACGGTCACGTTTCCTCGGCCGGGCTTCTTCAGCGGCGCCGACCTCGACCCGGGACCCGAGGGCATGGAACCGGCCTCCGGGCTGGCCGAGTTCGTCGAACGGTGCCTCGCCACCGGAAATGCCGCGCAGGCGCTGACCCCCGCGGAACAGGATGCCTTGCGGAAGCTGGCCGCCCGCGAGGAACCAGGCCTGGAGGTTCTGCACGGGGCACGCCAGCTCGTGCACTCCGACTACAACCCGAAGAACCTGCTCGTCGGGCGCGGTGACGGCGGCTGGACGGTCCGGGCCGTGCTCGACTGGGAGTTCGCGTTCAGTGGTTCGCCGATGGTCGACATCGGCAACATGCTCCGCTTCCACGACGAGCTGCCGCCGGCGTACGTCAACGGGTTCGTGGCCGGTTTCCGGGCCGAGGGCGGCGACCTGCCCGACGACTGGCGCCGGCTCAGCGCCGCGGTGGACCTGTTCGCCCTGGCCGACTTCCTCACCCGGCCGCCGGACCACCGGTACTTCCAGCGCGGTGTGACGGCCCTGCGGAAAGCCATCGATCACCGCTAGGCGTCTTCATGATCTGGCAGCGCCGCGCCGGCCTCAACTGTCACGTGCCCTGGCAGTCGGTGATTGACTGTGGTTTGACGCCAGTGTGATGGGTTCGGCCTAACGTACTGGTCTACGCTGGGCACCATCACCGCCATCGACCTGAACGCGGAAGTCGACTGTGGACAGACGTACGCGGCGACCCGATGTTCCTCCACGATGTTCTATGTCGGCATCATGGCCGCCCTGACCTACTACGGCGCCTCGATAGTCACCGGCGGTCCGTGAGACGATGGCATCGTGAAGCGGCGACCAGTCCTCATCACGGATGCCGAACCGAGCCTGGAAGAGCAGATCCGATCGCGCCAGATCCGGTACGTGATCATGATGTCGATCCGGGCGATGTGCCTGGTGTTGGCGTCGGTGCTGGTGATCGCGCAGGTCCCGCTGCTGTGGCTGTGGGTGTCGCTCTGCCTGGTCGGCATGGTCGTCATCCCGTGGCTCGCTGTGATCCTGGCGAACGACCGGGCGCCCAAGGAGCAGTACCGCCTTGGTCACCGCAGGCGCAGGAGCCACCGGGACGAGCACCCGCCGCAGGCCCTGCCCCCCGCTCGGGACGACAACCGCACGATCGACCTCTAGCCCGCCTCCCCGTCGATCGAGGACTTGTGCACACGGTTCGAAGATCAAACCACGTGCACAAGTCCTAGATCGACGGGAGCGGGGGAGGGCGGGCGCCGGGCACGGCCACCGCTCGGGCGCCGAGCCGGGTGCCGGCCCGCAGCGCCTCGTAGGCCTGCGCCCCGCCGAGCCACGCGCCGAGCAGGCCGGCCGCGAACGCGTCGCCGGCTCCGGTCGGGTCGACGACCCGGTCCGCGGGTTCGGCGGGCACCGTGACAACGGTGCCGGCGCGATCGGCCCAGACCGCACCACCGTCGCCGAGCTTCACGACCGCTCGCTCGACCCAGGTGGTCAGGGCCTGTGCGAGCTCCGGAGGCGGAAGCTCACGGTCGACCAGGACCCGCGCTTCGGCCAGGTTGGCCAGCAGCACATCGGTACCCCGTACCCAGTCCAGGAACGCTCGCGCCCCGACCCGCCGCAGCGGATCCGCGGACGCCGCGTCGACGCTCGTGGTGCGCCCCGGTCCGGCGGCGGCGAGCGCGTGCCGGCCGGCGGGCCGGCTTCGCGGGTCGAACAGGGTGTAGCCGGACACGTGCACGTGCGTCGCCTCCGGGGTCAGCCCAGCGTCCACATCGGACGGTGCGATGTGGAGGTTGGCGCCGCGGTCGTAGACCATCGTCCGCTCGTGCCGCTCGGCGAGCACGACCACGATGCCGGTCGGGGCTTCCGGGCAGCGGCGAACCGCGGACCGCACGCCGGCCGTGGCCAGCTCGGCCAGCCGGGCGTCCCCGGCCGCATCCGCGCCAACACACGCTACGAGGGTCACCGGTACGCCGGTGTGCGCCAGCCACGCCGCGGTGTTGGCGGCCGAACCGCCGCCGGTGAACGAGATGTCGGCCGCGGTGTCCGAGCCGACAGCGAGCGGACCGGCGACCACCGCCAGCACATCGGTGACCACGTCACCCACAACGACAACCCTCACCCGGCCAGTCTTTCGTTCGCGGCTGCGGGGTTCGCTCCGCTCACTCCTCGCGCTCACAATGCGGCGGCGATCTCGCCGGCCAGCGCGGCGTTGCGCAGGATGATGCGGACGTTGACGTCGAGACTCCGCCCTCGAGTCTCCGCGTGGAAGTGGGCGAGCAGGAACGGGGTGACCGCCTTACCCGTAACCCCGGCACGCTCCATCGTGGACAGTCCACTGGCGAGCACCCGGTCGTGCAACTCCGGGTCGAGCTGCTCGTCGACCGGCAACGGGTTGGCGATCACGACCGCGCCGCGGTGCATGCCGTGCGCCGCCGCCGCGCGCACGATCCGGGCCGCCTCCGCCGCGGACTCCACCGACCAGTCGAGGTCGAACCCGGAGTCGGTGAGGTAGAACCCCGGGAACCGGCGGGAGCGGAAGCCCACCACCGCGACGCCCAGGGTCTCCAGCCGCTCCAGCGTCGCGCCGACGTCCAGGATCGACTTCACGCCCGCGCAGACAACCGCGATGGGGGTACGCGCCAGCGTCACGAGATCGGCCGACTCGTCGAACGTGGTTCCCGCATCCCGGTGGACCCCACCGAGCCCTCCAGTGGCGAACACCCGGATGCCGGCCGCCGCGGCGACGGCACTCGTACTGGCTACCGTGGTGGCCCCGTCGACCCCGGCCGCCGCCGCGGTGGCGAGATCCCGTACCGACAGTTTGGCCACCTCGTCGCCCGCGGCGAGCCGGGTAAGCTGAGCGTCGTCGAGGCCGACCACCAACTCGCCACCGATCATGCCGATCGTGGCCGGTACCGCGCCCGCATCCCGCACCCTCTGCTCGACCCGTCGTGCCACCCGCAGGTTGTCGGGGCGGGGGAGGCCGTGCGCGATGATGGTGCTCTCCAGAGCCACTACCGGCCGGCCCGCCTCGAGGGCGGCGGCGATCTCGGTGCCGTAACGGATGCCGAACTCGTTCACAACGATCACCTTACGAACGACGGAATTGGGTAAGGATCACCAGGTGACACAGACGGGGACTCAGACAGTGACCGAGACAGTGACCGTGCCTCGATCGAGGCCGCTGCGCCGGGCCGCCGGCATCGTCCTGCTCATCCTGACCGTGGCGGTCGCGGCGGCGTACGTCGTCGGCGCGTGGAACCCGTGGCGCCTGGTGGTGCTGTCGCGGTACTTCGGTGACTGGCCGCTGGGTGTCCTGCTGGTGGCCGCGCTGGCCCTGACGACCAGCTGGGTCCTGCTGCCGGTCCGCAACGAGGCCGTCCAGGGCAAGCGCATCGCCGTGCGGGTCTTCACCGCCATCGCCTGCTTCCTCGGCGTGGTGTGTTGGGGACTGCTGGGTCCGACGTTCAGCGGAACACGGACGGTGCTGGCCCAGTCGCCGGACGGTCAACGGGCCGTGGCCGTGTACGAGCGCAGCCTGGACGATCGCGAGCTGCAGGTGTGGGCGGGCGGTGGCCTGGCCGCTCGCGAGGTGGGAGTACTCGGTCCGGCCTGCGGTACCGTGACCGCCCGGTTCACCACCCGTGACTACGTCATGATCTCTACAGACTACGGAGACTTCCGCATCCGCCTCGACCCGGCTACGGGCGTCCCGCTGGACGTGATCGGGCCGACCTGCACCGGTTCAGGCTGACCTGACACACTGGTCGGGTGACGACTCCGACCGCTCCACAGCCCGGTACCGGCACGTCGGTCGAGGAGCGCACCGACTACCGCCTCGACGAGGGCGACCACGAGCGCTTCGCGCACTACGTATGGCCAAAGGACAAGCTGCTCGAAGCGATGATCGAGGGCACGCCGGTGCAGGCCCTCTGCGGCAAGGTGTGGGTTCCGTCCCGCGATCCGCAACGGTTCCCCATCTGCCCGACCTGTAAGGAGATCGCCGAGTCGCTCCCGGAGTAGCCGGCTCCTTCCGCGTACCCTGCCTCGGTGAGCTCCTCGACCGCGCTGCTGGTTGCTGATCTCGCCGGGGTCGCGGTGTTCGCGGCTTCCGGCGGCTCCGCCGCCGTCGCCTCGCTGGCCGCCCAGGGGCGACCGTGACGCCGCCGCGACCCGATCCGGACGCGTTCCCTCCCCTGCGTGCCTGGCAGCGGCGGGCGCTCGTGGAGTACCTGCGGCGGCGGGACGACGACTTCCTCGCGGTGGCGACGCCGGGTGCCGGCAAGACCACGTTCGCCCTGCGGATCGCCGCCGAGCTGCTGCGCGACGGTACCGTCGACACCCTTACCGTGGTAACCCCGACCGAACACCTGAAAGGACAGTGGGCCGCGGCGGCCGCGGGAGTCGGCATCCAGCTGGACGCCACCTTCCGCAACGCCGACATTCACTCCACAGTGGACTTCCACGGGATCGTGGTGACGTACGCCGGCGTCGGCACCGCGCCCGCCGTGCACCGGCGCCGCACGCTGGCCCGGCGCACGCTGGTCGTGCTGGACGAGATCCACCACGCGGGTGACTCGCGATCGTGGGGCGACGGTGTGCAAGCGGCGTTCGAGCCGGCCGTTCGGCGGCTGATGCTCACCGGCACCCCGTTCCGCTCGGACGACAACCCGATCCCGTTCGTGCGGTACGAGCGCGGGCCGGACGGGCTGGCCCGGTCCCGGGCGGACAGCACGTACGGATACGCCGACGCGTTGCGCGATGGCGTGGTGCGACCGGTCATCTTCCTCGCGTACTCCGGCGAGACCCGGTGGCGTACGAGCGCCGGCGACGAGCTGGCCGCGCGACTCGGTGAGCCGATGACGCAGGACCTCGTGGCGCAGGCGTGGCGTACCGCGCTCGACGCTGGCGGCCAGTGGATGCCCCAGGTACTGCGGGCCGCCGACGCGCGGCTGGGCATCCTGCGCGCGGCCGGCATGGCCGACGCCGGCGGCTTGGTCATCGCCAGCGATCAGCAGACCGCGCGGGCGTACGCAAAATTACTCGAACGGGTGACAGGCGAACACGCGGTTGTCGTGCTCTCCGACGATGCCGGCGCGTCTGCGAAGATCGCGAGGTTCGCCGCCTCGGACCAGCGGTGGCTGGTGGCGGTACGCATGGTCAGTGAGGGCGTGGACATTCCCCGGCTGACGGTCGGCGTGTACGCGACCAGTGCCTCCACGCCGCTGTACTTCGCCCAGGCGATCGGCCGTTTCGTGCGCACCCGCCGGCCGGGCGAGACGGCCAGCGTGTTCCTGCCGAGCGTGCCGCAGCTGCTGGAACTGGCCAGCGACATGGAGGTCGAACGCGATCACGTGCTGGGCGTGGCCAAGCCCGACGACGACCTGCTGCTGGTCCAGGCGAACCGCGAGGAGAAAGCCAGCGACGAGCTGACCAAGAGCTTCGAGGCGTTGTCCGCGACCGCAGAACTCGACCAGGTCATCTTCGACGGCGCGTCGTTCGGCACGCCGGTCGGCGCTGGTACGCCCGAAGAGGAGGAGTACCTCGGCCTGCCCGGCCTGCTCACACCCGACCAGGTGGCGACACTGTTGGCCAAGCGCCAGACCGAGCAGCAGCGGTCCGCACGACGGCAGCAGCCGGCCACGGCGCACGTGGAACGCCGACCGCTCACGGCCGGGGAGCGGCGGATCGCATTACGCCGTCAGCTGAATGCGCTCGTCGCGGCACACCACCACCGCACCGGTACCGCACACGGGAAGATTCACGCGGAGCTGCGCCGGCTCTGCGGCGGGCCACCCAGCGCACAGGCCACGATCGAGCAACTGGAAGAGCGGATCACCGTGATACAGGGCATGTGAAGCGAAAGAGCGCGCCCGTAACGGACGCGCCCTGCTGCTTATTGTTTCGTGCTCAGTTGGTCATCAGCTCGCTGCCACGCCACGTGAACTCGGGATCCACCGCCACATCGACAGCGATCTTGACGAGCTGCTCGGCGTACTTGTTCGCGTGATGTCCGCAGAAAACAAGCTGGCCACCACCCGCGATCAGCACGCGGAGCTTCCCGGAGGCGGTGCACCGGTCGCACCGTTCATCGGCGGCTGGGAAGGCCACCGTTTCCGGCGGCGGCGTAAGAGTCGGGGTCATCGCCTTCCTCCTCTGGTCGTCACCGATGAACACCGGTTCTTTGTAACCCACACATCCTTCAACATGTGCCACCGGGGTGGCGTTCCCCGTGTACCCGTCGGGGATCAACGTCACACGGGAAGAGGTGTCTCTGGCACCAGTGTGCCTGGCCCCAAGGGTGCCACGTCAACGATCACAGGACGACAACGGCCCGATCTCGGGAGAGTCCGTTGTACTAATGGTGACTAATGCGACACCTAGCGTTAGTCGAGGTAGTCCCGTAGAACTTGCGAGCGCGACGGGTGTCGCAACTTGGACATGGTTTTCGACTCGATCTGGCGGATCCGCTCGCGCGTGACGCCGTACACCTGACCGATCTCGTCGAGTGTCCTGGGCTGGCCGTCGGTGAGCCCGAACCGCAGCCGCACGACGCCCGCTTCCCGCTCGGACAACGTCTGCAGTACCTGCTGCAACTGGTCCTGCAGCAACGAGAACGACACCGCATCGACCGCCACGACGGCCTCGGAGTCCTCGATGAAGTCGCCAAGTTGACTGTCACCCTCGTCCCCGATGGTCTGGTCGAGGGAGATGGGCTCGCGTGCGTACTGCTGGATCTCGAGGACCTTCTCGGGCGTGATGTCCATCTCCTTGGCCAGCTCCTCCGGAGTGGGCTCGCGACCCAGATCCTGGAGCAGCTCGCGCTGGATGCGACCGAGCTTGTTGATGACCTCGACCATGTGTACCGGGATGCGGATGGTGCGGGCTTGGTCGGCCATGGCGCGGGTGATGGCTTGGCGGATCCACCAGGTGGCGTAGGTGGAGAACTTGTAGCCCTTGGTGTAGTCGAACTTTTCGACGGCGCGGATGAGGCCGAGG
>Ga0075419_10002486_pt1 | contig 11837 bp, 11 predicted proteins | sample SoiMetdeltSBSDD3_FD_76900 | JGI IMG/M metagenome (GOLD analysis project Ga0075419, IMG submission 76900) | Bulk soil microbial communities from a Populus tree surrounding site in Tennessee, USA - Soil MetaG P. deltoides SBSDD3 | ecosystem: Environmental > Terrestrial > Soil > Tree plantation... | reverse complement strand
GTCTCGCTCCGGTGGGGTGCCGCGTGTCGCTGACCGGTCCCTGGCCTCCATACAGCTTCGTGAGCCTCGATGGCCGCCGCTCAGGTGCCTCGCACGATCGCGGCTGACCAGGGCCGGCGACGACGGAAGGCGAGCCCGGCTGCGGTCCGATCGCAGTCGCTGCTCGATGTCGTCGACAATCTGATCGACAAAGGATTGGCGCTGGATACCGAAGTCGTGCTCGGCCTCGCCGACATCGATCTCATTTACCTTCGCGCCGGCGCGCTGCTCGCAGCGGCGGACCGTGTCTTTCCACAGAAAGGCGGTCGCGCCCAGATCCGTGCCCGCGCGTGCGCGCCTGGTCGATCCCAATCATCGAGCCGCACGATAGCGCTCGAATCACCACCCGCGCGCGCAGAGGCTCAGCGATCCTTGCCGTCGAAGGAAGCGCTCGTAGCTGCTTCCACGGCGTCTGCTCCGGACGAGGCCAGTCGTTCGGTGATCAGGCTCGTCCTGACGCTCGTCGAATTCGTGCGCCAGTTACTCGAGCGCCAGGCGGTGAGGCGCGTACGCGAACGGACGTTGACGCCGGAAGAAATCGAGCGACTCGGCGCTGCCCTCATGCGGCTCGAGGCGACCGTTCATGAGCTCGCCGAACGTCACGGGCTTGACCCGGCCGATCTCAATCTGGACCTGGGGCCGCTGGGCACGCTGAGATGAATGCAAGTGCCAATGTGTGAAGGGGTCTGACCCTGCTCAGGCACCGCTCGCGGCGACTCGTTCAATCGCGCCGAGCAGCACATTGAAGTCGACCGGCTTGGTGAGGTGCGTCTCGTATCCGGCTTCACGGCTGCGACGCTGATCCTGCTCGGTGCCGAATCCACTGATCGCGATCCCTCGAATCGGGCGATTCGACCGCAATCGGCGCATCAGATCGAGGCCGCTGCCATCGGGCAATCGGATGTCGCTGATCAGCAGATCGAACAGCCCATGATCGGCGACGTCAATCGCTTCCTGCATCGTGCGCGCGACGCTTACCTCGTAGTCGTGAAAGGCGAGGAGCTGCGAAAGCGTATCAGCGCTGTCCGGATGATCTTCGACAAGAAGGATGCGTCGAGGCCTCGATTGCTCGCCATTGGCTGGTGCTGACGATGTTCTCGGCTGCGCCCATTGCTCCAGGTGCGCGGCGAGCGGAATTTGGACTACGAATGTACTCCCGTGTCCGCGTCCACTGCTGTGGGCGTGCAGCGCCCCCTTGTGCGCTTTGATCACGCCCCGACAAATCGCCAGGCCCAGACCGAGTCCGGTGGCGGACATGACCGGCGCCTCGACGGTGCCGCCTTCATTGATTGAGTTGACCACCTGTTCGTCCATTCCCTCGCCGGTGTCGCGGATAGTGACTTGAAGAGTCGCGTCGGCGGCGTCTGAGGAGCTGACGGTGACCGTTCCCCCCCAACTGGAGAACTTGATGGCATTGCCCATGAGATTCCAGAACACCTGCCGCAGCCGCGTCGGATCGCCAATGACCCACTGCCTCGGCGCATCGAGCGCGGTCGCGACATGGACCCCGTGCAGCCGGAACTCGTGATCGAGCATCTCCACCACGTCGTGCAGAACCTCATGGACATCCACGCGTTCGGTCGCCAGAACCAGACGGTCTCGTGAGATTCTCGTGAAATCGAGAAGGTCATCGATGAGACGCACCTCGAGGTCGAGATTGCGGCGCGCGGTGTGCAGCGCGGCAAGCAGCGGCTCCGGTGCGAGAGAGACCAGCCGGTCGTCGGTCATCGTCGCCATGATGGGCGTCAACGGCGTCCGCAGCTCGTGACTGAGCATGGCCAGGAAGTGATCCTTGGCATCGGCACGAGCACGCGCGAGTTCCCGGTCGCGAGTCAGCTTGTCTCTCGTCTCTTCTGCGTCGTGACGTTCCAGCTCGAGACGTCTTCGGTCGGTGATGTCGATGAGGGCCGTCAATAGCCCGGCCTTGTCGGTGCCCACGGCATGAGGCCGGGTCACGAGCTGAATGTGCTTTCGGGCGTCCCCATTGAGCGTCAGTTCGACGCTCGCCCTCGATTCCGGCATCTCTCGAAGCTGTCGCAGATGTTCGGCAAACCTCGACTTGTCTGCTCCCGCGACGAATGCGTTGAACGGAAGACCGATGATTTGGCTGCGCTCCCCCTGGTGGAGCAACGCCACCCCCGTAAGATTGATTTCACGTATGATGCCGCTGACGCTGATGGTCATGAAACCGATCGGCGCGAAGTCGTACAGATCGACGTAGCGATCGCGTGACTCCTCGAGCGCGTGCTGCGTCTCGATCAATTGAGTGTTCTGGGCGGTGAGTTCCTCCTCGTAGACCTGCAGTTCATACAATAGCTCGCGGAGCGCCTCCGGACCGATCTCAGTCGGATGCAGATGCCTGAGCCGGTCGAGGGGATTGTCACGATGGCTGCGGTTCTTCTTGAGACCCATGGAAAACTCTCATGACTCGCCACGATGTGGTGGCGCGTCTGGTGCGGACATGGCTACTAACAACACATGCGCGTCGGGCGATTCATGCCAAGGCACCCAGCGTCCGGTCAACCAGAACATGCGTCCCGCATCGCCACCCCCGTCGAGCTCCACTCGCAGTCGCTCGAATGAGGAGCGGGGACCAACAAAGCCGATCAATCGTTCGTGCAGGCGATGGAAACTCCACGCATCATCAAGGTCCGACAACTGCCGCCCGACAAGCGCACTCGCAGGCAGGCCCGCGGTCCGCGCGAATGTCTCATTGGCCGCCTGCACGCGTAATTCCGCATCCAGGACCATCAGCGGTTGATCGATGATCTCCATCAGGGTATCGGTGAATTCCTTGGCCAGCCGCACGCGCTGCTCGGATCGCTTCGGAACGTCGACATCGAAAAGCGTCAGCACGGCGCCGTCGATCTTGTTCTCGACGCTCTTGTAAGGCCGAATGCGCAACGAGTACCAATGGCCGGTCTGGTCCCGGACTTCGCGCTCAATGGGAGCGACCGTGTCGATCGACTCGAGGATCAGCTGCTCCAACTCGGGGCAGTTGATATTCGGCTTGACATGGCCAATCGGCCGATTGACATCACCGGGAATGAGGTTGAGCACCTTTTCGGCCATTGGCGTGAATCGGCGAACGCGCAGATCGCTCGATATGATGACGATGGCGATCTGAACGCTGGCGAGAAGATTGATGAGATCGCTATTGACCCGACTCAGTTCCTCGTTGCGCCCGTGAAGCTCTTCATTCAGCGTGTTGAGCTCTTCGTTGGTCGATTGGAGTTCCTCCTTCGCCGTGTCGAGCTCCTCGTTCGTGCTCTGAAGCTCCTCGTTGCTGGAGAGAATTTCTTCGTTCGCCGACTGCAGCTCCTCGTTGGCCGCCTCTAGCTCCTGAATGATGGACTGGAGATATTCCCGGCTGGCAGCCAGTTCGCGCTCGAGCATGTCGACTTGCGACTGCCGTTCACGCCGCCGCAGCCGGGAAGACGTCCTGGCCGCCACCGCCTGAGCGAATGTCTCTCCAGATTCGCCGCGCAGTCCATCCGGTTCCTGGAACAACACCAGGTAGTGCGGTCGGCCCGACGCGGTGAGTGGGATGATGTCGAGGGTGACCGGCTTCCAACCGCGCGCGGACTTCACCCGGAGGCCGGTTTTCCGGACGGGATGCTTGCTCTTGCGGGTCGAGTGCAACGCCGTGCGCAGGCCGTAGAGCAGTCCCTCGCGCGCCATCTTCAACAGGTTCAGGCTCGCTTCACCGGGCGCGGGCTCGAGGTAGGGGCCGGTCTGCCCGCGAAACTGAACGATCTGCAGATCGGAGTCGACAACGACGCCCGGCGGCTCGTACCGGTCGGAGATGATCCGGCTGACTTCGCCTTGCAGGGCCTTCTCTAACGGCGCAACGTCCGGGGCTTTCCGCGTCTTGGGAAGACCCGGAGTCACGTATTCCACGCTAAAGGAGCCAGGCGCGTGGGCCCCCAATTTCTTGCGATAAATGCGAAACATCTTGTCGGCAAGGTTAAACAGCCCGACTTGCGACCCGACGGTCTCCGCGTGGCCCAGCATGAGGAACCCCTGCGGGTTCAAGGCGTAATGGAAGACCGAGATGAGGCGTTGCTGCAGTACGACGTCCATGTAGATGAGTACGTTGCGACACAGGATCAGATCGAGACGCGAGAAGGGGGGGTCCTTGGTCAAATCCTGACGAGCGAATACACACGAGTCGCGCACCGTCTTGCTCACCTGGTAGCTGCCATCGACCTTCGCAAAGAAGCGGCGCAGGATCTCGAGAGGCACATCCGACTCGATGCTCGCCGGATAGTTCCCAGCCCGCGCGTGTTCGATAGCTGCTTCGCTGACGTCCGTGGCGAAGATCTGAATCCGGATTTCCCGATGCTGGGCATGCAGGTACTCGAGCAGCGAGATCGCGAGCGAATACGCTTCTTCGCCCGTGGCGCAGCCCGAGACCCACGCGCGTATAGGCCGTTCTTCGCGTCGGCCTTCAACCAGCTTGGGAAAGACCTGGTGCGTAAGCGCCTTGAACGATTCCGGTTCGCGAAAGAAGCGGGTGACATGGATCAGCAGGTCCTGGTAGAGCGCTCGCAACTCCTCCGGCGCCTCTTCGAGCAAACGGACGTAATGCTGCACGTCGTTCAGCCGATGCAGCGCCATCCGGCGCAGCATCCGTCGCTTGATCGTGGGGAGCTTGTAGTGCCTGAAGTCGATGCCGCTCGCTGGGCGAAGGAGGTCGAAAATGCGCCGAAGCTGCTCATCGGTGACGGCCAGTTCGTCGTCACTGATCGGGATCAACTCGCGCACGTAAGGGTGCGCCGCCACCTGCGTCAATTTGACCGCGATCTCGGGTGGCGATAGCACCATGTCAATCATCCCGGTGGCGATCGCGGCGCTCGGCATGCCGTCGTACTTCGCCGTCTCCGGTTTCTGCGCGAAGGTGATGCCGCCAACCCCCTTGATCTCACGAACCCCGGTCGCGCCGTCAGAAGCCGTCCCCGAGAGGATCACGCCAATCGCCCGACGCTTGGCATGTTCCGCCAAAGACGTCAGGAATAAGTCGACGGGGGTGAACTGAGTCCGATCGTCCGGGCGCGGTTTCAGGTGGAAATGACCGTCGGTGAGCCCCAGCTGGACGTTCGGCGGGATGACGTACAAGTGATCGCGTTCGATGCGCATGCCCTCGGTGACCTGCACGACGGGCATGGTCGTGTAACTCGTCAAGAGCGTCGGCAGCGCGCTTTCATGCTGCGGCGCAAGATGTTGCACGAGCACGATGGCGAAGCCAGGCTTGCGTGGGAGCGCACGCACCATGCTCGAAAACGCTTCGAGCCCTCCCGCCGACGCCCCCACACCAACGATCGTGACCTCGTCGCTCGTGCGGCTCTGGGCTCGGGTGGATTGAGTCGGCGCGGAGCGCTCGAAGACAGATCGTTGGGGGCGCAAGACCTTTGACGAGCGCGACCGCATGCGTACCACGCGCTTCGAGGTCGTCGCCACCGGCTTCCTAGCTTTGGACTTGCTCTTCGTCTTCTTTGCCATACGCGGGGACCATGCTACTGCTGTCGAAATCGTTTGCGACGCGTTGGCAATTCCACCGTACATTCTCCTTGGGCCCAAGCGTCACGAGCATTTCCACGCGCGCGACGACCAGATGATGATCAGGTCGGGCAACGAAAACACCGCGTTGCAGTGGCAGGCCGTCGAGCGCCACCGAAACGGAAAGACGACTCGTCCGCTCGAGAACGCGCGCAAGATTGCGCAGGGGAGCCGTGCACGACAACGAGTACGCAGGCCGGAAACGAGGGCCGTAGCCCCTGCAGGACAGTAGTAAGAGGACCTAGACTCCTCGCAGATCCCCCTATGACGATTAGCTCGTGCCCAGACATGGGCGGACCAGCGCCAGGGGAGCGCCTGTGGCGCGGGAAACAATAAGAAATTGGCTGGTTGTCGCCAGCTCGCCCGGCAGTCCCAAACTGACCGCCTTTCTGTAGTTCTTACAAGCGCTGGCTCTGGGCAACGCCGTCGCCTTTATGACGGCGCCGACGGGTCAGACTCCCGGCTGATCGGTCGTGCTGTGCCGCAGGATCCAGTTTCGGCTCACGAAGCCGAGGTTTCTCGGCGTTGATCGTCGCGTTCTCATCACGGTGGCCACGATTGAAACGACCACGGCACCCGAGACGATCCAGAGCGTATCCATCCCGCCTTCTCCCTCGTCGACCGCAACTGCCAGTTGGCGAGCATGGGATCTTGCAAACGCCGGTCCGCCGCTCATGCGTTAACGCACTGAACTCTCTCCCGAGTGCGGAACCCATTTCACAGGACGGGACGACCCGAATGGGCGAGCCCCCGATGGGCGCGGCCGCGGTTGGGAGGGCTCCGTCGACGGTAGCGGCGCCGGTGGATCTCCCATGCGGGTCAACGTCTCCTCGAATACCTGGCCATTGGTCAACGGCGCGCTCCAATGACCCACGAGGCGCTGACCGTCGATGCGATACAAGATCACTCCGCCGGCATCAGCGCTGAAAAAGCTCACGGCGAGCATGTTGCCTTCGCGGATGCCGAGTCCCACGGCGGTGAGCTCCGCGGAGATGTACCACTGAAGCAGAAAGCGGCTGCCATCGGGCTCGATGACGACGGCACCGCGGTACTCCTTTCCGTCGGCCCCGACACCCTGACATTCGTAGACACCGGGCAAGGCCGCTGGTTCGGCCGCCGACTGCATGGCTGCCGCGTGACCGACCAGCGGACCCACCAACATCGACAGGAATACTCCCAGGAACAAAGCGGCCGAACCCATCGCGTGCCTCCAGTGCGGCAGCTTCAGCCGCTATCGGCTTCTGACGAGTGACGCGGGGGCGAAAGGCCCCCGCTCTACGTCTCTCGCCTGCTCGTGTTGTTACTTCCTCGGTCTGGGTTGGTCATTCGGTTTTGCGTCCCGATTCGCTCTTGCTTGACCATTCGGTTTCACTTCGAGCGAGTTCACGACGTCCTTCACGCCCGGCTGACTGCGCGCGATGTCGCCGACGCGCTCGCGTTCGGCCGAACTCTTGACCGACCCGGTGATCGTCACGACGCCGTTGTTCGCATCGAAGTCGATGTTCTCGTCCTTCAGGTCTGCTTCCCTGTCGACGAGTTCGTTGAGGCGGGTTTCGAGGGAGCCATCGAAGTCGTCGGCAATCCCCTCGTCCCTGTTGGCCACCGTTACTTCGTTGGCGACCTGTGCGCCGTCCCCGACCGCCTTCTGAACGACATCCGCCGCCTTCTGACGCTCATTCTCAGTATCAACAGTGCCCTTTAAATGAATCGTCTTCGCATCCTTGTCGTAGTCGGCATCGACCTTATCGAGTGCCGCGCTCGACAGCGCGTTGTCGGCAGTCTTCTCGTAGTCGGGTGTTCGTGGCCCACACGCCGCGGTCGCGATCATCACTGCCGCGGCGGCGCAGCCCAATGCTAGTTTCATGGTCGTCCTCCTCAATCCCATGGGTGAGTAAGGCAAGCTTTGGACCATCACGCGAGACGCCCGAATACAGTTGGAACTCGAAGGAAATTCGCATATCAGGCCTCATCAGATTCAGAGCTTTCGCTCAGGTAGGGCTTGTAACCCTTACCAGCGGCCGCGCTCCGAATCGGCGCTGAACTGACTCTATGGATCGATGACGTCTGCAGCATTGGTGGTACGTGATCTGCTCTGTGATGACTGTGTCGACTCGCATGTTGAGGACGACCATGGAGGCACGAAATGAATACTGATGTTCTGCAAGGTAAGTGGCATCAGCTAAAAGGCAGTGTGAAGGCGCAGTGGGGCAAGCTCACTGACGACGAGCTCGATCAGGTCGATGGCAACGCGGAGAAGCTTGTGGGCCTTGTACAGGAAAGATATGGCTACGCAAGGCAGCGGGCCGAGCAGGAAGTAGACTCGTTTTTCGCGCGGCAGAAGATGTAGTTTGAGCAGCCAGCCGTATCAGTCGATCACGGCTGGCCCCTCGACTCTTCGTCGACGGCCTTTGGAATCGCGGCGGGGGCTTCGTCTTCGCGGACCGATTGAGCGGCCTGCGGAGACGATTTCCCCGGCGAGACGGCGGCGGCCAGCACTTCGTCGAGAGGTCTTCGCGCGCGCGCGTCTTCGAGCGCGTGCGCATCGGTGAGATCGAGTCGAAGTGGCGTCAGAGAGATCCACCCCTGTTCCATCGCCCAGCGATCCGTCCCTTCCTCGGCTCCTTCGATCGGCGTGACCGTGGACCAGAACAACGTGCGACCGGCGGGATCCTGTAGCGGCACGATCTTTCCGTCGTAGCGACGTACCGATGCGCGCGTCCAGATCATTCCGCGCGGATGTCGCGGGAAGTTCACGTTCACAAGTTGGAGGTCGACTTCAATTAGCAACGTGTGGAGCACCTGGCGGATCCACGGTTTCAGCGGTTCGAAATCCGCAACCGATTCTGCTCCCGCAGGAGCGCTCAACGCCACGCCGCGCAGTCCGAGCAGAGCAGCCTGCTTCGCGGCGGCAACCGTTCCCGAATGCCAGATCGAGTTGCCGAGATTGAAACCGTGATTCAGGCCGGACAGGACGATGTCAACGTTTTCCCAGTGATACGCGCCGAGCGAAACGCAGTCGGCAGGAGTACCGTTCACGCGGTAGGCAGTGAGCTCCTCGAGCCGTGTCGGCTTGTAACTGAGTGGCCGCGACGCAGTGATTGAATGCCCGGCCGATGAGCGCTCGACGTCGGGCGCCACCACATGCACAGTTCCGAATTCGGATGCGATTTCGGCGAGCACCGCAATTCCCGGGCTGTAGATGCCATCGTCGTTGGACACGAGAATGCGCATGTCGGGATCGCCGGTGCAAGCAGATGGCCACAAAGTGTGCCGGCGGTAGCGGCGGGTCTTTAGACCCGCCGAACCCCTGCGGTCCAACTCTTGAATCGTCAGACGGTTCAGTATGAGGGTCTCACTCTTCCACAATTCGAAAGCCGGCGACAGCACGTCGCTTTCCTGGATTCGCGAGCTCATCGAAACCTCCGGCCATGAGCTCGTACGCGTATTCGACAGAGAGGCGGCGTTCGGAGAGCTGGTTGACCAGCACACCGAGCTGCTCGTGGCGGCAGGAGGCGATGGTACGGTGGCGGCCGCCGCACGCCTGCTGGCCGGACGCACGATTCCGCTGGCGGTCCTGCCGTTGGGGACGGCCAACAACATCGCCAGGGCACTGCAGGGGAATCCGACCAGCGAGCATCTGGTCGCCTGTTGGGACACCGCCGAGCGGCGGCGCATCGACCTCGGCATGGCTCGCGGTCACTGGGGCGAGCGTCGTTTCGTTGAGGCAGTCGGCGTCGGGCTCGTCCCGGCCAGCATCGTCTCGACGCGGTTCGAGCCGCTCGAGGGTGATGATGTTCCTTCCAATATCTCGAGCGCCATTCTCCGCTACCTCGAGGTGCTATCGCGTTTCGAGCCGCGGCGCTGGAACCTGCGTGTCGACGGTGAAGAGATGATGGGCGACTTCATTGCGGTGGAGGTGATGAATATCCGCTCGGTGGGGCCGAACCTCGTGCTGTGTGACGATGCCGACCCCGGCGATGGGGACTTCTGCATGGTCACTGTGGGGGAGGGGGAGCGCGATGCGCTCCGTCATTACTTGCGGGAACGGATGAATGGACAGGATAGTCGTGTCGTTCTGCCCGCACGACGCGTGCGCCATGTCGAACTCCATGGGCGTGGAGATACGCATATCGATGATGAGGTGATGCGGTCTTCGATTCCTGGAACAGTTTCAATCGGTATCGAGGCGGCGGCAGTCGAAGTGCTCGTCTGCGCTCACTGAGTGACCTTGCGAATATCGTCCGCGGAGGGCGGGGGTTGATTCCGGTCGCGACGTGCGGCAATCCATCTCCGCATCGCGGCCGCGCCGATTCTGCGCTTCTGGCCCTCTACTTTCTCTCCGGGATTCTTGCCGATTGGGGCAGCGTGCTCGATCTTGGCGTTCATGACCGCGCCAAGGAGCAGCACGAAACCTGAGAGGTAGAACCAGAGCAGCAGGACCATCGCGCCGCCGAGTGCGCCATACGTCTCGGTGTAGTGCGTGACGTTGATGACGTAGTAGCGGAAACCCAACGACGCAAGGAGCCAGAGAACGGTCGCGAACAGGGTGCCGGGCAGGAGCCACGACCATTCCTGGTCGACATCAGGAGCGAAGTAGTAGACCAACGCGATGCCGGTGCCGGCCAGGGTGAACGCGAGCGGCCAATCGAGAATACGCCACGTCCACTCGAGCGCCGCGCCGAGACCAAGCGAGCGGGCCACCGGTTCGGCCAGTTGCGGACCGAAGACCACCAGCGCGAACGACACGAGGACGAAGAGCGCCACGCCGATGGTCAACGCGATCGCGAGCAGGCGCATCTTCCACCACGAGCGTCCTTCCTGGACGCCATACGCCTGATTGAGCGTATCGATGATGGCGGTCATTGCGCTGGAACTGCTCCACAGCGCCGTGAGGATCCCGAGCGTCAGCAGCCCGCCTTGCCTGTCGCCTGAGATCTTTCTGATTTGATCGGTGACGATGGTCAGGAACTCTGGCGGCGCAAACTGGCCCAGCGCCTTGACGATCTCGTCGATCAACGTCGCGACCGGGAAGTAGCTGGCGACCGCAATCAGGAACAGAAGCGCAGGGAACAGCGAAAAAAAGAAGTAGTACGCGAGCTGGGCCGCCATGCCCACGCAGTTGTGTTTAAAGATAGAGTCGACGAACGTGCGCCTGAGGATCTCAGCCCAGGTAAGCGTGACGCGAAGACGTCCGAGCAGCAGGGCCATGCAGGTGACCATGCAAAGGTGGGGCAGGGTCGAGGCGGAGCACATAGGCTCCGCCCCGGGTGCGGTTCAGGAGGTGGGCATCAACGAAAGCCGAGAGGACCGCTTCTAACTCGGCTGCTTCCAGTCCCCACAGCCTGCTGGCTTGTTCCGCAGTGACGCAGAGATGCGGCGTCTGCTGGAACTGCTGGCGAATGAGTTGGACCCAATCGCGAACCCGGCGGGCGCCGTCGGATTGAGTCGCGTTGGCGATGGACACAAGTGCCTCGCAGGCTGTGCGGCAGCCGCCTTCCCGTGCGACTGCTGCGCGTCCTTGTGTTGCAAGAGCTCGTCCAGTCCTGACCGTGCGAATATTGGCGTGGTTCTAAGTTCCAGCGATCGAACTAGACCCTTCCGTTTTGTCAGGCTTTCAAACGGCTGAGGCGGTATTCCCAAAAGGAAAAGCGCTAGCGCCGTTCTTCAGCGCGGTGTCCAGACAGGATATTGGCCATCCCGTAATTGCCTTCGTGGCAGGCGACCTCGAACAACGGGCCGGCCGAGCGTGCCATCGACAACTCGACTGTCCATGGGCGCACGAAGACCGATGGGTCCTCAATGGTGGCGCGGTAGGTCAGCGTGTCCGCGTCGGTCATCGTGAAGCGTTCGACCACACGAAGCCGCTCATCGCTGATCCCGTTGAGGTAACCGACGCCGAAGCGGCTCTGATGATTGAACTTGAGGTTCGTGGTCTCGACCACGAGCGTCGTGCCTTCCCATCGGCCCCGTGAATCACCGGTCCACTGCTGAACGGCCGATCCGAGATGCGGCCGCCCGTCGAGGGGGATGACCCGCGCGTCGTGGTTCATCTCGACGACAATCGTGACGTATCCCGGGCTCTGGATGATGCGGTAGTTGTTGTTGTACGGCTCGGGCAGCATCGGTACCGTTGCGCCGAACAGAATGCAGCGTTCCGTCAGCCACCGATCCTCGGGACCATCGGCCGGGCTCACCGCTTCACGTTTCTGTCGCGCCTCCACCTTCTTCTGCGCTTCCGG
>Ga0075419_10002485_pt1 | contig 11841 bp, 10 predicted proteins | sample SoiMetdeltSBSDD3_FD_76900 | JGI IMG/M metagenome (GOLD analysis project Ga0075419, IMG submission 76900) | Bulk soil microbial communities from a Populus tree surrounding site in Tennessee, USA - Soil MetaG P. deltoides SBSDD3 | ecosystem: Environmental > Terrestrial > Soil > Tree plantation... | reverse complement strand
TCACCGCGGCGCCGCGGCCGACCGACACGCTGGTACCGGATCCGGTCTTCCAGTGGTCCGGTCCGCGGTGGCGGAACGGCAACCTCGAGGTGGGGATCCGGGTGGGTGGTCCGAGCCGCGGCTTCAGCGGAACGAACGTCGCGGTCGTCGACGTGCGTACCGGAGCCGTGGTACGGCTGCTCGTCCTCGGCCCGGCTGCCGGTCGCGCCGACGCCACCGCACTGTGCTGGTTGGACTCCGACACCGTGCTGCTGCGTACCGACCAGGACGGCGTCGTCGCGTGGAACACGAGCACCGGCGAGGTGACCTCGGTGACGGGCCCGTTCGACGGCCAGATCGCGATCGTTTCCCGGTAACCGCATCCAACCGGAAGGACTCCGAAGTGAGACCGTACGTTCTTGTACTGTGCGCGCTGCTGGCCGGCTGCACTTCGGGACCGCCCGCCGCACCGGACCCCGCGTCGACGAGACCCACCGACGTGTGGCGGGAGTTCGTCGCCTGCGCCCGCGCCCACGGCCAGCCGAACATGCCCGACGCGGTGGTCGACGACTCCGGGCGGGCGTCCTTCCCGGAGGTGCAGGGCTTCGAGCCGAAGAGCGCCGTGCAGGCCGTCCAGGCCGACTGCGGGACGATCCTGGAGAAGTTGCCGCCGAGCGCCAACCCGCTCGGCCGCCCGGCGGTGACGCCGGAGTACCTGGCGGCGCGCCAGCGGTACGCCCAGTGCATCCGGGACCAGGGGCTGACCGACTTCCCCGACCCCGACTCGAACGGCGAATGGCAGACGCCCCCGCGGTACTCCGAGAACCCGATCGACCCGGAACTGGTACGGATCTGGAACGAGAAGGTGCGGCCCAACTGCTACCCGATCCTCGACCCGTTCGTGAACCCGAGCCCGTCGGGAACGCCGTGACGAGGCGACGCACGGCGTTGGTGGCCGGCGCCGTCGCGGTCGCCGCCGGCGGGGTGGGCGGTTGGCGGTGGCTGGCCGGTTCCGGCCGGGCGGCGTCGGAGCAGAGCGGCGATCCCGTCGACACCGCGCCGGTCGTCCGGGCGGACCTCACCGCGCGGGAGCAGGTGCCGGGCACCCTGGGCTACGCCGGGGACTGGCCCATCGTCCACTCTGGACCGCCGGGGGTACTCACCGCGGCGCCCCCACCGTCCACAGTGGTCCGACGTGGGCAGCGACTGTACGAAGTGGACGGTGCCCCGGTGTGGCTGCTCCTCGGCAACCGGCCGGTATGGCGGGAGTTCCGGTCCGGCATGCCTCCCGGCGAGGACGTCCGGCAGCTCGAGGCGAACCTCGTGGCCCTCGGGCTCGGCGGGCTCAGTGTGGACGGTCGGTTCACGGCCGCCACGGCCGACGCGGTGTCGGACTGGCAGCGCCGGCTAGGGCTGACCCGTACCGGCCGACTGCCGCTGGGTTCCGTGGTGTTCGCGCCGGAGCCGGTACGGGTGGTCGAGGTCCTCGTACCGATCGGTGGCCGGATCAGCGGTGGACCCGTACTGCGGGGCAGCTCGACCCGGCAGGTCGTGACCGTGGCGCTGCCCACCTCCCGGCAGGGCCAGGTACGCACCGGCGGTGCCGTCGAGGTGGCCTTGCCGGGCGGGCGGCTGGTTCCGGCGACCGTCGCCGACGTGGGCCGGGTGGCCATGCAGAGCGACGGTGGACCGCCCACGATCGCGGTGACTGTGACGCTTGATGGCGCGGTGCCGGGCGACCTGCTGGACCAGGCGCCGGTGCAGGTGACCGTCACCACCGCCCGGCGTACCGGGGTGCTGGCGGTACCGCTGACCGCGCTGCTGGCCGCGGCCGCTGGTGGGTACCAGGTGGTGGTCGTCGACGGCACCGCCCGCCGGGGCGTCCCGGTTCGGCCGGGTCTGGTCGACGAGCGCGCCGGTCTCGTGGAGGTCACCGGCGACAGCGGGCTCACCGAGGGCATGCGGGTGGAGGTGCCGCGTCGGTGAACGTGCTCGAGCTCGTAGGCGTGCGTAAGGTCTACCCCGGCCACCCGCCCGTGGAGTCGGTCGCCGGCGTGGACCTGACCGTCCACAGTGGAGATCTGGTGGCCGTGGTCGGCCCGTCCGGCTCCGGCAAGTCCACGCTGCTGCACCTGATGGCCGCGCTCGACCGGCCGACCGCGGGAGCGGTACGCATCGCCGGGTCGGACGTGGCCCGGCTGCGGGACCGGGCCGTCGCCGGCATCCGCGCCCACCACCTGGGTGTGGTGTTCCAGCAGTTCCACCTCGTCGAGAGCCTGACCGCGGTGGACAACGTCGCCACCGGCCTGCTCTACCGGGGGATCCCGGCGGGCCGCCGGCGTGCCCTGGCCACCGGTGCGCTGGAACGGGTCGGGCTGGCGCACCGGCTGCGCCACCGCCCGGGCCAGCTCTCCGGAGGTGAGCGCCAGCGGGTCGCGATCGCGCGGGCGGTGGTGGGCCAGCCGGCCGTGGTACTCGCCGACGAGCCGACCGGCAACCTCGACCAGGCCACGGGAGCCGCGATCCTGGCGCTGCTGACCGAGCTGAACGGCGACGGTACCGCTCTCGTTGTCGTCACCCATGACACGTCGGTGGCCAGCGCAATGCACCGGAGGATCGAACTCCGCGACGGTCGCATCGTGGGTGACTCGTGAGGTCCCGGCTGCGCGTGGCCGACCTGCTTCCGCTCGGCTCGGTCGGGCTGCGTACCCGGCGACTGCGGGCCGCCCTGTCCGCACTCGGTATCGCGATCGGCATCGGCTCGATCGTGGCCGTGCTCGGCGTCACCGCCTCTTCGCAGGCCGACCTGCTGGCCCGCATCGACAAACTCGGCACCAACCTGCTCACCGTGTCCGACGGGCGGGACGTGGCCGGGACGCCGGTACCGCTGCCGGACACCGCTCCAGCCATGCTCGGCCGCATCGACGGGGTGGTCTCGCTGTCCGCCACGGCCGAGATCCGGGCGGTGTACGCGTACCGCAACGACCTGATACCGGTCGTGCACACCAGCAGTCTCGCCGTCCGGGCGACCGACGCCAACCTGTTGTCCACATTGGACGCTTCGCTGGCCGGCGGCGCGTTCCTGACCGAGGCGACCGCCGACCTGCCGGTGGCCGTGCTCGGTGCCGAGGCGGCCGGCGTGCTCGGCGCGGCGGACCGCATCTGGGTCGGTGGCCACTGGCTCAGCGTCCTCGGGGTGCTCCAGCCCTTGCCACTCGCCCCCGAGATCGACCGCTCGGTGCTGATCGGCTTCCCCGTCGCGGCTCGGCTGTACCGCTACGACGGCCACCCGAGCCGCATCTACCTGCGTACCGAGAACGACAGCGTGGAGTCGGTGGCCACCCGGCTGGCGCGTACCGCCAACCCGACCAACCCGGCCGGCGTCGAGGCGAGCCGGCCCTCGGATGTGCTGACCGCCCGGCTCGCGGTGGCCCGCTCGGGCACCAACCTGTTCCTGGGCCTCGGCGCGGTCGCGCTGCTCGTCGGTGCGATCGGCGTCGCCAACGTGATGGTGATCGCGGTGCTCGAACGGCGTACCGAGATCGGCCTCCGGCGGGCTCTCGGCGCCGCCCGGGTGCACATCGCCGCCCAGTTCCTCACCGAGTCGCTGCTGCTCGCCGGCGTCGGCGGAATCACCGGACTGGTCCTCGGCGCGGGGGTCACGGCGGCCGTGGCGGCGAACCGGGGCTGGACGGCGAGCGTACCCTCGATCGCCCTCTGGGGTGGCCTGGCCGCGGCCCTCGCGATCGGTGCGGTGGCCGGCCTCTACCCCGCGGTGCGAGCCGCCCGCCTCGCTCCGACGGACGCCCTGCGCACTATGTGATCAGGGCATTTTTCACATATAGTGGTTATTGCGTAGGTACGCCGGGAGACTGTTCTGATGCGTTCACGGTTCAAGCTCGGCAGGATCCGCGACCCTCGGCCCAAGGCCGGGCGGCTGCGCAGGTACGGCCTGCCCGTGCTGTACCTCGCGATCGCCGGGACCATCGCGGCGCTCCTGGCGCTGCTGATCGGGCACGACCACCCGGTAGGGGCACCCCTGTTCGCCATCACGATGCTGGAGATGGTCAGCGCCCGGCATCGCCGCTCGTGGGCGATCTTCGGCTTCGGCGTCACGATCGGCCTCGGCATCGCCGCGGTCGCGTCCGGCTACCGGACGTTCGACCACGTGATCGTGGACTGGGTCATCGGCTTCGTCGTCGCTGTCGGCGTGGCGTTCGCCACCACGCCGCGCAACGCGGTCGGGCGGGTCAACGAGGCACTCACGCCGGTACTCACCAAGCTGACCGTCAGCGTCCGCACGGTCGCTACCGCGCTGCGGGACGGGGACACCGAGGCCGCGCAGGCGGCGGTGTACTCCCTCGGCGAGACCGACCGCGACCTGCGCCGGCTCGACGAGGTCCTGGTCGCGGCCCGCCGGTCGGCGCGGATCACGCTGTGGACCACCGGACAGGACCTCGACGTCCACGCCCGTACCGTGCAGGAGGTCGGGTATGCCGTCCGGAACATCCGGGTGATGGCCCGCAACGCGTGGTGGGGTGTTCTCCGGCGAGGTGAGCACGTACCGACGGCGCTGCCGATGGGCCTCGAGGCGCTGGCCGACGGGCTGAGTCTGCTGCGCGACGAGCTCGAGCGGGGCGGCCGGCTAGGGACCGCCCGTCCGCACCTCGTGTCCGCCTCGCGATGGATCGACGTCATGCGCGAGGAGCACCTCGACATGTCGACCGCGGCGGTGGCGGCCGACGCCGACGCCGCGGTGCTCAACCTGCTCATCGCGACCCGGCTGCCCGTGGCAAAGGCGGACGACATGGTGCGCCGTCCGGCCATGACAGCCTGAATCGCCCGATTTCACCCCGGACTCACCATGTCTGGCTACGCTACGGAAGTGATCTAGCGAACGGGGGTACGCCGTGATCGGCACGATTCTGTGGGGCATCATCGGCGGCGCGATCATCGGGCTTCTAGCCCGGCTGCTGCTGCCCGGCCGGCAGAACATCTCCACGCTCATGACCGTTCTCGTGGGCATCGCCGCCGCGCTGATCGGTGGCCTGATCGCCGACTGGCTCGGCGTCGGCGATACCAAGGGCATCGACTGGTGGCGCCACATCATCCAGATCGCGCTCGCCATCCTCTTCGTCTGGCTGGCCGCCAGGTTCTTCAGTCGTCCCAGCACGCCTCGCGCAGTCCGCTAACCTGACGCTTGCCTCTATACCCTAGGGGGGTAAGGTAGGGGCATGGCGATGAGCACGTACACCGTGAAGGGCATGACCTGCGGACACTGCGTCAGCGCGGTGTCGCAGGAGGTAGGCGGATTGCCCGGAGTGAGCGAGGTCGCAGTCGACCTGCCGACCGGCACGGTGACCGTCACCAGCGCCGGACCGCTCGACGCGAGTGTCGTGCGGGCCGCGGTCGAGGAGGCGGGCTACGAACTCGTCGGCTGAACCCCTGGCCGGCCTGGTCGAGCTCGAGATCGGCGGGATGACCTGCGCGTCCTGCGCGGCCCGCATCGAGAAGAAGCTGAACCGGCTCGACGGGGTCTCGGCCACGGTCAACTACGCGACCGAGCGGGCCCGGGTGTCCTTCCCGGTCTCGCTGACACCGGATGACCTGATCGCGACGGTCGAACAGACCGGCTACACCGCCCGCGTCCCGGCACCGCGGTCGGCTACCTCGAGGCCCGCCGAGGTCGATCCCGAAGAGGCGACGGTACGGCGGTTGCGCGCGCGACTGTGGATCACGGTGGCGCTCGCGGTACCGGTGGTCCTGCTGGCGATGGTCCCGGCGTGGCAGTTCCGCAACTGGCAATGGCTGTCGGCCATGCTCGCGGCGCCCGCGGTGGTGTACGGCGGTTGGCCGTTCCACCGGGCCGCCTGGGCGAACCTGCGGCACGGCGCGGCCACGATGGACACCCTGATCTCGGTCGGCACGCTGGCCGCGTTCGGCTGGTCGATGTACGCGTTGTTCTTCGGCAGCGCCGGCGAGCCGGGCATGACGCACCCGTTCTCGTTCACGGTCGGGCGGACGGACGCCACCGACACCATCTACTTCGAGGTGGCTGCCGGGGTGACCGCGGCGATCCTCGCCGGGCGGTACTTCGAGGCCCGCGCGAAGCGGCGGGCCGGTGCCGCGCTGCGGGCCCTGCTGGAACTGGGCGCCAAGGACGTCGCGGTGCTCCGGAGCGGGCGGGAGGTACGCGTCCCGATCGAGCAACTGGTCGTGGGCGACGAGTTCGTGGTCCGCCCCGGGGAGAAGGTCGCCACCGACGGCGTGGTGGTCGACGGCTCGTCGGCGGTGGACGTCAGCATGGTGACCGGTGAGTCGGTACCGGTGGAGGTCGCCCCCGGTGACCCGGTCGTCGGGGCCACCGTCAACGCGGGCGGCCGGCTGGTCGTACGGGCCACCCGGATCGGCGCCGACACGCAGCTCGCCCAGATGGCGCGGCTCGTGGAGGACGCACAGTCGGGCAAGGCGGAGGTACAGCGGCTGGCCGACCGGGTCTCCGCGGTCTTCGTACCGGTGGTCATCGTCCTGGCCGTGGCGACCCTCGGCTTCTGGCTCGGTGGCGGCGCCTCGGCGGCGTCGGCGTTCGCGGCCGCGGTGGCCGTGCTCATCATCGCCTGTCCATGCGCGCTCGGCCTGGCCACGCCCACGGCGCTGCTGGTCGGTACCGGACGCGGTGCGCAGCTCGGCATCCTCATCCGCGGCCCGGAGATCCTCGAGTCCACCCGGCGCGTGGACACCGTCGTGCTCGACAAGACCGGCACGGTCACGACCGGCCGGATGTCCCTTGTGGACACTGTTCCCGCCGATGGACTGTCCGATGTGGACGTACTGCGGCGGGCCGGTGCGCTCGAGCACGCCTCGGAGCATCCGATCGCGCGGGCCATCGCCGAGGCGGCCGCCGAACGGGTCGGCGACCTGCCGCCGGTCGTAAGCTTCGCCAACTCGGCGGGCCTGGGGGTGACCGGCACGGTCGACGGTACGCCGGTCGTGGTGGGCCGCCCGGCGATGCTGGCCGAGGGTGGCTTCGCGCTACCGGACCGGCTCGCGGAGGCCATCGATGCCGCGCTGGCCGAAGGACGAACCCCGGTGGCCGTCGGCTGGGACGGCGCCGTCCGAGGCGTGCTGGTCGTCGCCGACACCGTCAAGCCGACCAGCGCCGAGGCCGTCCGACGGCTGCGCGAGCTGGGCCTGACACCGGTATTGCTGACCGGGGACAACGCCGCCGCGGCTCAGGCTGTGGCCGCGCGGGTCGGGATCACCGAGGTGGTGGCGGAGGTCCTGCCAGCGGGCAAGGTCGACACCGTCCGGAAGCTACAGGAACAGGGCCGGGTCGTCGCGATGGTCGGCGACGGGGTCAACGACGCGGCCGCCCTCGCCCAGGCCGACCTCGGGCTGGCCATGGGCACCGGTACCGACGTCGCGATCGAGGCGTCCGACCTCACCCTGGTCCGGGGCGACCTGCGGGTGGCGGCGGACGCGATCCGGCTCTCCCGGCGCACCCTGGCCACGATCAAGGCCAACCTGTTCTGGGCGTTCGCCTACAACGTGGCGGCGCTGCCGCTGGCCGCCGCCGGCCTGCTCCAGCCGATGGTCGCCGGGGCGGCGATGGCGCTCAGCTCGGTGTTCGTGGTCGGCAACAGCCTGCGCCTGCGCACGTTCTAGTACACGGATAAGTGGACGTGGTTCGTGTGCATCGAGGCCGGATCGCAGCAACCGCTGTACGACTTCCAGCCCGAGCTCGGTAGCCAGATCCGCCGGTACCAGATCACGTACAACACGCCGAGCCGGCTCGCGTTGTAGATGTAGAACGCGGCGAGGTTGTTGCCGTACGTCTTGTCGCCCCCGGTGGCCGTCCCGCCGAACCCGTTGACCTGGGCCGCGTGGTCGCAGGCCTTGCCCTTCGGATGCTCGCCGGAGCTGCCGTTGCGGAAACACGACGTGTACCGCTGGAACCCGGCCCTGCGAGCCTCGGTGTACGCGTGGAGCAGGCGCGGCGAGACGCACCCGGAGGTGGTCGGATCTGGCAGCGAGCAGCCCTGGGCCGGCCAGGATCCGTCCGAGTTGCGTGGGGCGGCCGCGGCCAGCCGGATACCGGTGGTCGGTATCCCAGGGTCCACGACGTTGGACTGGGCGCGCGCCTCGTCGGCCACCGCGTCGGCGAGCACCTTTTCGGCGTCCTTCTTGCGCTGCGCCATGACGGCCAACTGTTGCTGCTGCTGGCGTACCTCGTTGTCGATGGCCGCCTTGGCCCGTTCGGCGCGCTGGCGGGTCTCGGTCAGCTGCTGTACCGCGGCGTTCTCGTTGGCGGCCACCGAGTTCAGCGCGAGCGCCCGATCCAACAGCGTCTCCGGGGAGTCGGCGCCTATCAGCGCGGCCAGCGTGCCGACGCGGCCGGTGCGGTACGCCACCGCCGCGATCTCGCCGACGACCCGCGTGCGGGCGACCAGGTCGGACTCGATCGTCGTCAGCTCGAACGTCAGCTCCCGCTGCCGTTTCCGGGACCGCTCCAACGCTGCCGTAGCGTCGAGGTAGCCCCTCGACGCGGCCGCGAGCTGGTCGCGGAACGCGGCGGTACCGCCTTCGTCGTCCGGTTCGGCGGCGGCCGCCGCCGGTGCGGCGAGTCCCGTCAGGATCATGAGGGCAGCAAGCATCGCCGCTACGAGCGCCGGTCGTCGCATGGACATGTTCCTTCCCCACGCCGCCGACCGAGTTAGCTGACGGGTTCGGGACGGAACGATCCCTACCGCGGTTTCGCGGATTCACCCCAGGTGGTGCGGTGGTTCCCCGGCACGCCCGCAGGCGTTTAGGCGGCAGCCAGCCGTCGACACCGGGGGGCGTCGCCAGACGGCGGCCGACGACGAGAGTACCGGGGCACGGAAGTCGCTGCCAGGGAAGTCGGAACGTTGGCACATGTACATATCAGGCCACGTCCGGGCGAAAGGGTCACGGTGTGGGGCTCGTACCGCCGCCGTTGGTCGGTCCGGTCGTCGGGGCCGGCTCGGGCTCGGTCGTCGGCCCGCTCGTCGGTTGGGGCTCGCCGGACGGCTCGGTCGTCGGTACCCCCGTCTGGTCCGGCGTCGGAGTGCCCTCGGGCCGGAAGATGTCGAACAGGCCCGGCGGCCGTGGCTCGCGCGGAATGTCCAGGCCCGGCGGATGGCCGGGCTCCCCACCGCCGAGGAGCAGAACGGCGGCCACCAGCGCGACGGCCGCCGTGGCGACCCCACCGCCGACGTAGTACGGCAGCATCGCGGCGGTCCGCTCCCGACGCAGCTCGGCCCGGCGGCGGCGTTCCAGCTCCGGCGTCAGAACCGTACGCACGTTGAGGTACGACATCATCGGCGCGGACGCGTAGACCATCCCCTGCCAGGCGAACAGCGCGCCGAGGAACAGGGCCGGCAAGCCCTGGGTGACCAGTACCGCGATGCCGGCCCCCCACAGCAGCACCGCCAGCACGGTCTCGGACCGCGCGTCGCGGATGGCCGTCCACAGTGTCTGGCGGTCGCGTTCCTTCGGGGTACGCAGGAAGACGGCCTTCGACCGGATCAGGCCCTGCAAGGTGGCGATCGCGACGGTCCACGACACGGACAGCCAGTTCAGCAACGCCAGGAACGAGCGGCGCAACCCGATGCCGGTACGAAGGCGCAGCGACCACAGGGCCCGCAACAGACCCGAGGTGAGCAGGGCCGCCGGCAGCAGCACGAGTGCGCCCTGCAGCGGCCGGAACGGCAGGCTCTGGTTCGCCAGCACGAGGTACGCCGTCACGAGCAGCACCGCGGTGAAGCCGAGGTAGAGCAGGTCGTTGAACCACACCAGGCCGGTACCGAACAGGTAGTCCAACCGCTGCCCCAGCGTCAGCCGGCTGCCCCGCCGTCGCGGCAACGGCAGCATGTCGCGCAGGTGCCGGCGCAGGATCTGGATGCCGCCGAAGCACCAGCGGAACCGCTGGCTCTTGAACGTCGCGAACGTCAGCGGCATGACGCCCTGGCCGGACGGCTGTTCGACGTACACCCCCTGGTACCCGGCCCGGAGCATCCGCAGCGAGGTCTCGGAGTCCTCGGTGATGCACCACTCCGGCCAGCCGCCGAGGTCCTCGAGCACGCGGCGGCGCAGCAGGCCCATCGTGCCGGCGAAGATGATGGAGTTGCGCTGCTCCCGCGACGGCATCGAGGCCCGGAAGAAGTAGGTGTACGCGTCATAGCACGCGGTCAGGTACGGGTCGGAGGCGTACTCCCGGTAGTCCTGCGGGCTCTGTACGAACGCGACGCTCGGGTCGGCGAAGTAACCCACCATGTTTCGCAGGTAGCCCGGATCGACGACGTAGTCGGCGTCGACCACGCCGACCAGCTCGGTATCGGGGTCGAGGTGCCGCGCGTGCACCTGGTTGAGCGCACCGGCCTTGAAGCCCGGACCCTCGACGTGCACGAACCGGACGCCCGGGCGAGTCTCGCAGTACTCCGCGACCGGGCGCCACGTCTCGGGATCCGGCGTGTTGTTGTCGACGACCAGGATCTCGTAGTTCGGGTAGTCGATGCGCTCGAGCGACTCGACCGTCTCGATGACCATGTCGGCCGGCTCGTTGTACGCCGGCACCTGCAGGCACACCCGCGGCAGGTAGTTCGGGTCCGGCACCGGTACGACCCGGGTCGGCCGGGTGCGGCAGAGCGTGTCGCAGCCCTCGAACGCGAAGTACCCCGACAGCAGGAGCGCGAAGAGCTCGAGGAGGAACAGCATGACCGAGGCGGCGATGCCGAGCGGCGACAGTCCACTCGCGACAGTCAGGTAGCCAGCCAGCGCCAGGTAGCCCAGCGCCGCCGTCGCGTAGCTGCCGAGGAACAGCTGCCCGATCGGGTTCCAGTACGGCACGAGAAACACCACGATCGTACTGACGACGATCGCGGCGATCGCTCCACTGAGGACGTACGAGGGCACCAGCCGCCATAGGCGCACCGCGATTTCGGCGGTACCGAAGATGACCAGGCCCGAGAACAGCACACCGAGGATGCGCGACGAGAAGCGTACCCACCGGGCCAGCAGCAGTAGCAGGATGGTGGCCACCGCGAGGATGGCCGTCGCGGTCAGCGCAATGGTGGGTAACACTCAGGCCGCCGCGGCAGCGGTGCGCGGTGCCGGACTGGGCCGGACGAGCCGGCGCACCCGCTCGTAAACCTCCGTTACTCCTTGCGCGACAGTCGACCAGGCGTGATGGCTGGCCGCCCGCTGCACCCCCGCGAGGCCGTACCGGCGCCGGCGCGGCGCGTCGGCCAGCAGGCCCCCGACAACCCGAGCGAGTACGTCCGGGGACGCGGGTGGCACGAGCTGGCCGGTGAGCTCGTCGACGACGGAGTCCCGCAGGCCACCGACCGCCGCGGCGACGACCGGGATGCCGCAGGCCATCGCCTCGAGCGCGGCCCGCCCGTACGCCGTCCCCTGCGGCGCGCATACCAGCACGTCGGCGGAGCGGTACCAGCCCGGCATGTCCCCGTACGGCACGCCGCCGGTCAACCGCAGCCGCTGGTGCACGCGGTCGTTCACCGCGATCGCGCGCAGCCGCGCCGCCTCCGGACCGAGCCCCCGCGACGGTGGCGGTGGCCGGCCGACGATGACGACCTCGGTGTCGGGCAGGCCGCCCAGCACCCCGACCACGTCGGCGAAGCCGTTGTGCTCGACCAGTTGCCCCACGGCAAGTACCCGCCGTACGTCCGGGCGGCGCGCCCAACTCGGTCCAGCCGGTACGAACAGCTCACTGTCCACACCGGACGGTACGACGGCCAACAGCCGCGGGTCGGTGACGATCCGGCGCAGCCGGCGCGCCTCGGCCCGGGACAGGGCCACGACCGCGTCGGCCGTGCGGCTCAGCTC
>Ga0075419_10002484_pt1 | contig 11843 bp, 11 predicted proteins | sample SoiMetdeltSBSDD3_FD_76900 | JGI IMG/M metagenome (GOLD analysis project Ga0075419, IMG submission 76900) | Bulk soil microbial communities from a Populus tree surrounding site in Tennessee, USA - Soil MetaG P. deltoides SBSDD3 | ecosystem: Environmental > Terrestrial > Soil > Tree plantation... | reverse complement strand
GTCCGCCGTACGGGCCCGGGCGTGGCAGGCGGCGATCGCGGCCTGCAGCAGGTACGGACCGGGCGCGTCGCCGAGCTCACCGGCCGTCTCGAGCGCGACCAGACCGCGGCGGATCAGCAGCCGGTCCCAGCGGCTGCGGTCCTGGTCGAGCAGCAGGACCGGGGTACCGTCCGGAGCGGTCCGGGCCGCGGCCCGGGAGGCCTGGATCTCCATCAGCGCGACCAGGCCGTGCACCTCGGGCTCCTTCGGCATCAGCCCGGCCAGCACGCGGCCCAGCCGCAGCGCCTCGTCGCACAGCGCCGGCCGCATCCAGTCGTCGCCCGCGGTCGCCGAGTACCCCTCGTTGAAGACCAGATAGATCACCTCGAGCACCGACGACAGGCGCTCCGCGAGCTCGGGCCCGGCCGGCACCTCGTACGGCACGTCGGCCTTCGCCAGCGTGCGCTTCGCACGCACGATCCGCTGCGCGATCGTCGCCTCCGGGACCAGGAACGCGCGCGCGATCTCGTCGGTCTTCAGTCCGCCGAGCAGCCGCAGGGTGAGCGCTGCCCGGGCCTCGGTGGACAGCACCGGGTGACAGGCGGTGAAGACGAGCCGGAGCAGGTCGTCCTCGATGTCCCCGTCGAGTGCGGCGTCCACCTCGTCCTCCACCCCCTCTCCCGTGGTCTCGAGGTCGTGGCCCAGCTCAGCGAGCTTGCGCTGGTAGTTCTCCTTACGCCGGACCAGGTCGATCGCCTTGCGCTTCGCGATCGTCATCAGCCACGCGCCGGGGTTGCGCGGCACGCCGGACTCGGGCCACTGCTCCAGGGCGGCGACCAGCGCGTCCTGGGCCAGCTCCTCGGCCAGGCCGACGTCGCGCACGACGCGCATCACTCCGGCGATGATCCGCGGCGACTCGATCCGCCAGACCGCGTCGATCGCCCCGTGCGTCTCGGTTGCCGTCACGCCCCGATCAGAGCATCCGTCACCGCCGCGAGGCAACCGCGTTCGCGCTCAGGTGCCGCCGAGGCGGTCGTGGGTCTGCTGCTGGCGGGCGATCTCCTCCGGCGGCAGTACGTCGTCGAAGTCGGACAGCTCGACGACCGGCCGGACCTCGACCTCGGACTCGAGGATCTCGGCCAGTCGCGCCGCCCATTCGATCGCCTCGTCCATCGAGCGGACCTGGACCAGCATGATCCCGCCGATCAGCTCCTTGGTCTCCGCGAACGGCCCGTCGGTGACGGTCCGCCTGCCGTCGGTCACCTTGACCCGGGCACCCTTCGAACTCGGCTGCACGCCTTCGCCGACCAGCAGCACCCCCGCCTTGGCCATCTCGTCCACGAGATTCCCGACCCCGACCAGCACTTCCTGGCTGGGCGGGATCCCCGCTTCGGTGCTCTCGTCGGCCTTGTTGATGATCATCGCTCGCATCGGCACGGCTCCCTGCTGGTCGGTGGCTCGGCCGTCCAAGCCTCTACCCAGGACGTCGATCGAGGTGCGCCGGGATCGACATCGCGTCAGGAGCGTCCGGGAGAGCCTGGACCGCATACCGAAATCGATATGAGATACCGATATCGATATACGCCCGGGCCCGTCCGCGAGCCCCGCTCTCCGTGCGCCTCGAGGGACGTCTCATATCTCGGGATAATCCTTCTCGTTCTGCGAGATGCAGGACTACGTTGAGTCCATGTACACGCACGGGCACCACGAGTCGGTGCTGCGGTCGCACCGCTGGCGCACCGCGGAGAACTCCGCGGCGTACCTGCTCGAGCGGTTGCGGCCCGGGATGTCGCTGCTGGACGTCGGCTGCGGGCCCGGCACGATCACCGCCGACCTGGCCGACCGGGTCGCACCCGGACGCGTCACCGCCGTCGAGGTGACCGAGGACGCGCTCGCGCTGGCCCGCGGCGAGGCCGATCGGCGCGGCACGACGAACGTCGACTTCATCATCGCGGACGTGCACGACCTCCGGCTGCCGGATGACCGGTACGACGTGGTGCACGCGCACCAGGTCCTGCAGCACGTGGCCGACCCGGTCCGCGCGCTCCGTGAGATGCGGCGGGTCGCTGTCCCGGGCGGGCTGGTGGCGGCCCGGGACAGTGACTACGGCGGCTTCACCTGGTACCCGCGGCTGGCCGAGCTGGACGAGTGGATGGCGCTGTACCAGCGGGTGGCCCGAGCCAACGGCGGCGAGCCCGATGCCGGCCGGCGGCTGCTGGCCTGGGCCCGCGAGGCGGGCTTCACCGAGATCGCGCCGTCGGCCGCCACCTGGTGCTTCGCGACGCCTGCGGACCGGTCCTGGTGGGGCGGCATGTGGGCGGACCGGATCCTGCACTCTGCGCTGGCAGACCAGGTCCGCAGCACCGGGCTCGCCACCGACGACGACCTGCAGCGGATCTCCGAGGGCTGGCGCCGCTGGGCCGATGCGCCGGACGGCTGGCTGGTCATCCTGCACGGCGAGATTCTCTGCAGGGCCTGACGATCTGGCCGTCCGCTCAGTGCGTCCCGTGGTGGTGCTGGTGGACGACGGCGTGACCGCGGCCGCGACCGATCATCCAGCGGTTCACCGGCACAGTGACCACGAACGCGACCGCGAGCGCGAACGCCAGGCTGCCCCAGAACAGCGGGCTGCCCAAGCCGGCGTCCATCGCCCCCGGCACCGCGAGGATGATCGCGTTGTCGACGATCTCCATCACCGCGATGCTCAGCGTGTCGGCAGCCAGCGCCACCTTGACAGCCTGGCCGAACCGCAGACCGGACCGCAGTACCGGGCGGATCGTCAGTAGGTAGCCGAAGAAGAAGGCCAGCACGACGGCCAGCGCCACCGTCGGCCAGGCGCTCCAGCCGAGTGCCGTACCGATCACCATGCCGAGCACCTCGCCGATCGCACAGCCGGTGAGGCAGTGCAGCGTGGCGGAGACCGCCTGCCGGGTCAGCTCCTTGCCCTCGGCAACGGTGCTCACGAGAACCTCCGCAGTCGCAGGCTGTTCGAGACCACGAACAGCGAGCTGACGGCCATCGCGGCGCCGGCCAGCAGCGGGTTGAGCAGCCCGGCCGCCGCGAGCGGGATCGCGGCGATGTTGTAGGCGAACGCCCAGAACAGGTTGCCCTTGATCGTCCGCAGCGTCCGCCGGGCCAGCCTGATCGCGTCCGCCGCCACCCGGAGGTCACCACGGACCAGGGTCAGGTCGCTGGCCTCGATCGCCACATCGGTACCGGTACCCATCGCGAGGCCGAGGTCGGCCTGCGCCAGTGCGGCGGCATCGTTCACGCCGTCGCCGACCATCGCGACCACGGCGCCCTCGTCCTGCAGCCGCTTGACCACGTCGACCTTGTCGGCCGGTAGCACCTCGGCGATCACCGCGTCCTCGTCGATCCCGACCTGCCGTGCCACCGCCTTCGCGGCGGCCGCGTTGTCACCGGTGAGCAGCACCGGCCGCAGACCTAGCTCACGCAGCTCGGCGACCGCCGCGGCCGACGTCGGCTTGACCGTGTCGGCGACCACCAGCACCGCCCGGGCGGCACCGTCCCAGCCGACCGCGACCGCGGTCCGGCCGTCGGCCTCCGCCGCCTCGCGCGCGGCCACCAGCTCGTCCGGCAGCCGCTGGCTCCACGCCTCCAGCAGCGCCGGACGTCCGACCAGCACCGCGTGCGTCGTACCGTTGCTTCCGGCAACGACGCCCTGGACGCCGAGTCCCTCCTGGTTCGCGAAGTCCTCGACGGCAGGCAGCTTGCCGACCTCGGCCGCGGCGGCGGTCGCCACCGCCTGCGCGATCGGGTGCTCGCTGGCGAGCTCCAGCGCCCCGGCCAGCCGCAGCACCTCGGCCCGGTCCTCGCCAGTGGCCGTGACCACATCGACCAGGCTCATCCGGCCGCTGGTCACGGTGCCGGTCTTGTCCAGCACCACGGTGTCGACCAGGCGGGTCGACTCCAGCACCTCCGGACCCTTGATCAGGATGCCGAGCTGCGCGCCGCGGCCGGTTCCGACCATCAGCGCGGTCGGTGTGGCCAGGCCGAGAGCACACGGGCAGGCGATGATCAGCACCGCGACCGCGGCCGTGAAGGCCGTCTCGGCCGACGCGCCATTGCCGAGCCAGAAGCCCAGCGTGGCCAGCGCCAGTGCGATCACGATCGGGACGAAGACGCCCGAGATCCGGTCCGCCAGCCGCTGCACGTCGGCCTTGCCGTTCTGCGCGTCCTCCACCAGCCGCGCCGTCTGGGCGAGCTGCGTGTCGGACCCGACCCGGGTGGCGCGGACGACCAGCCGGCCGCCCGCGTTCACGGTCGCACCGACCACGGCGTCGCCGGGCCCGACCTCGACCGGAACCGGCTCGCCGGTCAGCATCGATGCGTCCACCGCCGACGTACCGGAGACCACCACGCCGTCGGTGGCGACCTTCTCACCCGGCCGTACGACGAACTCGTTGCCGACGGCAAGCTGCTCGACCGGGACCCGGACCTCGGCGCCGTCCCGCAGCACCGCGACGTCCTTCGCACCCATCGACAGCAGCGCCCGCAACGCGGCACCCGACCGGCGCTTCGCCCGGGCCTCGAAGTACCGCCCGGCGAGGATGAACATCGTCACCCCGGCGGCCACCTCGAGGTAGATCTCCTCCGCACCGGCGCCGCGCCGCGGCACCAGCGAGAACGGCATCTTCATCCCCGGCACGCCGGCCTCGCCGAGGAACAGCGCGTACACCGACCAGCCGAACGCGGCCAGCACACCCAGGCTGATCAGGGTGTCCATCGTGGCCGCGCCGTGCCGCAGGTTGGTCCACGCGGCCTTGTGGAACGGCCACGCCGCCCAGGTCACGATCGGCGCTGCGAGCGCGAACGACAACCACTGCCAGTACTCGAACTGCAGGGCCGGGATCATCCCGAGCGCGATCACCGGCACAGCGAGCACGATGCTGGCGACCAGCCGGTGCCGCAGCGACGGGTCTACCTGCTCCTCGGCGGCCTCGTCCTCCTCCGCCGAGACGGTGACCGCCGGCGGCTCGGCCGAGTACCCGGTCTTCTCCACCGTCGCGACCAGGTCGTCGACGCTCACGCCGTCCGGGAAGCTGACCTTGGCCTTCTCGGTGGCGTAGTTCACCGTCGCGGTGACGCCGTCCATCCGGTTGAGCTTCTTCTCCACCCGGGCCGCGCAGGAGGCGCATGTCATGCCCCCGATGGCGAGCTCGATGCTGCGGTCCGCGCTGGAACCCGTATTCGTGGTCATGAGACGTCCTCCTTCCGAGTCTGTCAACCGGTCTGTCACGCGGCCCGTCACCCGGCCGGTCACGAGTGCCCGTGCCCGGGGGTGCCGTGCGGAGTCGACGGCGCCGCCTTGCGCGGGTTCGTGGGCACTGCCTTCGTCGGGGCTGTCGTAGGTGTGGGCGTGGCGGTCGGTCCGGCCTTGGCGACCTCGACGGTGAACGCCGCGGTGCGGACCTTCCCGCCGTGCTGGTAGTCCAGGAACAGCCGGTACGTGCCCGCGGTCGGGAACGTGGTGGCGAACCGCACCTCGGGACCGCCGCGCTCACCCGCGTGCGCCTGCTGCGCGGGATGCGTGTGCAGGTAGGCCAGGTCGCCGGTGCGCAGCGAGACCAGGTGCCCGAAGGCGCCCAGGTACGGCTCCAGGTCGCGGACCTGCTCGCCGTTCTTGCTCACCGTGAAGGTCAGCTCGGACTCCTGCCCGGCGATCGCAGTGCCGGCCAGCGTCACGTCGTACCCGTCGACCGCCGACCTGGTGGCCGGCGCCGGCAGCGGCATGGGCGTGAACGGACCCGCGACCGACACGTCGGTCCCGAGCGTCAGCCCGCGGTCCAGCCCGGCCGGCTTGAAGTCCGCGAAGACGCGGTACGTGCCGCCCTTGCTCACGTCCAGCGGCACGCTCCAGGTGCCGTCCGCCGCACGCACCGGGTGCACGTGCTGGAAGCCGTCCAGGTCGCGTCGTACGACGATCAGGTGCAGCTCCTTCTCGTGCGAGAGCTGGTAGGACTTCAGCGCTCGCCCGTCCGGGTCGGTGACGGTGAACCGGAACGGCACCGCCGGCCCGGCCGGCAGCGTCGGCGCCGCGGGCACCAGCGTGTAGCCGGCGTCCGAGACGGCGAGCCCGGGCAGCTGCCCGGACCCGGCGTCGTGGCCGCCGTGCTCCGAGCCCTCGTCCGCGTGCTCGCCCTCGCCCATCTTCTCCGTACCGCCCATTCCATCCATCGCACCGGGCGCGGCCGGCTCCTCGGCCCGGACCGGGTCCGTCGACGAGCCGACCGTGAAGGCGATCGCGAACGCCGCCGCCAGTCCGCCGACGAACCCGCCGAGCTTCAGGCCTGCGTTCATGGCGTGCCGACCAGCTCGTAGCCGGCCTCGTCGACAGCCTCGGCGACCTGCTCCCGGTCCAGCCCGGCGTCGCTGGTCACGCTGACCGAGGAGATCGCGCCCGCGACCAGGTCGACCGCCACGTTCGTGACGCCCGGCAGCGCGCTGACCTCCTCGGTCACCGCGCTGACGCAGTGCCCGCAGGTCATCCCGGCGACGGCGTAGGTGCTGGTGGTGCTCATATGCGTGCTCCTTCTCGAAATACGGATCTCAGACAGCACAAATCAGTCAGCTGCGGACCAGGCGAGCGATGGCGTCCGTGGCCTCTCGAACCTTCTCGTCGGCCTCGGTGCCACCGGTGCGGACCGCGTCCGCGACACAGTGCGCGAGGTGCTCCTCGAGCAGCTCGAGCGAGAACGACTGCAGGGCCTTCGTCGCCGCGGACACCTGGGTGAGGATGTCGATGCAGTACTTGTCCTCCTCGACCATCCGCTGCAGGCCACGGACCTGCCCCTCGATCCGGCGCAGCCGCTTGAGGTGGCTGTCCTTACGGTGGGTGTAACCGTGTGTCTCGCTCATCGTTACGGTCCTTACTCGCGAATTACCCCTAGGGGGTATGGTCCGTGTCGAGACAGAACATACCCCCTGGGGGTAGTCAACGCAAGTGGTTCAGGCCCGCGAGCGCCAGAGCAGCCAGACGAAGTACGGCGTACCGAGCAGCGCTGTCACCAGCCCGGCGGGCACCTGGGCCGGTGCGATCGCGGTCCGGCCGAGCGTGTCGGCCAGGCTGACCAGCAGTGCGCCGAGCAGGATCGCGACCGGCAGCACCCGGGCATGCCGGCCGCCGACCAGCGCCCGGGCCGCGTGCGGCGCGACCAGCCCGACGAAGCCGACCACCCCTATCGCCGACACCGCGGCCGCGGTCAGCAGCGCGGAGCCGGCCAGCACCAGCAGCCGGGTGCGTTCCAGCCGTACGCCGAGCACCCGCGGCACGTCGTCATCCAGCGCGAGCAGGTCCAGGTCGCGGCGGTGGCGGGCGACCAGCGGAGTGACCAGCAGCAGCGCCAGCGCGACCGGGATCAGCTGCGGCAGGGTCCGGCCGTACGTCGACCCGGACAGCCAGGTCAGCGCCAGCGCCAGGTTCCAGGGGTCCGTGTAGATGATGATGAATGTGATCAGCGCGGTACCGCCGGACCACACCCCGATGCCGACCAACACCAGCCGGTCCGAGCTGAGCCCGCCGCGCCAGGAGATCAGGTACACCAGCGCGAACGCCACCAGCGCACCGGCCGCCGCGGCCGCCGTCAGCCACCAGATGCCGACGGTGGGTGCGAGCGTGATCACCAGGATTGCTCCCACCCCGGCGCCTCCGGTGATACCGAGCAGGCCGGGCTCGGCGAGCGGGTTGCGGCAGACCGCCTGGACCGCAGTACCGGCGACCGCGAGCGCCGCACCGGCGAGCGCCGCCGCGCCGACCCGCGGCAGCCGCTGGTCGAGCACGAACGTCACCGCCCGCCCGGACCGGCCGGTCAGCCAGTTCACGACATCGCCGAGCAGCACCCAGGTGTCACCCGCCAGAATGGCCAGCACCAGCGTGCCCGCGAGCATCACGGCCAGCACCGCCGTCACGGTGACGAACGCGGCCCGGCCGCGCAGCCGGGTGGCGGCCTTCGCCGGTCGTTCGGCCGGGCCGCCGGTACCGAGCCGGCGAGCCAGCCAGACCAGCACGGTGGCGCCGACGAGCATCGTCACGATGCCGGTCGGGACGTCCACGCCGGCCTGGCCGCCGAGCGCCATCCGCAGCAGCACGTCCGAACCGATCACGACCAGTACGCCGGCCAGCCCGGCCGCCGGCAGCAGGACCCGGTGCCGCAGCAGGCCCGGCACCGCGGGCGCGATCAGCCGGACGGCCACCGGCGCGACCAGGCCGACGAACCCGATCGGTCCCGCGATCGTGACCGCGGCCGCGGCCAGCATCACCGCGGCCATGGTGGCGGCGATCCGGGTTCGCCGTACCGGTACGCCGAGCACACTGGCGGTGTCGTCACCGAGTGCGAGGACGTCCAGCCGGGTGGCGAGCAGCATCGCCGCGATGATGCCGAGGGCAACGACCGGCGTCATCTGGGCGACCGCGTCCAGGTCGGTCTGCACCAGGGTGCCGGCGCCCCAGGCGAAGATGCCGGCCGTCTCGGTCTGGAACAGCAGCAACAGCAGCGTGGTCAGCGAGCCGAGTGCGAGCGCGATCGCGGACCCGGCCAGGATCAGCCGGGCCGGCCCGGCGGCGCCGGCCGACGACAGCGCTAGCACCAGCACGGCGGCCGCCAGCCCGCCGGCGAACGCGATCCCTCCCGACGGCAGCACACCGAGCGACAACCCGAACGAGGCCGCGATCGTGACCGCGAGGTAGGCGCCGGCGTTCACGCCGAGCGTGTCCGGCGAGGCCAGCGGGTTCCTGGCCAGCGACTGCAGCACGGCACCGGCGATACCGAGCGCGACACCGACGAGGACCGCGGCCAGCAGCCGCGGCAGCCGGGAAGCGACCAGAACCGCGGCCGCGTCCGTCTCGCCGGCACCACCCCCGGTGAGCAGCCGCAGCAGGTCCCCGGTGTCGACCGAGGACGTGCCCTGGGTCAGGTGCACGGCGGCCAGCAGCACCGCCGCCGTCGTACCGATGACGAAGACGCCGCCGACCCGGAGCCGGCGGACCGGCCGGGTGGCAGCGTCTTGCCGGCCCGCGTCCGGCGTGACCGTCTGGGTCAAGAGGTGAGTGCCTTGACCGTTGCGTCGATGAACTGCTCGGTCGACTTCGGGCCGCCGAACATCCAGACGCCGTCCGGCAGCCGGTACACGGTGCCGGCCTTCACGAACGGCAGGCCCTTCCAGATCGCATTGCCGGCCAGGTCGCCGCCGAACACGTCACCGCCGTCGGTGGTCGACGCGATGTAGAGGAAGTTCACGTTCCCGAGCTTGGTCAGGCCCTCGATGTCGGTCTGGGCGAGCCCGTAGTTCGGGTCGCCCGCTGCCGTCCAGCCGTTCTTCAGGCCCATCTCGGTGCCGACGGCACCCAGCAGTGAGCCGGTGGAGAACATCCGGATCGAGATCGTGCTGCCCTGCTTGTACCCGTCGGCCATCGTGAACTGCCGGCCGGCCTTGCCCGCGGCGGCGATCTTCTCCTTGCCCTCGGCAAGTTTCTTGTCGAACGACGCCAGCGCGGAGGTGGCCTGCTCGCTCTTGCCGACCGCCTTGCCGATCAGCTCGATGTTGGTCCGCATCTGACCGATCGCGTTGCTGGCGTCGGCACCGCGCACCACCAGCACCGGCACCTGCTTCTCCAGCTGCGCGATGGTCGCCGGGGTCTCGTCGGTCGTCACGATCACCAGGTCCGGGTCGAGCCCGACGATGGCCTCGACGCTGGCCTCGCCCCGGGTACCGACATCCTTCACCTCGGGCGTGAGCTTCTCCGCGGTGACCCAGGTGGTGTAGCCCTTGGTGTCCGCGACACCGACCGGCATCACGCCGAGCGTGACCAGGTTCTCCACCACGCCCCACTCCAACCCGACCACCTTGGTCGCCGGCGCGGGCAGCTCGATCGTCTTGTTGCGGGCGTCGGTGACGCTGACCGGCTGGGCGGCGACGCTGCTCTCCTGGGCGGCCGGCTCGGTGGGCTCGGTGGTGCCGCACGCCGTGAGTGCGACAGCGAGGGTCGCGACGGCGGCCGCGAGTCGGGCTGTTCTCATACTGGATCGACCTCTGTCTGTTGGGATGGTCAGGCCTTGCTGGCCTGTCGTTCGGTGTGGCGGCCGATCGGCTGGGTGGTCAGCAGACCGGTGACCGGATCGGTGAACACGTCGATCCGGATCCCGTAGGTGTCGGTGAGCGCGTCGGCCTCGAGCACCTCGTCGGGCGGGCCGCTGGCACGTACCCGGCCACCGTCCAGCAGCACCACCTGGTCGGCGACCGCGGCCGCCTGGTTCAGGTCGTGCAGTACGACGCCGACCGCGACCCCGTGCTCGTCGGCGAGATCGCGGACCAGGTCGAGGATCTCCACCTGGTAGCGCAGGTCCAGGAAGGTGGTCGGCTCGTCCAGCAGCAGTACGCCGGTGTCCTGCGCGATGCAGGTGGCGAGCCAGACCCGCTGCAGCTCACCGCCGGACAGCTCGTCCACGCTGCGGTCCGCCATCGGACTCACCCCGGTGGCCCGCATCGCGTGTTCGATGGCGTCGGCGCCGTCCGGGTCCTCGTGTCGCCAGCGGCCGCGGTACGGGTGGCGGCCGTAGCCGACCACGTCCCGCACGCTCACTCCCCCGGGCGTCGGCCGGCTCTGGCTCAGCAGCGTCACCAAGCGGGCGAAGGCCTTCGCGGACAGGTCGAGCGCGGTACGTCCGTCCGGCAGCAGCACCTGTCCGGCATCCGGGCGGTGCAGCCGGGCCAGCGCCCGCAGCAGCGTGGACTTGCCGCTCCCGTTCGGCCCGACCAGGGCGGTGACCCGGCCGGCCTCGATCCGGACGGAGGCACCGGCCACGACCTGGACGCCGTGGTACCCGAGGTGCAGGTCCTCGCCGGACAGTCCCGCCCTCTCCGCCTCACGCATGGCAGAAGGATAGCCTTACCTAAGTTGATGGCAAGGCCAGCTACTCTCGGCTCCATGCCTGGTACGCCGCCCCCGGATGAGACCGCACAGGTGACCGCGTTCTGGCGCGACCTCGGGCTGCCCGGACTGCTCGACGTGCACACGCACTTCATGCCGGCCCGGGTGCTGGACAAGGTCTGGGCCTACTTCGACCAGGTCGGTCCGCTCACCGGCCGGGCCTGGCCGATCGCCTACCGCGCGGACGAGAACGCCCGGCTGGAGCAGCTGCGCGGCTTCGGCGTGCGGGCGTTCACGTCGATGCTCTACCCGCACAAGCCCGACATGGCAGCCTGGCTGAACGCCTGGGCCGCCGACTTCGCCGCGCGGACGCCGGACTGCTTGCGCACGGCAACGTTCTTCCCGGAGCCGGAGGCGAAACGGTACGTCGCCGACGCGATCGAGTCCGGGACGCGGGTGTTCAAGGCCCACCTCCAGGTCGGGGCCTACGACCCCGGCGACTCTGCCCTGACACCGGTCTGGGGCGCGCTGCAGGACGCGGCCGTGCCGGTCGTCGTACATTGCGGGTCCGGTCCGCACCCCGGTGCGTTCACCGGGCCGGGGCCGATCGGCGCCGTACTGGCCCGCTTCCCGCGGCTGCGGCTGATCGTGGCGCACATGGGTCTGCCCGAGTACACCGACTTCCTCGACCTCGCCTCCCGGTACGACGAGGTGCGCCTGGACACCACGATGGCGTTCACCGACTTCGTCGAGGAGACGACGCCGTTCCCCGCCTCGGCGCGGCCCCGGCTGCTCGACCTGCAGGAGCGGATCCTGCTCGGCACCGACTTCCCGAACATCCCGTACCCGTACGTGCACCAGCTGGAGTCCATGACCCGGCTCGACCTCGGCGACGACTGGCTCCGCGCCGTCTGCCACCACAACGCCACCCGCCTCTTCACCCTGTAGCTCACTCCCCGTAACAACACGCCGCCGC
>Ga0075419_10002481_pt1 | contig 11848 bp, 9 predicted proteins | sample SoiMetdeltSBSDD3_FD_76900 | JGI IMG/M metagenome (GOLD analysis project Ga0075419, IMG submission 76900) | Bulk soil microbial communities from a Populus tree surrounding site in Tennessee, USA - Soil MetaG P. deltoides SBSDD3 | ecosystem: Environmental > Terrestrial > Soil > Tree plantation... | reverse complement strand
TTGCATCGTCACCATAAATCTTATTGTAATCATGTTTATAACTTTTCTGGTAAACCATCTTACCATTTCTTGTAACGATCATTCCATCTATATATCCATACTTTCCGCCTGCAATATCTTCATCAAATGCTTTCAGCGAATCAACATTCATTGACTGTGACTGAGGCGTGACAGAAGGCCATTCAATTAGTGGCCATTGTTGGGCATTTAAGCAGAAATGAAGGAAAATAAAAACCGGTAAGGCAAGCAGGTCATTGGATACTCTCATAAATCTATGCTCTAAAGATATTCTTTTTTGGAAGCGTAACTTCTTATTTCAACAACGCACGTCTGTGGATAATTTCTACAAACCAGAAAAGGAAATTAAAACTTAGCCGCATGATTTTTGCTGACAGATGATGTTTGTTTTATTGGTGAGAGCATATTGGTTATCCTTCCTTAAATCCTTAATGTGATAAGTATGATAAGTGCAATTGAAAAACGGAATAAGCCAACCTTAAAGGTGATCAGGAACAGCAAAGAGCTTTTTATTAATGAAGTCCCCGACGTTTTTTTTATCGGAAAAACTAATAAACGCAAGGAAAAAGAAAGGAATGAAACTGAACATGAAGCTGAGATTGGTTTACCACCCCAGCCAAAGGAATATCTTAAATATCCCGACTACGATTGGTTTTGATAAAGTAGAAACTACGCAGGATTTTTCCGGGAATGTCGGAGTAACGGCTGGTCTTTGTCATGATGGGGAAATAGTTCCACTTTTCAAAATCAATTAAGGCAGGCAATTTGCTTATAATCCGTTCAGTAAGCCGAGCATTTCCAAAAATCATATCTCCATTTAAAAACAACTTTATGTCAAACACAATTGCGCTGAAAAGAAATGTGGCAAGAAAAGTTCTTGTTGTTGAAGATGAGGGTGAAATGGGTTTATTGCTTAACCTTATTTTAAGTGAAAGAGATTTTGAGCTGGATTATGTAAATAACCTTCTATCTGCGGATGAGTATCTTCAGAAAGTAAAACCTTCGGTCATTATCCTGGATAACAAACTCCCCGATGGTTTCGGAGTTGATTTTATCAGTTACATCAGGAAAAAATATCCCTCAATGAAGATCATAATGATCTCTGGTTTTCCTTCCGCTCGTGATGTGGCCCTCGAAAACGGCGCTGACATGTTTATTGAAAAACCTTTCTCTAAAGATGAACTCTGTAACTCTATCGATAAACTTTTAATTTGACCAGGCATTAACTCCTGAATTTTTAATTTGCTGAAACAATTGGTATGAAAGTCTTATTAAGCAGTGGAATTATAGTTTCTATAGTTCTGTTTGCCTGCAAAAACAACGAAACCGAAACAGATAATTCAACCTTGAACAGTGAGAGCACCGTGAGCCAGGCACCAACAAGCGAAGCCACCGCTTCATCTGATAGTGTGACTATGGTAAAGCATGCTGAAGCGAAAATAACTGGCACATATCCTGACACCACAGTCGATGGAACCATGAAACTTGACGCCGATTCTGCCGGTAAAATAACGATGAGCCTGGAGATCACAATACCTAAAAAAGCAGGTAAATCTGTAGCCGTCCATATTCATGAACATGGTAATTGCGGAGATACAGCCACGCTTGCGCATGGTCACTGGAATCCGACCAATGCACAACATGGAAAATGGGGCTCTTCAAGTTTCCATTCAGGTGATATCGGGAATATAAAATTGAATACACAGGGTAAAGGAACTTTGTCGATAACCACGGACTTATGGACCCTGGGTGGAAAGCCTGATAAAAATATTCTAGGTAAAGCACTGATCGTGCATGGCGGCATGGATGATTATAAAACACAGCCGACAGGAAATTCTGGTACGAGGATCGGGTGTGGGGTAATACAATAGCTTTAGTTTTAATTTATAAATGGGGGGCCTTGGTTTACAACCAGGGTCTTTTTATTTTTTGTAGGTGGCAACACCCACGAACGATATATGGCAAAATAATTTTTTACATGGGGGCCAACCAGGCATTATCGATCCCCGTTCTGGCAATGACAAAGGTTATGGAAACATCGTGGGGAAATGAATTCGTAAGTAATATTTGCAATTCGCAGACCTACGGTTTTGACATCCATAAGATGCTTCATATCAAAACGACCACAAAAACGCTGGTATTTCAAAAACTTTAGCTGACTTAAAAGCGAAATTCTTTCCGGATCATTAAAGATAAAGCACCCGGCTTTACCGGGTGCTTTTCATTAAATGCATGAATTTATTTAGGCCGGTTCACTTCTATGAGCACAACCTTTGCAATTGTACTACCCACATTTTTTACTGAATGGCTATCAGCAGGAACAACTGCGACCATTCCTTTATCCAGTGTCATTAACCGCTTTGTGCCATCTTTTGCTGTGAATTCGGCTTTGGACGCCGTAAGAACATACATCGCAAGGTCAGGATGAGAATGAAGCGCCGATGTTTCACCTGGTTTATAATTAACCATCACAATCCTCATATTCAAACTATCCTGTGCAAGTTTATAGAATTTAGAAGCAACTTTTGTTGCGTCTAATGCTACATCATGTGCATTTGCTGCCTGGTTGGGTCGATTCACTTCAACCAAAATAGCTCTCACCGTAGTGGTGCCAATATTTTTTACGCTATGTGTTTCGGCACCGCTGATCATGGTCATACCAGGGGTAAACTCAGCAGTTTGTTTTGAACCGTCTTTTGCCGTAAACTCTCCTTTACCTCCATCGATAACATACAATGCATTATCGGGATGAGAATGCATAGCAGATGAGTCGCCTGGCTTATATTCGACATTCAGAACCCGTATACCCATGGAATCTTTCGCAACTTTATAAAGATTGGGAGCAGCTGTTACAGCATCAATAACCTGGCTCTGCGATGTGGCATCTGTACTCGCTGTTGTGGTTGAAGTTGCAGTGTCCGTAGTAGTTTCTGTTTTATCTTCTTCATTTTTACAGGCGATAAAAACAACAGAAATAATGAATGCAATGATAGCTGGTTTACAAATTTTTTTCATAACAATTATTTTAGCCGTGAGTGAATAATGGAAAAAGGGAGTTAACGAAAGGATAGAATTGTACTTGTAAATCTAAGTAAATATAAAATAGTCCTGACAACTTCTGTTAATCCATCATTTTGTCAATCCAGTCGCTTGTTTTAGCTATCAGCAGTTTCATTATATCTTGCTTTCCAGCTTTGAAAGCATGGTTTGCTCCTTCTATTTTTACCAGTTCAGCAAGTGGAAGTGATGAGCATACTGATTCTATCAATTTCCCCGTGGCAAATTCATCTTTTGTTCCTTGTAAAAACAGCATCGGCGTCTTTACTTGTTTTAAATGCTCAGCCCTTTCAATAGAAGGTTTGCCCGGTGGATGCAAGGGAAAACCATAAAAAACAATTCCTTTTATTTCATCGTGAGGATGCGTCGACAAATATTGAGAGGTCATTCGTCCACCAAAGGATTTTCCAGCAACAAAAAGAGGGAGCTTAGGAAATAATTTCTGCGCTTTCAATATTGCGGTTTCAATTGCCTGATGAGCAACTGCAGGCGCATCAGGTCTTCCTTTTTTGTTTTCCATAAAGGGAAAATTAAACCGCATCGTGCTAATGCCGGCTTCCGAAAGTGACCGAGACAGCGTGATCATGAACGGATGATGCATACCGGCACCGGCTCCGTGTGCAAGTATCATGATGCATTTGCTCTTTGGCGGAATAAAACATTCAGCCGAAACAGTACCAATTGCAGGAGAAATTTTTAATGATAAGGACTTCGTCTTCATTTGCCAGTTGTTTAACGATATTGAAGTTAAGAACAATGATCAAACATATTTCAAAGTTCCGGGAAGCTATTGCGCATGTAACATAATGGTATTTGTATTATCTTTCTTTTACTAAACACAAAGCTAACTATGAAAAAGTTTATCAGCTCACGAATTGTTCTGGTAATAACAATTCTACTCTTTATAGCTACATCAAGCCAATCCCAGGTAATACAAACGAATACAAAGAACAATAATGTAGATTATGAAAAATTGGCAAAGATCGATGGAATGGTAAATGAGTATATCAACAAGAATTGGTTGACCGGAGCCGTTACGATCGTTATAAAAGACAACCAGCTTGTACAATACAAAGGTTATGGATATGCTGACGTGGCTACAAAAAGACCTATGAAAAATGATGCCATCTTTCGCATCATGTCTCAAACAAAAGCAATTACAAGTATTGGCATAATGATCTTATACGAACAGGGTAAGTTGTTATTAGATCAACCCGTTTCCGATTTTATAATGGAATTTAAAAATCCTGTTGTACTGGATAAATTCAATGAAAAAGATTCGACTTACACAACAGTTCCTGCAAAAGGACAGATCACTTTTCGTCATTTGCTTACGCATACATCAGGACTTGATTATACAGACATTGGCAGTTCAAAAGTCGCCGCCATCTATACAAAGCATCATATTCCTTCCGGTCTTGGTTATTTTGATGCCGATCTTTTAGAAAGAATGAAAGCTTTAGGCAAACTTCCCCTGAGTTTTGATCCGGGTACAAAATGGCAATATGGATTAAATTCGGATCTTCTGGGATGTTTAATTGAAGTGATCAGCGGAATGAACCTGGAAGATTTTTTCAGGAAAAACATTTTCGACCCCCTGGGAATGAAAGACACTTATTTCAATGTGCCTGCGGCTAAAGCCAATCGTTTGGCAACTGTATACACTGAAGATTCAGTGCATAATATTATTCCATGGAGCCACACATTTCGCAATATCGATCCTGATTATCCTATCATGAAGAAAAAATTTTTCTCAGGAGGTGCGGGGCTTTCATCTACTGCTTTGGATTATGCCATCTATATGCAGATGTTATTAAATGGCGGGAGGTATAATGGCCATCAGATATTATCAAAAAGAACAGTGGAAATGATAACCAGCGGACAATTAAAAGATGGAATGTTTGGTGATGATAATATGGGATTGGGCTTTGGCATTACATCGGAAAAATCAGCAGCTAAAGACCCCCGCCATGCAGGTTCATTTGCCTGGGGCGGATATTATGGCACAACTTACTGGGCCGATCCCAAAGCAAAACTAGTTTGCCTTTTTATGACTCAGCAGAACCCAAACAGCCATGGAGATGTTGAATCAAGGTTTGAAGCAATGCTCTATTCAAGTTTTAAATAAATTACTTTTGATTCCTTAAGCGTCTTTGCTATTTTTTCAATTTTCAGGCTGCGAGCCATTGGATCAAAAATGGTTTTTACTTAATACCTATAGTTATCTTTCCGTAAAATCCATGTCTTTTCCAAATGTTTCTTTTGTATAGTAAACTGCAATCCAACTGCAGATCATTACAATGATTCCCACGACCCATGCCGCGGTTATATAATCATTCAATGCTTTTTCCCCGCGCAACAACCGAAATGCAAACAACATTATCGGTAAGAAACCCCTTACCATATTTGGAATTGAGATGGCGGCTGTTGCACGTAAGTTAGTCCCAAATTGTTCAGCACTCATAGTAATGTATAATACCGATATGCCGGCACCGAATCCGAGTGCCGAACAGAATACGTACATGCCGGTATGACTACCCCCGCCTTTCAACAGGAAAAAAGCAGCAATCACCACTGTCAAAATGGAGTAATAGATATATAAAGTTTTTTTCCGGCTTTTTAAATAATTAGCTAGAATACCAGCACTCATATCACCGAATGCTAATGCCACATATTGAACCATCAATGCGGTGGCCGGATCGAAGTCTTTAATACCAAATTCATTTGCAAATCGATCGGAAAACGCGATCAGTATTCCAATCACATACCATACCGGGAGGCCAATAATGATGCCTCGGAAATATCGTTTGAACCTTTCCCCATTTGTAAATATCATTGCGAGGTTGCCCATTTTCATCCCTCCCTTTTTCACCGAATCATATAGACTGCTATCCAGTACTTTCATGCGAAGGAATAATAACGCCAATCCCATACCACCACCGATGTAATAGCACAATCGCCAGTCATCATTACTTAATTTAAGAACAAAGTAAGCTACAATGGTTCCCATTACACCACTTGTAGCGATCAATGCAGCTGCAAGTCCGCTTTTTTCTTTCGGGAGCATTTCGCTTGTTAAGGTAATACTGGCTCCCAATTCGCCAGCCAGTCCTAAACCGGCCACAAAACGCAGAATTGTATAAGTGGAAATATCCTGCACAAACCCATTTGCAATAGTAGCAGCAGAATACAGGAAAATAGAACCAAACAGTACACTCGTTCTTCCTTTTTTATCACCCAGCATTCCCCAGATAAGCCCGCCAATCACAAGGCCAATCATTTGCCAGCCGAGAATACTTTCTCCTGTATTTTGAATTGCATCTTCTGTTACGCCCAATTCTGCAAAACTGGCCTTACGTGTAATAATGAAAACCTGCAGATCATATATATCAACAAAAAATCCTAACGCACCTACAATGACAGGTAGGGAAAAAATGCCGTATTGCTTGTGTTGCATTGATCAATTGGTTTAAAGGGGAAGATAAAAGATTTTATTGAATCATTTTTGCTGGTGAGGTTTGTACCTGGCGATACCTGGTGGAGAAAAATTTTAAAGTCTCTCTTATGAGGCTTAAATTTATATATCTTCTGAAAGCTACTTCCCGTCCCCAAGTTTCTATAAATACAGTTATTTAAATTTTATTGAAAAATGAAAAAGGAACTGCTTCTTGGTACAACGACAAGAGCCTTTTTTTTCATGTGGCTGCTAACCTGTGTAATTTGTTCCTTGCCATTTTCAAGGATAGATGCACAGAAGGTAAATCGGTTATTGACGCTGGTTACGGATAACGGTAAATACGGTTTTGAGGATGATGACTTTGAAATGGCAATTCCGGCCATATATGAGGACGCCTATGATTTCAGGGAAAACCTTGCCGTAGTAAAGTTGAATGGTAAATGGGGTTTTATTGATAAAACAGGTAAGCAAATAATTCCGGCCAAATATACTACGGCGGGAGATTTTAATGAAGGATTAGCTTATGTGAGGATCAATGACAAATGGGGATTCGTTGATCAGACAGGTAAAGAAGTGATCCCTTTAAAATACCAGGCCGTTCTTGCAGATGGATTTATTGAAGGATTCACAGGAGTGAAACTCAACGACAAATGGGGTTTTGTAGATAGAACAGGAAAATTAATAACTGAGATCAAATATAATGGTGTTTCAAGTTTCCAGGATGGAATGGCATATGTTGAATTAAACAATAAGGTGGGCTTTATTGACAAAACCGGTAAGGAATCAGTTGCCATCAAATATGAGGGCGTAAACAACTTTGTAGAAGGAATGGCAAAGGTGAAACTCGCTAATAAATTTGGCTATGTTGATAGAACAGGAAAGGAAATAACACCTCTTAAATATGATTTCGGCTGGGATTGCAAAGAAGGAATGACATTAGTAAGATTCAATAATAAATATGGCCATCTGGATAAAACAGGAAAAGAGATCGTACCTGTAAAATACGATGGCGGTTTTGATTTTAGTGAAGGGTTAGCAAGAGTTCAGATAAATTTAAAATGGGGGTTTGTTGATAAAACAGGTAAAGAGGTCATCCCGCTTAATTATCAATGGGCACAGGACTTTAGCCAGGGCCTGGCAGCAGTAAAAATAAATAATTTATGGGGGTTTATTGACAAAGCAGGTAAGGAAGTCATTGCCCCGCAATATGAGACTGTTTATAACTTTTATAATGGGCAAGCCAAAGTAGTGAAAGAAGGACAATATTCATTTATTGATCATCCGCTGAAACCCCGCAATAAAACTTATGAATCATTTGATTATTTTTTTGAAAGTGGTAAATATGGATTTAAAAATAAAAAGGGAGTGATTATTATCCAACCAAAGTACGAGAATGCACATAAATTTTATGAAGGTTTAGCATCGGTAAAACTAAATGGGAAATGGGGATATATCGATCAAACGGGAAAAGAAGTAGTTCCATTCAAATATCAATATACATTTTCATTTACTGATGGTTTAGCAATCGTTACATTGAATGATCTGAAAGGATTTATTGACAAAACAGGGAAAGAAGTTATTCCGTTAAAATACCAGGACGCTAATATCTTTTTTGAAGATCTTTCGGCCGTTCAATTAAATGATAAATGGGGTTACATTGACAAAACAGGAAAAGAAGTTATTCCCTTAAGATTTTCCAAGTTCTCGGATGATGATCGCTTTTTAGATTTTAAGGAGGGATTAGCAACAGTATTATGGAATTATAAATGGGGATTTATTGACAAACGAGGTTATAAAGTGATACCAGTAAAATACCAGGACGTATTTTCATTCAATGAAGATATGGCCGCTGTGAAAAAAGAAAAGAAATGGGGGTTTATAAATAAAAGTGGTACCGAAGTAGTTCCACCTAAGTATGATGACGTTGGCGTTATTTATTTCCGTGGGTTCGAAGAAGGCAGGGCCGCTGTAAAACTTAACAATAAGTGGGGTTATATAGATGCATTGGGAAAAGAAATAATAGCCATAAAATACGAAGACGTGTCTGCGTGGTTTAGTGGTGGTTTTGCTCCCGTAAAAAGAAATGGACTGTGGGGTTATGTTGATAGAAACGGAAATGAAGTGATCATTCCTCAGTACGAAAAAGCTGGATCTTTTTATGGAGACAGCACGAAAGTTACAAAAAATGGGAGAGAGTTTTCAATTGCAAAACCAAAAATAGCTAAGAATAATAATGTGCAGGCTGCACCCATAGTCACAAATACAAACCAGGCTGTGATAAAGCAACCAGGTCTTCCGATGAAAGGGACCGTTGATCTTTCTATTGTAGGAACATGGAAGCATCATAATCATGCAATGAATTTTAATGGATATTATATTTTCAGAGCAGATGGAACGTATGACTATTGGTCCGATATGACCAGTACCAAAGCACCTGAACCAGCCTATAATAATTTCTGGCGGGTAATTGATGAAGAGTTGGAAGTATTACCGAATGGACGAAAAGAAGTTGTTCGTGTTAAGATGCTGAAAAGAAATGATCCACAAAATAATCAACCTGCGCTGGTCATTGAATGGAATGTGGGAGCTGAAGATTTCAGAACCTATTACCCCCTTGAAAAAAAAGAGCTGTGGCCAATAAGTAGTACAGCCAAAACTTCGTCAAAATCAAACGGTGCTGACAGCCCACCAGTGTCAGATGCAAAACTGGTAGAGCCGCCGATAAAACTAAACGGGAATATCGACCCGGCCATTCTCGGTTTATGGAAAACTTCACTTAACAACATAGATTACTGGCTCGATTTTAAAGCAGATGGTACTTATGATACATGGTCGTCAACAAACACGAAAAAAACAAGGTGTTATTGGCGAATTGATAATGGGTTTTTTGAATCCGTTTGTGATGGTGGCAGGCAAAAGGGTCGTATTCCTTTCAGAAAAACAAATGACCTGAGAACAGGAAAACCAACTCTTGGTTTAGATTGGTCAGTTTATTTTCCCGAAACCGACAGAGAAATGTGGAAGTAATTGTTAACCGGTTAAAAAACACACTGCTAAAATAAATTTCTCTATACTTTTTATTAAGATTAGCGATAATATTGCTACCATTTTTTTATTCTTCGCTTCCAGCTTATTTTCACCGCATGCATCCGTATATCCAAACATTATTACGCTGTATTGAACTGGAAGAAAAAGAACAGGTACAGCGCTATCGATTGGATCAGCAGCATACGTTAAAGTCTTTGAAAGCTGAAGGATTGGCATTGTATCCCATCATCGTTACAAGAAAAAATTTTGGTTATGCCGATTATCCTGAAATAAGTTTTAAACTAAACTTTCCACCGGAAGCAAATCTGTTTAAAGATGGAGCAGCTATTGAATGCTTTATTGCCGGCGAAGAACCGCTGAAAGGTGTATTGATAAATTTGGATGGAAAGAATGGTGAGTTCCGTTTATTCGCTCCCGATTTTCCTGATTGGATAGAAGATGATGGAGTCGGTATTAAACTGGCTCCTGATACGCGTACGACAAGCATCATGAAAAAAGTGCTGAATGAGTTAGAGAATAACAAATCCTTATTCAAATTATTTGAACAGCTACATGATGATGAACCGACGGCCATCGATCCTGTTTCAATAAAAAATATTGCAGGCAGTTTTCGAAATTATGATTTGAATGAAAGTCAGCAGCAGGCGGTCAAAGCAATTTTACAAAGCGAACAGATCTGTATTGTACATGGGCCGCCGGGAACTGGAAAAACCACTACGTTGATCGAAGCGATCATACAATTGATCAGAAAAGGAGAAAAGGTTTTGGTTTCAGCACCAAGCAATACGGCAGTTGATCACATTTCCAAAGGATTAATACAACAGGGTGTAAAACTTTTACGAGTTGGAAATGCAAACAAAACAGACGAAGCGATCTTTTCACATACACCTGAAGGTCGAATAGCAAACAGTAAACAGCAAAAAGAACTGAAGCAATTAAAAATAAGAGCGGAAGAATTTCGAAAAATGGCTCTAAAATATAAACGCAGTTTTGGCAAAGCAGAAAGGGAGCAACGCCAGCTTTTATTTAAAGAAGTAAAGAGTATAAGAAGTGAAATAAAGAAACTGCAGGCTTATAATGAAGAAAAATTATTTGAAGAAGCAGAAGTAATAGCCGGTACACCTATTGGTATTTATGATGCAGGTATAGACCATCTTCACTTTCACACACTGGTATTGGATGAAGCCGGTCAATGCATTGAGCCATTGGCATGGTGCATTTTCCCGTTTGCTGATAGGATCATACTTGCGGGTGATCATTGGCAACTGCCTCCTACTGTGTTAAATTTTGAAGCAGCTCAACTTGGTCTTAATCGCTCGATTTTAGAAGTAGCGATCAGGGATACAAACAATATTTTTCTTCTCAATACGCAGTACCGTATGAAAGAAGTGATCGCCGGGTTTAGTAGCAATTATTTTTACAACAACCTGTTGATTAGTCCTGCTCATCTGCAAAACACAGGCATCCATATCACATTTATCGATACAGCAGGTTCAGGTTTCAATGAAATACATGGCGCTGACGGCAGTAGTATTCAAAACAATGGAGAACTAGCCATCGTTCAAAAGTTATTAAAAACAGAACAGCTTGATCTAGTAAAGACCGCATTCATTTCTCCATATTCCGGACAGGTAGCTGCGGCCAAAGAGATCTTACCAAGACAACTCCGCATCAGTACAATCGACAGTTTCCAGGGACAGGAAAAAGAAAATATTATTTTATCATTGGTCCGCAATAATGATGATGGCGATATTGGTTTTTTAAAAGATTATCGCCGCATGAACGTTGCCATCACCCGTGCAAAAGAAAAGCTATTTGTTATTGGTGACAGCGCTACTATCGGGGGCGATGTTTTTTATAATGCTTTCCTGACGTACATAGAAAAAAATGGAAGCTACCGGACCGTTTGGGAATTTGATCTGACATAGAACGTTCGTTCATATATCAAAATCACATGAATATGTTAACCGCTTCTCATATTCGATCGGTTAATTTCACGCCCCAAAACCATTACTATTCATATGAAAAATGTTGTCATCGTTGCTGCGTTGCTTTGTCTGCAGTTATCAGCACAGGCACAAAAGAAGGGACAGCAAAGAATCGATTCAATGATCCAGGTACTTAATGCCAACCCGCACGACACTGCGAGGGTACGTACAATGAACTTACTTAGTCTTGAACTTAAATTATCAGGAAAAGTTGATACTGCGCTACAAGTCGCGTCTTCATCCTTAGAACTTGCTAAAAAAATAAATTTTACACGGGGTG
>Ga0075419_10002479_pt1 | contig 11856 bp, 9 predicted proteins | sample SoiMetdeltSBSDD3_FD_76900 | JGI IMG/M metagenome (GOLD analysis project Ga0075419, IMG submission 76900) | Bulk soil microbial communities from a Populus tree surrounding site in Tennessee, USA - Soil MetaG P. deltoides SBSDD3 | ecosystem: Environmental > Terrestrial > Soil > Tree plantation... | reverse complement strand
CTGCTCGCGGCCAGCATCGACGACCTGCAGACCGTCGACGGTGTCGGCGAGAACCGCGCCCGGACCGTCCGCGAGGGCCTGTCCCGGCTGGCCGAGTCCAGCATCCTCGAGCGCTACGTCTAGTAGGCGAGCAGCGCGTCGAGATCGACGGTGACCTCGAACGGCGACGCGATCTCGAACCCGCCGGTCACCGCACCGGCGTCGGCGTAGCCGAACTGCTCGGTGAGCTGGCACGCGACCAGGGATACCGGATCCTCGATGTCGACGATCCAGTAGTGCCCGATCCCGGCGTCGGCGTACTCACCCCGCTTCACGTTGTTGTCCATCCGCCGCGAGCCCTTGGACACAACCTCGACGACCACGACCACCTCTGACGCCCGGATCAGTCCGCCTTCGTCCGCCACCCGGTCCAGCGCCGCACGGTCCACGACGATGAGGTCCGGCCGCCGGGACGACCCCGGCTCGGTTCGTGGCACCAGATCAAGGTCGATGTCGACATCCGGTACGGCAACCAGGCCGTCCGGCAGCTGCGGGCGCAGCTGATGGTGTAGACCGGCAATGGCGAGCATGTGGAATGGCGTCGGGCTCGGCGACATCACCAGGCTGCCCTCCTGCAGCTCGACCCGACCGTGCTCCACCTCACCGATCGCTGCGTATTCGTCGATCGTCAAGAGATGCTCGATCGGGAGGGAGAACTGCATGGGCGGCAACGGCTGGGCTGTCACGCGTCCTCCTTCATCCGGGCTCGCCATGCTCCCACGCTACGGCAGGGCCGCGTCGGGCTCTCCCACAAGCCTGTGGACAACGCGGTCGGTCAGCCCACGAGGAAGGCTTGCTGGACGGACGCGCGGCCGTCGTACGCGGCCTGGACCACGTACGTGCCGGGCCTGGCGGCCGGGCTCGTCGTCGGGCAGCCGGCGGCGGAGCGACGTCCGTTCCACGCGACCGTGCTGGTGGCCTCCTTGGCGGACAGCGCCAGCGTCGCCCGCGAGACGGACTTCACGCAGTGCGCGCTGGTCCAGATCCGATCCTTGCCCGACATGACGGTGACGACGAGCCGGGTCGCATCGACCACGGCAGCGCAACCGTCCCGGCGCAGCGTCGAGAGCTGCACCTGGAAGTTCAGAGGCCGGCCGCTGGAGACCCGGCGGGCCGCGGGTTGCACCTCGACCCGGACCATGGACCCGGTGCACCGGCCGCTGTCGTTCCGAGGCTGCCGGGACTCCTGGCCTCGCGGTGTGCTGGAGGTGCTGGAACCGCCGGGCGAGGCCGACCCACCCGGGCTCGGGCTCAGCGTGCTCACCGGGGCCGTGCTCGACGGCGACCCGACGGGCCCCGCCGATGCGGCCGGCTTCGGGTCCTCGCCGCCGAACACCTGGAAGAGCGCGATCACGAGGATGAGCAGCAGAGCCAGCGCAAGCGCGCGTCGTACCCAGTAGACGCTTGGCGGCAGGTGCCCGACCGGATGGAGCAGGCTGCTCATGTGTGCACGATAGATGGCAGGATCGTGACCACAATGCATGACGCGCCGCGCTCACGCCCTTACAACATGCCCATCGGCCTGCACGAACCCGTGCTGGAGTGGTATGCGGCGAACGCGCGCACGCTTCCCTGGCGGGAGCCTGAAGCGTCACCTTGGGCGGTGCTGGTGAGCGAGTTCATGCTGCAGCAGACGCCGGTGGCGCGGGTGCTGCCGGTGTTCCACGCCTGGCTGGAACGCTGGCCGGTGCCGGCCGCGCTCGCCACCGAACCGCCGGGCGAGGCGGTCCGGGCCTGGGGACGACTCGGGTACCCGCGGCGCGCGCTGCGGCTGCACGCGGCCGCCGTCGCGATCGTGGAACGGCACGACGGCGACGTGCCGGACGACCACGCCGATCTGCTCGCACTGCCCGGCGTCGGCACCTACACGGCGGCCGCGGTCGCCTCGTTCGCCTTCGGCCGGCGGCACGCGGTGGTGGACACGAACGTGCGCCGGGTGCTGGCCCGCGCCGTCACCGGCGTGGAGTACCCCGGTCCGTCGCCGTCCGCCGCCGAGCGCCGGCTGGCCGAGGCCGTGCTGCCGGACGATGCGCCGACCGCGGCCCGTTGGGCGGTTGCGTCGATGGAGCTGGGCGCGATGGTCTGCACCGCCAGGTCGCCGCGCTGCACGGCGTGCCCGCTCAGCGGCCGGTGTGCGTGGGTGCTGGCCGGCAGCCCGCCGTACGACGGTCCGCCGCGGCGCGGCCAGACGTACGACGGCACCGACCGGCAGGCCCGCGGTCACCTGCTGGCGGTGCTGCGAGACGCGTCCGGGCCGGTTCCGCGGCACCGGCTCGACCAGGCCTGGCCGGACGCCGTACAGCGCGCCCGGGCCCTGGACGGCCTCGTCGCCGACGGCCTGGTCGAACCGCTCGCACGCAACCACTACGGCCTGCCCTCGTTCCGGGCAGCAGCGTCCGCCGAAGTGGCGTCAGGGTGACACTGCTTCGGCGGACGTAACGCGTGCTGCTACTTGGAGCTCTTCTTGGCGTTGGCTGACTCGGCTTCGGAGTCCTCCTCGCCGAGCAGGTCCAGCGGCATCGCCGGGCTGCCGGACAGCGTCGCCAGCATCTGGCGGACGTTGGTCAGCTGCGCGTTGATGCTGTCGCGCCGCTGCGTCGCCGCGGCCAGCTCGCGCTCGGACTCGGCCCGGATCCGCTCGGCCTTGTCCTTCGCGGCCGCGATGATCTCCTGCGCCTGGCGGTTGGCGTCGGCCATCTGCTGCTGTGCCAGCCGCTCGGCCTCGGACCGGGACCGGTCCGCCTCGCGCTGCACCTGCGCGGCCCGATCGGTGACCGCGGCCAGCTGCTGCTCGGCGAGTGCGGTCCGCGCCGCGAACTCCTGCTCGACCTTGCCGCGCCGCTCGGCCAACGTGGTCTCGAACGCGGCCGCGGCCTGGGCCGCCTTGGCGCGCTCCTGCTCGTACAGGGCCTGCGCCTCGCTGCGGCGAGCGGTGGCGTCCCGCTCGGCCTCGTCGCGCATGTCGTCGGCCTGGGTACGGGCTTCCTCGAGAATCCGGGCGGCCTCCGCGTCAACCTCGCTCTTCCAGTCGACGGAGTACTGCTCGGCCTCCTCCCGGACCTTCTTCGCGTGCTGCTCGGCGTCGGTCAGGAGAGCCTGCGCATCGGTCTGGGCGCGCAGCACCAGATCGCGAGCCTCCTCGTCGGCGAGCGAGAGGATCTTGGCGACCCGCTCACCGAAGTCGGTGAACGTCGGCTGCTTCGACTCTGTGTCCTGCGCGGCGACCACAGCCGCCTCGGCATTGTCCAGCCTGCCCTGCAACTCCTGCACGTGGCGCTGCAGCTGCTCGGACTGCTCCTGGAGGGCGGTCAGCGACGTGGTCAGCTCGCGGACGTGCTGGTCGACCTGCGCGGGCTCATAACCCCGCAGGACCGTACGGAACGGAAGGGAGGAGGCTTCACTGCTCATTTCGGGGCTGCCTTCGGTGGTGTGGATGTTTTCTCGGACTGGGTTCACTGGTTGTTGGTCCCCGTGGAATCGTCGGTGCTGGACATACTGCCGGGTGCCAGGGCCCACGGGACAGCAAGTGCCTCGATCACACCCGAGAGCTGTGTCAACTCACGGGTGATCTCATCACGACGCTGGGTGAGAGCCGCAACCCGGGCTTCTGCGTCGGCGATCATCTTGCGCGCTTGCGCTCGCAGCTCGTCGGCGTGGACGCGGGCCTTGGCTTCGATCTCCATCGCCTCGGCACGGGAACGACGCAACAGGTCGTGTGCGTCGCGCTGGGCCTGCGCGAGGTCATCGGCGGCCCGTTCGCGGAGGACTTGGACACTGGACTCTGCCTCGACCTCACGGCGGCCCGCGCGGGACAGCACGTCCTTCGCGCCCGCCTCGGCCGCGGCCTGGATCCTGGCCGCATCGACCCGGGCCCGGGACCGCTCGTCGGCAGCCTCCTCACGTGCCGCGCGGAGCAGGTCCTCGGCCTCCGCACGCAGCTCCCCGGCCCGGTTCTCGGCCGCGGCCTGCGAGTCTTTCAGCTTCGCCGTCGCCCGGCCGACCACGCGGTGCAGGTCGCCACGGCGGCGACGGACCAGCTCGGCGGCTTCGGCATGCGCCTGGTTCCGGGTGACCTGGGCCTCCGCCTCGGCGGCAGCGACCAGACCCTTCGCGGTCTCCTTGGTCCAGGCCGCCTGTTCGGCGGCCGCCGCCAGCTCGGCCTCGGCGGCCTGCTGCGCCTCGGCCCGGATCCGCTCGCCGTCGGCGGCCGCGGTACGACGCGTCTGCTCGGCCGCGTCGGTCAGCTCGCCGGCCTGCCTCTGGGCTCGGCCGAGCAGCTGCTGTGCCTCGTGCTCGGCGGTGATCCGGCGCCGGTCCAGCTCTTCGACCGCGGCCGCGCGGAGCTGGTCGACCTCGACCTTGATCGCCGCCAGCCGGGACCGCTCGGTCTCCTCCAGCTCGGCGGTCCGGCGCTCCAGCTCCATCCGGCCGTCGGCGCGGCTCCGTTCGACCTCGGCGCGGACGCCGGCCACCTCTCGGTTGGCGTTGTCCCGGATCGACTCGGCCTCCCGCTCGGCGGCGGCGCGGATCTCGTCCGCGTCCTGCTCGGCCTGCAAGGTCAGCTGGGCGGACGTACGCCCCGCGGCCTGCACCACCAGCGCGGCCTGCTCGCCGGCGTCGGCGACCAACTGGCGGGCCTCCTCGCCGGCAGCGACGACATGCTGCTCGGCCTGGCGACGGATCCGCTCGGCGTCGTCACGGACCTGCTGGGCCTCCCGGTGCAGGGCGCGCGCCTCGTCCCGCAGCCGCTCCGCGTCCCCGCGGGCGCGGTCGTTCTCCAGCTCGGCCTGCTCCCGCAGCGTGTCCGCGATCCGCTGCGCCCGTGCCAATACACCCCCGGCCTGGTGCACGCCAAAGGAACCGGTGTCGGTCACCGGTTCCTGGGCGGCCTGAACCAGACGCGTGGCGTCCATGCGAGGAGATAATTCCATCTCTTACCGCTTGAGGACAGCCCAGATTCCCGCCACCGTCAGTAGATACATGATCACGGGCAGGACTTGTCCAAGTTTCACCCAATTGAGTGACGCACTCCCCTCTGTCGGCGGACGCCCTCGCAGTGCCTCCATCACACGATGTCGGCATGAGCATGCCCCTCATCCCGGCCCGCGACACCGGCGGAGCTGACACCGGCGGGCCCGTCACCGACAGGCTGTCTTACCTGGTCGCGCTGCTGTCCGCGCTGTACGCCGTCCTCGGCGTCTACTGGAGCCTCGGCGGCGACGCGTACCCGTTCGCCGCGGTGCCACCTGACGGCGACAAGCTGAGCGCGCTGTCGCTGCTGCCCGAGCGGTACGGCGCCGGCCTGGTCGCCGTACTCGGCGCGATCGGCGTACCGGCGGCGCTGGCGACCCGGCTGCGCGGCTGGAGCCCTGCGTCGTACCGGCCGCTGCTGGTCACCGCCGCGGTCCAGGCGATCGTGTTCGGGCTGCTCTGCACCGACGTCGTGCTGGTCGTGCTCGCCGCCTACACACTGGTGGTGCTCGGCGTACCGGCGTTCCTGTTGATGCTGATCGTCGGCGCCGTCCGGCGGACCGGGACCCGGGTAATGCTCGGTGCGGTGGCGGCCGCGGTCGTGGCGGTCGCGCTCGGCACCGGCGTGTTCAGCGGGCCGGCGTTCCGCGAGCTGGCGGACGGGCTGGCCGGGGTACCGGCGAAGGTCGGCTTCCGGCCGCTGCTGGTGCTCGGCACGTTCCTGCTCGGCACCGGCTGGGCGGTGCTGGGCGTCCGCTCCTACCGGACCGCCCGGGACCGCTGCGGCTCCTGCGGCCGGCCGGGCGCGTCCTGGATCTCGCCCGCCACGGCCGCCCGGTGGGGACGCCGGGCCACGATCGTGGCGGTGCTGTGCCCGATGCCGTACGCGTTGCTGCGGTTCACCTGGCTGCTGCCGAACCCGATCGGCTTCAGCGCCGAGGAGCTCGACGCGGAGCCGGGGATGAAGATGTTCGGTCTCGGGCTGGGTGCGGTGGCGTTCTGCGCGGGCCTGGTGACGCTCGGGCTGATCCGGCCCTGGGGTGAGGTCTGGCCGCGCTGGGTGCCGGTGCTCGCCGAGCGGCCGGTGCCGGTGAAGGCGGCGGTGATCCCCGGTACGACGGCCGCGCTGATGCTGCTCGTCGCCAGCCCCTCGATCGCGACGCTGAGCGGGTCCGGCGAGGACCCGGACGCGGCGCAGACGGTGCTGCACCTGCTGATCTTCCCGTTCCCGCTGTGGGGTGCGGCGGTCGGGCTCGCCACCGCCGGCTACTACGTCCGCCGCCGCGCCCGCTGCACGGTCTGCGGGCGCGCCTGACCACCGCGAGCGTGTTCACGTATCGCCAGGTTTCGGGCCGGATCCTTGGCGATTCGTGAACACACTCAAGGGGTTGAGAACGACGAAGGGCCCCGCGGACCGGAAGTGGTCCGCGGGGCCCTGTCGCGTCGTACGGCCTAGGTGTCCTGGACCGCGGACTTCGGCGGTCCGGCGACGTCGACCGTGGCCAGCTCCGGCTGCGGGGTCGTCTTGGCGTTACCGGTGAAGGTGAACCGCTTACCGTCCGCGGCGATCTTCTCCGGGTCGTCCTCGATGTCGACGAGCACGATCTCGCCCGGCTTGACCTCGCCGAACAGGATCTTCTCGGCCAGCAGGTCCTCCACGTCGCGCTGCAGCGCGCGGCGCAGCGGACGCGCACCGAGGACCGGGTCGAACCCGCGCTTGGCGACCAGTTCCTTCGCCGCGGGGGTGAGCTCGATGCCCATGTCCTTGTCCTTGAGGCGCTCCTCGATCTGGACGACCATCAGGTCGACGATCCGCAGGATCTCGGGCTCGGACAACTGGTGGAAAACGATGATCTCGTCGACACGGTTCAGGAACTCGGGGCGGAAGTGCTGCTTGAGCTCGTCGGCCACCTTCGCCTTCATCTTGTCGTACGAACCGACGCTGTCGCCCGCCTGGTTGAAGCCCAGGCTGACGGCCTTCGCAATGTCCCTGGTGCCGAGGTTCGTGGTCATGATGATGACGGTGTTCTTGAAGTCGACCACCCGGCCCTGGGCGTCGGTCAGGCGACCTTCGTCCAGGATCTGCAGCAGCGAGTTGAAGATGTCCGGGTGCGCCTTCTCGACCTCGTCGAACAGCACCACGCTGAAGGGCTTGCGGCGCACCTTCTCGGTGAGCTGGCCGCCCTCCTCGTAGCCGACGTACCCGGGCGGTGAACCGAACAGCCGGGACGCGGTGTGCTTCTCGGAGTACTCGGACATGTCCAGGCTGATGAGTGCCGACTCGTCACCGAACAGGAACTCGGTCAGCGCCTTCGACAGCTCGGTCTTACCGACACCGGACGGACCGGCGAAGATGAACGAGCCGCTGGGCCGCTTCGGGTCCTTCAGACCGGCGCGGGTCCGGCGGATCGACCGGGACAGCGCCCGGACCGCGTCCTCCTGGCCGACGTACCGCTTGGCCAGCTCGTCCTCCATCTTCAGCAGTCGCGAGGACTCCTCCTCGGTCAGCTTGAAGACGGGGATGCCGGTCGCGGTGCTGAGCACCTCGGCGATCAGCTCCTCGTCGACCTCGGCGACGACGTCCATGTCGCCGGCCTTCCACTGCTTTTCCCGCTCGGACTTGGCGTTGATCAGCTTCTTCTCGTCGTCGCGCAGGTTCGCCGCTCGCTCGAAGTCCTGCGCGTCGATCGCCGACTCCTTCTCCCGGCGCACGGTCGCGATCTTCTCGTCGAACTCGCGCAGGTCCGGCGGAGCCGTCATCCTGCGGATCCGCAGCCGCGAGCCGGCCTCGTCGATCAGGTCGATCGCCTTGTCCGGCAGGAACCGGTCCGAGATGTACCGGTCGGCCATCTGCGCCGAGGCGACCAGCGCCGCGTCGGTGATGGTGACCCGGTGGTGCGCCTCGTACCGGTCGCGCAGGCCCTTCAGGATCTCGATCGTGTGCGCGATCGTCGGCTCGGCGACCTGGATCGGCTGGAACCGGCGCTCCAGCGCGGCATCCTTCTCCAGGTACTTGCGGTACTCGTCGAGCGTGGTCGCACCCACCGTCTGCAGCTCACCACGGGCCAGCATCGGCTTCAGGATGCTCGCCGCGTCGATCGCGCCCTCGGCCGCACCTGCACCCACCAGAGTGTGCAGCTCGTCGATGAAGAGCACGATGTCGCCGCGGGTCCGGATCTCCTTCAGGACCTTCTTCAGCCGCTCCTCGAAGTCACCGCGGTAGCGGGACCCGGCGACCAGCGCCCCGAGGTCGAGGCTGTAGATCTGCTTGTCCTTCAGCGTCTCCGGAACGTCGCCCCGCACGATCTGCTGGGCGAGCCCCTCGACGATGGCCGTCTTGCCGACGCCCGGCTCGCCGATCAGGACCGGGTTGTTCTTGGTCCGGCGGGACAGCACCTGCATGACCCGCTCGATCTCCTTCTGCCGGCCGATCACCGGGTCGAGCTTGCCCTCGCGGGCGGCCTGGGTGTAGTTCCGGCCGAACTGGTCGAGCACCAGCGAGCTCGACGGCGCACCCTCCTGCGGCGCACCGGCGGTCGCGGTCTCCTTGCCCTGGTAACCGCTCAGCAGCTGGATCACCTGCTGCCGGACCCGGTTCAGGTCGGCGCCGAGCTTGACCAGCACCTGCGCCGCGACACCCTCACCCTCGCGGATCAGGCCCAGCAGGATGTGCTCGGTACCGATGTAGTTGTGCCCGAGCTGCAGAGCCTCGCGCAGCGAGAGCTCCAGCACCTTCTTCGCACGGGGTGTGAACGGGATGTGCCCACTGGGTGCCTGCTGGCCCTGGCCGATGATCTCCTCGACCTGCGCGCGGACGGCTTCCAGCGAGATACCCAGGCTCTCGAGAGCCTTGGCGGCGACACCCTCACCCTCGTGGATCAGGCCGAGCAGGATGTGCTCGGTCCCGATGTAGTTGTGACTCAGCATCCTGGCCTCTTCCTGAGCCAGGACGACAACCCGACGGGCGCGGTCCGTAAATCTCTCAAACATCGCCAAAGCGCTCCTTGCCTCAGGGGACCCGGACGAGCGGTGGGTAACAGTGATGCCGTGGTGACTGTCGGGCCCCGTACCTGCATGCTAGTCCCCGGCACCTACACGACGGCCGGCCAGCGTTCGCGGACCGAGCGCCGATCGCCCACCTGCCGAGGCTCACACAGGGACAACCGCGCTGCTCACGCGCGTGTTCCCGGCGTGGGCTCCGTGTCGGCCCTGTTCGCCAGCAGCGAAGTCCGGCCACTCGCCGGGCCGGGGCCTGCTGCCCGGAATACGGACGGTCCCGGCGCCGCCTCTGGGGCAGCGGCCGGGACCGTCCGGTCGGTGTTACTTGGCCTCGTTGTACGCCGCGCGGATCTCGGCCGAGATCCGGCCGCGCTCACTCACCTCGTAACCGTTGTCCTTGGCCCACGCTCGAATGTCCGCCGAGTCGCTGCCGGAGCGGCTGCGACCACGGCCGCGGCTGCCGCCCGACCGCCGGCCCGACACGCGGCGGCCGGCGCCGACGTACTGGGCGAGCGCGTCGCGCAGCTTTGCCGCATTCTTTTTCGAGAGGTCGATCTCGTACGCCGTGCCGTCCAGGCCGAACGTCACGGTCTCATCGGCCTTACCGCCGTCGAGGTCATCCTCGAGCACGACCTGAACCCTCTGCGCCATCCCTGACTTGTCCTTTCCCGAGCCGGTTTAGTCCGGCGAATTCCCCCGACTCTTCCTGGCTATCTGAGTTGTACCGCACAAACAGCCGGGTGTCATCGTATCCACGCAAACTCGTGTGCCGCCTTTGGAATTCGTGATGTGTATCGCCACCGCGCTAACCCAGCGGACGCGCGACGTCACGAGCCGTATTCAAGGCCACACGCACCGGAATTCCAGCGGGTATAACACGGTGCCCGCCCGCGCCGCTACATGGTAGGTCGACCGTCGGGTAGGAATGTCACGACCGCGTTACAGCACAGGGGCCACAATCTCACTCCGGCCGCAGCAGCGGGAAGAGGATGGTCTCCCGGATTCCCTTTCCAGTGAGCAACATCACCAACCGGTCGACGCCCATGCCGATACCTCCGGCCGGCGGCATACCGTATTCCATCGCCCGCAGGAAGTCCTCGTCCAGCTCCATCGCCTCTGGATCACCGGCCGCGGCCAGCAGGGACTGCTGCACGAGCCGTTCGCGCTGGATCACCGGGTCATTCAACTCTGAATAAGCAGGGGCGAGCTCGACCCCGTTGATGACCAGGTCGAAGGCCTCGACCAGGCCGGGGATGTCGCGATGCGGCTTGGCCAGCGGGCGGACCGACTCCGGATAGTCGACGATGAACGTGGGCTGCATCAACGTGTGTTCGACGAGCTTTTCGAAGAGCTCCAGCACGATCTCGCCATATCCCCAGGACGGGACCAGCTCGACCTCGTGCGCAGCGGCGGTCTTGGTCAGCGACTCCACACTCGTCGTCGTGGTGACCTCCTCGCCGACGGCGGTGGACACCGCCTCCAGGATCGGCAGCCACCGCCACTCCCCCTCGAGGTCGATCTCGCCGCCGTCGCGCGCCGGTACGACGGTGCGCCCCACCGTGTGCGCGGCACCCAGCACCAGTGCCCGGGCCAGCTCGGCCATCGTGTGGTAGTCGCCGTACGCCTGGTACGCCTCGAGCATCGAGAACTCGGCGGCGTGGGTGGAGTCCAGCCCCTCGTTCCGGAAGGTCCGGCCGATCTCGTACACCTTGTCGACGCCGCCGATCATCGCGCGCTTGAGATCGAGCTCGATCGCGATCCGCAGCAGCATCGGCTGGTCGAACGCGTTCAGGTGGGTCCGGAACGGCCGGGCCGCGGCACCGCCGTTGGTCAGCTGCAGCACCGGCGTCTCGACCTCGACGAAGTCCTGCGCGTCCAGGGTGGCGCGCAGCGACTTCAGCACCGCCGCCTTGGTCCGGACCATCTCGCGGGCCTCCGGCCGGACGATCAGGTCGACATACCGCAACCTGGCCCGGGTCTCCTCGCTCAGCGGGTTGTGCTCGTTCGGCAGCGGCCGCAGCGTCTTCGCGGCCAGCCGCCAGGACGACGCCTGCACGGACAGCTCGCCGCGGCGGCTGGTGACGACCTCGCCGTCGACCGCGAGCAGGTCGCCGAGGTCGACCGTCGCCTTGAACGCGGCCAGCGCCTCCTCACCGACGTCCGCGAGCGACAGCATCACCTGCAGCTCGGTGCCGTCACCCTCGCGGAGCCGGACGAAGCAGAGCTTGCCGGTGTTGCGCAGGAAGATCACCCGTCCGGTGACCGAGACCTGCGCACCGGTCCGGGTGTCCGGCTCGAGCTCCCGGGCGTCGTACGTGTCCCGGATCTGCCGCAGCGTGTGCGTGCGCGGCACCGTCACCGGATACGGCTGAACCCCGTCGGCGAGCAGCCGGTCACGCTTCTCCCGGCGGACCCGGATCTGCTCGGGCAGGTCGGCCGGCCCGCTGTCCGCCACCGCCGCTGGGGTCTGCTGCTCACTGCTCATACCGCCCAACGCTAGTGCGTCAGTGCAGCCTGGGCCGAATCGATTCGCTCGCGGGCCCCCTCGGGTACGACGCGGAGCCGGCGCCGGCCGAGGGCCACGCCGAGGGCGGCCGCGGTCAGGACGCAGAGCACGCCTGCCACGAGGAACGTACCCGGGCGCCGACCGCGTTCCCGGCCAGACCGCCGAGCAGGAGGCGAACGCCCGGCTGCTCCCGTTCAGCGCGGACAGCACTCCGCGGCGACGATGAACACCCACAGCCCGGGCACCAGCACCCGGAGCACGTCGGCGGCGAACACCACCCGGAACCCCGCCAGCATCCCGCCGCCGGCGCCGTCCACGGCCGGGTCCGGCCGGCGCCGGGT
>Ga0075419_10002478_pt1 | contig 11857 bp, 14 predicted proteins | sample SoiMetdeltSBSDD3_FD_76900 | JGI IMG/M metagenome (GOLD analysis project Ga0075419, IMG submission 76900) | Bulk soil microbial communities from a Populus tree surrounding site in Tennessee, USA - Soil MetaG P. deltoides SBSDD3 | ecosystem: Environmental > Terrestrial > Soil > Tree plantation... | reverse complement strand
CACGAGCAGCGAGACCCGCAAGGGGCCGCGGCTGGTGGATCGAGTGTCCGGTGGCACGTTTGGACCCATTCTGACCGCACTCACCCTTCCGCCTCCAGACCGCTGCAGACAACGTGTCCTCAGACACAGAAACCAGGACACGGAGGTCGAAAATGGCAGTGCAAGAGAGATCGACGGAGGCGTTCATCGGACAGGCGCTGAACGACCTGGCGGCCTCCTACGCGGGCGTCATGATCAGCACCGGCCACAAGCTCGGGCTCTATCGGGCGCTCGCAGGCCAGGGGCCGCTGAGCTCGCACGAGGTCGCCGCGCGCACCGAGCTCGACGAGCGGTACGTCCGGGAGTGGCTCAACTCGCAGGTCGTCGGGGGCTACCTCGCCTACCACGAGGAGTCGGAGACCTACGAGCTGCCGGTGGAGCACGAGCCCGTGCTTACCGACGAGTCGAGCCCGGTCTTCCTCCCGCCGGCGTTCGACATCCCTGCGTCGATGTGGGCCGACCAGGAGCGGACCATCGAGGCCTTCCGCACGGGCGGCGGCGTCGCCTGGGGCGAGCACGACCCGCGCCTCCAGCACGGCATCGCCGTCTTCTACCGGAACGCCTACAGCGCCACGCTGGTGCCCGAGTGGCTCCCGGCGCTCGACGGCGTCGTCGAGAAGCTCGAGCGCGGCGCGCGCGTCGCGGACATCGGCTCCGGCCACGGGCACTCAACGATCCTGATGGCGCAGGCGTTCGAGAAGTCCAGCTTCGTCGGCCTCGACACGCATGAGGCCTCGATCGAGGCCGCGCGTGTGAACGCCCAGGAGGCAGGGGTCGCGGACAGGGTCGACTTCCGGGTCGACGACGCGAGCTCGTACGCCGGGAGCGGCTTCGACCTGATCACGTTCTTCGACGCCCTCCACGACCTCGGCGATCCGATCGGGGCAGCACGGCATGCGTACGAGGCGCTGGCCGAGGACGGGACGCTGATGGTCGTCGAGCCGTTCGCGGGCGACAGCCTGCTCGAGAACGAGGGCACCGTTGGCCGGCTCTACTACACCGCCTCGGCGGCGATGTGCGTCCCGCACTCCCTCTCGGAGGACGTCGGCCTCGCGCTCGGCGCCCAGGCCGGCCCCGCCCGCCTCACCGCGGTGCTGGAGGAGGCCGGGTTCCGCGACGTGCGCGTCGCCCACGAGAGCCCGTTCAACATCGTGCTCGAGGCACGGCGTTAGTCGAGAGGCTCCGGCGGGCCGCGCCCATGTGGCCCGGCCCGCCGGCGTTCATCCGCCCTTAGCGGATCGCGTCCAGCTCGGGCGCCGCGCTCAGCGCCTCCCGGAGGCGTGCCAGCGCGCTGAACGTCCGGCTCTTCACGGTCCCGTGAGGGATCTCGAGCACGGTCGCGATCTCCGACTGGGTCAGGCCGCACCAGTAGGCGAGGCCCAGGACTTCGCGCTCGACCTTCGAGAGCGTCGCCAGCGCCGCTTTCAGCTCGGGTCGCGCCCCTTGAAGGACGATGTCGTCGTTGGCACTCGCGGCGTCGGCCATCTGAGCTGCCAGCGCCTCGAGCCGGTCGGATGGCCCCTGGGAGCGGGCTTCGCTGCGCACGATGTCGACGGCCCGTCGGTGCACGAGCATGAGGATCCAGGCCGCCGCCCTCCCGCGGGAGCGGTCGTACCTCCTCGCCTGGCGCCAGACGGTGAGGAACGCCTCCTGCACCGCGTCCTCCGCAAGGGCCGCGTCACGCACCACGCGGAGCGCGAGACCGTAGGCGATCCTCCCGAACCGATCGTAGAGCGAGCTCAGCGCCTGCTCGTCACCTTCTGCGCAGGCGAGGAGCAGATCCTCGTCGTCGCGACTGGGCATATCTGGGTAGAGACCCGACCCGCTCGGGTGTTACGCGCTACGGTGTCGTCCGTGGCCGGCTCGCGGACCGTCGCGATCGAGCCCGCGGAAGAGCGAATCCTTGCCCAGCTGCGGGACGGAGACGAGGAGGCCTTCTGCATTCTGGTTCGGCGCCACTCGCCGTCGATGACGCGGGTCGCGATGGCGTTCGTCTCACGCCGCGCGGTGGCCGAAGAGGTCGTCCAGGAGACGTGGCTCAATGTCGTCCGAGGCCTGGACGGGTTCGAGGCGAAGTCGTCGCTTCGAACCTGGATCTGGGTGATTCTCCGCAACTGTGCCAGCAGGCGCGCGGAGCAGGAGCAACGGCTCGTTCCGCTCTCCGAGCTCGCAGCCGAGGAGGCGTCGGGCGACGACATCGGCGTCAGCCCTGACCAGTTCTTCGAAGAAGGCCGCTGGGCCGGAATGTGGTCGAGCGGAGTGGCGCCGTGGGACGATCTACCCGAGGAGCGCCTGCTGTCGAGCGAGCTGCAGGCCGCGCTGCTCGAAGCGCTCGATACGCTGCCGCGAATGCAGCGGGCAGTGATCACGCTTCGCGATGTCGAAGGCTGGCCCCCGCGAGAAGTCTGTGAGTATCTCGGCGTCGCGGACGGCAACCAGCGGGTGCTCCTCCACCGTGCGCGAGCCGCTGCACGTGCGGCGATCGAGCGGTACCTCGAAGAAGGAACGCGGTGATGGTGACCTGCGCCGACATCGTCAAGCTCGTTACCGATTACAACGAGGGGCGCATGACGCCGGCCGAGCGTCGCCGCTTCGAGGAGCACGTCGCGATCTGTCCGCCGTGTCGTTCGTTCCTCGCCCAGATGAGGACGACGGTCGAGCTTCTCGGAGAGCTGCGCGAGGAGGATGTCCCCCCGGACATGGAGGAGCATCTCCTCACCGCGTTCCGTGACTGGAAGCGGGACACGTGATCGCGTACAAGTTCCTCTCGGCCGATCGAGTGGGGCTCTTCAGCGGGTTCAGGTGGCCGGAGCCTGGGATCTGGATCGACGCCGAGGGGAAGGCCGATCCGCGCGTCTCGGGGATCCACGCGCTGTCCGCCGAGGGGCTCCTGGACTGGATCGACGACGAGCTGTGGACCTGCGAGCTCGCAGGCATCGTGGAGGACGACCGTCATGTGCTCGTCGCCGAGCGAGGACGGCTCCTGGAGCGCGTGGAGGCGTGGGACGAGAGCATGGCCCTCGACTTCGCTCGCGCGTGCGCGGCGAGAGGGCGCGAGCAGGTGGTCGAAGCGCTCCGTCTGGAGGGTCACGAAGACGAGGCGCAGGAGCTCGGGGGTTGTGACGCCGAGGGCTTCGTGAAGAGCGCACCCGGACTTGCAGCGCGGCTGCCGGTCGAGATCGGCGGCCTCGTGCTCATGGCCGCCGATACGACGGCGATCGCCGAGGGCCTTCGCCTGGAGGCTCGCAGGCCGGCGCTCAAGTCGCATCTCGAGGCGGTCGCCGCCAGCGGCGCTACGCCCGGCGCGATCGCCGCGAACGTGGCCTTCGTCGTCGCCCACTCGGCAGCGGGGCTTCACCCTGCGGGATACGAGGCCGGGGTGGCGGCGGAGCGCGCGTGGCAGCGCGACCGCCTCGCCGAACGGCTCGGTCTCGCCGACGCGGCTTGACGCCGTAACGGCTAGGGGCTCAGCAGGCCTGGTTGTCGAGCCTCACAGAGCTGATGGCAGAACGGTTGCCGGCGCTGTCGATCGCCTGGACGGAGAACGTGTTCGAGCTCTGCGTCCCGTAGGTGATCCAGCGGTCCGTGTTGGTCTGGCTGCCGTCGGAGACGCCGTTCACGAAGATCTCGTAACGGATCGAGACCTGCGGGTCGACGTCGTCGACCGACTTCGTCCAGAAGAGCCATGTCTCGCAGCCGAAGTCCCACGCCACGAGGTCTCCCGGCGCGCTTGGCCCGGTCGTGTCGCTCGTCGGCTGTGTGGTCGCGGTCACGGTCGTGCTCGGTGCCGACACGTTGCGCGACGGGTCGACCGCGACCACCGAGAACGAGTGCGTCGTCGCGGCCGCGAGCCGCAGCACGGTCACGGCCCGCTCGCCGGTCCAGACGAGGTTGTCGAGCGAGACCTGGGTGCCGTTCGCGAAGACCCGGTAGGTGCAGCAGGTGTGGTCGTCGTCCGCGACGGTGGGCCACGAGAGGCCGACGCTCGAGGAGGTCACCCCGGTCACCGACACCACGGGCGCGGCCGGCGGCGTCCGGTCGACGGGCAGCGTGACTGTCACCTTGTTGCTCTTCGCCGACTCCCTGCCCTTCGCATCGCCCGCCCACATGACGAACGAGTACGTCTTGCCGGGGCTCATGTCGCGCGTCCACGTGAAGCTCGTGCTCGGCGGCTTGACGCCGACCCGGTAGCCGAAGCTCGCCTCGATCACGTAGGTGAAGCTGCCGGGATTCGTCGCGGCGTTCCACGCGAGCGTGACGCTGTGCGGTGTGATGGCGGCGACGCGCAGGTTCGTCGGTCCCGCGAGCGGTGCCGCCGAGCCTGAAGGTGCGACGACCAGCACCGTGACAAGCGCGGCTGCGGCGCACGCGGCGCGCCGGGCCAAAGGACTGCGGCTCATCCTGTTCCTCCCTCGGTGACGGCGCCTCGGCGCCGGTTGCCTACCCACTCGCCTCTACGGGCGAAGGTCGGGAACGGATCTGAGGGGATGAATCGGGCCTGGTTCTGGCGTACTGTCCAGATGCCGAGAGTGCGGGCGCCACTGCGTTGCCGGACGGAATGACACCCGCTGGCTCTCGGCTCCACGCCGGCCGTCCGGAAACGGCTCGGCGACGAGGCGCCGGTGCTTCCCGAGAGGCAGTCAGGGTAGACCGGCGCCTGGTGTCAGAGGCTATAACGGATTAGAACCTGAGGCAAGGCTACGCGCGCCGGCGGGCGCGGTAGTCCCGCTGGGCCGCCCGGTCGGCGCAGAGCTCGCAGCAGTACCGCTTGCTTCGATTCTTGGTGCGGTCGACGTAGGCACACGTGCACGGGTCTGCACCGCACGTTCCGAAGCGGGTGAGCCCGTGCGCTCGCACGATCTCGATCAGCGCGACGGTGGCCGTCGCTCCGAGGCGGCCGGTGATCGACCCGTCCTCCGGCCCGAACTCGAGGCTCCAGCCGTCGGCGCCCGGCGCCAGGCGCGGAACCGCGCCGCTCTCTGCCGCGATCGCGTTCAGCACGCTCGCCGCCTCCGCGGCGTCGTCCGTCTCGAACACGCGCCGCAGGCGGCCGCGGAGGTTCTTGAACTCCGCGAGGTCGCGATCCGTGACCGCGGCGGCGGCTTCGGCGCGCCCGACCGCGCGGAGGAAGATGCGGAGGTCCTCGACGTCCTCCAGCCCTTCGTGGGGAGTGGGGAGCGACTCCCAGGTGTTGACGATGTTGACCGCGAGGTCTGCGCCCGACTCCTGTGGCTTTCCAGTGATGACCATGTCAGATTCAAACGGATGTTAGTCCCTAGTTCTGTGTCCGGATGCGGTCGTGGATGCTGAAGGTCGCCTCCATCCTGGCCGGGTGCGCGTCGCAGAAGTAGATGTACGCCTGCGGCTCCTGGAAGTTGACGACGGCCGTCTTCTCGCCCGTGCCCTCGATTTCGGTGGCCAGGTCGGCCCCGGTCGCCCGCGCCGCCAGGTGAAAGTTGTGCATCGTCGACCGGTCGTCGATCTCGAGCCGGTACTCGCCGGGCTCCAGCACCGTCGTGACCTCGTCCCCGTCCTCGGTCCTGAGGCTGATCTCGTACGCGTCCGGGTCGTCGGGGGCTCCGACCGTGGCGATGAGCTTCGGAAGGTCGTTCCCGCCGCCGCAGCCGCCGGTCGCGAGAGCGACGACCGCGAGCCCGACGGGCAGCGCCAGGCGAGGATCTCTCATCCGCGTCCAAGGTACCGGCAGGTGCGACGAGCTCGTCTCGGCTCAGTGCGTGAGGGCGTTCCGGACGAGCCGGCTCAGATCCGCGTTGGGAAGCGTGCGGGTCTCCCCACCGACGTCCAGCACGGTCTCGCCGTCGATGATCCGGATGCTTGCGACGAGCTGGATCTCGACGTCGTCGCCGTCGCCGCCGTCGAGGACGTCGACTCCCGGGCCCCCGATGAGCACGTCGTCCCCGTCGCCGCCGAGCAGGAGCCCGAAACGTGTCTATAAGGAGAAGAGGCGGAGGGCGAAAGGCGAGCGCCGAACAGCCGCTACGTCGAATCCTCTGGCGCGTACTTCGACGGGCACTTCGTCATCAGTGAGTCTGGAACCGCGACGAAGAGACTCTCGCGAACCCGGCCGCGCACGTACACCTGCCTCCCGATCCTGAACAGGTCCGGCAGGGAGCCGCGGTAGAGGACTCGCACGCTCGTCGTGCCGTCGATGTCGCGGATCGCGAAGCGCAGGCCGGCGCCGTGCGCGTCGCCCCTCACGGGGCCGACGACTATCCCCGTGAGACCGACCTCGCCGCTGTGGCCGGGAAGCTGACTCGGCGTGAGCGACGCCGTCGCTCCGCCCGCGAGGCTGGTGTAGAGAAGGAAGACGGCCAACGCAGCCGCGACCGAGAGCGCGATCACGAGCCGGACTGGGTTCCTGCTCGATCTCATCGCCCGTTGTCGCCGAGCCCGAAGAGGTGTTCAACTGCGGAGACGTAGGCAGGACCATCCGGCTGGAGCGCGGCCTGCTTCATACGCACGGTCGGGGTGTGGAGCAGCTTCCTCACGATCTTCGCCGTGAGAGCTTCGACGGCGTGTCGTTCGGACGCAGAGAGCGAGTCGAGGCGGTGTTCGGCCCGCTCCAGCTCGGCCGTGCGGATGTCCTCTGCGAGCCGCCGTAGCGAGGCGATCGTCGGGACGACGCCGAGGGAGCGCCGCCAGGCACCGAACGTCGCCATCTCCCCGGCGAGAATTGCTTCGGCCTTCACGATCTGGCGACGGCGGTCGGTACGGCGTTCAGCGGCGGCATCGCCGAGATCGTCGATGTCGTAGAGGTAGCAGCCATCGACCTGCCCGATCGTCGGATCGAGGTCACGGGGGACGGCGATGTCGATGAAGAGCAGTCGTCGGCCCCGCCGGCGGCGAATGCCCTCAGCCGCCTCCTCGACGGTGAGTACGAGGCGAGGGGAGCGCGTTGATGAGATCACGACGTCTGCCCGCTCGAGCTCGTTTGCGAGCTGTTCGAATCCCACTGCCACGCCGCCGAACCGATCGGCGAGCTCCTTCGCTCTCGAAGGCTCGCGGTTGACTACGACGAGTCCCTCGGCGCCGCAGGAGGCGAAATCGAGGGCTACGAGCTCGCTCATCTTGCCCGCCCCGATGATGAGGATGCGCCGTCCTTCGAGCCCACCGTAGAACTGCCGGGCGAGCTGGGCGGCGGCGGCCGGGACGGAGCTCGGCTGCTCGCCGAATGCAGCTTCGGTGTGGATGCGCTTCGCTGCATGGAGCACTTGGCGGAAAAGGTGGTTCAGGATCGGCCCGCTCGTGCCGAGGCTGAGCGCGGCTTCGTGTGCGGCGCGAACCTGGCCGAGGATCTGCCACTCGCCGGGAATGAGCGACTCCAGCCCGGCGGCGACGCGAAACAGCTGGAGAGCCGCGGCATCCTCGTAAAGGACATAGACCGCCGAGCCGAGCTCAGCCTCCGGCAGGCGGGCAAGTCGAGCCAGCTCGGCGTGGGCGCGAGCGGCGCTCCGTTGCGGCTCCGGGTGCGCCAGGTAGACCTCGGTCCGGTTGCAGGTGGAGAGTCCGACCGCTTCGCCACCGCGGTCGCTCAGTCTGCCGGCGAGGGCGGCGGCCTCGCCGGACGCAAGATAGAGGCGTTCGCGGAGCTCCACCGGCGCTCGACGATGGTCCGTCCCGACGACGACGAGGGTCTTTCGCTCCGGCTGCGACCGACGGGTCGCCATCGGCTACAAGCTCTTCAGGAACTGGACGAGGTCGCTCTTCTCCCGGGCCTCGAGACGCAGGCTGAGGCAGCTGTCGTAGTGCTCGACGAGTGCGTCCAGCGTCGGGAAGCGACCGTCGTGATAGAAGCCGCCTTTCGAGCGGGTGAAGAGCCCCCTGAGGGGCGTCGTCCGGTATCGCTCGTCCGGCGAGCGGTCGGCCTGGAACGAGTCGGTGCAGATCTCGGCGGGCTCGCGCATGTTCCAGCCGGGCTCCGTGTAGAGGGGCGGCACGTGGCAGTCCGCGCACGTCGCCTTGCCGTTGAAGAGCGCCTTGCCCCGTTGGGCCGCCGCCGGGTCGAAGCTCCCCTTGGGCGGCTTCGGTGCGAGCAGTCCCTTCTGGTAGAACTCGAGCGTGCCGAGCTTCGGCGTGATCAGGTCGGGCTCGTTCCGCACGTCGAAGAAGCCCGCCTTGGTTGCGATCGGGAACTTCACCGGGTCGTTCAGGCGAGCGTCGACGAATGTCCCTTGTCCGTGCATCTCGAGGTTGGCGACGAACGCGTTCCAGTACGTCACCGAGCCCCAGCCGGTGTAGGTGTGCAGGTTCACGCCGGCGAGGCCGAAGGCAGCAGGAAGGAGCGTCGCCGCCGACCCGCCGTCGGGGCGGAATCCCTTGCCGTCCAGGAAGAGCTCCGCGTCGAACTTCCCCGGGCCCCAGGCGGCGAGCACGGCGTTCACCGTCGCCTCGTCGACGCCGAGGAGGTCGGTGATCGGCTTCTTGTTCGGGGCAAGCGAGATGATCGCCCCGACGTTGAGGTCGCGGTTCGGCCAGCCGTCGAGCCGGCGTCCGATGCCGGGGGCGAACGAGGCGTCGACTGTCGAGTGGCAGGAGGCACACGTAAGCCCGATCGACGTGAGCTTGTCGCCCTCGAAAAAGCCCTTGAGGCCGAGCACGGCGTCCAACTTCAGGAGCGCCAGCGTGTTGGCAGGGTCGTCGAGGTCGACGTCGCCCCGGCGCAGGGCATTCTTCAGCGACTTGGGGAGCGCCGTCTCGTCCACCTTGAGGCCGACTGCCAGGGCGGTGCGCGGGCTGACACCGGGACCGACGCCGCCGAGCTTCTCGCCGGCTATCGCTCTGTGAAGCTGAAGGGCGCCGCCCCAGAACGCCTCGTCCCCGAAGGTGTCGAAGCGGAAGATCTCCCGACCTTCCTCGAAGAACCGGTCCGCTTGCTTTTCGGCCGCGCGGTCGGGATTCTGGGGTCGGCCGCTCTTCGACCCGGTGATGGCGCTGACCGTGCCGTTGAAGACGATCCCGCCCAGGAGGAGCAGCGTTCCCACAGCCAACAAGGCTCCGAGAAAACCCGCCGCTCTTCTGACGATGCCCATCAGGAGCCCCCGTTGATCAGGTTGTCGGCGAACGATCGCTGGCGGAGGCGCGATGCTACCGCCGAGGGCCCGAACCCTCCGTGATCGTTCTCACATTTCGACGCCGTTTCCCTCGGATGTAAGAACGCCCGAACGTGTGACACGAACACACCTGACGAAGAGCGACGCGCCCGTCGCAGCAATCCCCGGACAAGGACGAGCGACGCCTGAGGATCTTCAGCAACCGCCAGTGAAGAGGGAACGTCGGTTCACCCCTTCCACCGACAGCTGGCTGCTCGATGGACTGGACGAGGGCGACAGGAAGCTCGCGGCCGGAATCCTGAGCTCCTGCGCGGCGCTTCGCCTGGCGGCGGGGGCAAGGCGACGCCTCGGCGACGTGGAGAATGTCGCAGCGCTGGTCGTCGAGAAGGGGTTCCTCGTCGTCCGCGCCTCTCCGCCGTCAGGGCGTCACGTGGTGGTCGTGGAGGCCGGCGAAAGCTCCATCCTCGTTCCCCCAAGCGCCCGGGAGCATCTACAGGCGCTCACGGACTGCTGGATCACCGTTGTTTCCGTTCCCCAGCTCGAGGCCTTGCTGGCGATACCGGGTGCGGCGGGCACGCTCGTCCGGGGGCTGGGCGGCGCGCTCCGGAAGAGGCAGGACGCAGCCAGCTACCTCGCCAGCGTGCACCACGTCGATCGCGTTCGCCAGAAGCTCGTCCAGTTGGCGCGCGAGTACGGGAGAGTCAAGCCAGACGGCGTCCGGATCGAGTTCCCCCTCACGCACGACCTCCTCGCCGAGATGGTCGCCTCGGCGCGAGAGACGGTTACCCGCGGTTTGGACGAGCTCCAACGGAGCGGCTTCGTGGCTCGCGACGGCCACTCGTACAAGCTGCTCATCCCGCCGGAAGCACTGGACAGGGCCGAGTGAGAATCTCTGCGGCTGCCGGGAAACTGGGAAAGCGGAGGGGGAGGGATTCGAACCCTCGATCCGCCTAACGACGGATAACGGTTTTCGAGACCGCCGCATTCGTCCGCTCTGCCACCCCTCCACGGGTTGTCGTGCGGGCGCTACGGAGCGGAGAAGGAGGGATTCGAACCCTCGAGGGAGGAATTCACCCCCCTAACGCCTTAGCAGGGCGCCGCCTTCAGCCACTCGGCCACTTCTCCGTGCCGGGCAATGGTACCAAGGTGCTTCCCCGCCCCCAACAAACGACGAAGCCCGCCTCGGTGGGGTAGGAGCCGCACAGCCGAAACGGGCATTCGCCAGACGCCGGGGGTATGTGAGGGGAGCCGGCACCCCGGATGATGACCGAGGGTCCGGCCTGTGCCCTCCCTTAAAAGGGGGATTCGCTCGGCAGCCTTACTTGCGCCCGAGCAGGCCCGCGACCGTGGGGTCGCCCTTGCGCGGGCGCGGGCGGACCTGGTCGACGGTGCACTGCTCCGGGTCCTTGTCCGGGCGGAAGCGGAGGAACCGCGAGTTGTGGCGGAAGCGGCCCTTCTGCCACTTGTCGTAGCGCACCTCGACGACGAGCTCGGGCGGCACGGAGCTCCACTCGAGATCGACGCCGCGCTTCCAACGGCTCGGCGCGCCCCGTGGCTTGCGCTCCGGGTTGGGGCCGAGGAGGGGCTCCACGCGCTCGAGTATCTCCGCGCGCTTCTTCCCGGTCGCGGGCGCCGAGCCGACGGGGACGAGCTTGCCGTCGATCCAGAGCCCGAGGGCGAGGCTGGCGATGCCGGTGCCCTTCTCGCTCCACGTGACGCCGACGACCACGCAGTCGGCCGTTCTCTCGGCCTTCACCTTCAGGACGGCCTCGCGCGAGCCGGGCATGTACGGGAGCCCGAGGCGCTTGGCGATGACGCCGTCGAAGCCGGCCACCTCGAGGCGGTCGAGCCACTTCTGCGCCTCCTTGCGGTCGTGTGTTACCGGCGAGATGTCGAAGGGCAGCTTTTCCACATGCTTGCGCCGCTCCTCGATCGGCTTCCCGTGCAGGTCCTTGCCGTCCCAGAGGAGCACGTCGAAGACGACGAAGCCGGCGGGGATCTCGCCCGAGAGCCGGCGGATCCGGCTCTCGGCGGGGTGAAGCCTCATCTGGAGCGCGTCGAAGTCGAGGGCGCCCTCGCGCTCGACCACGATCTCGCCGTCGAGGGCCGACTTCCTCGGGAGCCGCTCGCCGAGCTCGACCAGCTCGGGGAAGTAGCGCAGGAGCGGCCGGCCGTTGCGGCTCCAGAGGTGGACCTCGCCGTCGAGGTTCTCCAGGATGCCGCGGAACCCGTCCCACTTCGGCTCGAACTGCCACCCGTCGCCCTCCGGAAGCTCGTCCACGAGCTCCGCCTCCATCGGCGGGTAGGGCAGGCTCTTGGGCGGCTCCGGCTCGACCTTGGCTTCGGGCACGTCGCCGATTCTGCCAGTCCCGGGGAAACCGTCTGCGGCCCCAGCGCGTCTAACTAGCCATGAGACGCGTTGCGATCACCGGTCTGGGCGCGGTCACGCCGCTCGGGAACGACCTGCCGACCACCTGGGGCAACCTGACGGCCGGGCGGAGCGGGATCGCCGAGATCCAGGCGTTCGACGTGAGCGAATTCCCCGTGAGGATCGCCGGCGAGGTCAAGGACTACGACCCGACGGGCGCCGCCGCCCCGAAGGAGGTGCGCAAGCTCGACCGCAACGTCCTCTTCGCCCTCACGGCTGCAAAGGAAGCCCTGGCCGACGCGAACATGAACGGCCACCGCTACGAGCCCGAGCGCATGGGCGTGATCGTCGGCAACTGCATCGGCGGCTTCAACGAGCT
>Ga0075419_10002477_pt1 | contig 11858 bp, 10 predicted proteins | sample SoiMetdeltSBSDD3_FD_76900 | JGI IMG/M metagenome (GOLD analysis project Ga0075419, IMG submission 76900) | Bulk soil microbial communities from a Populus tree surrounding site in Tennessee, USA - Soil MetaG P. deltoides SBSDD3 | ecosystem: Environmental > Terrestrial > Soil > Tree plantation... | reverse complement strand
TATCGGTGCCGGAATCTGTTTTGTATCCTCGCGATTACAATAACGTCAACGTAGGTGGAACAGTCGCCTTGATGGAAGCCATGCGAGACGTGGGCGTTCGGCGCGTAGTATTGACTTCTTCTGGCGCGGTCTATGGTGATCTCGCTGAACAGCCGTTGCGCGAATCTGTCACACCAAATCCGCGTTCGCCTTATGCAGTCTCGAAGCTCGCGGCGGAATATTACGTCCGCACAATTGGCGGATTATGGAAAATCGAGACTGTCAGCTTGCGGATTTTCAACACATATGGACCAGGTCAACATATGCCCCCATCACATCCACCTGTTGTACCGCATTATTTGCGGCAAGCTCTGCGCAGCGGGACATTGGTCGCACACGGAGATGGGAGTCAGACGCGTGACTATGTCTATGTGGATGATGTGGTTAGCGCGCTTATCGCCGCGGCAACCGCGCCCGATATCAATGGGCTGGTTATCAATGTCGGCTCTGGGACCGAAACCAGTATCAGCGATCTGATCAAGCAAGTCCTCGAAGTGACAAACAGTAACCCCGAAGTGCTTTACAATGCAAAGACACCGGGCGGAGTTTCGCGTATGAGAGCAGACCTCACTCTCGCACATGAGAAATTAGGCTATCGTCCGTCAATCAAACTGGATCAGGGATTGAGGTTAACCCTCAAACGTGATCCGAGATTCAAATAATTTCATCGTCTCTGTGTGCTCTGTGGCTAAAATCTTTCCCCGCTCATTCTACAACCGCCCCACATTGACAGTAGCGCGTGAACTCATCGGCGCGCGGCTGGTAAGGATTCTGAATGGCGTGAAGTTAGTGGGATTAATTACAGAAACCGAAGCCTACATCAGCCAAAAAGATTTAGCTTGTCATGCAAAGGCAGGACTCACCCCGCGCACACAAGTGATGTTTGGGAAGCCGGGACATGCCTATGTCTATTTCACGTATGGCAACCACTGGATGTTGAACGCGGTCACCGAGCGCGAAGGCTTCCCCGCCGCTGTGTTGATCCGCGCGATACAACCAATTGAGAGGGTTGAAGTCATGTCCGCGCGAAGAAACGGGCGTGATACGTTGGGACCCGGCAAATTGACACAAGCAATGGGAATCACGAAGAGTGAGAACGGAGTCGATTTAACGGAATCCACTCACTGCTTATGGATCGAATCGGGCCTCCATATCCCAAATTCTCTCGTGACGAAAGGTCCGCGTGTGGGTTTAAATAATACGCCCGAACCGTGGCTCTCCAAGCCATGGAGGTTCTTGGTCAAAGGCTGGAAGATCAATCCCTTGTAGGTGACGGCAGCTGCCGTCACCTACAAGCAAAAAAATCGGAGGAACAATGGGTTTACTTGAAGGCAAGAACGCACTGATATTTGGTTTGGCAAATGACAAATCAATCGCATGGGGCATCACACAGGCATTTCATCGAGAAGGAGCAAATCTGGGAATCAGTTATGCTGGTGAAATGTTGGAACGAAGAGTGAAGCCACTCGCAGAAAAGGTAGGCTGTCAGTGGGTCGAAGAATGTGATGTGACTAAGGATGATCAAATTGCTGCAACAGCAGAAAAAGCTGCCAAGCATTTTGGAAAAATCGACGTCCTGGTCCATTCGATTGCGTTCGCAGGAAAAGATGAACTAAGCAAGCCTTATTACCAGACCAGCCGCGAAGGCTTTAAGAATGCATTGGACATCAGTGTATTTTCGTACGTGGCTCTCACGAATGCCTTCTTGCCGATCATAAACGCCGGTGGTTCGATCATGTGTCTCACCTACTATGGTTCGGTGAAAGTGGCGCCCAATTACAACGTGATGGGAGTGGCGAAGGCTGCACTTGAGTCATCCACGCGCTATCTTGCGTTTGACCTGGGTCCGCAAAAAATCCGCGTCAACGCGATTTCGGCAGGTCCAATTCGCACGCTGGCGGCTGCGGGAGTCGGTGGCTTTCGTGATATGTACAAGCACTTCGCAGATGCCGCGCCCCTACGTGAAAACGTGACCATTGATGATGTGGGCAACGCGGCGGTGTTTCTCGCCTCGGATCTATCTGCCAAAATTACAGGTGAAATACTATATGTGGATTCAGGTTTCAATACCGTCGGTGTGCAAATTGCTGCAAAAGAGGAGAGTAAAGAGCCCTAACGGCGAAGCCTCGACACTTGCCTGATTTGCTAACCTGCACTGCGCACAGGCGCAAGTGTAGCAAATCACGGGCGGTACCAGGGAGAACGCTAAGATGATAAAATTGGGACGCGAAGACCTTGCGCCCCAATTTGTTTTATTGGTAAATTTAGTGTCCTTCGTGGTTGAAAAATTATGTTCAGACGAAATACCACTCCCACCGAAACTCAACAACCTATACAAGCCGTCGAACGCATCACCTCTGTACTTGGGTCGGGTGTCATCTGGCACGGTTCCATCAACGGCTCGGGCGGCGTACGCATCGAAGGCGCGTTCGAGGGTGAGATCGCATTGCGAGGGATGTTGGTCGTTGGCGAGACAGGGCGTGTGACCTGTCAAAATGTACGCGCAAATACGGTCATCGTTGCAGGTGCGGTGCGAGGCAATATCACGACTCAAAAATTGGAAATCCGCGGCTCAGGCCGTGTTTGGGGAGATGTGGTCACAACCGCTTTTGTGACGGAGGAAGGCGCTTTTCTGAGAGGCCAAATACGGATGGAAGAAACGGTTGATCTGGACCTCGAGCCTGCTCCCGAGACAACGCCTTCAGAGGCCGCCCAGGCCGAATCCATCGCATCGACACCGATGGTGATACCTGAGCAAATTTCGGGTGGGACAACTCGAAGGACGGCAAGAAAGAAAAAGGAAGAAGAGTAGGACAGACCTTAAAGGTCTTGGGACCTATAGGGTCTGTCCTCAATATGAAATATCGCGATCTCCAGATTGAAACCCAACGACAATCTCCCAACAACGCGCGGACTGAAGGATTCTCGCTCCTGGTCCGCGCGGGATACTTAACACGCGAGAACGTCCCAACAAAATTGGGGGAATACACACTTCGGCAATTGAATCATTTATCTAAAGACCCATCTTTCCTTCTTACGCTTTCATTACCGACAATGGAGAATGAAAACGAAACCTTCTTCCCTATTCAATCAGGTTCAACGGAAATCATTCATTGTCCATCCTGCAAATATACGGAACGAATTGAGCTTGCACGTTTTGTAAAAGCTGCGCTTCCAAGTGAAGAAGGACTACCGCTTGAAAAGGTTCTGACCCCAGAATGTAACACCATTGAAGCATTAGCAAACTTTCTTCGTATTCCGAAAGAGAAAACAGCCAAAGCCTTGATGTACACACGCATTTCTGACAACAAGTTCATCTTCGTTGTAGTACGTGGCGATATGCAAATCAGCGAAGAAAAACTCAAACAGCATATTGGCGATTTCCGTCCAGCGACTGCCGAAGAAATCGAAAGATCAGGCGCGGCGGCAGGGTACGCGTCGCCGATTGGGCTAAAAGATGCGCTAATTGTCGTTGATGACTTAATCCCACAATCTCGGAATCTCGTCTCCGGCGCGAATGAGACTGGCTTTCATCTCAAAAATACCAATTATTGGCGAGATTATTCTGCTGAGATCGTTGCCGATTTAGTTCAAGCCAAAGCAGGCGATAATTGTTTCAATTGTGGAAATCCACTTTCAGTTGTATCTGCAATCATATTGGCTTCTGGCAAGGAATCAAACTTTGAAAACACTCTGCTCGCACTCGCCGAGACTCATCATGACGCAAAAGGATTGACTCTTCCACATCGGGCCGCCCCGTTTGACGTATTTCTCATGCACATTCCTGGCAAGGAAATGGACACAGGCGCGAAATCCGAAGAGATTTACAACTCGTTGCAAAGCGCGGGCATTTCTGTATTGTTTGATGATCGTGATGAACGCGCAGGCGTCAAATTCAACGACGCGGATTTGATCGGCTGTCCAATCAGAATTACAGTGGGTGAAAAAGGTTTAAAGGAGGGAATGGTAGAATTAAAGCCACGCAACATTCAAGATAATCGGCTTGTGCCAATTGAAAAGATAGTTGAAGAAATAAGATCTTTATTGAAATAACGTAGTGATGACCAACTGGTCGCCACTATAAGTCTACAATGAATAACACCAAAGTCGGGCATTTCCCTCCAGCCAAGCAATTTGGCTTGATCGTACACAGTATCATCATTCTAGTACTCGCTGGTATTTCTGGCTGGGGATTCTTTAATCTCACCCTCGCGCCCGTTGGTCCAACGTTCGTCTCCTTTTTATTGGCTGCCCTGCTGGCTTTTGCGCCCATCCCCTTCTTTGGATACCGTGCCTATGCACTCCTCCGCTCGGACTACTACATCGATCGCGATAGCCTCGCAATCCTATGGGGATTGCGCGTGGAAGATATTCCATTGACCGACATCGAGTGGGTACGGCCTGCTTCCGACCTCTCGCATCCATTGTCCCTGCCCCATTTTCGACTACCAGGAGCCGTGATCGGCACACGACGCCATGTAGATTTGGGCCCAGTCGAGTTTATAGCAGCCGATGCTAGAAAATTGATTCTTGTTGCCACATCAAAACGTGTTTTCGCGATCTCACCAAAAGATATGGCATCTCTTGTTCGCACATTTGCACGCGCAACAGAACTGGGAAGTCTTACGCCTGCAGAAGCAAAATCGGTTTACCCTTCCTTTGTTATCACGCAGGCATGGGAAAGTCCGTTTGCGCGGTTTTTATGGTTGAGCGGAATCATTCTCAACATCGGCCTTTTTGTATGGGTCGGTATCTTAATTCCATCCTTGCCCCAGGTCCCGATTGGATTCAATTCTTTTGGCGTACCGGATGAACCTACATCCTCAGTCCGTTTGATTCTGCTTCCATTTGTAAGCGCGTCGATGTTTGTGATTGGCATCTTCGCAGGTTTATATTTTTATCGATGGGAAATGCAGCGTCCGCTTGCGTTTATCTTGTGGATCTCTAGCATGCTCTGCGCAGTATTATTTCTAATGGCAGTGCTGTTTCTTTTAAGTGCGCCAGTCTGACTCTAATCCCTTCCCTTTTCAGCTTCGTTCTTCTCACCACGAATGTGAAAGGGGAATAAAGTAAAATGCAACTCCTCTACGGCTTTCTCATTGCGGTCACCATCTCATTTCTTGCCTATCGCGCTCACAGCCTCGATAAAAGTGGAGCATTGGCAGCTTCGCTAATGGGCACAATCATTTTTGGTGCTGGCGGATGGAAGTGGGCAATCTTATTGGTGGCCTTTTTCATCACATCATCGGCACTCAGCCGAGCATTCAAGAATCAGAAGCAGGGTCTCAGTGAAAAATTCTCGAAGGGACACGAGCGCGACGCAGGTCAGGTTTTCGGGAACGGTGGCGTGGCAACAGCCTTCGTTTTGATTCACGCGTTTTTTCCGGAATCTATCCTCAGTTGGGTCGGGTTCGCCGCGTCACTTGCGGCAGTCAACGCAGATACCTGGGCAACCGAGTTAGGAGTCCTGAATCCCACTCCGCCGCGCATGGTCACAGAATTAAGCAAACGCGTTGAAAAAGGGACCTCCGGTGGGATCTCGCTATTCGGAACATTCGCATCGCTACTAGGCTCAGCCTTGATCGCAATCCTGGCGGCCTTTCTCAATTCCACTGAAACACTGATCGTTGATCCCTGGTTACTGGCATTACTGATTACTTTGGCGGGACTCACTGGCTCGCTATTCGACTCATTTCTTGGTGCGACTGTCCAAGCGATGTATTACTGTCCCACTGACAAAAAGGAGACGGAGAAGCACCCTTTGCACACCTGCGGCACAAAGACGATTCACACCCGAGGCTGGAGTTGGTTGAATAATGACCTGGTCAATGTGGCCTGTGGGCTTTCTGGATCAATCATCGCACTCCTATTCATTGCAACTATTCGATGATTCCAAAGCTTAATCAATCAACAGTATATCTTTGTCTGGCCGTCGCCGCAATTGGACTGGTCACTTTTGCATATCTGGGCTTTTACAATCGCTACTGGGCTGACGATTGGTGCTACAACGATGATTTCAAACACCAGGGAATCATCAAATCGATCGGGACTTATTTTGACGGAGAGAATCCGCATCGAGGATATCCGCCCAACCGCTATTCATTTACTATAGTGTCTGGCTTGTTATATCTGCCCGGCATATTTGGAACTCAAATCCTTGCGGCGCTGACGATTGTTTTGTGGCTCATAGCTCTAATTTGGATAGGATATAACCTGAATCGGTTCAAGTCATTTGCAAGTGGTCCGCTCATTTTTCTTGCTGCGACATTATTGCTTTTTTATACTTTGTATCTGTCACCTCATCGTTTCCAGATCCTATATTGGCGTTCGGGGGTTTTGCCTTACAGCTGGACGATTATTTCCGGTCTCTACATTCTTGGATTGGTCACCAGCCAATTGACAAGGGATCGTCCATCAAAAGGCTTATTTTACACAACTGGTTTTATTTCCTTCCTTGGTGGAGGATTCTCAGAAATCGGTTCTGCTTTTCTGTTTAGTGCCTTTACCATTTTATTATTGGCTGCCTGGTGGGGAAAACAAAAATCAAAAGAGTGGGCAGTAAAAACATATTCAACGATTTTGACGTCGTGGATTTTCCTGTTTTTAGCATTAATTGCCCTGGCTGTGTCGCCATCCAATGCCCGTTACGTTGATCTAAACAGGAATCCGAATGACCCTTTCCTCGTTCCATTCCTTTCCCTGCGATATGCTTTCGACTTCATTCTTTATTCATTGCTTGGTCTGCCTCTTCCACATGCAATCATATTCGCAGCATTTGTAGGGATTGGTATCTTATCGCATCATACGAATGAGACTCCTTATGAGATCAGAAAATCTGTGTTAGCTGCTCTGCTAATAGTTTTAGTTACATATTTGTTGATCGTTGCAATTGAAGCGCCGACTACATATCTTTATAGCGCTCCTCCCGACCCGCGCGGTCAGTCTCTTGCTCGATTCGTCGTTTTGGCTGGCATTGCAATTGTTGCATGGATCATTGGATTAATTGTTGCCCCAAAACTCAGCAAACGCCTCGTATTGTTGCCTACAATCCTTCTCTTGGTATTTGGTCTATACACAGCACGAGCTACGCTGAATGTTTATCAGGAATTACCAGGTTTTGTAGAGCGAGCAAAGCTATGGGATATCAGAGAAGCTCAAATTAAAGATGCCATCGCTCAGGGCATTACTCAAATTGAGATCACCCCGATAGATACAAAAGATATCAACACCAAGGATATTATTCGCTCTGAAGCATTCGGCAAATGGGTGACAGATGCGTGTGGGGTTCAGTATTATGATGCTCAGGCAATGCGGGTCGCACCGTAGAATCCACGGTACTTAAAGTTATTTCGTCTCCCCCGAATTGACATCTACCATCAGCACGGAAGTATCAACTGCCTCAAAATCATCCCCCGTTAGTTCATCCAACAGGTGGAGTATGTCGTTATCCCAACCCTCATCCGGAGCGCCGCTCACATACCAGTTCGAGCCATTGTCAGCCAGAATAATCCCATAGGTTTTCATCGCCTGTAATATGACTTGCATTTCGGGCGGGAAGTCTGATATGTCATAATCTGCCTTTAAACGAAAACGCGCTCCCAGCGGTGGAACTTCGTCTTGCGGATCTGAGGTTAGATGTCGTGCGGGCCAGACATAGCCTGCCGTGTTTTCAACTGTGAAACGCAAAGCATGTTTGATTTCACCTGTCATGATTTCATCATAGCGAACTAAACCCGGCAAAATAGGCAATCCTGCCGCGTCGGCAGAGGTCCAGGTTTCGGGACGTAAGGCGTTAGAGTTCAAGTCCCAGATCGCGCCAGAGCCACCACTCCAGTTACCACTCGCAAAACTTGCATCGTAGATTTCATAAAGCGTACAAGTATCTGCATCCAGCACGAGGATATGATGATCAGAACCATATTCAATCAAAGGGTTATCAGGGATCGGATATGGACCCGCGTCCGATTCATCAGGATAATAATAATCAGGTTCGTACTGACTTACGCTAGAACCAGAAACAACATTGAACGGAATACCGATAGGGCCACCGTCCCATTCACCTGAACCGAAGTCCATGTGAAAGTTTTCGGCGCGGCCGATGCTATTGATCCACGAATCAGACATCGGATGAGATGGGAGCGAGTCCACCCGTACGTTCCAGACATTAGTCGCAGGAAACATTGGGCAGTTTGCTAGACTCGGCCCACCTGCGGTGGGAACATTAGATATAAGGGTTGGTTCGGCAGCAGTTGGTGCTTCTGATGCAACAGCAGATGACATAATTTCTACATCAGTAGGCTTGCAGGAAAATAGAAATATTGAGTCAATAAGTAATACTGTGATTAGTTTGATCCTCATCAAATCCTTGTCTTTGAAATTCATTATGGCCCTGTCTTTTGTGCGCTTAACTCTGTAAGGTCGAAAAGATACATACCCGCCAGGTTCTGATCAAAGTTACACGTTCCATTCAATGGAACGAGGTATTCAGTTTCACTTTGCCAGCTGCCCTCTTCCACAGGATAAATTACAGTATCCTGTGGCGCTGAAATTCCGGTAAACTTTTCCTGCTTGATGCTTCGTGCAGTTCGAAAATCGCTGGCAAGTTCAAAAAAAATCAAACGTGCATCCATGAAACATGCATCCCCAAAACCTGACCCCTCGATGCTCGCGATATAACGATTATCTGGTGAAAAACTTAATTTTCCAAATGGAACCGTATTTTGATATAACAAATGCGACTCCCCACTCGGGATTTCTACAATCCATAGATCATCCCGAATTCCAATTTTGAGTGGCGCCTGCTGCTCGGAACGGTCACGGTCCACAAAGATAAGATGCTGGCTGTCTGGCAGCCAGGTCAGGTTTGTAATTTCCTTACCACTAAATAATTGACGGACACTCTTACTTGTATCCCTCAATAACAATGTTCTGGGGTCATCGGCATCCGCCACCCACTGCCCATCCGGCGAGGTCACGCGAGCCTCTGATCCTCCATCGGAAATTGTGAATTCCGGCCAGGTGACCTCCCCGACAGGTTGTGGCTGCATATCAATGTAAAGCTCAAGCCTGTACTTTCCAGATTCAAGCCCCACATCTAAGTCAAAGACAGAAATATCCTTTATCGTCCCGTTCGCGCCGTATTTGGAAAAATCCCATTCTTCCTCGCGCGTTATCCACAATACTCCGTTGAAATACCAGTCCCGACGCATCATCAACCCTGGACGCATGTTTTGATAATCCCAAACTGCATAGACCCTGCGCGACCGCGCAGGGAACATATTTTGATATGAATTCCCGCTTACATCAGATGTAAAACGTGCGTTTGAAAACTGCGGCGTTGATAAAACCTGCGTTGGAGTAGCAGAAATCTCAGGCGTAACCACTACCGTTGGGACGAAGGTCGGGATGGTCACAGTAGTCTCAGTTGGACTCAATGCAGTAGGAGTGATGATCTCTGGCGTCAACACTTCAACATTGAAGGTACACGCAGAGCCAGTGAAGGCAATAAACATCAATAAGGCAGCTAATTTTCTCATTCCGATTCCTTATAAGCATTATTGCCTAATAACGTCTTTCACTGCGCCCCTGTTCCAAACTTATAGCACTTTTTGGAACGCTCTAAGCAATTCTCCCCGCTGCTCAAACCCACTCTCACCCAATTCTGGAATTCCCAAATAGACTCGCTCGCGGCATCTCAGTAAGAGACCAGATATCAAACGAGCCATCGATTGCTGATTTACCTGGACTTCATCCGCATCTGTCCACAGTCTGCCGGGTTCCCATTCGCGGCTCAGGACATAGGGATGAGTCAACGGCTGTGTTAGCCGCTGGTACCAGCCACTTGAACTAGGGTCAATCCAGAATTGATAGGTCACCGGCCGGTTCAGCATGATGAAGGTGTGTGCAGGTGACACGAGCACAGCCTCCATATTCTCGCTTTTCCACGATTCGACATAAGAGGCGGCAATGACGCCGTCGTCCAGCATGGCGATATATTCCTTGCCCAGGTCGAAGTCGGGACGGTCCTTGTTGACGATGGATGGTTCCATCGCTCTGCGGAAATTCTTCACCGATTCGACCAGACTTCCCGCCACACGAACCGCATCAAAGTTGCTATGATATCCGAAGCCTGCCTGTGACAGCACTTCCCCGAACAATTTCCGGAAGAAATGATCGAGAGGCAAAGGCATGCCTTCACGATAAGAAAGGAGCCAATCGCGAAGGGTTGTGTATCGATTCCCGACACTAAAAGTGATTCGTTCCTGCACATCCGGCTTGATATTCTCGAACGAGGTAAGAGACAGGTCACGTTGGCGATAGACAATATCTGTCAGTAGTTGCGCGCGGACGAGATCGAGTCCGTCAATAGAGAGCATCAGTGCATATGCAATATCAAATTTTGGCGGGTGAATATTCCAATAAGGATGACCAAGCATCGCAAGGGTGATCAACGCCAGTGAGGAAGGTTCATCCCGCAGTGACCTGGATGGACGATGCGAACGCCACGGAATACCCCGCGCTTCGAGCCTGTTTGTGATGGAGAAACGCAAGGCATCTGAAAGATAGGGTGCGAGGATCACAATTTCAGCAGGAGGGACATTTTGTTCGACAACCAGAGTCTCAACTTCACCCACAATGGAATCAAGAAGTTCAGGATAAAAACGGGATTGAATGAATGCAAGTGGAGATCCATCTGGCTTCTGGCTTTCAACTTTTGATTCAAAGGTGGGGTCAATCGCTTCAACCAATCCCTCTCGTAAATAAGCGATTGATTCACTGGCCACAAAAGATTCCTGCAACTCAATATGCTCATCACATCGTTCGCTCAAAACCCTGCCCGTTTCGGGGTCTGCGCCGAGGAAATAACGGAATCCGCCACTTGGATCAAAGAGGAGCAACGCGGATTCGAAATCAGGCAGCCATTCCCAGAGAATATCGTGAGCGCGGGCGCTGTCTTCTTCAACGTTGTCATAAATCAAATGGCGATAGCTGCGCGTCAAATAGTCACGCACCTGGGGCAGCGGCCATAATATGTTGGTAAAGACTTCCATTTGTAGAGAGAAGTCCAGTAAATTGTGCTGCAGACAATATTCACGGAATCGACTCGCTGCATCCTGTGCATCTGCATAGACACGCCGCTGTACGGGATCACCGTAGTATGAGGAATCAAGTCGTGATGCAATTTCTGTATGCGGGAATCCAATGACTGCGGCCTTGTTCAGATTATCTATGATTTGCGAATACAAACGGTTGCGGTCAATCGTGACAGATTCGAAATACCCTTCATCCAGCAGTGGGCGAACAATATGCGCCATGTAATATTGTGATGTCTCAAGCGATAGAAATACGGGCGGCTGGTCAGCGTTTGCGAATCCCGCAGATTCGGCGGCGATAGGCCAGAATAAGTCAACGATACGGCGACCAAGCCCGCCCATGGTAGTTGAAGTCACTTCACCACCGGCACCCCGTTCCGGGCTGTAAAGTAGATCGAGATACGGCTCCTGTAAAATCCGCTGCGGGGTGAGCATAAGGATAGAATCGGCTGGTATACCTTGCTCGAGCAGATAACGCATCCGCTCAACGCCGGCGGTGGTTTTCCCAGTTCCGGTAGGACCGGAGACAAAGAGTTTCGAGTTGAGGGGAGATTCGGCAATTTGTTGTTGAATTAGTGTAAGGTCAGACATAGGATGAGGGTACAAGAGAGGCAGGATTTTGTCAACCGAAAAGACGATCCCTTCCAAGCCGATGCCTGATTCCGTTTACTGACCTGGTTTGGCCGTTGACACATCCCCACCCCCACATGTATAATATCGTCCGCT
>Ga0075419_10002470_pt1 | contig 11877 bp, 10 predicted proteins | sample SoiMetdeltSBSDD3_FD_76900 | JGI IMG/M metagenome (GOLD analysis project Ga0075419, IMG submission 76900) | Bulk soil microbial communities from a Populus tree surrounding site in Tennessee, USA - Soil MetaG P. deltoides SBSDD3 | ecosystem: Environmental > Terrestrial > Soil > Tree plantation... | reverse complement strand
TCCGGTACTGATGCTGACGGCCAAGGATCTGCTCGCCGACAAGATCGAGGGCTTCGAGGCCGGCGCCGACGACTACCTGGTCAAGCCGTTCTCGCTCGCCGAGCTCGACGTGCGCCTGAAGGCGCTGGTGCGGCGGACGCGGCTGCCGGAAACGCCGCGCATCCTGAGCGTCGGCGATCTGCGCTTCGATCTCGACACGCTCGAAGCGGAGCGCGGCGGCGAGCGACTGAAGCTCAATCCCACGACGCGCCGGCTGCTCATCGTCCTGCTGCAGAACTCGCATCGCGTGGTCACGCGCCCGGAGCTGGAGCGCGAGCTGTGGGGCGACTCGCCGCCGCAAGGCGATTTCCTGCGCGCCCACATGCACGCGCTGCGCACGGCGATCGACAAGAACTTCCCGGTCAAACTGCTACACACGATCCATGGCACGGGCTATCGACTTTCGGCAGAACCGGTACGTTCGTAAGCTGAACGACTGGTTCTCGCGCCTCAGCCTGCGTGCTCGCATCGCGGGCACGATGATCGCGCTCGTCGCGAGCGCCGGGCTCGTGCTGAGCGCGTGGGCGTATCTCGCCGACGAGCAGTTGAAGCGCAACATCACGCTCGACCTGCTCTCGGAGGAGCTCACGCACTTCGAGCAGCGCATGCGCGTCGATCGCGGCGCCGAGCCGTTGCGCTCCGCGCGCCTCGCGATCTACCGATCGAGCGATCTCGCTGAGCTGCCGCGCCATATCGCGATGCTGAGACCGGGCGAGATGCATCGTGTGCGCTCCGGCGGCCGCCTGCTCGACGTGCTGGTGCGCGACGGCGATTTCGGCCGCCTGTACATCACGTACGACGTAACGACGTACGCCACGCAGGATGCGATCGCCCTCGTGGTGCTCGCGATTGGCGTGACCGCAATCGTCATCGTCGCGGCGCTGGCCGCATCGGCTATTTCGACGCGGCTGGTCGAGCCGGTCACTGCGCTCGCCGCGCGTCTGACGGAGATCGATCCGGGAGAGCGCCATGTGCGCATCGGCGCGCAGTTCGCGGGCAACGAGCTGGAGCCGATCGCGCGCTCGGTGGACATGTTCATGGAGCGGCTCGACGGTTTCGTCGAGCGCGAGCAATCGTTCACTGCGACTGCGAGCCATGAGTTGCGCACGCCGCTCGCAGTCATGCGTGGGGCGGTCGAGTTGCTGGAGACGTCGGCCGCGGATCGGCCCGGCGCCGGCAAGGCGCTCGCGCGAATTCAGCGCGCCGTGCGCGAGATGACGGAGTTCACCGACGCACTGCTGGCGCTATCGCGCGAACAGCAGGCCGCTGCCGCGAGCGAGACGAGCTGCGACGTGAACGCTGTGCTGGCGCGCGTCGTAGAAGATCAACGCAGCGTGTCGCCCGGCAAGCGCATCGTGCTGGAAATCGAGGGCGGTACGAACCTGCAGGTGGCGGCGCCCGAGAGCATGGTCGCGATGACGATCGGCAATCTCGTGCGCAATGCGGTCCAGCATGGCACCGGCGGAGAAGTGCTGTGCCGCTCGTACGGCCACGAACTGGTGGTGACGAACGCCGGAACATTGCCGACGGAAAATCTGTCGGCAGCGCCGCGACGCTTTACCACGCACCCCGGCGGCCACGGCATGGGCCTGTACCTGGTGCGGCGGATCTGCGAGCGCTATGGCTGGAATATCAGCCTGGAGAGCGGCCCGCGCGGGGTCACTGCCAAGGTGGGCTTTGCGTAGGAATCTGCTAGGATTCCGCACCCCGAAATTCCCATTACCTTCCGGTTCACGGAGCCTTTTCCGATGTCGACCGCTCTCAAGCTCAACGTGCCCGCACAGGGGCAGAAGATCACGATTGCCAACGGCAAGCTCGCCGTGCCCGACCAGCCGATCATCCCGTTCATCGAAGGTGACGGCACGGGCCCGGACATCTGGCGCGCCTCGGTGCGCGTCATGGACGCGGCCGTGCAGAAGGCCTACGGCGGCAAGCGCAAGATCCACTGGATGGAGGTGTACGCCGGGCAGAAGTCGAACGACCTCTACAACACCTGGCTGCCGGAAGAGACCGTGCAGGCTTGCCGCGACTACCTGGTGTCGATCAAGGGTCCGCTCACGACGCCGATCGGCGGCGGCATCCGCTCGCTCAACGTGGCGCTGCGCCAGATGCTCGACTTGTACGTGTGCCTGCGGCCGGTGCGCTGGTTCAAAGGCGTGCCTTCGCCCGTGAAGGCGCCGGACAAGGTCGACATGACGATCTTCCGCGAGAACACCGAGGACATCTACGCGGGCATCGAGTTCGAGGCCGGCAGCGCCGACAACAAGAAATTCCTCGAGCTGTTCCAGCAGGCGTTCCCGAAGCAGTACGCGAAGATCCGCTTCCCGAACACCTCGGGCATCGGCATCAAGCCCGTGTCGCAGGAAGGCACGGACCGTCTGTTCCGCGCCGCCATCGAGTACGCGATCGTCAACAAGCGCAAGAGCGTCACGATCGTGCACAAGGGCAACATCATGAAGTTCACGGAAGGCGCGTTCCGCAACTGGTCGTACGCGCTCGCCGAGAAAGAGTTCGGCGGCAAGACCTACACCTGGGACCAGTGGGAGCGCACCAAGGCCGCGAAGGGCGAGAAGGCCGCGAACGAAGAACAGGATGCGGCGAAGAAGGCCGGCAAGATCATCATCAAGGATGCGATCGCCGACATCACGCTGCAGCAGGTGCTGACGCGTCCGGACGAGTTCGACGTGATCGCCACGATGAACCTGAACGGCGACTACCTGTCGGACGCGCTGGCTGCACAGGTCGGCGGCATCGGCATCGCGCCGGGCGGTAACATCAACTACGTCACCGGGCACGCGGTGTTCGAAGCGACGCACGGCACGGCGCCGAAGTACGCGAACCAGGACAAGGTGAATCCGGGCTCGGTGATTCTCTCGGGCGAGATGATGCTGCGTTACATGGGCTGGGTCGAAGCGGCCGACGCGATCCTCAACGCGATGGACAAGACGATCGGCCAGAAGACCGTGACCTACGACTTCGCACGCCTGATGGAAGGCGCGAAGGAAGTGAAGTGCAGCGAGTTCGGCGACGCGCTGATTCGCAACCTGTGATGTAAGTGTCCGCCCTCTCCTCTGCCAGCAGCCGTGACACACTCGTCGACGAGTGTGCCGCGGCGCTGGTTCAAGCCTTCGCCGACTACAACGCCGAGTTTCGCGCGATCACGCGACGCGCGCCGCAGCGCTTCGAAGCGCGAGACTGGCGCGGCAGTCAGCGCGATGCGGTGGAGCGCATCGAGCTGTACGACAAGTGCGTCAATCGCGCCGTCACGCACATGCGCGAGCGGCTCGGCGAGGACGCGATCGAGCGTGCTCTGTGGAGCAGCATCAAGCGCCGTTTCACCGAGCTGATCGATGAGCTGACGGACCTGGAGTTCGACAAGACGTTCTTCAACTCGGTCACGCGGCGCACCTTCGGGACGATCGGTGTCGACGGTGCGGTCGAGTTCGTGGCGCTCGACCTGGATCCGATCGGTTCGATCACGACGGCGATCGAGACCACCGTGTACGGCAACCGCGGCTCGCTGGAGCTGCTGTTCGAGGAAGTGCTCGCCGACTTCCGCTTCCGCACGCCGTATCTCGATTTCGATCGCAGCGTGCGCATCATCACGAACGAAGTTCGGGCTCAGTGCGAAGAAGATTCGGATGCGTCACGCCCGCCGCTGCAGGTGGAGCAGGTCGAGCTCGTGCGCACGCCGTTCTTCCAGATGACGCGCGCCTACCTGGTCGGCCGCATTTCCGGCAAGGGTTGGATGCTGCCCTTCGTGCTGGCGCTGAAGAACACCGAGAGCGGCGTACTGATCGACGCCATAATGATGGACGAACCCTCGGTCAGTATCCTGTTCAGCTTCACGCGCTCGTATTTCCACGTCGACCTGCCGCACGTCGGCCAGGCCGTCGTGTTCCTGAAGACCATCCTGCCGCGCAAGCCGGTGAGCGAGCTGTACACCGTGCTCGGCCGCGCCAAGCAGGGCAAGACCGAGCGCTACCGCGAGCTGTTCCGTCACCTGCAGCAGAGCACCGATCGGTTCGTGCATGCGCCGGGCGACCGCGGCCTGGTGATGATCTGTTTCACGCTGCCGTCGTTCGACGTGGTGTTCAAGATCATCCGCGACCGCTTTGCGTATCCGAAGAACGTGCTGCGCGAAGAGGTGCTGAAAAAATACGAGCTGGTGTTCAAGCACGACCGCGCCGGCCGGCTGGTCGATGCGCAGGAGTTCAAGCGCCTGCAGTTTCCGACGGCGCGCTTCTCAGACGAGGTCATCGCGGAGTTGAAGAGCGAGGCCGCCGGCACGGTGCGCTTCGAGGACGACCAGCTGGTCATCGGTCACATGTACATCGAGCGGCGCATGACGCCGCTGAATCTCTACATCCGCAACGCCACGCGCGAGGATGCCGAGCGCACCGTGCTCGACTACGGGCAGTGCATCCGCGACCTGGCGGTGACGAACATCTTCGCCGGCGACCTGCTGCTGAAGAACTTCGGCGTTACGCGCCACGGCCGCGTGATCTTCTACGACTACGACGAGCTGTGCGCCGTCACCGACTGCCGCTTCCGCGACGTGCCGCAGGCAACGAACGAAGAGGACGAGATGCGCGCCGAAGCGTGGTTCCACGTCAACGAGAACGACGTGTTTCCCGAGACGTTCATGCAGTTCCTCGGCTTCGACGCGCACCTGAAGGAAGCGTTCCTGAAGGTGCACGGCGAGATCATGACGGCGGACTGGTGGCGCGGCATTCAGCAGCGGTTGACGGAAGGCGAGGTGCTGGAAGTGCTGCCGTATCACCGGCACCGGGTGCGGGTGTTCGGGAGTTTGTAGTGGTGCCGGGAGAGACAAAGAGGGGAAACTCAGCAGCGCAGCATAATGCTGCATCGCTCAGTTTCCCCCGCTTTTCTCTCCCGGCACCTGTCTTCAATCCGCGCGGCTACTCGCCGCGCTTCTCTTCGTCGTGCTTCTCTTCGTAGATTTCCTGGCCCTGCTGGTCGAGCTGCTGATGCAGGTCCTGGCGCTCGTCGCGCGTCAGCGTGCCGTCTTCCGTGTACGTGTGCTCGAGGTCGCGGATGTCGCGCCGCTCGGTGCGCAGATCCTGCGCTTCGTCGTGCGTCAGCTCGCCTGACTTCACGCCCTGCACGATACGCCCGGTCTGGTTCGCCTGGCGCTGGTTCACGCCCGGATCGCGCACTGCCGCCGGCGGACGGTCCTGCCCGTCGTGCTTCTGGCGATAGATGTCGCGGCTCGCCTGGTTCTGCTCATGGTGCAGGTCGCGCCGCTCGGCGCCGGTCAGCGTGCCGTCCGATTTGTAAGCGCGCTCGAGCTGGCGGACGTCGCGCTGTTCCTCGACGACCCGGCCGGTCTCGCGCCGCGTGAGCTCGCCGGACTTCACGCCCTGCTGGATGCGCTCGCGCTGATTGTGCTGGCGTGCGTTGACGCCGGGGTCGCGCGGACGACGCGTATCGGCGTGGCTCGCGCTCACGACGGCCAGGACACTGACAAGCGTCAGCACTGCTGTGGAAAACTTCTTCATCGCAAGCCTCCTGAAAAGGCGGTGATTCCGAGGGTGATCAACGCCGCAGCGGTGCGGCGGTTGACGCAGCGTCCAGGGAATTACAGAGGCAGCCCCATTCTTGTTAAATTGCCGCCCATGCAACGCGGTCTCTTCGTCCTGGGTATCGTCATCTCGCTGGTGGGACTCGCGTGGCCGTGGGTCTCGAAATTGCCGCTCGGCCGGCTGCCGGGAGATTTCCTGATCGAACGCCCGGGCTTCCGGTTGTTCGTGCCGTTCACGACGATGATCGTGATCAGCCTGGTGATCTCTCTTATTTTGATGCTGTTCCGGAAGTGAGGGCCTGATGCAGGTCCGCGAGCAGATCGTCGACGTCCTCGATGCCGATCGACAGGCGCGCGGTGCGCTCCGAGATGCCGGCCCACTGGCGCTCCTGCGCGCTGAAGTCACGCGGGTTGATGAGCCGCCCCGGCCACACGAGTGATTCGGTCGAACCGAGACTGGCCGAGATCGCGAACAGCTTCAGCGCCTCGCTGAATCGCGCGGCATCCTCGTGTAACTCGACGGTGACCATCGCGCCGAACTCATGCATCTGCCGCACAGCGAGCGCGTGCTGGGGATGCGAAGCCAAGCCGGGATAACTGACGCGCGCGACCTGCGGCTGCGCTTCGAGAACGGTCGCGATCCGCAGCGCGTTCGCGCATTGCCGCTCGTAGCGCAGCGGGTAGGTCTTCAATCCGCGCTGGATCATGAACGCCGCGTGCGGATCCAACGTCGCGCCCAGAATGACGGAATCGGTGCGCATCGCCCCGATCAGCTCGCTGCGCGCGATGACCGCACCGCCCATCACGTCGCCGTGGCCCGACGCGTACTTCGTCAGGCTGTGAGCGAAGATGTCGATGTCGAACTGGCCGTGGTTGTGGAAACCCGCGAAGGTATTGTCTAGCAGCGTGAGCGCGCCGTGTGCACGCGCCGCCGCAGTCATGCGTTCGAGCGAGGCAACCTTCAGCACGGGATTCGTCGGCGACTCGAACACGATCATGCGTGTCGGCCGCTCGGCCAGCGTGCGCTCGATACCGTCGACATCCTCGATCGATAACATCGTGTGCGCGATCCCGTAGCGGGACAGGACGCGCCGGATCATGTAGCGCGTCGGCTGGTACATCTCGGCGAACATCAGCACGTGGTCGCCCTGCTTGCAAAGCGATAGCATCGCGAGATTCGCCGCGGCAACGCCCGATGCGGTGAGCAGGCAGCCGTCGCGCCCCTGCAATTCGGCGAGCGTCAGCTCCAGCTGGCGCAGTGTCGGGTTGGCGACGCGCGAGTATTGAAAGCCCTCGCGCTGACCGCGGGACTCCCGCTCGCTCTCAGCGACGCTGTCGAACGTGAACTTCACGGAACTGTAGATCGGCGCCACCAGCGGACGATTGTCCGGCGGCATCGACACGGCCGGCGGATGATTGACGCGGGTCGGCGGTTTCATACGCGGCAGAGCCGTTCGGCCGCTTCCTCGAGCGTCGAGTCGTTCTTCGCGAAGCAGAAGCGCAGCACCGTGAGCTTCGGCGGGCTCGCATAGAACGGCGAGACCGGTATCGACGCGACGCCCGACTCGCGCAGCAACGTGTCGGCGAACTCGACGTCGGTCTGCTGCGAAACCGCGCCGAAGTCGAGGAGCTGGAAGTAAGTGCCGGCTGCGGGCGTCCAGCTGAAGCTGGAGTTGCGCAGGCAGTCGAGGAAGCGATCGCGCTTGCGCTGGTAGTAGCCGCTGAGCTGCGAATTGTGCTCGGGCGAGGCCTTGAGGAAATCGGCGATCGCGAACTGCAACGGCGCAGCGATGCTGAAGGTGTTGAACTGGTGCACGCGGCGGATTTCGCGCGTGACCTCTTCCGTTGCGACAGTGTAGCCGACGCGCCAGCCGGTGGCGTGCATGGTCTTGCCGAACGAGAACACCGCGACGCCGCGTTCGTACAGCTCGGGATGGCCGACGATGCTCGCGTGGCGCTCGCCATCGAAGATCATGTGCTCGTACACCTCGTCCGAGAGCACCATCGCCGACGTCGGCCGCAACAGGTCGGCAAGCACCTCGAGATCGGAAGCGGTGGCGACGGTCGCGGTCGGATTGTGCGGGGTGTTGAGCATCACGAGGCGCGTGCGCGGAGACAGCGCCTGCCGCACGCGTTCCCAATCGATCTGGAAGCGCGGCGGTTGCAGCGGGATGTGCACGGGCCGCCCGCCCGCGAGCAGCACGGCCGGCGCATACGAATCGTACGACGGATCGAACAGGATCACTTCGTCGCCCGGATGCACCAGCGCCTGCACGGCCGAGAAGATTCCTTCAGTCGCGCCGAGGGTGATCGTGATTTCATTCTCGCTGTCGAGCAGCCGCCCGTAGCTCGTGCCGAGCTTGAGCGCGATCTGCTCGCGCAACTGCGGGACGCCTGTCATCGGCGCGTACTGGTTGTGCCCGGCGGCCACGTGATACGCAACCAGGTCCTTCAGCTTCGCCGGCGCGTCGTAGTCGGGAAATCCCTGCGCCAGGTTGATCGCGTTGAGCTCGCGCGCACGGTTGGTCATGACCGTGAAAATGGTCGTGCCGATGTGCGGGAGTTTGGAACGGATCATGGCTACTTCATTTCAAGGTCGCGCCCGCCGCGAGCTGCATGTCGCGCTGTCGGCGTTTCTCCTGCCGCGCCATCAGGATGCCCGCGATGATGACGCCGATGGTCACCAGCAGCACCATGATCGTCGCGAGCGCGTTGATGTCCGGGCTCACGCCGAGGCGCACCTTCGAGAATATCACCATCGGCAGCGTGCTCGAGCCGGGGCCGGAGACGAAACTGGTGATCACCAGGTCGTCGAGCGAGATCGTGAACGACAGCAGCCAGCCCGAGACCAGCGCCGGCGCGATGATCGGCAGGGTGATGACGAAGAACACCTTGCCGGGGCGCGCGCCGAGGTCCATGGCCGCCTCTTCGAGCGAGTCGTCCAGCGTCGCGAGCCGCGACTGCACGATGACCGTGACGTAAGCCAGCGTCAGCGTGATGTGCGCGATCGTGATGGTCGTAAAGCCGCGGCCTTTCGGCCAGCCGAACAATTGTTCCATCGCGACGAACAGCAACAGCAGCGAGAGGCCCGTGATCACTTCCGGCATCACGAGCGGCGCGGTCGTCATGCTCGACAGCAGCGCGCGGCCCTTGAACTTGCCGAAGCGCGCGAGCGCGGTGCCGGCGAGCGTGCCGAGAATCACGGCGCCGGTCGCATTGAGCGCCGCCACTTTCAACGACAGCCACGCCGCATCGAGAATCTGCTGGTTCTGAAACAGCCGCCCGTACCACTGCGTCGAGAACCCGCCCCACACCGTCACGAGCCGCGACTTGTTGAACGAATAGACGATCAGCGACAGGATCGGCCCATACAGGAAAATGAACCCGAGGATCAGGGCGCCGACCCGGAACGCAGTGACCTTCCTGGCCATCGTTATGTGCCCCGCGCCTCAGCGGCCTGTGCCCGCTGCAGCAGCGCGATCGGGATCAGCAACAGCATCAGCAGCGCGATCGCAACCGCGCTCGCGACCGGCCAGTCACGGTTGCTGAAGAATTCCGTCCACAGCACCTTGCCGATCATGAGCTGCTCGGGTCCGCCGAGCAGCGCCGGGATCACGAACTCGCCGACCGCGGGAATGAACACCAGCAGCGAGCCGGCGACGATACCCTGGATCGACAGCGGCAGCGTGATCTGCAGGAACGCCTTGTACGGCCGCGAGCCGAGATCCGCGGCGGCTTCGAGCAGCGTCAGGTCCATCTTCTCGAGACTCGTGTACAGCGGCAGGATCATGAACGGCAGGTACGAGTAGACGATGCCGACGTAGATCGCGAAGTCCGTCTGCAACATCACCAGCGGCTCGTCGACCACGCCGAGCCACACGAGGAAATTGTTGATGAGCCCGTTGTTCTTGAGGATGCCGATCCACGCGTACACGCGCAGCAGGAACGAGGTCCAGAACGGCAGGATGACCATCATCAGCAGGATGTTCCGCCACGTCGTGTCGGCGCGGGCGATCGCGTAGGCGATCGGATAACCGATCAGCAGGCACAGGATCGTCGAGACCGCGGCGATCTTCAGCGAGTTGAGATACGCGCGCCAGTACAGGCTGTCTTCGACCAGGTACAGGAAGTTGCCGACGTTGAGCTTGATCTGCAGGATCTTTTCCTGCGTCCAGGCGAACAGCGGCTGGTACGGCGGCAGCGCGATCTGCGTCTCCGAGAAGCCGATCTTCAGCACGATCACGAACGGGATCAGGAAGAACAGCAGCAGCCACAGATAAGGAACGGCGATGACCGCGGTGCGACCGGTTACGCCCCAGTGCACGAGGCGTGAGCGGGTCCAGCGGTACGGCGGCAGGTTCTCGAGGAAGCGCAACAGCAAGTGCACGCCGACGCTACGGCGCTGCAGGTGCGGAACCTCGGCGCGCGCGCTCATTCGATCAGCACCACCGGGCTGGACGCATGCCAGTGCAGATATACCTGCTGGTCCCAGGTGATGTCGTCGGCGTGGCGGTACGCGTTCGGCTGCGTGACGCGCATCATCTTCCCGGTGCTGAGCTGCACCAGGTAGATGCTCATGTCGCCCATGTAGGCGATCTCTTTGACGACGCCGCGCGTGACGTTGTCCTGCTGCTGCGGTGGTTCGATGGAGAGCTGGATTTTCTCGGGCCGGACCGCGGCCCACACCACCGCATCCGAGGCGGCACTGACGCCATGATTGACGTAGATCGTGCCCTCCATCTCCGGCGTGGCGATGCGCACGTGGTCCGGCTCGTCCTCGATCATCTGGCCCTGGAACACGTTGATGTTGCCGATGAACTCGGCGACGTACTTGCAGTTCGGGTACTCGTAGATGTCCTTCGGCGTGCCGATCTGCACGATGCGGCCCGCTTCCATGACGCCGATGCGGGTGGCGAGCGTCATCGCTTCTTCCTGGTCGTGAGTCACGACGATGAAGGTGACGCCAAGCTGTTCCTGCAGGTTGACCAGCTCGAACTGCGTGTGCTCGCGCAGCTTCTTGTCGAGCGCGCCGAGCGGCTCGTCGAGCAGCAGCAGCTTCGGCCGCTTCACCAGCGAGCGCGCGAGTGCGACGCGCTGGCGTTGGCCGCCGGACAGCTGGTGCGGCTTGCGCTTGGCGAACTGCGTGAGCTTCACGAGATTCAGCATGTCGGCGACGCGCGTGACGATCTCGCGCTTCGGCACGCCGTCCTGCTTCAGACCGAACGCGACGTTCTGTTCGACGGTCATGTGCGGGAACAGCGCGTACGACTGGAACATCATGTTGACCGGCCGCTCGTACGGCGGAATGCCGGTCATGTCGACGCCGTCGATGGAGATGCGCCCGGTGGTCGGCTCTTCGAACCCGGCCAGCATGCGCAGCAGCGTGGTCTTGCCGCAGCCGGAACCGCCGAGCAGGCAGAACAGCTCGCCGCGATAGACCTTCAGCGAGACGTCGTTGACGGCGACGAACTCGCCGAACTTCTTCGTGACGCTCTCGATGTTGATGTAGGGGACGGCCTGGGGATCGTTCCAGACCGGCACTTTCTGCTGCTGGGGCCGGTTAGTCGGGTTGGCGGCCATGTGATCGGCATGGAGGGTGCCGGGAGAGAAAACAGGGGGAAACTCAGCAATGCAGCATCTGCGACGTTCGTTGAGTAACGTTGTACGGCTCAGATGCTGCAGTGCTGAGTTTCCCCTCTGTTTTCTCTCCCGGCACCTAACCTTCGCTCCTGTTCTGCACGCTTTCTTATTGGCCCGTCTGGAACTTGGTCCACATCCGGTTCATGAGCCGCTGGAAGTCCTCGCCGTAGGCCAGCGAGGGGAACAGCTTCGCCTTCACTTCCGGCGTCGGATAGATGCCCGGGTCGTTCTTCACTTCCTCGCTCACCATCGGCAGCGAGGCGGCGTTCCCGTTGGCGTAGTTCACGAAGTTCGAATTGTTGGCGGCGACCTGCGGCTCCATCAGGTAGTTGATGAAGGCGTGCGCGTTCTTCGGATGCTTGGCATCCGCGGGGATCGCCAGCATGTCGAACCAGACGATCGTGCCTTCCTTCGGAATCGCGTACTTGATCTTCACGCCCTGGCCGGCTTCCTCGGCGCGATCGCGCGCCTGCAGGATGTCGCCGCTCCAGCCGACCGCGATGCACAGGTCGCCGTTCGCGAGATCGTCGATGTACTGCGAGGAGTGGATCTTGCGGACGAACGGGCGGATCGGCATCAGCTTCTCCTCCGCCGCCTTCAGGTCCTCTTCCTTCTGGCTGTTCGGATCGCGCCCGAGCCAGGCGAGCACGGTC
>Ga0075419_10002467_pt1 | contig 11881 bp, 10 predicted proteins | sample SoiMetdeltSBSDD3_FD_76900 | JGI IMG/M metagenome (GOLD analysis project Ga0075419, IMG submission 76900) | Bulk soil microbial communities from a Populus tree surrounding site in Tennessee, USA - Soil MetaG P. deltoides SBSDD3 | ecosystem: Environmental > Terrestrial > Soil > Tree plantation... | reverse complement strand
TGGGCGCCGGTGGCGCCGATCGGCCCCTGCGGGCCGGCTGGACCCTGGATGCCCGGGTCGCCCTGCGGGCCCGTTGCACCGGTGGCGCCGACCGGTCCCTGCGCGCCGGCAGGGCCCTGCGCTCCGGTCGCGCCGGTCTCACCCTGAATTCCCTGAGCGCCCGTCGCACCCGTGGCACCGATCGGCCCCTGCGGGCCGGCGGGGCCTTGAGCTCCCGTCGCGCCTGTCTCGCCCTGAATTCCCTGTGCGCCCTGTGCGCCGGTTGCGCCGGTTTCTCCCTGGATCCCCTGTAGGCCCTGTGGCCCAGCGGGGCCCTGTGCGCCGGTTGCGCCGGTCTCGCCCTGAATTCCCTGTGGGCCCTGGGCGCCGGTCGCGCCGGTTTCGCCCTGGGTTCCCTGCGCGCCCTGAGCACCGGTCGGGCCTGCCGGTCCCTGAGGGCCGTCGGCTCCTGTAGCTCCCGTTGCACCGGTCGCGCCGGTCTCACCCTGGATGCCTTGGATTCCCTGCGGCCCTTGGGCGCCGGTGGCGCCGATCGGCCCCTGGGGGCCTGCCGGGCCTTGAGCTCCGGTCGCGCCGGTGGCACCGGTTTCACCCTGGATTCCCTGCGGGCCTTGCGCTCCCGTCGCACCGGTTGCGCCGGTCTCGCCCTGGATGCCCTGAGCGCCCATCGGTCCAGCGGGGCCCTGAGCACCGTCAGCGCCGGCTGCTCCCGTTGCTCCTGTCGCGCCGGTCGCGCCAATTTCGCCCTGGATTCCCTGCGGCCCCTGAGCGCCGGTGGCGCCAATCGGGCCCTGGGGGCCGGCCGGGCCCTGAGCTCCGGTCGCGCCCGTTGCGCCTGTTGCGCCGGTCGCTCCGGTCTCGCCCTGGATGCCTTGGATTCCCTGTGGCCCCTGGGCGCCGGCCGCACCGGTCGCACCTGTTGCGCCAGTCTCACCCTGAATTCCCTGTAGGCCCTGGGCTCCGGTGGCACCGGTCTCGCCCTGAGCTCCCTGAGCTCCCTGAGCTCCCGACGGGCCTGCCGGTCCCTGGGGGCCGTCGGCGCCGGTCGCACCCGTTGCGCCGGTCGCGCCGGTCTCGCCCTGAATGCCTTGGATTCCCTGCGGCCCCTGTGCGCCGGTGGCGCCGATCGGCCCCTGGGGGCCGGCTGGACCTTGGGCTCCGGTCGCGCCAGTCGCGCCCGTGGCACCAGTGTCGCCCTGAATTCCCTGGATTCCCTGCGGCCCTTGTGCGCCAGTCTCGCCCTGGATTCCCTGTGCCCCCTGGGCGCCGGTTGCGCCCGTGGCGCCGACAGGCCCCTGCGGGCCGGCGGGACCCTGCGCGCCGGTCGCGCCGGTCGCGCCGGTCGCGCCCGTTGCGCCGGTGTTGCCCTGAATTCCCTGAGCACCGGTCGCGCCGGTGTCACCCTTGTCGCCCTTCGCGCCGGTTGCGCCGGTTGCACCCACGGCGCCGGCCGGGCCCACCGGGCCCTCAGGCCCCTGTGCGCCCGTCGCGCCGGCCGGCCCCTGGGGGCCGACTGCGCCCGTCGACAGGCCGGGGGGTCCGGGAGGACCGGGAGGGCCTGCTGGCCCGGGATCTCCCTGCGAGCCGTTCATCCCGGCCGGGCCGGTGGATCCGTCTACGCCGGGAGTGCCCGGCGGGCCTGTGTCCCCTTTGGGACCAGCAGGCCCGTCCGCCCCGGGCTGCGCGCTGTCGCTGTTGCGCGGTGAGGAAAAGTCGTTGGACGGAGAGGTGCCGCCGCTGTCTTCGAGATCGACGTCGATCGAATCGTCGCCGGCGTCGCTCGTGCCAGAGGACGCCGCATGGTCCTCCACACTGCCTCCGCCTTGACCGTTTCCGCTCGAGCCCGTGCTGTCCGCAGGGAGCACGACCTCCGAAAGCGGCAGGGGCGAGCGGTCGGCGCGCTTGCCGTCGCTCTCGCCGCCGCCGGCGAGCACGACTGCGCCGAGGACCGCCGCTGTTGCCAGTCCGACGCCGCCGATGATCCGAAGAAGATTTCCTGTCATCTCTGTCACGCCTCTCCGTCCGGGGGAGGCAGACTTCTCTTCGTAACCCGCGGCGGGAGACGCGCAGGATTTCGGTATGAAAACGGTCTGGGAGTTCCGGAGATCCCTCCCCCGAGTGAGAAACCGCCTCTTTTTGGGTGTCCGTGACCCCTCGTAGGCTCTGGAGGCAATGAGCGGGCAGCGCATCCTCGTCGTCGACGACGACACAGATATCCGGGCGCTCCTGCGCGAGCTCCTCGAGCGCCGCGGCTTCTCGGTCGCCGAGGCGGCCGACGGGCGGCAGGCGCTGCAGGAGCTGTACGGCGGCCGGCCGGACCTCGTGCTCCTCGACGTCGGCATGCCCGGGATGGACGGCTGGACGACGCTCGAGCGGATCCGCGAGCTCAGCGACGTGCCGGTCGTCATGCTGACGGCGCGCTCCGCCGAGCTGGAGAAGACGCGCGGGCTGCGCGCCGGCGCCGACGACTACGTCACGAAGCCTTTCGGCCGCCAGGAGCTCCTGGCGAGGATCGAGGGCCTGCTCCGTCGCTCGGGGGGCCGGGACACAGCGGTGGCCGAGTCGTACTCGGATGCGTTCGTCACGATCGACTTCGCGCAGCGGCAGGTAACGGCGCGAGGCCGGCCGGTCGAGCTCACACCGCTCGAGTTCAAGCTCCTCACCGCCTTCGTCCGGAACCCGAACCAGGTGCTGTCGAACGAGCAACTCCTCGTCCTTGTCTGGGGTGACAGCGACACGTCGCGCGAGCAGGTCAAGCTCTACGTCGGGTATCTGCGCAGGAAGCTCTCACCGGACGCGCCGGACGAGGCGCCGATCGAGACCCGTCGCGGCTTCGGGTACGCCTACCGCCCCGGGCGGGGTGGCTAGGCGCTCGCGAGCCTCGAACGCGGCCGGCGCTCGAGGATCAACGCCGCCGTCTTCGCGAGCAGCTCGCGCGGGCTGAACGGTTTCTTCATGTACGCGTCGGCGCCGGCGTCGAGCGCCCGGGCCGCCTGGCTCTCCTCCGCGGCGGCGGTGACGATCACGATCGGAAGATCCTTCGTCGCCGGCTCGACGCGAAGGCGGCGCGTGACCTCGTAGCCGTCGAGCCCCGGCATCATCAGGTCGAGGAGGACGAGGTGCGGCACGCGCTCTACCGCCGCCTCGAGCGCGCCCAGCCCGTCCTTCGCCGCGACGACGTCGTAGCCGTCTCTCTCGAGCGTCAGGGTCATCAGCAGCAGGATGTCGGGATCGTCGTCCGCGACCAGCACCAGCGGTCTCGGGCTCACGCTGCGACGTCCTCCGAGACGGCAGCGCCGAGCGGAAGCCGCACGCGAACGGTCGTGCCCTTGCCTTCCGCGCTCTCGATCTCGATCGAGCCTTCATGACGCTCGACGATCGTCTTCGCGATCGTCAATCCGAGACCGGTCCCCGGGATCGCCTGCTCCATTGCGTTGGAGCTTCGGAAGAACCGCTCGAAGAGCCGGTCCTGCTCCTCCGCCGGAATTCCGACGCCGGTGTCGGCGACCTGGACGACTGCGTCCCGGCCGGTGCGGGACACGCGAACCGAGACGCGGCCGTCCGCCGGGGTGAACTTGAGGGCGTTGGAGATGAGGTTGTCCAGGACCTGCGCGAGACGCGACCGGTCTCCGAGCATCGAGGGCGTCTCGGCGAGGTCGGTGACCAGCTCGACCTGCCTGTCGTCCGCGACGGGCTTCGCGGCCTCCAGGCACTCGGCGAGCACCTCCTTCAGGTCGACCTCCTCGAGGTCGAGCGCGAGCTTGCCCGCCTCGACCTGCGCCATGAAGAGCAGGTCGCCGACGAGCTGCATGAGCCGTTTCGTGTTCCGCTCTACGACGGAGAGGAACCGCTGCTGCTCCGGGCCGAGCTCTCCGGCCCCGCCGTCCAGCACGAGCTCCAGGTACCCGTGGATGGACGTCAGCGGAGTGCGGAGCTCGTGCGACACGAGCGCGATGAACTCGTCCTTCAGGCGGTCGAGCTCTCGGAGCCGCTCGTTCTGCTCGGCGAGGGCGTGCTGCGCGCCCTCGGCGTCTGCGCGCGCGACACGCTCCTTCGCGAGCGTCGCCTCGAGCTGCGCCTGCTGTTGCTTGAGATGCGTGATGTCGCGTGAGATCACTGCTGCGCCCGTGACGACTCCGGCGTCGTCCAGGATCGGCGAGGCCGTCAGCGAGACGTCGACCTCGGTTCCGTCCTTGCGTAGCGCGCGCGTCTCGTGATCCTCGACGCCCTCTCCTGCCTCGATCCTCCGCGCCACCGACGACAGCTCGTCGAGGCGGTCCGGCGGGACGACGACGGCCAGCTTCCGGCCGACGATCTCGTCCGCGCGCCAGCCGAAGAGCCGCTCGGCCCCGGGGTTCCAGGTGACGACCGTTCCGTCGGACGACGTCCGGGTGATCGCGTCGTCCGAGGCCTCGACGATCGCCGCGAGCTGCGCGACGTCGCGCGACTGGTCCGCGAGCTGCTGGTTGCGCGCGCGGAGCTGGTTCGTCGTCCGCCGCAGCAGCGGGATCAGCGAGATCCAGAGGACGAGCAGCGCAAGGCCGAGGATGGCGGCAGCGTGCTGGAACGCCTCTCGGATCTCGAGGTCGATCGTCCGGTAGTCCTGGGCGAGCGAAAGCGCCCCGATCGGCGCCGTCGCGCTCCCGGAACGAACCGGGACCGTCGTGTGGAGAACCTTCGTGCGCTCGCCTGCAATGTCGAGCACCCGAACGGAGCGATCCGGTCGGCCCTTCAGCGCGGACTCGAGTGTGTCACTCGGCCTCGTTCTTCCGATCAGGGAATGGTTCGTCGAGTACGTGACTCGGCGGTCAGCGTCATAGAGGGTTGCCTGGACGACGCCGGCGAGGAACACCCGGTCCTGAAACACCATGTCGAGCTTCGCGCGGCGCTTCGCCGACACCGGTCGGACGAAGTCCGTGCGGGTGAGGTGCTGCTTGAACGTCGCCTCGGCGACCGCACGCGACTGTGACTCGACTCGCTGTTCGGCGCCGGACGTGATGTCCCGCTCGAGGATGAAGAGCATCGCCAGGCCGGCGAGGAGCAGCACGCAGCCGGTGTAGACCGCGAAGCGAAGGACGAGGCGCGGCGGCCGCTCGGTTCTCGGCATGAGGGCAGGCGAAGACGCTTTCATCGCAGTTCATCCCTCTATCGGGCGATTCGCCGCGATCCATAAGGCACACTTCGACCATGGCGACGACCGAGGACCGCCCCGCTTCGCTCGACGGCATCGCCGAGTGGCGCCGACAGCTCTACGAGGCGTCACCCGAGCGCCAGGGCGAGCTTTTCTCCACGATCTCCGGGCTCGAGGTCGATCCGCTCTATACGACGGACTCTGTCCAGATCGACGAGGAGCGCGATCTCGGCTACCCCGGCGTCTATCCCTTCACGCGTGGCGTCTACCCGTCGATGTACCGCGGCAAGCTCTGGACGATGCGGCAGTTCGCCGGGTTCGGCACCGCCGAGGAGACGAACGAGCGGTTCCGCTACCTGCTCGATCACGGCCAGACCGGGCTCTCGACGGCGTTCGACATGCCCTCGTTGATGGGCTACGACTCCGACCACGCGCGCTCGCTCGGCGAGGTCGGGCGGGAGGGGGTGGCGATCGATTCTCTCGAGGACATGGAGACACTCTTCGCCGGCATCCCGCTCGGCGAGGTCTCCACCTCGATGACGATCAACTGCACGGCGCCGATCGCGCTCGCCTTCTACGTGTGCGTGGCCGAGGAGCAGGGCGTCCCGCGGTCGGAGCTTCGAGGGACGATCCAGACGGACATCCTCAAGGAGTACATCGCGCAGAAGGAGTGGATCTATCCGCCGGAGCCGTCGATGCGGCTGGTCACGGACATGGTCGAGTTCTGTGCGAGGGAGATGCCGAAGTGGCACCCGATCTCGATCTCGGGCTACCACATCCGCGAGGCCGGCTCGAACGCGCTCCAGGAGCTCGCGTTCACGCTGATGAACGGATTCACGTACGTCGAGGCCGCGATGGAGCGGGGCCTCGACGTCGACGACTTCGCGCCGCGGCTGTCCTTCTTCTTCAACGCCCACCTGGACTTCTTCGAGGAGATCGCCAAGTACCGGGCGGCGCGGCGGATCTGGGCGCGGGAGATGCGCGGGCGTTTCGGCGCGAAGAACCCGCGGTCGTGGCTGATGCGCTTCCACACGCAGACCGCGGGCGTGTCGCTGACGGCGCAGCAGCCGGAGGTGAACATCGTCCGCACCGCGCTCGAGGCGCTCTCGGCGGTGCTCGGCGGGACGCAGTCGCTGCACACGAACTCGTTCGACGAGGCCCTCGCGCTGCCGACCGAGAACGCGGTGAGGCTGGCGCTGCGCACCCAGCAGGTGATCGCGCACGAGACGGGCGTCGTGAACACGATCGACCCGCTCGGAGGCTCCTACTTCGTCGAGGATCTGACGAACCGGCTCGAGACCGAGGCGTACGAGTACTTCGACCGGATCAGCGCGCTCGGCGGTGTGATCCCGGCGATCAAGGAGAACTTCTTCCAGCGCGAGATCGCCGACGCGTCGTTCCGCTACCAGTCCGAGGTCGAGGCGAAGCAGCGGATCATCGTCGGCGTCAACCGCTACCAGCAGCAGGAGGACACGGAGCTCGAGCTCCTGCGGATCGACCCTGCCCTCGAGACGAAGCAGATCGAGCGGGTCACCGCGCTGCGCGCGCGCCGGGACTCGGCGAAGGTGGAGGAGACGCTGGCGGCTCTCAGACGCGGCGCGGAGGGCGACGAGAACCTCATGCCGCTCATCGTCGAAGCGTCACGGGCGTACGTGACCATGGGCGAAATGTGCGACACGCTTCGCGAGGTGTGGGGCGTGTGGCGCGAGACTCCGGTCTTCTAGCCCGCCTGCGGCGGCGCGAACAAGGCACTTAACAAGACCTCAACGGCCCCCTAACAGACCCGCCCGAAATCGCGTCTAACCTGTCACGAGACGTGGAAGGCGGCCTTTTCAGCTCGAGATCGTTCAACCGTGCCCTCCCCTGGCTGGCGGGCGGCGTGTTGCTGATCGGCGTGCTCGCTTTCTGGCAGACGCAGATCCGGGCCGACGATCCGCCCGAGACCTTCAGCAGTGAGCCGGCGACGAACGTGGCTGCGGAGAAGACCGTGCCGCTGCCGCCGGAAGCTCGGCAGATCGCCGTCCAGTTCATCAAGACCGCAGTGGTCAGGAAGAACCTCCGCGAGGCCTGGGCGATCTCGGGACCGAGCATCAAGCAGGACCTGACCCTCAAGGAGTGGATGACCGGCGCGATCCCCGTCGTCCCGTATCCGGACGCGGCCGTGAATCAGTCGCCGGTCAAGGTCGACTGGTCGTATCCGAACGACGTCTCGCTCCAGGTCGTCATGCAGCCGAAGCAGGGCTCGAAGGAGAAGCCGCAGGTCTTCTTCATCGGACTGAAGAAGTTCGGCTCGGGCGCAAACGCGAAGTGGCTCGTCGATTACTGGGCGCCGTACGCTCCGCCGCCCATTCCGAGCGCACCGCAGCAGGGGTAACAACCCGACCCACGACCTATGCTCCGAGCGTGAAGAGCATCCTCTTCTCGGCTCGGATGCGCAGGCGTCTGGCCTGGATCGGAGGCTCGGTCGCGATCGTCGCGCTCGTGGTTGCCGTCGGCGTCATGTGGCCGGGCAAAGTGAGCGACCCGCCGCAGCAATTCTCGGAGGAGGAGGCGTACGTCTACCACGAGCCCGAGCGGGTCGAGCTCACACGTGTGGACCGGGCCAAGGCGCTCGCCACAGCCGCCAACTTCGTCACGTACGCGGTGGCGCGCCGAAGAGTCGAGCGCTCCTACGACCTGACCGCGCCGGCCCTGAAAGCTGGGCTCTCGAGAGCGGAGTGGAGCACGCAGGACATCCCCGTGGTGCCATTCCCCGTCGAGGAGGCGCGGTGGAAGATCGAGTACTCCTACAGCGACGCGCTCGGGCTTCAGGTCATGCTCTTCCCGACTGCCGCCTCGAAGCTCAGGCCGTCGATGTTCGCGATGGAGCTGACGCCGACAGGTCATGGCAAGAACAAGTGGCTCGTCTCCTCATGGGCACCCGTCGGAATGACCGGCGCGAACGCTGCCGCCGCAGCGCCCGCCGCTCAGCCGAGCGGGGCGGGCGGCGTGCCGAACCTGGGTGACAGCGTGCCGCCGGGCGAGGCGCGGCTCGACGCGAAGTGGCTCCTTGCACCCCTCGGCCTGCTGCTGCTCGTGCCGCTGATCGTCAGCGGGTACTACGTGCGCAGCTGGCGCCGAGGCCGGCGGGCCGAGGCCCTGTACGGCTCGCGTCAGCGATCGGCCTAGAGCTCCGTCTCGAACCCGTCGTGGACCTGCTCGAACTCGGGCTCGAGTGGGCGTTCCTTCGGCCGGTGGGTGAGGAGGAGCCGCTTGGCCCCGGAGGCCTGAAAGGCGTCGTTGGCCTCGTTGGCGGCGAGGTGCCCGCGAGTCCCGCCCTCGGGGTTCGGCTCGAGCAGCGTCGCCTCGCAGAGGAAGAGGTCGGCGTCGCGCGCGAGCTCCGCCAGCTCATCACTGGGCCCGCTGTCCCCCGAGTACGCCATCGTCTTCCCGTTGCACGAGACGCGGAAGCCGTAGGCCCTGAGGTCGTAGTGGAGGACCCGGCGCGGCGTGACCGTGAACCCGGCGGTCTGGAAGTCCTCGCCCTCGAAGTACTCCTTGACTGTGAAGGCCTGGTGGAACATGTCCGGGGTTCCCAGCCGCTGACCGATCTCGCTCAGCAGCTTGTCGCCGCCCGGCGGCACCCATAGGTCCGGCCGCGGCTGCTCGGCGGCGGGGCCGAACCACAGGGCCCAGACCCACGGGACGACGTCGCCCCAGTGGTCCAGGTGGAAGTGGGTGAGGCAGATCGCGTCGATGCGAGGCCAGTCCTCCAGCTCGCGGAGCTTCGCGAGCACCCCGGCCCCGCAGTCGAGGAGCACGCGCCCGGGAGGCCCCTCGACGAGGTAACCCGACTGCGCGCCTCCGGGATTGGGCCACGCCGGCGAGCAGCCGATCACCTTGAGCCTCATTTCCATAGTCTCGCCTATACCCGGACGGCGGCTCGCCCCTTCGTCTTCCATCGCTTTTGCGTTCCTATACTCACGGCCGGATGGCCGGGAAGATCAGAGTCGTGATCGCCAAGCCGGGCCTCGACGGTCACGACCGCGGGGCGAAGATCATCGCGCGGGCATTGCGCGACGCCGGCATGGAGGTGATCTACACGGGCCTCCACCAGACGCCCGAGCAGATCGTGGAGACCGCGATCCAGGAGGACGCCGACGCGGTGGGGATCTCGATCCTGTCGGGCGCGCACATGACGCTCGTCCCGAAGATCGTCGAAGGGCTCCGCGAGAACGGGCTGGAAGACGTGCTGGTCGTCGTCGGCGGGACGATTCCACGCGAGGACACGGAGGAGCTCAAGCGCAAGGGAGTCGCCGAGGTGTTCACGCCGGGCGCGCCGACCAGCGAGATCGTGGACTTCCTGCGCGAGAAGGTTCCGGTCAGCTGATCGAGGTCCGGCACGAGGGGCCGGTCGCGATCGTCACCGTCGATCGCCCCGAGGCAATGAACGCGCTCGACGTCGAGACGCTGACGTCACTGCGCGACCAGCTGGCCGAGCTCTCCCGCAATGTCGAGGTGAGAGTCGTCGTCCTCACGGGCGCGGGCGACCGCGCCTTCATCGCCGGAGCGGACATCAAGTACATGAGCGGGTTGGACGTCGACCAGGCGAAGGAGTGGGGCGCGCTCGGCCACGAGGCGGGCCGGCTGCTCGAGACGATGCGCCAACCGACCATCGCGGCCGTCAACGGCTTCGCGCTCGGCGGCGGCTGCGAGCTCGCCCTGGCCTGCGACGTCCGGTACGCCTCGACGAACGCCAAGCTCGGCCAGCCAGAGATCAACCTGGGGATCATTCCGGGGTGGGGAGGGACCCAGCGACTCGCCCGCGCTACGACGATCGGATTCGCGAAGGAGCTGATCCTCACCGGCCGCACCATCGGTGCAGAGGAGGCGCGGGAGCGCGGGCTCGTGAACGCCGTCTACGAGCCCGAAGAGCTGATGCCGCGCGTCCTGGAGCTGGCGGGCGAGCTCGCGACCAAGAGCCCGCTTGCGCTCGAGGCGGCGAAGGAGGCGGTCAACAGGGCGCTGAGCGGGGAGCACGCCGACAACCTGGCGAGTGAGGGTGACCGCTTCGGCGATCTCTTCGCGAGCGAGGACGCGCGTGAAGGCTTGACGGCGTTCGCCGAGAAGCGCGCACCGAAGTTCACGGGCCGCTAGTCCGGCTAGCGGGAAAAGAGGACGCGCTCGGCGGTGATGGCGCCCGGCTTGCCGAGCTGGGCGGCGAGCGTGTTCGGGAAGATCTCCGTCCAGACCGTCGCCCGAGCGGTCCCGGCGAGCCTGCCGGCAACGGTCTGGATGACCGTGAACGGCGAGAGGGCCAGCTGCACCGGCCGGCTGATGCCGTTGAGCTTGAGACCGGTCGTCCGGACCCCGAGGCTGTTCACGTTCACCTTCAGCGCCTCGGGTTGCTGCGCCAGGACGCTGCCCTTCAGCCAGAGCGCGGTGTCGGTCTTGCCGGGAGCGGCGAAGAGCAGCCTGTACGCGCGGTTCAGGTACGGGTACGGGTTGGTGGAGGCGCCGTCGTTCGGGTGCACCTCGAAGTGGAGGTGCGGCTCGATGCCGTTCGCGTCGCCCGAGTCCCCGACGAACCCGATCGGCTCTCCCGAGGCGACCCTCATCCCGCTCCTCAGGCCGGGCGCGAACGAGACGCCGGGCTTGCAGCCGCCCCGGTTGTCGTTCGTCATGCCGACGTCGTTGTTGAGGTGGATGTAGAGGTAGGTGGTCCCGCTGACGCCGTTGAGGTACAGCATGCAGCCCGCCCGCGAGGACGTGATGTGGAACTTCACGCGACCCGCCTCGGCTGCCAGAGCGAGCGACTTGCGGGGCGCCATGATGTCGATTCCCTGGTGCGCTCCCTGGCCGCGCGGGTCGCCGTAGGAGTTGTCGTACCGGAACTTTCCGAGCACGGGAAAGATCAGCCGCTTCCCGGTCGGCTGCTGCTGCGTCGCCCCCGATACGACCTTCGCCCGTACGGGCACGTATCCGGAGTCGGGAATCGCGGCCGCCGGGCCAGCGGTGGCGCCGGCGATGGCAAGCAAAAGAAGTCCTCGGGCTGTCGTCCGGTGGCGTCTCATTGCTGGGACCTCAGCGCTCCGGTTCGCGCTCGAAGGGCGAGACCCTAGCAGAGCTTTCGGAAAAGTCCCTCCCCGGCTTGAGGCCCGCGCGGCGTCAGTAGAGTCTCGGGCCGTGAAGATCGCCGTCTGCGTGAAGCACGTGCCGGAGCAGGCACGGAAGATCGATCCGGGCACGAAACGGCTCGACCGGTCGGGCGAGGGCGCGATCAATCCGTTCGACGTCCACGCTGTCGAGGAGGCGCTCCGGATCAAGGAGGCCCAGGGCGGGGAGGTCGTGATCGTGACGATGGGCCCGCAGGCCGCGCAGGACTCCGTGCGGAAGGCGCTCGCAATGGGAGCGGATGAGGCCCTGCTGATCTCGGACGAGGCGGCGGAGGGCTCCGACCTCGTCGCGACCACGAACGCGCTGGCCGCCGCGCTGGGGAAAGAGGGCGCCGACCTGATCATCTTTGGCCAGCAGTCGAGCGACTCCGACGGCGCCGTGCTCTGGGCCTCGGTCGCGGACCGGCTCCGGCTGCCGGTGATCTCGCAGGTCGCGGAGCTCGAGGTCTCCGACGGAAAGGTGCGCGGCAAACGCCAGACGGAGTTCGGCTACGACACGATCGAGGCGCCCACCCCGGCGGTGCTCGCGGTGTCCGACGCGATCAACGAGCCTCGCTACCCGTCGCTGAAGGGGATCATGGGCGCCCGTTCCAAG
>Ga0075419_10002459_pt1 | contig 11914 bp, 9 predicted proteins | sample SoiMetdeltSBSDD3_FD_76900 | JGI IMG/M metagenome (GOLD analysis project Ga0075419, IMG submission 76900) | Bulk soil microbial communities from a Populus tree surrounding site in Tennessee, USA - Soil MetaG P. deltoides SBSDD3 | ecosystem: Environmental > Terrestrial > Soil > Tree plantation... | reverse complement strand
GAGCCACATCTACCGCTCGGGCCGCGTGGGCGTCGTCTCGCGCTCCGGGACGCTGAACTACGAGGCCGTGCAGCAGATGACCGCTCTCGGCCTCGGCCAGTCGACCTGCGTCGGCATCGGCGGAGACCCGATCAACGGGGTCGACTTCGTCACCTGCCTGCGTGCGTTCGAGGCGGACGAGGACACCGACGTCGTCGTCATGATCGGTGAGATCGGCGGCCCCCAGGAGGTCGAGGCAGCGCGCTGGGCCGCCGAGCACATGACGAAGCCGGTCGTCGCCTTCGTCGCCGGCTCATCGGCTCCCGCAGGGCGCCGCATGGGCCACGCGGGGGCAATCGTCGCGGGCGAGTCCGACACAGCCACGGCCAAGATGGACGCGATGGAAGCGCTCGGCCTGGCGGTCGTCCGCAACCCCGCCCAGATCGGCGAGACGGTCGCGCGTGTCGTCGTCGAGACGGGCGCCGGGCTCACCCGGGTCGCGGCGAGCTAAGACCGCACAAGCCAAGTAACAACTTGTTACGAGGTTTCTGCGGCTCGCAGCCAAGCGGCCCAGCGAGCTAGTGACAACTTGTTACTTGGAGCTCTACGCCGGCTGGGGCGCAGGCGTCCGGCGCAGGCCGCGCACTTCGGCTCGCAGCTCTGGGGCCCGCCACGCGGCAAGGAGCGCGTAGCTGCCCAGCCCCAGCACGACGAAGATCGCCAGTTTGAAGCCGGCCGCGAGGTCGGGCGGGACGAGCCAGAACTTCGCGGCGAGCACGACGGCGGCCATCCCGGCCGTCGCCTGCGCGACGCCGGCGAGGGAGCGAATGAAGTCGATCAGCCGAAGGTCGAGTACGCGGACGGTGAGCCACGTGTAGTACGGCTCGACGATCGTGCTCGAGATCGCGTAGCCGGCTGCGACGCCGACGATGCCCCAGTGGAGCCCGGCGACGAAGGCGACAACGCTCGCGGTCAGCACGACCAGGGAGTAGCGGAGCAGCGTTCCCGTCCGGTCACAGGCCAGGAGGACGCTCGAGTTCAGCCGCTGGAGCGACTGGAGCAGTCCCACCCAGGCGAGGATCTGGATCACGGGCGTCGCCTCGGCCCACTTCGCGCCGAAGAGCGTCGCCACGAACTCGGGCGCGACGAGGATCAGGCCGATCATCGCCGGAACCGTGATCGCGCCGATCATCCGGTTCGCGCGCAGCCACATGGCGGCCATACGCCGGCGATCGTCCTGGATGCGCGACATCGCCGGGAAGAGCACCTCGACGATCGGCTGCGCGATCCGAGCGAGCGGCATGAGCATGACGTTGTAGGCGATCGCATACGCGCCGAGTGCTGACGCCCCGAGGAACCGGCCGATGAGCATGTTGTCCAGGTTCCGGTTCGCATAGAACAGGACCCGAGTCCCGAAGACGTTGAGGCTGAAGCCGCCGAGCGAGCGGAGGCTGTGCAGCGAGTACGTGAACCTCGGCCGCCAGGGTGAGAAGGCCCAGAGCAGCAGCGTCGACGTAACTGCGATCGCGAGCTGCTGGACGATGATCGCCCAGGCGCCGCCGCCTGCCGCCGCGACAACGATGCCCGCCGTCCCGCCGACGAGCGTGCCGGCCATCATCCGCAGCTCGAGGCTCCGGAACTGCATCTCCCGGTTGAGCAGGGCGCTCTGCGTCGTCCCGAGCGCGGTCACAAGAAAGCTGACCGAGAGGAGCGCGAACAGCGGCTGCACCTCCGGCTCGCCGTAGAACGCGGCGATCGGCCAGGACGCCGCGATGCCCAAGAGCATGAAGAGCGTGCCCATGGCGGCGCTCGTCCAAAACACCGTCGAGCGGTCCGCCTCGTTCAGCTCTTCCCGCTGGACGAGCGCTGCGCCGAGCGCCAGGTCGGCGAAGATCAGCACGAGCGCGGAGAAGACGAGCACCATCGCCGCGAGGCCGTACTCCTCGGGCGTCAGCAGCCGGGCGAGGATGACGACGACGGCGACGCGCGAGAGCTGGCGGAAGACCTGCGAGGCGACCTTCCACGCGAGGCCGCTCCGGATCCGGTTGTGCATCGAGTCCATCAGAGCGGCTCGGGGCGGCGGGCGACGGCGGCTGATGCGGCACCCGACCTGATGATGCCGAGGGCAGCCTCGATCTCGTCGGCCGCACGCTCGCCGGCGTGACCGTCCCAGAGCGGCGGCCGCTCCTCCCTGAGCGGAAGCTCGAGGTAGTCGGGGATGCCTGACAGGCGATCCGGGTCGAGGCCGAGGACGATGTTCGTTCCGTGGCTGACGGTCACCGGCCGCTCGGTGTTGTTGCGGAGCGTGAAGCAGCGGATGCCTAGCGCCGTCGTCTCCTCCTGGACGCCGCCCGAGTCGGTGACGACAGCCATCGCCGCGGACTCGAGCGACAGAAAGCGCCCGTACGGCTGCGGCTCGATCAGCTTGATCCGGCCGGAGACCGACAGGCCCAGCTCTTCGATCTGCCGGCGGGTTCGCGGGTGGACCGGGAAGACGACGGGCACAGCCTCGGCGACGACCCCGAGGGCCGCCACGGTTCGCATCAGCAGCTGCGCGTCGTCGACGAGCGCGGGCCGATGGAGCGTGACGAGGACGAAGTCCCCTTTCTCGACGCCGTACTCCTTCCAGACCTCCAGCGCGCGGGCCTTGTCGACGTTCTGGAAGAGCGTGTCGATCATCGTGTTCCCCACGAAGGCGATCCGTTCCGCCGGTATGCCCTCGGCGGCCAGGTTCTCGTGGGCCTCCGCCGAGTGCGTCAGGAGCAGCGTCGAGACGTGATCGGTGAGGCGCCGGTTGTGCTCCTCGGGCATCGCCCAGTCGAAGCTGCGCAACCCCGCCTCGAGGTGGCAGACGGGGATGTGGAGCTTCACGGCCGCAAGTGCAGCGGCCAGCGTGGAGTTGACGTCCCCGGGTACGACGACGAGATCTGGCTCGAGCTCGATGAAGACCCGCTCGAGGCCGTCCAATGCGCGGGCGGTCTGCGCGCCGTGCGTTCCCGAGCGCACCTCCAGCTTGACGTGCGGCTCCGGCAGCGGTAGCTCGGCGAAGAACACGTCGCTGACGGACGCGTCGTAGTGCTGGCCGGTGTGTACGAGCCGCTGGTCGACGCCACGTCGCTCCAGCGCCGCGTAGAGCGGCGCGATCTTCATGTAGTTCGGCCGGGCGCCGACGACGTGCACGACGAGCGCGCTCATGCGGCCCTTCTCCGGCTCGCGTCGCGGAGGAGCTCCGCGGTGCGGCCTCCGATCTCGGTCCAGTCGAGACGCCCGGCGCGGGCGAGCGCGACGCGGCATTTCGCGTCCAGCTCAGCCGGGGTCGCCCGCCGCGCGTGCTCGAGCGCATGGCGAAGCGAGCCGACGTCGCCGGGCTCGAACAGCCAGCCGGCTGCGTCGACGCCGATCAGTGAGCGGTAGGAGGGCCGGTCGGCTGCGACGACGGCCTTCCCCATCGAGAGCGCGAGGATCAGGGACCCGGAGGTTCCGCCGTCGCCGCGCGCGACGACAGCAGCATCGGCGGCGTCGTAGAGCTCCGCGACGCCTTCCTCCGGGACGAAGCCGAACCGAAGCGCGATTCGCGGGTCGCCCGCAGCCGCCTCTCGGAGAGACGTCTCGGTGTCGCGGTCGGCGGGCTTGCCGGCCACGACGAGCGTCGCGTCCGGAAGATCGGTCGACCGAAACGCCGCGATGAGGACTGCGAGGTCCTTGTAGGCCCGCATGTCGCCGAGGTGCAAGAACACAAAACGGTCGCCGTCGATTCCCAGCTCCCCTCGAACCTCGGATCGGCTGCGCCCAGGCTCGTAGACGCCGAGGTACGAACCGTGCGGGACGACGGTCACGTCGCGCGCCGCCCGGCCGAGCTCGGCCCTGGCCGAGGCCGCGGTCGCCGCATCGTGAGCGATCAGGACACGCGATGCCCACGCGAGGATCCTGGCGCCGGTCCGATCGACCCGTGACGGCGCGCCCTCGTGCGGATGGACCTGATGGATCGTCCACGCGATTCCGTACCCGAGGGCTTTCGCCGTGGCAATTCGCAATGCGAAGAGCCCGAGGTAGGCCCACCTGACGACCGGGCCGGAGAGGCGTCGGCGATCGTTCGCACGCCAGTAGCCCTGCGGCCAGTGGAAGTGCAGCAGGTCGACGCTTCTGCGCGCCCGCAGGAGCCAGCGGACGCGGAATTCGCCGGAGGGTTCGACCCGGAATCCGTTGGCGGCGAGCTGCTCGTAGAGAAGCCGCTGGTACGGATTCGTGTCGAGGATCGAGGGAAAGCTCACGACGCCGGGTCGGTGGGCTTCCGCCACGGCCGTGCGCAGCCCAGGGGCCTCCAACGTCGGCGACGTCATGAACTCAAGCTATTGAGCGGAAAACTCCCTGCCTACGGCCGGAAAGCTAGATCCGCCTAGCCGCACGGCTAGGTCTGCCGAAGAACGCTGTTCCAAGGTCGCGTAGGCGCGGCATTCCGGCGTTTCTACGATCAATCTGTGTCCGACGCAGCACTCTCGCGTTCGCCCAGCGCCCAGCCGCAGCTCGGTGCCTTGTCACCGCGCGAGCTCGAGGTGCTCGACATGGCGGCGCTCGGTCTCACCAACGTTCAGATCGGCAATCGCCTGCACGTCAGCGTCCACGCCGTGAAGTTCCATCTCGCGGCCGTGTACAAGAAGCTCGGGGTCGCCAACAGGACGGAGGCGGCGGTCGTCTACCTGCGCGCGAATGTGACCGCGCCGGTTCAACCCGCTCGCGAGCTCGGCCTCTAGCGCTCTATGGACCTCGCCCTTTTCTTCCGCGTCCTCTGGCGGTTCAAGGTGATCGTCCTGCTCGGGCTGTCGCTCGCGTTTGCGCTCGCATTCCTCTCCTACGTCAAGGTCGACGTCGACAACGGCTTCAAGCTGACCTACCGGGAGAACGCGCAGTGGGAGAGCCTGTCGACGCTCTTCGTCACCGATCCGAGCTTCACGCTCGGCTCGACCAGCGACGGACGGGCGTCAGATCCCGACGCAGCCGCAGCCGCCATTCAGCGCATGCTGAACCTCACGGCCCTCTACATGCAGCTCGCCACCTCGGATCAGGTGCTGGTGATGATGGCGCGGGAGGCGCCGATCGACGGCATCGTGCAGACGTTTCCGATCACGTCCACGGGTGACAGCCGCGGCGACCCGCTTCCGATGATGACCTTCTCGGCGATCTCCGCCACCCCGGAGCGCGCTCACCGGCTCGCCCGCCGGCACATCAAGGCCTTCCAGACGTACATCCGCAACGACCAGAACCGCGTCGGAGTCGCGCCCAACAAGCGCGTGAGGGTCGAGGTCGTGCGACAGCCCCAGGTTCCCACCCTCCTGGTCCCGCGGAAGAAGACCCGCCCGATCATCGTCTTCCTGACGGTCGCGATCGCGACGTTCGGGCTCGCCTTCATCCTCGAGAACCTGCGGCCGCGCGTCCGGGCGGTCCCGGACCAGCAGTCCGCCCGCCGGCCCAAGCCTCCGCGGCGCCGGGCCTCGTAGCGGCCCATGCGAGCGCTGCTCGGGGGAGCAGAGCGCGGGCCGATCCTCGCGGCGGGCTTCGTCTTCGGTGCGCTCGCCCTCCTCACGACGACGGTCCTGACCGGATCCGCCGTCGCGGAGATCGCCCCGCTCATCGCGCTCGGCGTCATCCTCGCGATCGCGTACAGGACGCTCCTGGCCTGGCCGGCACTCCTTGCCGGGCTCGTGCTCGTAATCCTGTTCATCCCGATCAAGCGGTACACGCTGCCGGGACACCTTCCGTTCGAGCTCGAGGCCTACCGGGTGTACGTCGCGGTGATCGCAACTATGTGGCTCGGCGCCTTGCTCGTCGACCCCCGTGTGCGCTTCCGCGCGAGTGGTCTGGAGGCTCCGATCTTCCTCTTCGTCGCCGCCGCTCTCGGGTCGATCATCTTCAACGGAGCGCGGATCACGCGCCTCGACGTGCACAGCGAGGTGACGAAGCAGCTCACGTTCTTCGCGAGCTTCGTCCTGGTCTTCTACCTGATCGTCAGCGTCATTCGGACTCGCGAGCAGGTGGAGCTGATCATCCGGATGCTCGTCGGCGGCGGGGCGATCGTGGCCTTCCTGGCGATCGTCGAGTCGAACACCGGCTTCAACGCCTTCGACCGGCTCGACTCGTTCATCCCCGCGCTCCAGGCGGTCGCTGTGCCCGAGTCCACCGAACGCGGCGGGAACCTCAGGGTCATGGGCTCGGCACAGAATCCGATCGCGCTCGGCGCCGCGTTCGCGATGATGCTGCCGCTCGGCGCCTACCTGGCTCTGAAGACGAAGCGCTGGTTCTGGTGGGCGGCGGTCGCGTTGCTCGGAATGGGCGCAATGGCGACGCTCTCGCGCACCAGCATCCTCATGCTGATCGTGATCCTGGCCGTCCTGCTCTGGCTCCGGCCTCGCCAGGTCAAGCGGTTCTGGCCCGTGCTCCTGCCGGCGATCGTGGTGATCCACGTGATGCTCCCGGGAACGATCGGAACGCTGCGTTCGTCGTTCTTCCCAGAGGAGGGCCTGATCGCTCAGCAGTCGGAGAACGCCGGCCAGCGCGGAAGTGGGCGAATCGCGGATCTCGGCCCGGCGCTGGACGAGTACTCGCAGACGCCGACGTTCGGCCAGGGGTTCGGCACGCGCCTCACGGGCCGCGACAAGCAGAACGCGCAGATCCTCGACAACCAGTGGTTGAAGACGCTGCTTGAGACGGGCCTCGTCGGCGCCCTCGCCTGGCTCTGGATCTACGTCCGCTCTGTCCGTCGCCTGGCGCGGGTCGCGAAGGAGGATCAGTCCGAGGACGGCTTGCTGTTCGTCGCGCTCGCCGCGTCGATCCTGTCGTTCGCGATCGGGATGGTCCTCTACGACGCGTTCTCGTTCATCCAGGTCACCTTCGTGCTCTTCATCGTGCTCGCGCTCGGCTGCGTCGCGCTCTCGGCGCGCGAGCGAGCGACTGGAACGGCGTACTAGATGGAGGAGACGCTCACCTACTCGGTGGTCACGCCGGCGCGCAACGAAGCCGACAACCTCCGGCGCCTGGCCGCATCGATGGACGCTCAGACCGCCCGGCCGACGACCTGGCTGATCGTCGACAACGGCTCAACCGACGACACGTTCGACGTCGCGCGGCAGCTGGCTGCGGAAAGGCCGTGGGCCCGCGCCGTGTTCGCGGAGGGCGAGTCCTCGCCCACGCGAGGCGGCCCGGTCGCCCGGGCGTTCTCCGCGGGGGTCGAGCAGCTCGGCGACGAACCGGACATCGTCGTCAAGGTCGACGCCGACGTCTCGTTCGAGGAGGACTACTTCGAGCGGCTCCTGGAGCGCTTCTCGGCCGATCCGACCCTCGGCATCGCCGGCGGCACCTGTTACGAGCTCGAGGCAGGAGAGTGGAAGCCGCGGTTTGCCACTGGAAACCGGGTTCGCGGTGCACAGCGCGCGTACCGGTGGCGTTGCTACCTGGACGTGATCCCGCTCGAGAACCGGCCGGGCTGGGACGGGATCGACGAGATGCGCGCGGCCGCCCGCGGATGGCGGAGCACGAGCTACGCCGACCTCGTCTTCTTCCACCACAGGATCCTCGGCAAGCGCGACCAAAGCCGCTGGCGGCGCCTCTTCGAGGTCGGCCGCGCGGCGCACTACACCGGCTACCGCCCCAGTTACCTCCTGCTCCGGAGCCTCTTCAAGGCACGGAAGGAGCTCGCCGCCCTTGCGCTCGTCGGAGGCTATGCCACGGCTGCCGCCCGGCGCGAGCCGCGCTGCGAGGACGAGATGGCGCGCGAGTACCTCCGCCGGCAGCAGTCGCTGCGCCAAGTGCCGACTCGCGCTCGCGAGGCGCTGGGCCGCCGCGCCTAGGCGAGGATTCGCTCCGCCAGCTCGTCGACCAGCGCGGGATTGGAAGAGAGAGGCTCGAGCGGGCCTGCCTTCGCGAGCTCGATCCGGCCGAAGTCGGCCGGGCTCGCCAGCAGCTGCAGTCTGCCGAGCTCGGACAGGCGCCGGTCGACTCCTCCGACGTCGCCCTGGAAGAGGCTGTACGCCGGCAGTCCGAGGTAGGCCGCCTCCCTGAGCATCGTCCCGCCGGAGGAAATCACGAGGTCGACTCCTTTGAGGAGCGAGACGAACGGCACTGCGCGCTCCAGGACGACGGGCTCGTTCTTCCACGAGAAGCGCTCGAGGTCGTCGACCTGGCGCGGATACCGCGGCGCGAAGACGAGCGCGGCCCGGTCTTCCTCTGCGAGTCGTTCCAGGAGCTCCCTCGCCATGCGGCCGGACTCCTCGCGGTAGTAGTGGCTCTCCTCTGCCGCGGGCCGCAGCAGGACGCGGACGAGGTCGTCGGGGATCGAGAGCGCGTGGGCCGGCGTCGCCGCGACGTCGAGGCCGGCGAAGGACAGGTCTTCCTTGAGCCCGGCAAACGGAACGAGCCTCTCCGCGGGCACGCCCTTGAACGCCGCTGCGGGAATCACGTCGGGGTGGAGGATTCTCGAGCCCGCCAGGCGGAAGACCGAGAGCGACACATACTCGTAGTCGATGATCACGAACGACGGCCGGCGGAGGAGACGGGTTACGACCGCGGCTGCGCGGCTGGCGCTCACCGACGCATCCGGCCTGCCGGTGGTGCGCAGATGCGCCAGGAGCGCCCTCGTGCGGCCGGCCAGCCCGAGCACCTTGCGGGCCTTGCCGGCGCCGTAGCTGGCGCCGACGGGCGTGTACTCGACTCCGCTCTGGTCGAGCAGCTCGAAGGCGTTCCCGTAGTCGCGGGCGGTGACGACGACGTCGGCGCCCCGGGCCTCGAGCGCCGGCTTCAGCGGCAGCAGGTACTGGACCTGGGGCGGGTTCTCGACGTCGATCCAGATGCGCACGAAACCGCCGCCGGTCAGGCACCGCGCCGACGGCCGAGGGCAGCCGCCAGCGCGTTCAGGTGGCCCGCGCGCTTTTCGCGGCCGCCGCTCGTGACCACGGCATGCGTCAGCGCGTTCAGGGCGACGCCGCCGGTCTCGAGCGCGGCGCGGGCGCGGCCCCAATGCTTGTGCGCGTACACGACGCGGCTTCGAGCGAGGACGGGCAGCAGTCCGGCGCGCGGTGCCGACCCACCCCCGCGATGGCGGATGGTCGCGCCCGGCTCATAGCGAACGTCGAAACCGGCGGCCCGGATCCGCCGGCAGAGATCCTTGTCCTCGCAGTAGAGGAAGAACCGCTCGTCGAAGCCGCCCACCTCATCGAGCGCCGAGCGGCGCACCAGCATGCAGGCCCCCGAGACCCAGTCCGGTGAAGCAGGCCCGTCATAAGCCGACGGATCGCGAACGAGCTCGTCCGCCCACGAGGCGCGCTTGAAGATCCGATGCAGGAAGAGCGCTCGCGCGTAAGTGGAGCGCAGCTGCGGGAAGCGGCGCTGCGAGAAGGCGAGCGAGCCGTCGGATTCCAGGATCCGAGGGCCGACGAGCCCGACCGACTCGTCGCCCTCCAGGACGTCGACGAGGCGTCGCAACGAGAGCTCATCGATCGTCGCGTCCGGATTCAGGAACAGGACGGACGGCGCCTCGCCCCGCCGCCAGCCGGCGTTGCAGCCCGCGCCGAACCCGTTGTTCTCCGACAGAGCGATCACCTCGACGGGCAGGTCGGCAACCGACGCGACGGAGTCGTCGGTGGAGGCGTTGTCGACCACGAACGTCTGCACGCCTTCGAGCGCGGACAGCGGCTCCACGCATCCGCGCAGCTCGGCTTGGCTGTTGTACGAGACGACAACGGCGTCGACGCGCATGCAATCGAGGCTAACACCGTTCTGAAATCGTCCCTCGTTCTGGTGGGCGGAAAGCTAACGGGCCGGTCGATAGATCGCCTATGCCGGGAGCCGCACCCGTGCACCGCCGCACCGCGCTTCTCGCGCTTTGCCTCCTCTTCGCCGCCGCCTCGGCGTCGGCGAGCGGCGGCGTGGCCGCGCAGCCGACCCGCTGGGCGATCGAGCTCGGGCCGGGCGACGTGCAGTTCGCACGCGCGAACCTCGCCCGCCTGCGCGCCGACGGTCTGACGACGGTCGTCGTCGACACGAAGCGCGTCTCGCCTTCGCGGCGCGCGGCGCTCGCGAAGGCCGCCCGTGCCGCGCGAATGAGCTTCGTCGCCGGATCGGCGACCTGCCGCGCTGCTCACGGCTGCTGGCGGATCGTGGCCTCACCTGCGGCCGGGCGCACCGCTCGTACAAAGGGCCATGCACGGCTGATCATGCGCCTGCGGGAGCCGTCGACCATTGGAGCCCTGCGAGGCGTTGCGCCGCGGGTGATTGCGCTCGTCCGTATAGATCCCCGGTCGTTCGCTCCCTCCGACTGGGAAGCCGCCGTCTCCGACGCTCAGAAGCTCCCGGGCGTCGAGCTCGGGCTCTCGTCCACCACGACCGCCACCACGCGCTCGGTGGAGCTCTTCCGCGCCGCGAGGAGGGCGAGCGATTCGGAGCCGCCCTCGGCGCCTGCGTCGCTGGTTCAGACTGCGAGCTCGCCCGACTCCGTCACCGTCGCCTGGCAGCCGGCCGTGGACAACGTCGCGGTCGACCGGTACGAGCTCTTCCGGAACGGAGCGGCCGCCGGCACGACGAAGGGTACGAAGCACACCCTTTCTCAGCTCGCCTGTGGCTCCGCGTACACCTTTGGCGTGGTCGCCCGTGACCGGGCCGGCAACCGCTCGCCCATGTCCGCGATCGGCATCGCCACCGCACCGTGCGCGCTTCCGGCCCTGGACCTCGTTCCGCCGACCCCTCCGTCGAACTTCCGGAAGACCTCGAGCACGACGACGTCGATCACCGTCGCGTGGACGGCGTCGGTGGACGCCGTCGGAGTGGCCGGGTACCGCCTCTTCCGGTCGGGAGCCGAGGTCGGCACCGCGCCCGGGACGACGTACACGTACCAGGGCCTCGGCTGTGGACAGGGTTACACGCTCCACGTCGAGGCCTACGACGCGGCAGGGAACCGCTCCGTGCGCATGGAGCTCCTTGCTTCGACGTCGGCCTGTTCTCCGCCTCCGCCTCCGCCTCCGCCTCCTCCGCCGCCCCCGCCTCCTCCGCCGCCCGCGCCCGGAGCCGTGCCGGTCTACACCAAGGCCAATCCACCGGCCACACCGACCCTCGACCAGCTTCCGAAGCTCACTTCGGTCGCGAAGGACGGCGTCACCTGGACCTTTTCGGAGCCGGAGCCGGTCGGCTACTTCATCAACGGGGATCCGTACGTCGTCGGCTCGGCGACCGTGACGTCCATCAGCCCGGCGCCGGCGAACGGGCGGAACGGGTCGGTCAAGAATCTCCCGGCCGACGACGACCGCACCGGCTTCGACAGCCGCACCAGCAGCAACCGCTACGACGCGACGCTGCGGGTCAGTCTCCCGGTGACCCTGGTTCCGGGCGACTCGCTCGCTTCGTCGATCAGTGTCGACACTGTCGGCGCGACGACCCGCTGGCTGTTCAACACGACGGCCGACAGCCCCGTCCGGAGCATCTCCGTGCTGACGAGCGTCGCGGCGCCTCAGCCGCCGGACGCGTTCAGGCCCTCGTACGTCGGGAAAAGCGCGCCGATCTTCCTCTCGCGGAACCTCCGTCGTGACCTGCTGCCCAAGCTTGCCGCGGTCGCTTCGACGCCGCAGCTGTCCGAGTACGAGCAGCACTTCAGGCGGCCGTGGGTGGACAACCTCTTCTTCACCTTCGACAGCCCGATCGAGTACATGCCCGACTATTCCCGCGAGATCTCCCGCGCCGTCGGGACCGCCGGCCTCCTCCTGTCGCTGAACTACACGACAGAGCAGAAAGAGCCGCTCCTCGTCTACCTGACCCAATACGGGATCGACCTGTATGGGCTCGTGAAGGCCGGCCATCCGGGTTGGCCCGCCCACGGCGGCCACGGCAGCGGCCGGAAGTTCCCGATCCTGTTCGCGGGGACGATGCTCGAGCAGCCGGGAATGCACTCGCCGCCGGG
>Ga0075419_10002455_pt1 | contig 11921 bp, 4 predicted proteins | sample SoiMetdeltSBSDD3_FD_76900 | JGI IMG/M metagenome (GOLD analysis project Ga0075419, IMG submission 76900) | Bulk soil microbial communities from a Populus tree surrounding site in Tennessee, USA - Soil MetaG P. deltoides SBSDD3 | ecosystem: Environmental > Terrestrial > Soil > Tree plantation... | reverse complement strand
GCAGCCCCAACCCACCACCGTGCCCGGTGAAAATCATCTTGGACGTGCCTGCGCGGGTCGACATGCGAATCCACTACGCCACCCGGGCGGGCACGGCTGGGGCGGACGACTTCGTACCGGTCGAGGACGAGGTCGTGACGATCATGGAAGGCGAGTTGTCGGGCACGATCTGGCTACAGATCCGGGCAGACGGGGTGTGTGAACCGGACGAGGTGTTCTACGTCGCGATCTTCGATCCCTCCGACGGGACGGTCGAGGACGGGGTCGGCGAGATCACCATTGTGTCTACCGACTGTCGACGGTAGCGGCGTTGGGGTGCCCGAGGGTCGGGCACCCCAACCGCCTGATCGACACTGAGCTTCTCCGCCTCGGCGGTCGCGTTGGCGCGGCGGTACAGCTCGATGGCCCGCAGCAGGTGACGGCGGGCGGCGGACGGGTTGCCACACCGCCGTTCGAGCTCGTCGAGGTCGCGATGGATGTGCGCCTCCTCGTACGCGTCGACCACCCGCGTGCGTACTGCCAGCGCGAGCTCGAGGTACTCCCGGGCGCCGTCCACATCGCCGAGACCCAGCCGAGCCCGGCCGATGTGCTGCAGGGTCACCGCCTCGAAGTGCTCGTCGGCGATGTCGCGGCTGATGTCCAGCGCCCGCTGGAACTGCTCGAGCGCGGTGCCGCCGGCGCCTCGGGCCAGGTGCGCGGCTCCGAGGTGGTTGAGGGTGTCCACCTCGTTCTGCCGGTCGCCGATGTCCCGCCGGATCGCCAGCGCCTGTGCGAAATGGTCGATGGCGGCCCGGTGGTCGCCGTCGTGCAGGTGCGTCTGGCCAACGCTGTGCAGGACCGCGGCCTCGATCCGTGGATCGCCGACGCCGCGGATGAGGTCCAGCGCGCGGGCCAGGTACTCGAAGCTGAGGTCGCTGCGGCCCATCTGGGCGTACACGTATCCGATGTTGTTCAGCGCGAGGGCGATCCAAGGCGACGGGTTGTTCGCGGTGTGCAACAGCGTGACGGCCTGCTGGAACGCGTCCAGCGCCTGGTCGAACCGGCGCAGTCCGGTGTACGCCACGGCGATGTTGTGCTGGGCGGTGCCCTGGCCGCGGGTGTCGCCGATGGCCCGCATGCGTACCAGGGCCTGACCGAGCTGGCCGAGCGCCTCGTCGAAGCGGCGCACCGCGACGTACGCGACGCCCAGGCTGCTGTGCATCAACCCTTCCACCGTCGGATCGCCGAGCCGTTGCGCCGCCGCCACGGCCGTTCGGCAGATCTCGATGCGATCGCCCCAGTGCCCGCGGAACTCGAAGAACCCGGTCAAGAGATAGGTCAGCTGCCACGCGGTCGTGTGGTGGCCGCGGTCCGCCGCGTAGCGTACGAGCGGTACCAGATTGGGCCGCTCGCCGTCGAGAAACGCCAACGTGCCCGCGTGGCTCGTGGTGTCCGGTAGCTCGGCCGGAGGGTATCCGACTTCGGGGACGACCCGGTTGCGGCTCGGGTCGAGCGTGCGGTTCGCGGCCGCGGCGACGGACAGGTACCAGTCGAGGATGCGGGCGGTGGTCTCCTCGCGCTCGGCGTGGGACTCCTCCAGCTGGGCGCACTCGTACGCGTATAGCCGGATCAGGTCGTGGAACCGGTACCGCTCGCCGCCGAGGTCCCCGACCAGGTGCGCGGTGACCAGGTCGGCGATCCACCGGCGGGCGTCGGCCAGCGGTACCGCCGCGGCCGCCGCGGCGAGGTGAGGTCCGAAGGTGACGCCGGGGTGCAGGCCCAGCAGGCGGAACAGCCGGGCCGCGGGGGCCGCTACCGCGTGGTACGCGCTCGCGAAGACCGCCCGGACACTGCGCGAGTCGCCCTCGATGGTCAGCGCGTCCAGCCGGTGTTCGGTGGCCAGGCTCGCGGCGAGCTCGGCGATCCGCAGATCGGCCCGCGCGGCGAGGATGGCCGCCGCGATCCGCAGCGCCAGCGGCATGCGTACGCACAGCTCGACCAGCTCGGCGGCGTCCGCTGGTTCCCGTTCCACCCGGTGCGCACCGAGCACCCGGTCCAGCAACCGGAGCGCATCGTCCCGCTCGAGTACGTCGATACCGATCAGGCGTACCGCGTGGTGCGCGGACAGTGCGGTCAGCAAGCCGCGGCTGGTGATCAGCAGCAGGCTGGACTCGTTGGCCGGTACCAACGGCAGCACCTGGTCGGCGCTGGCCGCGTTGTCCACCACGACGAGGATCCGCTTGTCGTGCAGCAACGAGCGGTACAAGCCGGTCTGCTCGGCCAGCTCGGCGGGGACCCGCTCGGGCGGTACGCCGAGACTGCGCAGCATGTGCGCCAGCACGTCAGCCGTACCGGCCGCCGTCGCGGGGTCGTGCCCGCGTACGTCGAGGAAGAGCTGACCGTCGGGGAACCGGTCCTTCACCTGGTGGGCCCATTGCACGGCAAGCGCGGTCTTGCCCATGCCGGCCGGACCGGAGATGGCCACGATGTGGGTCTCGTTGCCGGGATCGTCGAGCATCCGACACAGCGTGTCGAGTTCCGCGGTACGCCCCGTGAAGTGGCCGACCCGTGCCGGTAGCTGGGCCGGCCTGGGCAACGGGACCGACGCGGTCGCGGTGCGGTCGGGCGCGCGGAGGTCCAGCGCCGCGTCGTGGCGCAGGATCATGCTGTACCGGCGCTGCAGCTCGGGTCCGGGATCGACGCCGAGCTCGTCGGCGAGGCGGGCCCGCAGCCGCTGGTATGCGTCGAGAGCGTCGGCGTGCCGGCCGGACCGGTACCGGGCGAGCATCAGCAGACCGACGAGGCGTTCCCGGTACGGCTGTGCCGCCACGAGCCCGTCCAGCTCGCCGACTGCCCCGGCATGGCGGCCGAGCCGCAGTTCGGCGTCCCACAGATCCTCGCTAGCGGTCAGCCGTACCTCGTGCAATCGGGTCACCTCGCCCGCACCCCAGCCGGCCGGTACCGCGTCGGCGAACGGGTCACCGCGCCACAACGCGAGGCCCGCGCGCAGTTGGGCGACGCCGTCCTCCAGCGCTCCCTCGGCCAGGTGGTCGGCTGCCTTGCGGAGCAGGTCCTCGAACTGACGCGCGTCGACGTCCGCCGGCTCGATACGCAACGCGTACCCGGGATCCCGGGTGACGAGCGCGTTGGGCAGGCCGCACGCGGCGAGTGCCTGGCGCACCCGCGTCACGTGGCTGTACAGCGTCTTGACGGCGGTACGCGGTGGCTCGTCACCCCACAGCGCATCGATCAGGCTGGATTGGGCTAGGACCGTACCGGCCCGCAGCGCGAGCAGCCCGACCAACGCCCGCTGCCGGCTGCCGGGCAGGACCGCGCTACCGGTGGGGCCAATGACCTCGATCGGGCCCAGGAGGCGCACCTCGGCACGCGGCCGGACGGACACCGGGTCAGCGTATCCGACAACGTTGCGACAACCTTGCCTCGAGCTGAGCGTCCGTACATCGATGACATGCGCTACCGGGAACCCCTGTCCATCGCCATCGCGCTCGACCGCGACGCGGCCACGCCGCTGCACCACCAGATCGCCGGGGAGGTGGCGTCGGCCGTGGCTCGCGGGACGCTCGTCCGCGGCGCGCGCATGCCGTCGACCCGTACCCTCGCGTCCTTGCTCGGGGTGTCACGCGGGGTGACCGTGGCCGCGTACGCCGAGCTGTTCTCCCGCGGCTATCTCGACAGCCACCATGGCTCGGGCACCTACGTCGCCGGTACCCCGCACAAGCCGAACGTCGTGCGGCCGCGACCTCGCGTGGCGCTCGACCTGTCGCCGGGCCAACTCTGTCGCGAGGCCTTCCCGCTGGCCGAGTGGCGTGCCGCGTGGCGGCGGGCCAGCTTCCACCCCGCCCCCGCCAGCCCACCGCCGCTCGGTCTCGACGAGCTGCGGCAGGCGATCGCCGAACACCTGGTGCGCACCCGCGGCCTCGACCTGACCGGGCGCGAGATCGTGGTGACCGGCGGTACGGCCGATGGACTGCGACTCGTGCTCGACGGGCTCGGCCTGCGCGGATCCGACGTGGCCCTGCCGGAGCCGATCGCGCCGGCGCTGCGGCGTGCGGTTCGTGGCGACCCCATGCCCGTTCGCGATCCGTCGTGTCGGGCGCTCGTGGTCAGCCCGCCACCCTGGGACGCGGTGCTCCCTGCCGCGCACCAGCGCGCGGCCGTGGCCTGGGCCGGGCGTACCGGCGGCTGGCTCGTCGAGGTCGCGTGCGACACGGTCTTCCACGCCGATGCGCGTGCTCCACGGCTGCACGAGTCGACGGATGCCGTGGTGATGGTCGGTGGGTTCTGCGACCTGCTGACGCCGGCGCTGGCGCTCGGCTACGCGGTCGTGCCGTCGGGCCTGGTCGACATCGTCGGTGACTCGCCGCGGCCACCGCACGTCACCCAACTGGCCATGGCCAGCCTGTTGCGGGACGGCACGGTGGTGCGGCGGATGCACCGGCTCGGTCAGCTCTACGACAGCAAGCGGCAGGTGGTCGAGACGGTGCTCGCCGGACTGCCGGTCAGCCTCGGCCTCGGTACCGCGTTGGTGCGCCTCCCCGACGAGGTCGACGCCGTTGGTGTTGCGCGGTCGTTGCGCGAGCGCGGGTTGCGCGTGGGCACCCTGGCGGACTACTACTCTTCGGCGCAGTCGGCTCCCCCGGCGCTCGTGCTCGGGTACGGCCACCTGCCCGAGCCGGCCTTGCGCCAAGGGATGACAGCTCTCGTCGACGCACTGACCCGGCTCGTCTAACCCCCTGTCCTCGAGCGGCGGAGAAGGTTTCAGCGCCACGTCAGCGCCGTTTCAGCCCCCTAGCGCAGGATGGCCGCGGCACGGTCGGTGACCAGCCGCGTGCCATGGGGGCCTGGGGGGACAACAGTGACGCTTGTCGGTTTGCAGTGGGCGGATCTCGGCGCCCGCGACATACATCTCCTGCCTGGTCTCGTGTCGCCCGAACTGCTTCGGGCGCTGCGGGCGGTCGACCAGGTCGGTACCACCACCACGCTGAGGCAACTGCACAACATGCCGGATGTCACCGTCACGTTCGCGGGAGGGCTCGCCGGTGCGCCCGCGGACACGGGGGTGACGGTGAACCCGAACACCGGCGCGGTGACCGTCCAGTCGCCCCTGCCGCCCGGGCGGAAGCTGCGTTCGTTCATCGTGACCGCGACGGCGACCCAGCCTGGCGCGGCCGCCGCGACGATACGCGTCCGGGTCAACGTCCACCAGGCGATCACCGGACTCTGGCTGACGCCGAACCCGTTGACCGTGCGCCGGGGTGCGCGCAACGTGCGGATGTCGGTACTGGCCAGCTTCGACGACGGCACGATCGGCGACATCACCAACTGGTCGCCGTTCGCGCCACCGACCGTCGTGGGCGAGCATGTCCACGCCAACGGCTCCGAGGACCGGGTGCTGAGGTGGTCGGCGGAGGGCATTCCGGAGGGTACCGACGCACTCGTCGGCGTCCACCCGGACACCGGTGTGCTCGACGGCACGGCCGACGACGGCAGCGCCAAGATCACTGTACGGTTCCAGGATCGGACCGCCAGCGCCGTCGCGATCTGTAAACCGCCGTGGTCGACGCCGGTGCGGACCAAACTCGTATCCGGTCCCGGGGTGCGATCGCTGAACTTCGTACCCAACATCCTGTTCCTGCCCGACGGCTTCCGGGCGGACGAGGAACAGATGTTCAACCGGGTCGTACGCCGTCTCGTCGACAAGCTCTCCCGGGCACCCCAGACGCGGCCCTTCGCCGACTTCAGCGGCAGAATCAACTACTTCTCGGCCTGGGTACCGTCACGCGAGGCCGGCGTCTCGGTGCTCGAGGAACTCGACCGGAGGAACGGGCCGAAAAACGAGACTCACGGGTACCCGGTACCGCTGCCCAGCCTGAACCGGCCGGCCGACAACTGGTCGTTGGCGGATCTCGTCAACGCGATCGGGCTACCCGACTCTGTCGACGATCCAGCCGGCGCACCGCTGGACGACCGGAAGGTCGCCGAGCTTCGAGCGCTGTACGGCGCGGCGATCGACGATCCGCACGTGCGCCCCAAGTACGCCGAATGGCTGCCCCTCAACGACCGGGTGCTGCTCAACGAGCGCGACACCGCGTTTCACATGGCGTACGGCAGCCGCCCGTCCCTGGTCGGTGTGGTCGACCGGGTCATCGCGACCAACTCGTTGCGGCTGGCGGACGCGGACTTCGAGGCGTTCCTCGACGCGTTGCAGACTCCGGCCGGGCTACCGCTGGTCGAAGGTCCGTGGTCACGGGGCAAGGATCGCAACCTCATCGTCGTGTTGTGCCGAACCAACCGGCACGGCGGAGCCAACTCCTCCCGCGGCTCGGACGCCGCGCATCAGGGCAAGTTGCTCGGGCTCAGCCTCGACGCCGAGGACTTCCACCGGCTGCACGCCAGCGACACCGCCGGCTTCGACCTGGTGCCCGACGACGTCGGATGCGGCTGCGGCACCCACACCTGGCTGACCACCGCCCACGAGCTGGCCCACTCGTGGGGCGTCGGTGACGAGTACGCCGAGTTCGAAGCCCCTGTCCCGGCCAGTGTCCTGGCCAACGTCCTCGCCCGCGCGAACCTGCAGGTGCGCACCGAGCTGGTCGACGCCGGGGATCAGCTGATCGATACGAACATCAAATGGGGGCGGTGGCCACGCATCTCGGCGGCCGGTGTGCTGATCCAACCACCGACCGTCCATGCCGACGGCCATGTCACCCTGCGTCTGGACCCGGGGTTCGGCGGACTCGGCGACTTCGTCGCGGGCACGGACATCGTGCGGTTGCGAACCCGCCCGCTGGCGCTGTCGAACGGCACATCCGCGCGGTTCCGGGTCGTCGCGGTCCGCAAGGCGGCCAGCGAGATGGACCTGGTGCCGGTGGACCCGATCGAAGCCGACCTCGACAACAGATATCCGGCCAACAGCATCGTGCTGCGGCCGGTCCGCGGACCCGACGGCAACGACCTGACGCTCGTCACCCCGAACGTGCGGACGCGGATCACGGATACCCACAACCCACTCAACGCCAACCCCGACCCGCCCAACCGGGTGTGCGGAAACGTCAAGCTCGACCTGCCCACGCGGGCGGTGAACTTCCCGGACAACAAGGCACCACATCCGCCGCGGTACTCGGCGTTCACGATCGGACTCTACGAAAACGGCGGGCGCTACTTCTGCGGCATCTACCGGCCGACCGGCATCTGCCTCATGGCGCGGGCGACGCACGGCAGCACCGCTCAGCACAACCTCCAGGCGTACGAGTTCTGCCTGGTCTGCCGGTACGCGATGGTCGACGCGGTCAATCCGAGCCTGCACCCGCGAATCGAGCGGCAGTACCGGGCTCGCTACGAGCAGAGGAACCCATGATGGCGGGCACCCTGGGGCGCATCGCGGAGCGGCTGGTGGGCGCGGTCCGGCCGTTGGTGGACGCGTTCCGCGACAGCGACCAGTTCCAGGTACTCATGCTCCAGCTCGGCTGGGAAGTTCCCGGACTACCACCGTCCTATGTGGTCGTTGCCGAGAAGAGCGAAGTCGCGGTGAACGCCTTGGCGGCACTGGCCGACGGCGCCAGCGTCCAGGAGGTGCTCGCCGTCGTCGACAAGGCCGGTGCGGTCTACCGGGCCGTCACCGCGCTGACCGAGGCACCGGACGGTATCGACGCCGAGGAGTTCCTGCCGGAGCTGGCCAATCGGCTGTTCGAGTACGTGCTCGGGCGGGAATTGCTGGCCGAGGCGCCGGACTGGTACGCCGCCCTGGAGTTGCTGGGCATCGTCTCGTACGAGGACCACGAGGCGACGCCGACCCGTCCCGCATTCGGCCGGGTGCGGTTCGACTGGGACCAGATCCCGGCGATCCTGGCCGATCCGGCGTTGATCCCGGCGCGCGTGTACGGCTGGGGTACGCCTTCCCTGAACTTCCCCGCGCTCGCCGAACGGATCGCCGCGTTCGTCACGGGTCTCGGACTGCCGGCCTCGCTCGACGTCCTGTCGCGAACCCTCGCCGACGCGCTGCAGGCCGAGGCGTCCGGTGAGCCGGCGGGGTCGCCGAAGGCCGCGGTGACCATCAACGTGTTCGACGTCGACGTCGCCGAGAAGTCGTTCCCGGTCGGCCTGCTGCTGACCGAGCTGCCGGCCGAGGGCACGGCCATGCCCGGCCTCGTGCTGCTGCCGCTGGTGCCGGACGGCATCGACGAGCACGTCGACATCGGCGGCGGCTGGACCTTCACGCTGCGGGCCGGTACCGACCTGGCCGCCCAGCTGGGGGTGGTCGCGCGACCGGACGGGCTGTCGGTGCGGTACCCGGGCTCACCCGGTCATCCGCTACCGAGCGGGGGGTTCGGCGCCACGCTGGAGATGACGTCGTCGCCACCGGTACTGCTGTTCGGCGAACCGGAGTCGACACGGCTCGAGGCCGGGGGCGCGAAGGTCGGCGTGGCGTTGAACGTGCACGAGGGCGACCCGGAACTGGCCGCGACGGTCGCCGTGACCGGGCTGGCGCTGGTGATCAGTCCGGGCGGCGCCGACGGGTTCCTCTCCTCCGTGCTCGGCGGCTCGGAGCTTCGGGTCGAGATACCGCTGGCGCTCGACTGGTCGAGCCGGACCGGACTGCGGTTCCAGACCGGAGCCGGGTTCGAGCTCACCGCACATCCCGGAGTCGACCTCGGCCTGCTGCGGTTCGACCGAGTCGACCTGGCGCTGCACGTCTCGGCGGCCAGCGGCAGCACGCCGGCGCTGGCGCTGCGGGCTACCGCGGCCATCTCCGGCGGCCTCGGCCCGTTCGTGTACACAGTGGACCGTCTCGGGCTGGAGCTGGCGCTCACCGCCGAACCGGGCAACGCCGGCCCGTTCGACATCGGGTTCCGACCGGTGTGGCCCACCGCGATCGGGCTGGCGCTGGCGACTCCCGCCGCTTCGGGCGGTGGCTTCCTGCGCCTGGACGAGCAGACCGGCCGGTACGCCGGCACGTTCGAGCTCACGATCATCGACGTGGTATCGGTCAAGGCGATCGGACTCATCACCACCGGGCCGGCGGGCTTCAACCTGCTCCTGATGATCACCGCCGACGGCTTCACGCCGATACAGCTCGGACTCGGGTTCATGCTCACCGGCATCGGCGGGTTCATCGCGCTCAACCGCACGATCGACGTCGGCGCGGTACGCGGTGGCCTGAACAACGGCGTACTCGACTCGGTGCTGTTCGCGAAGGACCCGGTCGCCAACGCCGACCAGATACTGTCCACATTGGACAAGCTGTTTCCGGCGGCACCGGACCGGCTGCTCGTCGGCCCGCTCGCCGAGATCGTCTGGGGCAGCCCGACGATCGTGAAGGTACGCCTCGCGCTGCTGCTGGAGATCCCGCAGCCGGTCCGCGCGGTACTGCTGGCGGCGCTGTCGGTGCTCCTGCCCAAACCGGACGAGGCCGTCGTCGAGCTGCACGTCGACGCCATCGGCGTCCTGGACCTGGGTCGCGGCGAGCTGGCTCTCGACGCGTCGCTGCACCACTCGCGGCTGTGGAAGTACGTGCTCACCGGCGACATGGCGCTGCGGTTGAACTGGGGCGACGATCCGCAGTTCCTGCTGTCGATCGGCGGCTTCCATCCGCGGTTCACGCCGCCGGCCGGGCTGCGCAAGCTGGGCCGGATGGCGTTGAGCCTGTCCGATCGCGACAACCCGCGGATCCGCTTCGAGAGCTACCTCGCCCTCACCTCGAACACGATCCAGTTCGGCGCGCGGGTTTCGCTGCGGGCCGAGGCCCACGGGTTCGGAGTGGATGGCGGCGGCGCGTTCGACGCGCTCGTGCAGTGGGACCCGTTCGGCATCGACGTCATGCTCGAAGCTTGGGTGAAGGTGTTCAGCCCGGCCGGTACGCTCTTCGGCGCGCGGCTGAAGGTCGAGGTGACCGGACCGCAACCGTGGCACGTGGCCGGCGTACTCACCGTGCACCTGCTGTTCTTCAGCATCGAGACCGGCGTCAACTTCACGATCGGCGACCCGCAACCGCCACCCATCCTCGACACGGTCGACGTGCTGGCGCTGCTGCAGGCCGAGCTGGCCCGGCCGGAGAGCTGGACTTCCAGCCTGCCGGCCGCCACGAGGCCGGGCGTGACGCTGCGTCCCGCCGCCGGCGCCGACGAGGCACTGGTCGTCCATCCACTGGGGACGGTCTCGGTACGGCAGAAGGTGGCGCCGCTGGGCACGATGATCACCCGGTACGGCGCGGCCCGCCCCGCGGCTGGACCGCGCACATACGACCTCGACGTCACCAGCCCGGCCGGAATCAGCGCGCACCCGTTGCTGGACCACTTCGCGCCGGCGCAGTTCACCGAGCAGACCGAGGACGAGAAGCTCGCGGCGCCCTCGTTCGCGCTGTTGCCGGCGGGCCTGACGTTCACCCCGGACGCCGACGGCGTACCGGCCGCGCTCGGCGTCACCGTCGATGTCGGGTTCGAGACCGTCCACATCGGAGCACTGGGATGAGCGTACGTACCTTCCTTCCGTGGTACCGGGTCGGCTACGCGTCGGCGCTGGACGGTGCCCCACCGGCCGGATCGGGCCGGGCGCGGGTACCGGCGACCGTGCGGCTGCGCGGTGCCTCCGGTGCCGTGGACATGCCGCTGGAACTGGCCGGTCCGGGTGACGTAGCCGGGATCGACCCGCGGGAGATCCTGCGTACCGAACCGTTCGACGGCTGTACGGACTTCGAACCGTCCTACTTCCCGTACGTCGAGCTGGCCTCCGCGGATCTGCCATGGCGCTTCACCCCGGAAGGTCCGCAGTCGCAACGGGTGCGGCCGTGGCTGGCGCTCGTGGTCGTACCGGCCGACGGCGCCACGCTCACCCCGGCGGCGGCCGGTACCTCGGTGCTGCGCTGTGACGTGACCGAGCTGCCCGACCCGTCGGAGTCCTGGGCGTGGGCCCATGTCCAGGTCACCGACGGCATTCCGGTCGCCCGGCTGCTCTGCCCGCGCCGGCTCGAGGCCGGGGTGCAGTACCTCGCATGCGTGGTGCCGACATTCGCGGCCGGACTGCTGTCCGGTACGACGGGCGACCCGCTCGGGCCCGCCTGGAGCGGCTGGGGCACGGTGGAACTGCCGGCGTATCACCACTGGAGTTTCCGGACCGGACCCGAGGGCTCGTTCGAGGCGGTCGTCCGGCGGCTGCGGCCGAGACCGGTACCGGCCGGCACCGGTGGCCGGGAGATAGCGACCGGGGCACCAGGCTGGGGAGCGAAGGCCGGCTCGCCGTCGGCGACGGTACGCATGCAGGGCGCCCTGCGACCCATCGACGTGACCGAGCCCGAGGCCGACGATCCGCTGCTCGCCGAGTCGCTGCGCACCGCGGTCAGCTCGTCCGGTACCGGTCTCGAGCTGCGCCCGCCGCTGTACGGGCAGGACTACCAGCGGGGTCTGACCGCCCTGCCGCCGGGGACCGGTGGCTGGCTCGCCGAGCTGAACACCGACGCACGTCGCCGGATAGCCGCCGGGCTGGCCTCGTTCGCTGTCGCGGTACACCAGGAAGACCTCGCGGACAGCGCGTGGCGGCAGCTCGCCACCGCGCGTGCCGACGGCCGCCAGCAGGTCGACCCGGCTCTGGCCGACGCGGTGACCGGATCGCTGTCCGACCGGCACCTGGCGGCCGCACCGGCGGTGCCCGCGCTGAACCGCCTGCTCCGGGCCGGCGGCGCTCCGCTCTCCCCGGTGGCGCCCGCACCACCACGGCCGGTCCCGGCTGACGACCTCTTCGCACCGCGCTTCGACGAGCCGGGCTACGCGCTGCTGCGCGGGATCGCCCCGGAATGGCTGCTGCCGGAGCTGGGTGAGCTGCCGACCGACAGCGTCGCACTGGCGCAGACCAACGGGGCGTTCGTCGAGAGCTTCATGGTGGGGCTCAACCACGCCCTCGCACGCGAGCTGACATGGCGGCGCTTCCCG
>Ga0075419_10002454_pt1 | contig 11924 bp, 11 predicted proteins | sample SoiMetdeltSBSDD3_FD_76900 | JGI IMG/M metagenome (GOLD analysis project Ga0075419, IMG submission 76900) | Bulk soil microbial communities from a Populus tree surrounding site in Tennessee, USA - Soil MetaG P. deltoides SBSDD3 | ecosystem: Environmental > Terrestrial > Soil > Tree plantation... | reverse complement strand
ACGAATCGACGTGCTGCATTACAACGTCGGCGTCTCGCTCGCCGGCGGCGACAAGAGCCCGCTCGAGATCACCGAGCGCGCGTTCGACAACGTCAACGCGATCAACCTGCGCGGTTTCGTGATGGCGGTCAAGCACACGCTTCCCGTGATGCGCGCGCAGAAATCCGGCGTGATCCTGGCGGTGTCGTCGGTCGCTGCACTTTCGGCCAGCTATCTCACGGTAGCGTACAAGACATCGAAAGCCGGGATGATCGCGTTTACCGAGCAGATCGCGCGCCAGAACGCCGAATTCGGCATCCGCGCCAATGTGATCCTGCCCGGCCTGATGGACACGCCGATGGCGGTTGACACGCGCGCCCGCGAATGGGGCAAGCCGCGCGCCGAAGTCGTTGCGATGCGCAACGCGAAAGTGCCGCTCAACCGCAAGATGGGCACGGGCTGGGACGTAGGCTACGCAGCGCTCTTTCTCGCGTCGGACGAAGCCAAGTTCATCACCGGCGTCGCGCTCCCAGTCGACGGCGGCGCCTTGCTGCGGGCGAGCGATTGAGCGCAGCGGCGTTCCTGCGCTTGAGGCAGGTCTGCCTCGTCGCCGCAGACCTCGAGCGCGAAGCCGCGCGCATCGCATCGACGCTCGGACTCGAGGTCTGCCATCGCGACCCGAACGTCGCGAAATACGGCCTCGCGAACGTGCTGTTTCCGGTCGGCACGAGCTTTCTCGAGATCGTCTCGCCGACGCGCCCCGGCACGACCGCGGGACGCTTCCTCGAGCGCCACGGCGGGAAGTACGGCTACATGGTGATCCTCGACTGCGACGACCCGGAACGCTACCGGCGACGCGCCGAGTCGCTCGGCGTGCGCGTCGCGAACGCGATCCGCCACGACGACTATTTCGGCGTGCAGCTCCATCCGAAGGACACCGGTGCGGCGATGCTCGAGTTCAATTCGACCGTCGGCGGCGCGGATCCGATGGGACCGTACGGGCCTGCAGGCCCGAATTGGCAGCGCGCAATTTGTACCGAGCGCACGCGCTCCCTGCTGGGAGTGGAGATCGAATCGCCCGATCCCGAACCGCTCGCGGAGCGATGGGCGGCGATCTTCGAGCGGCCGGTCCATAAACTCGGCAATGGCGGATGCAGGATTACGCTCGACATGGGGACGATCGAGATCGTGCCTTCTACTTCGAGTGAATCAGTATTTGCAGGTGTAAATCTGGAAGTTGCCGATCAGGCCGCGATCTCCGCGGCGGCCAAAGCGCAAGGCTGCGCGGTCGGCGACGGGACGGTCAGCGCATGCGGCATGCGGTTCCGCATCAGTTAGAGTCATCACGGACCACCCCGAGGCCGGGAAAGGTAAACATTTAGGCCACGCGATGGTCTGCTTTCGGCCCAGAAGCGGTCATTCACCGGGGCGCATAAACAGCGGGCCTCTAGGCTTCCGGAAGGATCTTGCGGATCAGAGCGAGGAGATCACGCGGGCTGTAGGGCTTGGCGATGTACGCGGTAGCGCCGGCGTCCTTCGCTGTCTGATCGTCGCCGGATAGCGCAAAAGAGGTGATCGCGATGATCGGGGTATTCGCGGTGGCAGGCTCGCTGCGCAAACGCCGCGTCGCGTCCAGACCCGACATCTTCGGCAGCTGAATGTCCATGAGAATCAGGTCGGGATGACGCTCGAGCGCCACCGCGACACCCATCTCGCCGTCGTATGCCTCGATCAGCGTGTAGCTTGTGTTCTTCAGCAGCTGACGCACGATCTTGCGATTGGCCTCATTGTCCTCGACGTAGAGAATCCTCTTTGCGCTCATCCGGAAACCCTAAGTGGTATCTCGAAAATGAAAGCCGAGCCCTCACCCTGCACGCTTTCGACCCAGATGCGCCCGCCGTGCATCTCGACGAACTTCTTCGTAATCGACAGCCCCAAGCCCGTGCCGCCGTACTCCGAGGCGATGGTGGCGTCGGTCTGCTTGAACTCCGTAAATAGGCTGCCGATCTTGTCAGGCGGTATGCCAATGCCGGTATCCGTGACCCGGTAGCGAAGCTGGGTGCCGCCATCGAGTTCCACCCCGACGTTGACTTGGCCCTCCTTGGTGAACTTGAGGGAGTTGCCGACGAGATTCATGAGGCACTGCGTCAGGCGCCCCGGGTCACCGTAGCCCAGCGGCAGGTCCGCAGGCACGCTCGTTCCGAGCGCAAGACCCTTCGACTCAGCGAGGGGGCGCAGCGTCGCGCGCACGTTCTCGACGATGTCGTGCGCCGAATAGTCTGCGAGCGCAAGCTCCATCCGGCCTGCCTCAATCTTGGCAAGATCGAGCACGTTATTGATGAGACGTAACAAGTGTTGCCCGCTCTTTTGCATTTCGTCGAGCGGCTCCTTCAGGTCCCCTGGCAGCTCGCCGTAGAGCCCGTCGAGCATCATCTCGTTGAAGCCGAGGATGGCGTTCAATGGTGTCCTCAGCTCGTGACTCATGCTGGCGAGGAACTGCGACTTGTGCTGGCTCGCCGCCTCCGCTTGCGCACTCGCTTCCTTGAGCGCCTGCTCGCGCTGCTGCAGCTCCCGGCTGACCGAAGCGAAGCGCTCCGCCGCTCGCGCCATGTCGCCGATCTCGTCGCGGCGCGCGGTGCCGGCGATCGATACAGAGTAGTTGCCGGCCGCGATGTCGTTGAGCGCGTTGATCATCCCGGTGATCGGCTTTGCGATTGCCCGCCCTATGTAAAAGGTGAGCAGGACCGAGATGACGACCGCTGCGAAGGCGCCGACGGCGAGATATCGGATGAAGGTGTTTACCTGATTGGCAGTGGTCGTAGCAATTGCTTGCGAGGAGGCCAGCGTACGGGAAGCGAGCTCGACCACATAACTCTGCAGCTGCTGGTGGTGCGCGAGCAATGTACTGATCGCCACGGTCCCCGTTGACTCGCCAGTCACGATCCGCCGCGCGACGGCGCGGTGGATGATCAGGAAGTCGGAGATATTAGCCACGGCATCCGCTTCTCCCGAGCCTGCGGTCGATTTCTTGATTTCGGCGAACAGCCGGTCGATGCGCGTATATCCTTCGTCGATGGATCGGGCAAGATCCTCGAGGAGCTTTTCGCCGGCGGGCATACGCTGGCGCAGCTGCGCATACCGGACGACGTCGGAATGCACCTGCGCCACGGCAAGCAGCAGCTTCGTGGTGCTTGTCGATGTTTCGAGCGGCCCGCTGACGACCTGCAGAAACACCTTCTGGTGGCGCTCGAGGGCGACTTGCGCCGCGAGGACCGACATGAGCATCAACAGGATCACCGCGGAAGGCGCGACAAACACCTTGAGCGCGATAGGGAAGCGATTCAGCACGGCCTTCATCGGAACGGGCTTGTACCAGCGCAAGGCGCTGCCGCGAGCTTCACCGGCTCGCCCTTTGGTACAAAGCTATCCATGGGTCGGCAGGCGGTCCCCTCCCAACAGAGCGTGTAGCCGGCCGCGAACTGCGAGTTCGCGAGGATGACTTCAGCCATCCTCAGCGCCGGACGGTAATGCCACCACTCATCGCTCCAGAGCGCGCCGCTTGGCGGATCCATTCCCGCGCCGCTCGTCTTTACGCGAGCCTTCTGCAAATGCAGCATGCCGCCCTCGACCATGTAGTCCTCCTCCCACGCGGTCCGCTCCACGGAATGCATCCATGTGAGCGTGACGCGCGGAGACAAGGGCTGCACAATCGCCCCGAAGACAAGCGCAATGCAAAGCGCAGAAGGCACGGCGGGCTCTCCGCCGCTAGCGCGTAAGACCCACTTCCCGGAAATACCGCAGTGCGCCCGGATGTACCTGGATTGGCCGCACCGCGAGCGTGCCCTGGAGCGTCATTCCCGCCGTCGCGGTATGCGCTTTCTTCAACTCCTCGAGGTTCGCGTAAATCGCCTTGGTCACGCGATACACCGTGGCCTCCGGCACGTCCTCCGCTGTGACGAAGTAATTGTTCAGCGCCGCAGACTGCACATCCTGCTTCTGACCGGGATAGCTTGCGGCCGGAATATTCAGTGGATAAAAGAGTCCTTTCGTCTTTGCGATGATCGCCGGGTCGATCGGCACCAGCACGATCGGTCCTTGCGACATCGCGCGCTGCACGGCCGCGACGCCCACGCCAGCGGAAATAATCGCTGCATCGAGCTGGCCTTTGAGCATGAGATCGACGCTCTGGCCGTATTCAAGGTATTCGACCTGTACTAGATCGGCATAGCTGATATCGGCCGCGCCCAACAGAGCACGGGAGTTGATCTCGTTACCGCTGCGTGCAGCGCCTACCGAAAGCCGCTTGCCGCGCAGATCGGCCACGGAACCGATGCGCGCATCGCTTCGCGCGATGATATGAATGAAGTTTGGGTACGCCGCTCCGATCAACCGTATCTTGGTGCGCGAGCTTGGGAAGCCGGCTTCAGGGTTTCCTTTCCATGCCTCGCTGAGAATGTCTCCCTGCGCCAAAGCAAACGTCCCTTTGCCCTGTTGCAAGAGGTTCAGGTTCTCGACGGTCGCCTGCGTCGACATCACGCTTACTTTCGCCCCGGGCATGTCGCGTTCTACAAGTCTCTTGATGACATTGCCTAAGGGGTAATACACCCCGCTAGTGCCGCCCGTGAGCATCACGAGTTCCTGACCTAGAGTGGCGCCTGCATAAAGCAGTAAACCAAGCAAAGCCGTCGATCGAATCACGTATTCCTCCCTCATCTCGCAACAGATATGTGAGAACAAACCTCGAGCCCTTGCCCAGCAGGCTCTCGACCCGGATCTCGCCGCCTTGCAGCTCGACGAACTTCTTCGTCAGCGTGAGCCCCGCGGTCTTGCGCCCGCGCGCGGGCTACTCGGGGGATCTCCCTCGTTGGTGCTCGCTGCCGCTCCGCTTCGAACAGGCTAGCTCGCGGTCCTCAGTGGACGTGGCTCATGTTTCCCCCTTGGCCGAGCCTGGGAGAAGTCTACGCTTGAATGGCTCCGTCGGGTCGCAAGCTGACCTTCGCCAACGACCGCCAAAGCAAGCGCGGCGTCGCACCGCGGATGCTCATATCTTGGCGAGCGCCCGCAGACGAAGCGTCAGGCCGACCGGCGTCATCGTGAACGACAGGCGCTCCTCGGCTTCGCCGCCATCGCGCGTGTCTACACCGAAGATCTCGAAGCAGCTCAGCAGCATCGCCATCGCCATCTTCATCTCGAGCAGCGCAAGGTACCGTCCGGGACAGATCCGCGGCCCGGCGCCGAACGGCATCGAGATCCGCTTCGCGGCGCTTGCCGCCTGCGCGGGCGCTTCCCCTGCAAGCCATCGTTCAGGCCGGAATTCGGCGGCGTTGGGCAGATATTCGTCGCTGACGCTGTCGCGGCGCATCAGCCCGAATACGACGACGTCGCCCGGCACGCGCACGTTGCCGATCGTCGTTTCGCGCGCCGGTGCCAGCACGATCATCGGCGCGACCGACTTCAGCCGCATCGTCTCGTGGGCGCAGGCTTCGACATAGTCGAGCTGGCCGAGCTGCTCGTGCGTCGGGTTTTTCGGATCGACGATGACGCGACGCACCTCGTCCGCCGCGCGCGCGAGCGCCTGCGGGTGCCGCGACAGCAGGTAGATCATCCAGGCAATGGTGTTCGCGGTGGTGTCTTCGCCGGCGAGCAGCATCGTCAGCACGTTGCCCGCTACCTGCGCATCGTCGATTCCGCTATCCGGCTCGTCGGCCGCAACGATCATGGCTTCGAGCAGATTCGGCGGCTTCTTGGCACGCTCGGGGTCCTCTTTCAGCCGAGCGCGCGCCTGTGCGACGAATCCATCCACCGCTTCGTTGACCGCCACCATGCTGCGCTTCAACTCGCGGTCTGCGCGCGAGGGCAGCCAGCGCCACATCGGAAGCGCAGCGGCCAGGCGGCGCGCGAGCGCCGGGAAGATCTTGTCGAGGTGTTGCTGGATCACGTCCTCGTCGGACTCGAGCGTGTTGACCTCGGCACCGAACGCGAGCCCGGCGATCGTATCCACCGTGTAGCGCATCAGGTCGGCCTGCAGATCGATCGCGCGGCCGTCGCGTGCGGCGATCTGCCAGCGTCCCACCAGGCGCTGCGCCACGCGGCAAAGCGCGGGGAAGTACCGCTTGATGTGCGCCGGGTCGAACGCCGCCATCACCATGCGGCGCTGGCGGCGCCACATGTCGCCGTTGGAGCCGAACAGGCCCGGCTTCAGGCCCATCTCGTCGCCGATGGCTTCGAGCCGGGCGCCGCGCCCGAATCCGTCGGGTCGGTCGCGCAGCGCCGCGGCGACGGCCTGGTGCTCGCCGACCACGAGCAATCTGCGCGGTCCGACCTTCACGCGGTAATACGGGCCGAACTCGCGGCACCACTGCTCCATCTGCAGGTGCATCTTCGGCCCTTTCATCTGCAGCGCGTTGCCGAGCAGAGGCAGGCCGCGCGGGCCGGGCAGGTCCTCGTAGCGGCGCAGGGCGGCCTCAGTCATTGCCGCTGCGCTCGGCGATCTCGCGCATCCGCCGCATCGTGAGCACGCGCCGGCGGTTCGCTTCCGGCAGCGTTGCAAGGTCGACCGGCGGCGCGGTGAGGCCATAGGCCGGGTAGCTCGCGATATCCGCTCGTGCGAGCGGCGCCATCGATTGCTTGCGCTTCAGCGCGGCCTCGACGTAGGGGGCGAGCTCTTCGCGCTTGCGCGCCTCGCGTCCGGCCTCCTGCGCCTTGAATTCCGGCATCACCTCTGCGGCGAAGCATTCGAGCGATTCGCAGATGTGCTCGTGGCGGTTGCGCCCGCCCTGCTGGATGAACACGGTCTGGTCCACGCCCGCGTCCGCGAACGTGCGCAGCGCCGCGCGCAGATCCGCGGGCGAGCCGATGCAACCGGTGCCGCCGCCGAGCACGTCGGTGCCGAGCTCGTCGCGCACCGCCTCGTACTTCGTCCAGATGTCGGTGCGCCCCGGCGCATGGCGGCCGAACGCGTAGTAGTGACCGAGCGCGAACTGGAAAAAGCGGAAGCCGTCGTTGCCGCGGCGGCGCGCCTCCTCGGCATCCGCGTGGCACGAGAATCCGGTCACCATGGCGATGTTCGGGTTGACCGCGTGTCCGATCGGCACGCACTCGCGCTTGAAAATGTCGTAGTACTCCTCGACCCACTCGCGCGCTTCCGCGGGATCGATGAACGCGAACGTCAGCGCGCCCATGCCGTTCTTCGCGGCGATGCGGATCGTGTTGCGATTGGAGCAGGCCAGCCAGAGCGGCGGGTGCGGCTTCTGGGCGGGCTTCGGCACCACGTTGCGCACCGGCATCGAGAAGAACTTGCCTGCGAAGCCGGGGTAGGGGTCCATGACCAGCATGTTGGCCGCCTGCTCGACCGATTCCTGCCACATCGCCTGGCGCCGCGCGGGATCGATGCCGAAGCCCTCGATCTCGGTGCGCGACGCCGACATGCCGGTGCCCCACTCGACGCGTCCGCGCGAGACGAGGTCGAGCGTCGCGATGCGCTCGGCCGCGCGCGCAGGATGGTTGTAGCCCGGCAGCATCAGCATGATGCCGTGACCGAGCCGGATGCTGCGCGTGCGCTGCGAAGCCGCGGCGAGGAACACTTCCGGTGCCGGCGAATGCGAATACTCCTCGAGGAAGTGATGCTCGACTTCCCACGCGAAGTCGATGCCCAGCCGGTCGGCGAGCTCGACCTGGTCGAGCGCCTCGTGCAGCAGCTTTTCCTCCGCGCCCTCGGCCCACGGGCGCGGCAGCTGGTGTTCGTAGAAGACGCCGAATTTCATGACCGCATCCTACCGTTACAGGCCGAGATACGCTTGTCGCACCCGGTCGTCGTGCAACAGCTGCGTTCCCGGACCGCTCATGACCACGCGGCCGTTCTCTAGGACGTAGGCGTGCTGCGAGATCTTCAGCGAGACCGCGACGTTCTGCTCGACGAGCAGGATCGTGATGCCGCTCGCGTGCAGCGCGCGAATCGTGTGCAGCACTTCCTGCACCACGGTGGGTGCGAGCCCGAGCGACGGTTCGTCGAACATGATCAGCTCGGGGCTTCCCATCAGGCAGCGGCCGATCGCCAGCATCTGCTGCTCGCCGCCCGACATCGTGCCGGCGAGCTGGCGCCTGCGCTCCATCAGGCGCGGGAACATCGCGTACACCTCCGCGAGCTTGCGCCGGGTTGCCGCGCGCGCGCGCGGCAGCATCGCCCCGGTCTCGAGATTCTCCTCGACCGTCAGCGACGGAAACACCTGGCGGCCCTCGGCAACCTGCCCGATCCCGAGGTCGCAGATCCGGTGCGATTCGAGCGTTTCGATCTGCGTGCCCTTGAAGCGGATCCGCCCTGAGCGCGCGCGCTCGATCCCCGCGATGCTGCGGATCAGCGAGGATTTCCCCGCGCCGTTCGCGCCGACGATGGCGACGATCTCGCCCTGCGGCACTTCGAGCGACACTTCGGAGAGCGCCTGCGCGTCGCCATAGTAGAGATCGAGCGCCTCGACCGACAGCATCGCGCTCATACCTCGGCCTCCTCTCCGAGGTAGCACTCGAGCACCGCCGCATCCCGGACCACCTCGGCGGGCGTGCCGCGCGCGATGACCTCGCCGTGATTGAGGACGATGACGTGCTGCGCGAGCGCCATCACGGCGCGCATCACGTGCTCGATCAGCAGGATCGTGAGGCCATCGGCGCGATTGATCTCGCGGAAGATCTCGACCATCTGGTCGCATTCGGTGGGCCGCAGGCCCGCCATCACTTCGTCGAGCAGCAACAGCTTCGGCCGCGTCGCAAGCGCTCGCGCGACTTCCAATCGTTTGCGATCCGGCAGCGTCAGCGAGGACGCTGGCAGATCCCTCTTCGCCCCCAATCCCAGCTTTTCCACGATCTCGGCCGCGTGCTTTTTCGCGGCCGGGACACTCGGCGCCCGCTTCAGCGCGCCGACGATCACATTCTCGATGACGCTCAAGCCCGCGAACGGCTTGACGATCTGGAACGTACGGCCTATGCCTGCGCGGCAGACCTGATCAGGGCGGAGGCCGTGAATGGGCCGGCCGTCGAACGTAATGGCGCCCGCATCCGGCGCGAACACCCCGGCGATCACGTTGAAGCACGTCGTCTTGCCGGCGCCGTTCGGCCCGATCAGTGCGCGGATCGTGCCCTGCGGCACCTCGAACGACGCGTCCGTGACCGCACGCAATCCACGGAAGGATTTCGAGATGCCCCGGACTTCGAGCAGCGTGCTCACCGTCCGACTCCGAGCTTGCGCGCGAGCGCCGGCCAGATCCCATGCGGCAGGAACATGATCACCGCCAGCAGCACGATGCCGTAGAAGACCTGCTTCACGCCGGGAAACTCCCAGCCGAGCGCGGCGAGCAGCTCGGTAATCCCGTCGGCGAGCACGGTGAGCACCGCGGCGCCGAGGATCGGCCCGAACAGCGTGCCCAGGCCGCCGATGATCGGCCCGAGGATGATCTCGATCGAGCGGCTGATGTGGAAGATCTGCTCCGGGAACAGATTGTTGTAGTAGAACGCGAAGAACACGCCCGCGACCGCAGTCATCGCCGCGCTGATGACCACGGCGAGCATCTTCCAGCGAAAGGTATTGATGCCGAGCGCCTGCGCGGCTTCTTCGTTCTCGCGAATCGCCTGCCAGTAGTAGCCGGCCCGCGAGCGCAGCAGTCCGGCGCACAGCGCGAACGCCGCTGCGGTCAGCGCGAGCATGACGTAGTAGAACATCGCCGGTGCGCCGCGCAGGTTGACGAGATCCCAGCCGACCCGGTGCTCCACCTTGATGAAGAGTCCGCCGGGTCCGCCGAGCCAATCGATGTGGTCGAAGCCGATCCGCGTGAATTCGGCGAACGCGATCGTCAGCAGCGCGAAGTAGACGCCGGAAATGCCGAAGCGGAACGCGAGAAACCCGATCGCCGCGCCGAGCAGCACGCAGAGCGCGATCGCGAGCCAGATTCCGGCCCATGCGCCGAGGCCGTAGTGGAAATAGAGGCCGGCCGCAGCGTAGGCGCCCACGCCGACGTAGAGCGAGTGGCCGAGCGAGAGCTGGCCGGCGAAGCCCATCATCACGTTCCACGCCTGGCCGGCAAAGGCGAAAAAGAGAATCAGCGTCGCGACCGAGAGCACGTACGAATTGGCGACCAGCGGCAGCGCCGCGAGGCACGCGACGAGGAGCGCGAGCAGCGCGTGCGCCCGGTTCATGTCTTCTTGCCGAGCAGGCCCTGCGGCCGCAGCAGCAGCACCAGGATCAGCAGGCCGAAGCTGAACATGCTCTTCGCCGACGGCGTGATGAAGAGTCCGGCCAGCGCTTCCGAGACGCCGATCAGCACGCCGCCGAGCAGCGCGCCCGTCATCGAGCCGAGGCCGCCGACGATCACGATCACGAACGCCAGCAGCGTATAGGCGGGACCGAGCACCGGCGTTACGTCGACGAGCAGCACCATCATGCAGCCGGCCACCGCCACGCAGGCCGAGCCCAGGCCGAACGTCAGCGCGTACAGGTGCTTGACGTCGAGCCCGACGACTTTCGCGCCGAGATAGTTGTCGGCGCAGGCGCGGATCGCCTTGCCGGTGCGAGTCAATTTGAAGAACGCGAACAGCAGCGCCGAAGTCGCCAGGGCGACGAGCGCGGCGAGCACCTTGCCGCGGTCGAGCAGCAGCGGGCCGACTTCGATCGATTCGAGCAGATAGTCGAGCTGCACGCTGCGCGCGCTCGGCCCGAACGCGATCAGCAGCGCGTTCACCATGATCAGCGCCACCGCGACCAGCAGCATGAACTGCGAGTGCTCGGGGCGCGTGATGAACGGATTGATCAGCCCGGCCTGCAGCGCGTAGCCGAGCGCGAAGAACACCGCCGCGACCGGCAGCACGGCGAGGAACGGGTCGAGCCCCAGCGTCGCGAACAGCACCACGGCGGCATACATCGCGATGGTCATCATTTCGCCGTGCGCGAAGTTGACGACCCGCACGACGCCGAAAATCACCGACAGGCCGAGCGCCATCAGGCCGTACACGAGGCCCGTCAGCACCCCGGCGAGGACGAGGTTGATGACGTTGACGGGATCCATGGCAAAAGGGCCGGCAGCGCCGGCCCTCGCGGCTACCCGGCGCTAGGCCTTCTTGTATTCCGGCATCGGGAAGACCGGCTTCGCGGTGGCGGCCGCCGTCGGCAGCACCACCGTCGGAACCTGGTTCAGGTTCTGCAGGCACGCCGAGCCGATTCCTTCCACCTGGCCTTTGGCGTTGAACTTGATCGGGCCGCCGAGCATCATCTTGCTGGTGATGTTCGTCTGCCGGATCGCGTCCGCGAGCGCCTTCGGATCGGTGCTCTTCGCGCGCTTGAAGGAATCCGCCGCGATCAGGATCGCTTCGAACGTGAAGCCGGCGTTGAGGCCGTGGAAGACCAGCCGGTCCTTCGGGTTCTGCTTGAGGAACGCTTTCTCGACGACCTTCGTCAGCTCGGCGTTGGGGTTGTACCAGGGCACGTTCGAGATGCAATAGTCGCCGAGCTTGCCGAGCGTCTTCGCGAACTGCTCCTCGTACATCCCGGGCGATCCCGGGCTGATCACGCCCATCGGGTTCCAGCGCTGCTTGACCATCTCGCGCCGCAGGATGATCGCGTCGTTCAGCCGGCAGACGAGCAGCAGGAAGTCGGCATTGGTGGCTTTCGCCTTGCCGACCTCGACGGTCAGATCCTTCGCCGCCGGATCGTAGGAGATCGTCTCGACGATCTTGAACGGCAGCTGCGTCTGCGTCGGCAGGATCGCGCCGATCCCCTTCGTCATCGCCTGGCCGAACGTGTCGTTGACGTGCATGTACACGGCGGTCCGCGGCGCGACGTTGCCGGCGCGGAACAGGTCGCCCATCAGCGCGAGGCCGTTGCGCACGATGTCGCCCGCGGTCTGGAAGTTGCGGAACACGAACTTGTAGCCCTGCTCGGTGATCTGCGGCGCGGCGGCGATGTT
>Ga0075419_10002453_pt1 | contig 11932 bp, 12 predicted proteins | sample SoiMetdeltSBSDD3_FD_76900 | JGI IMG/M metagenome (GOLD analysis project Ga0075419, IMG submission 76900) | Bulk soil microbial communities from a Populus tree surrounding site in Tennessee, USA - Soil MetaG P. deltoides SBSDD3 | ecosystem: Environmental > Terrestrial > Soil > Tree plantation... | reverse complement strand
TCGTCTTCGTCATCCCGGATCTTCACCGCCAGATGCACTCCGGCCCGGTCCGGGTCGCCGACGCCTGGCTGCGGCGCCTGGTCTGGCGGCAGGACACCCGCCTGGTCGTCACCTTCGACGAGAACAGGGGCCGCGGCGTGCGGTCCTGCTGCCACCGCCTGGGCCGGGGCGGCCGCATCCCCACCATCGTGGCCGGACCCCGGGTCCCCCGGGGTCGCGACCCGGTCCCCTACCCCCACGACTCGCTGCCGCGCTCGATCGAGGCCGCCTACGGCCTGCCGCTCCTCGGCCATGCCGGTGACCCGGCCACCGCCACCATCCCGGCGGTGGCCGACCGCCCCCGGGACACCCAGTGAGATGGCCGGTCGCGCCTCAGGCAGTCGCGTCAGGCACGGAGCGGATCCGTTGGCCTCGGCCAGGGACGCCACGCTCGACCCGCTCCCAACGTCCATCGCGCAGCGCCAGGTACTCCGCGAAGGCGCACGGCACCCCCTTGGCCCGCAGCGGGTCGGAAGCATCCATGAGCTGGAAGTGCAGGTGGGGAGCGGTCGAGTTGCCAGTGTGGCCGACCCGCCCGATCAGATCCCCGACCCGGACCTCCTGGCCCGTGGCCAGCGACACGGTCCCCGGCGCCAGGTGCGCGAAGACCGCGAAGGCTTCGGCGCCCTGCACGATCACGTGGTTCCCCGCGACCGGCTCGAATCCGCTGCGGGTCGGGTCGAACCCGACCGTGGTCCTCAGCGCCAGCGCGACCTCGCGCACCACCTGGACCCGCGCCCGCTCAGCCACCCCGTCCACGGCCGCCACGACCCGGCCGTCGAAGGCGGCATGGACGGGCTGACCCCACCCGTAGTAGTCGCGCGTCCGCCCGCCCAGCAGGAACGAGCGGACGGCACCGGCCGGCTGGAGGTGCAGGCCCTTGCGCTTGTCGGGCCGGACGAAGTCGAAGGCGTAGCGCTGACCGAACAGCTCGGTGCCGTGGCTGGGGATCTTGTGCGCGGGCGTCCGCACCGCGACCCACTCACCTCGGAGCGGGAACTCGACGACCACGGCAGTGGCTGGCCCGCCCACCGCCACCTCCTCGCTCGACGTCACAGCGGGAGGCCCGCCTCCAGCTGGGCCAGGCCGGCATCCATGACCGCGAGATAGTCCTTGGGGCTGGCATGGTGGCCGGCGGTGTACCAGGCGCTGATGCCCACGCCGATCACCGCGCCGGCCAGGGCGCGCACGGCCGGGTCGTCGGGTCGGCGCCCGACCCGCTCGGCCACGATCTCGGCGAACAGCTCCAGGCTCTTGGCGAACTCGTCCAGCATCCTCGCCCGTAGCTCGGGGACCGAGCGGATCAGCGCGTCGCGTTCCTGTTGCATGGCGAGCTCTGCCTGCGGCAGGTCGGCGAACACCTGCCACATGGCGCCGCGCAGGGCCTGGATCGGGCTCAGGTTGGCCGGCTGGGCACGGAACGCCCCCAGCAGCACCGGGTCGAGGGCGTCGTAGAGGGCGATGTCCTCCTTGGTCGGGAAGTAGCGGAAGAAGGTGCTGGGCGAGACCTCGGCCGCCGCGGCGATCTGCTCGACGGTGGTGGCCTGGTAGCCCCGCTCGGCGAACAGGCGCATGGCGTGCTGTTGGATGGCGGCCTTGGTCCTGGCCTTCTTGCGTTCGCGCAACCCGACCGCTGGTCGGTCCTCTCCAGGCAACGGCTCATCCTCCAACCCTGGCTGGTTCGGGCGGCGGCGTCGCCGCGGCGGCGGCCCGTCCGGGCAGGAAGATCAGGGCCAGGACCATGCCGACCACCGCGATGGCGGCGCACACCCATAGCATGCCATCCATGCCATGGACGAAGGCGGCCTGCACCGAGTCCAGCAGTGACGCCGATCCGAGCCGGCGGGCCACCGCGACGCCGGCGAAGACGCTGTCCCGGGCCGCGTCGGCGACCTCAGCCGGCACCCCGGCCAGGTCCAGCCGGCCCCGGTAGGTGGCATTCAGCACGCTGCCCAGGATGGCCGCCGCGAAGGGGGCGCCGACCTTGTTGACCGCCTGGATCACCGCCGAGCCGACCCCGGCACGCTCGGCCGGCAGCGCCCCCAGGGCCGCCGCCGAGGCCGTGGCCAGGGCCAGGCCCATGCCCAGGCCGACCAGCGGCGTCCAGAGCGAGAGGAAACCGGTGCCGCTGGCCAGGCCGGTGGTCGCGCCGACCCCCAGGCCGACGGCCAGCAGGGCGAACCCGGAGGCGACGGTGGCCTTGGCGCCGGCGCGGGCGGCGACCCGGTCGGCCAGGCTGGCGCCGACGGCCAGGCCGCCGATCAGCGGCAGCAGCCGCAGGCCGCTGCCCATGGCATCGGTCCCCAGGATCGCCTGGAAGTACTGCGGTGCCGTGAACAGCACACCGAACAGGGCGAAGACGCCCACCGCGGCCAGGATCGTGCCCCAGGTGAAGCTGCTGGAACCGAACAGGGCGAGGTCGACCAGGGGTTGGCCATCCGGGCGCCGGCCCAGCCGGCGCTCCCACAGCCCGAAGCCGATCAGGACCAGGCCTCCGGCGGCCATGGCGGCCAGCGCCGTGGGGTCGCCCCAGCCGCGTTGGCCTGCCTCGATCACCCCGTAGACCACCACGGTCAGCCCGGTGCTGGAGGCCAGCACCCCGACAGGGTCCAGCCCGGTGCGGGTGGGGCTGCGCGACTCCGGCACGAGCACGGTGACGGCCAGCAGCCCGACGGCGACCACGGGCAGGTTGATGAGGAAGGCCCAGCCCCACCAGTAGTTGGTGAGCAGCCAGCCGCCCAGGATCGGCCCAAGCGGCAGAGCCAGGAAGTTGGCGGCGGCCCAGACCCCGACCGCCCGCGGCCGCTCCTCCGGGGTGAACAGCACCGTCAGCACCGACAGCGACAACGGGATCACGGCGGCCGCGCCCAGCCCCAGCAGCACCCGCGCGGCGATGAACGCCCCCGCCGAGGGGGCGAAGGCGACCGCCAGGGAGCCGACCCCGAACAGCGCCAGCGCGCCCAGGAGGACCTTCTTGCGGCCGTAGCGGTCGCCGAGCAGCCCGGCCGGCAGCAGTGCCGCGGCCAGGACCAGGGTGTAGCCGGAGACGAACCACTGCAGGTCCGCGGTGGAGGCGTGCAGGTCGGTGGCCAGAGTGGGCAGAGCCACGCTGAGGACCGTCCCGTCCAGGCCGACCGCCAGCACGGCCAGGGTCAGGGCGCCCAGCGCCCACCACCGGCGGGTCTTGAGAGCATCCACGGAGTCCTCACCACTTTCGAGAGTAACTACTATATGGTAGTTACTCTCAGAAGAATGAGGATGTCAAGAGAATGCAACTATCAGACCGCTCGCTGAGCAACCCCGGCACCTGACCGCCGGCTCGGGCCCTGGCCTATGAAGGCTGACGTATCGCGCGGGACGGGGGGATCAGGCGGTAGCCGACGCCTCGGATGGTCTTGATGATGTGTGGGCTCTCCTGGTTGTCGCCGAGTCGGGTGCGCAGGCGTCTGATGTGGACGGCGAGCGTGTTGGACCGATGGCCGCCGCGCTGGGCCCACAGGGTGCTGTAGATCTGGTCGGGGGTCAGGACCCGGTCGGCATGGACCATCAGCAGGCGCAGCAGCTCGTACTCGCGCAGCGGAAGCCGGATCGACCGGCCGTGCAGGAAGACCTCAAGGGTCGCAGGATCCAGGCGCAGTGCGCCACACTCGATCGGCGGTTCCATCATGCCGATGCTGTCTGGACGGATGGACTTCATGATGGGAATCAGCTCGTTGAGCCGGTAGGGTCGCGCGATACAGGCGGTGGCGCCGGAGGAAAGTGCCGCCCCCGCCTGGTCGCCTTGGCCATCGCCGATGCCGACCACCACAGGGATCTCGGTGCGCTTGGCCAGGACCTGGACCACCTCGGCGCCGGTGAGATCACCTGGCTCTGCGGCTACCAGCACCGCGTCCGGCCGCAGCGTGCCGGCAGCCACGAGCGCGTCGGCCGCTCCGATGTAGACCTCGACGTCGACATGGTGGCGGGCCAACTCGGAGGCGAGCCCATCGGCCACATCTGGATCCGGGTCCGCGATGACCAACAGGAACCGCGAACGCCACCTGCCCAAGGTGGCCCGGGACGGGACCGTGGCTCTCGAGTTCGGCGTCTCTAGCATGGCTATCCGAAGCGGCCGGTGACATAGGCCTCGGTGCGGTCGTCGCTAGGGTTGGTGAAAATATGGTCAGTGTCATTGAACTCGACGAGCCGACCGTGGCGTACCTGCCGGTCGTCGAGCTCGGCGGTGAAGAATGCGGTGAAATGGCTGACGCGTGCCGCCTGCTGCATGTTGTGGGTGACGATGACGATGGTGTAGGTCTCCGTCAGCTCGCGCATCAGGTCCTCGATCTTGCCCGTGGAGATCGGGTCGAGGGAGGAGCACGGCTCGTCCATGAGGATCACCTCGGGCTGCACCGCGATGGCTCGGGCGATGCAGAGCCGCTGCTGCTGGCCACCGGACAACGCGAACGCGCTGGTCTTGAGCTTGTCCTTGACCTCGTCCCAGAGCGCGGCACCGGTGAGCGCCTGTTCGACCTGGTCGTCGAGCTTGCCCTTGAGGCCGTTGATGCGCAGGCCGTAGGCGATGTTCTCGTAGATGGACTTGGGGAACGGGTTCGGCTTCTGGAAGACCATGCCGATGCGACGGCGGACCTGGATCGGGTCGACCTCGGAGGCGTAGATGTCCTGCCCGTGGAAGGTGACCTTGCCGCTGACCCGCGCGCCCGGGATGAGGTCGTTCATCCGGTTCAGCGCCCGCAGGATGGTCGACTTGCCGCACCCCGAGGGTCCGATCATCGCGGTGATCAGGTTCTGGGCGATCGGCAGGTCGGTGTCTCGGACCGCCTCGAAGTCGCCGTAGAAGACGCTCACGTCGCGCAGCTCCATCACCGGCGGGAGCGACTCCTTCCGCTGCTCCTTGGCCTGAGCTTCCTGGGCGGCCGTCGGCGGGGTGAAGTGCACCTGGACCTGAGGCCCCGCCTGGGCTGCTCCTGGAGCCTCGGCCGCCGGTGGAGCCTGGGTTTCGCGGCCACCGTCGGCCGGCACTCCCGGGGTGAAAGGATCGGGCATCTCAACGCTCCTTGATGGCAAAGCGGCTGACCACAACTCTAGCGAGGACCGTGAAGACGAACACGATCACCACCAGCGTCAGCGCCGCACCCCACGCACGTTCCTGAGCCCCTTCGAACGGTTGGCTGGCGTTGCGGAAGATCTGGGCGGGCAGCGCGGTGTTCTGCCCGCTGAAGAGGTTGGGATTCACCGTGAAGGTGATACCGATGGTCGCGACCAGGGGTGCGGTCTCACCGGCGGCCCGGGCGATGGCGAGCAGCGCGCCGCTGGTGATCCCGGAGATCGCCGCCGGCAGGACCACCGTCAGGATGGTGCGCCACCGCCGGGCGCCCAGCGCCAGGCTCGCCTGGCGCAGGTCGTCGGGGACCAGGCGGAGGATCTCCTCGCTGCTGCGGATGACGATCGGCAGCATCAGGCAGGCCAGGGCGAGCGCGCCGGCGAAGCCGGTCTGCTCGCCGGTGACCACCACGACGACGGTGTAGATGAACAGGCCCATCACGATGGACGGGACCCCGGTCATGACGTCGGCCATGGTGCGGATGACCTGCGCCAGCGGCTTCTGCTTGCCGTACTCGTTGAGGTAGATCGCGCCGAAGACGCCGAGCGGAACCGCCATGAGCGCCGCCGCGCCGGTGATCAGGAAGGTGCCGACGATCGCCGGTGCCATGCCCGGGCCATGTCGCCGGTAGGAGTTGGGGATGTCCTCGGTGAGGAACTCCCAGCTTATGATCTGGAAGCCCCGCGCGAGCACGGAGATGGTCACCCAGGCCAGCGGCACCAGCGCGACGACCAGGGCGAGCGTGATCAAGACCTGGGCGACCCGGTTGGTGATCCGGCGACGCGGCGCCAGGGCCGAGGGGCGCAGGCTCGGCGGGCCGGCGTCGGCACGCTCGGCGGGTGGGACGGTGGTGGTCATCTCGCTGCTCCCTGAACCCGGGCCTCGGCGCGGCGGACGACCAGCCGCGCGGCCAGGTTGATCACGACCGTCAACCCGAACAGCACGACGCCCAGACCGATCAGCGCGGCGGTGAACGTCCCGGTCGACTCGCCGAACTGCTGGACGATGACCGCGGCCATGCTGTTGCCGCCGGCGAAGACGTTCGGGGTGATGTTGGTCGCGCCGCCGATGACCAGGGAGACCGCGATGGTCTCTCCCATGGCTCGGCCCAGACCCAGCATGACCGCGCCGACCAGGCCGCCGAAGCTGTGGGGGAAGACCGCCCCGGTGATCATCTCCCACTGCGTGGCGCCAAGGGCGAACGCGGCGTCCTTGTTCGCCTGCGGCACGGTGCTCAGCACCTCCCGGCTGATGGAGGTGACGATCGGGATGATCATGATCGCGAGGATGACGCCGGCGGTCATGAAGCTCCGCCCGGTGCCGACGGGTTCGCCGAAGATGCTGTTCAGCACGGGGACGGAGGCGAAGACGTCGTGGATCCCCTGGTAGACGTGAACCAGCAGCGGAGCCAGGACCAGCACCCCCCACAGGCCGAACACCACCGACGGGATGGCGGCGAGCATGTCGACCACCATGACCGCCGACCCGCGCAGCCGGCGCGGCGCGAGCTCCGTCAGAAACAGCGCGATGCCGATCGAGATCGGCACCCCGATGAGCAGCGCGATCAGGGAGGACACGACCGTGCCGTAGATGAAGGCGAGCGATCCGAATACGGGGTTGCCGCTCGCCGGGTTCGGGTCCCAGGTGCTGCTGGTGATGAAGCTGAGGCCCATATCCTGAAAGGCCGGCCAGGCCTGCTTGGTGGTGGTGGTCAGGATGAGCGCCAGGATGGCCAGCACGAGCAGGCCGGTGGCCAGCGTCCACCAGGAGAAGAGACGTTCGATGCGGACGCCGCCGCCCTTGCCGGTAAGGTCCGATCGCGTGGGCTCCTCCTGGGTCATCCGGGTGGTCACATCAACTCCAAGAGGCCCGTTTCGCGGGGGCGGATCTGGTCGATCCCACCCCCGCGAAGCAACGACGGGGCGTAGAGGTGCTCAGGGTCAGCTCGCGAGCTTGTCCAGCTGCGCGAGGGCCTTCTGTTGGAGGCCGCTGGGCAGCGCGGCGAAATTGACGTCCTTCGCGATGGGCTGCCCATCGGTCAGCAGGTAGCGCACGTAATCCTTGACGGCGGTGGCCTTGTCCGCGTCGTACTTGGTCTTGAGCAGCAGGTAGGTCGGCGCGGTGATCGGGTAGGCGTCGGCGCCGGAGGCGTTGAGCGGGTCGTAGGTGAGGTCGTCATTGACCTTGGCGCCCGCCAACGCCGCGGTGGCGCCCTCGAGCGACGGCGCGACGTACTTGCCGTCCTTGTTCTTGATCGCGGCCAGGTTGAGCTTGGTCTCGACCGCGTCGCTGTAGTCAACGTAGCCGATGCCGCCGTCGGTCTGCTTGACGATCTGGGCGACGCCAGTGTTCTTCTCCGCGCCCTGGGTTCCCGACGGCCAGGCGACGGTGTCGCCCGCGCCCAGCTTCCAGGTCGACGGCGCGGCCGCCGTCAGGTACTTGGTGAAGTTGTTGGTCGTGCCGGAACCATCCGAACGGTGGGCGACGGTGATCGCCGTGTCCGGCAGGCTTGCGCCCGGGTTGTCCTTGGCGATGGCCGGGTCGTTCCACTTCGTGATCTTCGCCTGGAAGATGTTGGCCAGCGTCTCCGGGCTGAGCTGCAGCTTGTCCACCCCGGACAGGTTGTAGGAGACGGTGATCGGGCCGGCCACCGTCGGCACGTACAGGAAGGAGCCGGCCGGCACGCCGTCGTCGTCCTTGACCGTGCTGTCGGTGCCGGCGAAGTCGGTCAGTCCCTGGCCGAACTCCTTCTTGCCGGTGCCGGAGCCGACCGCGTTGTAGGTCACCGTGACGTCCGGGGCCTTCTCCTTGTACGCGGAGATGACCTCCTGGTAGTAGGCATCCGGGAAGCTGGCGCCAGAGGCCTTCAGCTGCCCAGAGCCACTGGCCGTGCCGCCACCGGAGCTGCCACCGTTGTCGTCGTTGCCGCCCCCGCAACCAGCCAGCACGGCAAGCGCGACACCAACGAGGACGAGCCGCGAGAGCATGTTGCGGTTCACCTCAGCCTTCCTCCTCTTCTGAGTCTTCATCGTCTCCTGACTCGAACCGGGCCGAGGCTACGGACGACAGGTGGCCGACAACCCCTCGGAGGATGAACAGATGGTGAACAGATTCGGGACGCCCGGATACCGTGCAGTTCGTCGTCGACGGTCTGCGCGGCTACCGCGACCCACCGCCCGCCGGCCACCAGCCACCCCGGCAGCCGCCTGCTCAGGGTCGAGCTGATCCGTGGGATAGTGGTCGAAGACTGGTGCCAGGGCGGCGATGAGCTCGGCGTGGGACGCCGTCGTGAGCGGAGTGAGCCCCACGACGTGGCGGGCCATGGCGAGCCCGACGATCTGGGAGGCGACCAGGCTGGCGCGAAGCTCCGGCCGGTCCCGCCCCACCCGGGAGGCAAGAGGCAGGAGCAACCGCTGGGCCACCAGTTCCCGGATCGTCGCGGCGGCCGCCTCCTCGGACGCCGCCGCCCGGATCAGGCCGGTGACCGTCCTGCGCCCCTCGGAGCTGTCGAGGAGGGCAAGGATGAACTCCGCCACGCGCCGCCCGAGCCCTGCTCCCCGGCGCAAGGAGCGCGTCGAAGGTGGTCTCGGGGTCGAAGGGGAGGTCGACCACCGAGGCGAACAGCTCCTGCTTGGAGCCGAAGAAGTGCAGCACCAACCGCGGGTCCACCCCGCTTCCAGGGCAGTGTTGCGATGGAGCACACGTCCTCCGCGATGTCGACCAGGCGGACCCGCGCCATCCTCGCCGTCATGGCCATCGCCTTGATGGCCGTCGTCTCGGCCGTCAGCGGCCTCAATGTGTCCCTGCCCAGCCTGGCCAGGGACACTGGAGCCAGCCAGACCCGGCTCACCTGGATCGTCGACGCCTACACCGTGGTCTTCGCCGGGCTGCTGCTCCTCGCCGGCGCCCTCGGGGACCGCTACGGTCGCAAGGGCCTGCTCCTCATCGGCCTGGTCGTCTTCGGCGCCGCGGCCGCCGTCGGGATGGTCACCACCGACCCCACGCACCTCATCGTGGTCCGGGTGTTCATGGGCGTGGGCGCGGCCGCGATCATGCCCACCACCCTCTCGGTGATCACGACCTCGTTCCCCGAGGCGGAACGGCCACGGGCCATCGGGGTCTGGGTTGGAGTCGCCGGCGGGGGCGCCGTCCTTGGCCTGTTCGGCACCGGGATCCTGCTGGAGTTCTTCGACTGGAACTCCTTCTTCGGCCTCAACGTGGCCTCGCGGTGCTGGCCATCGCCGGTACGCTCGCGCTCGTCCCCCGCTCGGTCGACGAGCACCCGCCGCGCCTGGACCTCGTTGGCGCGGCCCTGTCGCTGGTCGCGGTGGCCGCGCGACCCACCCCCAGCCAGCCAACCGCGCAGCGGCGCCTCGGCGAGGCCGCACGGCAAGCTCAGGAGCGCCAGCGCAGCCAGACCGGCGCGAGTCGGAAATAGGCGCTTACTGCCCGACAATGCCGGCGTCGTGGGCGAGGAGCCCGGCCTGGGTGCGGTTGGCGCAGCCCAGCTTGTCGAGCATCCGGGACACGTACCCCTTGACGGTCGCCTCCGACAGGTACAGGCGCCCGGCGATCTGCGCGTTGGAGAGCCCTTCGCCCAGGCAGGCCAGTACCTCGAGTTCGCGCTCGGTCAACGACTCGGCCAGCTCCCGTGCCCGCTGCCGGGTCGACTGGCGGTCGGCGGACGCCGCCACCAGCCGCCGGGCGGCGGCCGGCGACAGCACCATGTTCCCGTCGGCGGCCACCCGCACCAGCCGGATCAGCTCCTCCGGCGGGGTCGACTTGACCAGGAACCCGGCGGCGCCGGCCCGCAGCGCCCGCAGCACGTACTGGTCGGCGTCGAAGGTGGTCAGCGCGACCACCACCGGTGGGTCGGGGAGCTGGTTGATCCGCTCGATCGCGGTGAGCCCGTCGACCCCGGGCATGCGCAGGTCCATCAGCACGACATCCGGCCGGTCGCGCCTGACCGCCTCGACCGCCGCCGCGCCATCGTGGGCCTCGCCGACGACTTCCAGGTCGTCGGCGGAGCCGAGGATCGTGCGCAGGTGCGCGCAGACCATCGGCTCGTCGTCGACGGCCACCACCCGGATGGTCACGGTCAGGGCCGCGCGGCAGGGGCCGACGCCGCCGCCGTTGGGACGTAGGCGGGCAGGGTCGCCGTAACGCAGAACCCGCCCTCGGGAGCGGGTCCGGTGTGCAGCGTCCCCCCCACGAGCTCGACGCGCCGCCGCAGGCCGACCAGGCCCAGCTCGGAGCCGGTGCCGACCAGGCCGGCATCCACCGGCCGCGTCGGCCTGGTGTTGCAGACCTCGAGGCCCACTTCGGCCGGGTGGTAGCGGACCCGCACGGTCACTCGCGCGCCGGGGGCGTGCTTGTGCGCGTTGGTCAGGGCCTCCTGCACGATGCGGTACACCGTGCGGCCCACCACCGGTGAGGCGTGCCGCGGGTCGCCGTCCTCGACCAGCTCGGTCGGCTGCCCGACCGCGGTGGAGTCCGCAGCCAGGGCGGCAAGCTCCGCCGTCGAGGGGTGCGCCTCCTCAGGCGCCTGGTCTCCGTCGGATGCGGTGCGCAGGATCCCGACGAGGTCGCGCAGCTCGTCCAGGGCCCGGCAGCCGGCCGCCCGCAGCTCCTCGGCGGCCTTGCGGGTCGGCTCATCAGGCGCCGTGACGCGCAACGCGCCGGCCTGCAGCACCATCAGGCTCAGCCGGTGGGTGACCACGTCGTGCATCTCACCGGCGAGGCGGGCACGCTCCTCCGCCCGCGCCTGCTCGGCCAGCAGGCGCTGTTCGCGTTCGGCCCGCTCCGCCCGCTCGGTGAGGGCCTGCACCAGCCGCCGGCGGGTCACGATGTACATGGCGACCAGTGGGCCGAGCATGGTGCGCAGCACACCCACCGTGATGACGGCGGCCGACGGCTGCCAGGGCCGTGCCGTGGTGATCGCCAGCACGGCGATCGCCGCGAAGGCCCTGATGGCGCGGCGGCGGTCGGCGGCCAGGCGCACCGGCGCGTACGAGGCCATGAGCGCGCCGAGCGGAGCATAGATGTCCCCGGGGTTGGCCGGCTGCAGCGCATGCAACGGCGAGATCAGCAGCGTCACCGCGAGCGTGAACCCCGTGAAGACCCCGACCACGGCGATGGGCGCCCGCCGGCGGGCGACCAGTGACAGGTCGGTGAGCCACATCGCCACCAGCAGCGCCCACGCGAGCCCGTCGGGCTGCGCCGGCCACCACGAGCCGCCGGTCAGCGTCACCGCGGTGTCCAGCGCCACGAAGATCACCGCAATGGCCACGTCGACGAGGACGGCGTGGCGGCGCAATGCGCACAGGACACCTCTCATGCGGCCATGGTACGACCCGCCCTTCCGGCCGGCGGCCAAGACCCAACCTTCGGCGGGGCCGGAACCAACGAAGGTCGCATTTCCCCAGGCGCTTCCCTCCCTTCGTCGGAAGTGGAGGCAACCATCCGCCCTACCGGCAGGGAGTCCCCTCGCCGTGCAATGGCCGCACGCCAGCGAATCGACCCGAGGAAGGGACGCGATGACCACAACCACCACCACCGACGATGCCCTGCAGGCCCCAGCGGTCGGGCGGTATGCGATCGACCGCCGGGCCTCGACCATCACCTTCAAGAGCCGCCACCTGTTCGGGCTCGCGCCGGTACACGGGGCGATGGCCATCAGCGACGGCCTGGTCGACATCGCCGACCCGCTCACCGGGTCCAGCGTCCAGGTCGAGATCGACACGACCAGCTTCGACACGGGGAGCGGACAGCGCGACCGGGACGTGCGCT
>Ga0075419_10002445_pt1 | contig 11942 bp, 13 predicted proteins | sample SoiMetdeltSBSDD3_FD_76900 | JGI IMG/M metagenome (GOLD analysis project Ga0075419, IMG submission 76900) | Bulk soil microbial communities from a Populus tree surrounding site in Tennessee, USA - Soil MetaG P. deltoides SBSDD3 | ecosystem: Environmental > Terrestrial > Soil > Tree plantation... | reverse complement strand
TTCGACAATCGCTCGTTCGGGTTGAACGACGAAGTCAACGTAGCCATCCTGCAAAGCGAGCTCGCGGCGAAGCTGGAAGCCGACTTCCAGGCGGACCTCGCCGCGAGCCGGGCGCTCACGCTCCAAGAATGGCGCGGTCGTCCGCTCGCTGAACGCGCGGTCGCGGCGTTTGCGCGCCTGCTCGAGCGCCAAGCTTGAAACAAACGCCCCGGACATGCGGCGGGATCAGCCAAGATCTTGCGGATACAGCGTAGCGCGGCGCGCTCGGCACGTTTGACGGGGATCAAACGGCGTCCTCGCTGATCCAAGTAGGTTCTCCGCCATGTCCTCTCCATTCAGTCCTCAAGCGCTGAGTGCCTATCTCGGCGCGGTGCAAGGCCACGAGGTGGGCGAAGTGCGTGTGACGCCGCTCGGCGGCGGCCGCCAGGGCGACAAGGGATACGGCTACGGCATTCCATTACGCGTGGACTACGTTCTTGAAGGCAAGCCGCGGCGCGCGGTCGTGGAGACGGTGCGCCCGGGACCTTTCGGCCACGAGCATATGTCCGATCGCGCGCAGCCGCTTCTCTGGGCGCACCGCGCCTTCTCGACGCTGCCGCGGCACGTCGCCTCGCTCGACGTGGGCGCCGTGCGTTCGAGCGGCGAGCTGGTACCGCTCGGCAGCGCGGATGAGCTCTTCATGCTCGCCGAGTTCATCGACGGTGCCGAGTATGCGGACGACTTGCTGCGCCTGCGCGCCGGAGGCGAGCTTTCGAGCCGCGATCTGGAGCGCTGCGACGCGCTTTGCGACTACCTCGCCGAGATCCACAAAGTGGAGGGGCCGGACCGCGGGCTCTATGCGCGTCGCATTCGCGAGACTGTCGGCCACGGCGAATGCATTTTCGGCGTCGCCGACAGTTACGCCGCCCATGAGTACGGCAACCTCCTGCAGGAGATCGAGCGCAAGTGCATCGACTGGCGCTGGAAGCTGAAGCGGCGCAGCTGGCGCCTGCGCCAGGTGCACGGCGATTTCCATCCCTGGAACATCCTGTTCCGCGAGGGCGCGGATTTCAGCGTGCTCGACCGCTCGCGCGGGGAGTGGGGCGATCCAGCCGACGACGTCACTTGCCTCACGCTCAATTACCTTTTCTTCTCGCTGCAGCGCTCCGGCCGGCTCGAAGGCGGTTTCGAGCAGCTGTGGCGGCGCTTCTGGGAGCGCTATCTGGAGCGCACGCGCGATGCCGAGATGCTCGAGGTCGCCGGCCTCTTTTTCGCCTTCCGCGCGCTCGTGATGGCGAATCCGCTGTGGTACCCGGCGCTCGACGTGGCGCTGCGCGCCAGGCTCTTTCGCTTCATCCACGCCGTGCTCGACGAGGAGCGCTTCGACCCCGCGCGGGCGAACGAGTACTGCGCGTGAGCTTCGCGGCCTGGCTTACCGGGCGTCCGGCATCGGGCAAGAGCGCCATCGCGCGCGAGCTCGTGGGCTTGCTGCACGAGCGCGGCGTGGAGGTCTCGGTGCTCGAGTCCGATGTGATGCGCACGCAGTTGACGCCGTTCCCGCGCTACGACGACGCGGACCGCGATTTCTTCTATGGAACACTCGCCGAGATCGGTGCCCAATTGGTGAACGGCGGCAGGCCGGTGGTATTCGACGCCACGGCCAACCGGCGCGCGTACCGCGATGCGGGGCGAAAGGCAATCGAGCGCTTTGCCGAGGTCTACGTGGATACGCCGCTCGAAATTTGCAAGGCGCGCGATCCCAAGGGCCTTTACCGTGGCGGCATGACGACCGACTACGAGCCGCCGCTCACGCCGGAGCTCGTGATCGACGGCAGCCGCACCGCGCCCGCAGAGGGCGCGCGCGCGATCCTTGCCCTGCTCGAGAAGCGCGCATGGGTCTGAAGAAGCTCGTCGCCGTGGCGGCGCTCGCGCTCGTCGCCGGCGTGGTCGCGGCGCGGTTCTTCCTCGGCCGCGAGATCGAAGTGGTGCAGGCCGTGCGGCGCGAGGTGGTGCAGGCCGTGGTGGCAACCGGGCGCGTCGAGTCGCCGTTTCGCGTCGACGTTGGCGCGCAGGTCGTGGGCACGGTGACGCGCGTGCCGGTCGAGCAAGGAAGCAGCGTCGCCGCCGGCCAGACGCTGATCGAGCTCGATGCCGCCGAGGCGCATGCGCTCGTGCGCCAGGCCGAGGCGGCCGTGGTCCAGGCGCAGGGGCGGCTGCGCCAGCTGAAGGCGCTGCAGCTGCCGGTCGCCACGCAGGCCCTGCGCCAGGCGCAGGCGAACCTCGCCAATGCGAGCGCGCAGCACGAGCGCAACCGCAAGCTCTTCGCGAGCGGCTATATCGGCCAGTCGGTGCTCGACGAGTCGAGCCGCAATCTGGAGGTGGCGCAGACGCAGGTCGATACCGCGCGCAAGCAGGTGGACAGCGCGAGGCCCCAGGGCAGTGACAGCGCGCTTGCGCTTGCTGCGCTCGAGCAGGCCAACGCGGGACTGCAGGCGGCGCGCGCGCGGCTTGCCTATACGCGCATCGTGGCACCGGTCGCTGGCACGCTCATCGCGCGCCACGTCGAGCACGGCGACGTCGTGCAGCCGGGCAAGACGCTGATGGTGCTCGCGCCGGCGGGGGAGACGCAGATCGTGGTGCAGGTGGACGAGCGCAACATCGGGCTCCTTCGCCTGGGGCAGCCGGCGCTCGCTTCCGCCGACGCCTACCCGGAGAAGCGCTTCGCCGCGACGGTGTCCTACATGAACCCGGGCGTCGACGCGCAGCGCGGCACCGTGGAAGTGAAGCTTCTCGTGCGCGAGCCGCCGCCTTATCTGCGCCAGGATATGACCGTCTCGGTCGACATCGAAGTCGGGCGCAGCCCGGACGCGGTCGCGCTGCCCGCCGACGCGGTGCGCGATGCGACCGGAGCCGCGCCCTGGGTGCTCGTGGTGGAGGACGGGCGCGCGCTGCGCCGCGCGGTCGAGCTCGGCCTGCGCGGCACCGGCTGGGTGGAGATCCGCTCCGGCCTCGCGCCCGGCGAGGCGGTGGTGCCGGTGCTCGCGCCGGTGCGGCCGGGCGAGCGCGTGCGGGCGCAGCCGCATGCGTGACTGGCTGCCGTTCGAGTGGATCGCCGCGAGCCGATTCCTGCGCGAAGGGCGGCTGCAGACCGTGTCCATCATCGTCGGCGTGTCGATCGGCGTCGCGGTGATCATCTTCATGTCGGCCGCGCTCGCCGGACAGCAGGCCAACATCGTGAGGCGCGTGCTGTCCTCGCAGCCCCACATCGTGCTCTTGCCGCCGCCGGAGGCGGCGCGGCCGCTGCGTGGCGACGTGGCCGAGGCCGCGATCGTGCAGAAGCCGCTGCAGCGCATGCGCTCGATCGACCAGTGGCAGAAGATCGTGGAGGAGCTGCGCATGCTCGGCCCGGTCGCCGCGGTGGCGCCGCTCGCTTCGGGGCCGGCGTTCGCCGTGCGCGGCGAGGCCTCGCGCTCGGTGAACCTGCAGGGCATCGAGCCGCCGAGCTATTTCCGCATCGTTCCGCTCGCCGAGAAAATCGTCGCCGGCACGACGCGCCTCGGCGCGCAGGACGTTGTGATCGGCACCGACCTCGGCACCGATCTCGGCGTCACGGTTGGCGACAAGCTCAATCTGCGCGTCGCCTCGGGTCGCGGCGCGACGCTCACGGTCTCGGGCGTGGTCGATCTCGGCAGCAAGTTCGTGAACCAGCGCACCGCTTTCGTCGCCCTGCCGACCGCGCAGGCGCTCCTCGGCCTGCCGGGCGGGGTGTCGGCGATCGACGTCACGGTGCGCGACATCTACGCCGCCGAGGACGTGGCGCAGGCGATTCGCGCCGGCACGGGAGTCGAAGCCGACAGCTGGATCAAGACCAACGCGCAGCTCTTCCTCGCGATCAACGCGCAGATGGTGGCCAATACCGCGATCCGCTTCTTCGTCGGCCTCGCGGTCGCCTTCGGCATTGCGGCGGTGCTCATTGTCTCGGTGGTGCAGAAGTCCAAGGAGATCGGCATCCTGCGCGCCATGGGCGCCTCGCGCGGCCAGATCCTGCGCGTGTTCCTGCTGCAGGGCGCTGCGCTCGGGCTGGCGGGCTCGCTCACCGGCTGCGCGCTGGGCGCGGCCGCGATCCTGCTGTGGCAAAGGCTCATGCTCAACCCGGACGGCACGCCGCTCTTCCCGCTCGAGCTCGACCCGCGCCTCTTCGCCGCCGCCACGCTGCTCGCGACGCTGACCGGGCTGGTTGCGGCCTTCGTCCCCGCGCTGCGCGGCTCGCGCATGGACCCGGTGGTGGCGATCCGTGGCTGAGCCGGTTCTGCGCCTCGCCGCGATCCGGAAGAGCTATAACCCCGGCACGCCCACCGAGGTCGAAGTGCTGCACGGCGTCGATCTCGAGCTGCACGCGCGAGAGTTCTGCGCGCTCATGGGCCCTTCGGGCTCGGGGAAGAGCACGCTCCTCAACATCATGGGTCTGCTCGACCATCCGACCAGCGGCAGGCTTTTCCTGAACGCAGCCGAAGCGACCGGCCTCGACGACCGCGCGCTCACGCGCCTGCGCGGGCGCGGCATCGGCTTCGTGTTCCAGTACCACCATCTCATCCCGGCCTTCAGCGCGCACGAGAACGTTCTCATGCCGATGCTCGTCGACCGCGGCCGCCCGGACGCGCGCATGCGCGCGCGCGCCGACGAGCTGCTCTCGAGCGTGGGGCTCGCGCGCTGGCGCGACAACCCGGCCAACAAGCTCTCCGGCGGGCAGCAGCAGCGCGTGGCCGTGGCGCGCGCGCTCGCCATGGATCCGCCGCTCCTTCTCGCGGACGAGCCCACCGGCAACCTCGACACGAAGTCCGCGCAGGGCGTGTTCGATCTCTTGCGCGAGGCGAGTCGCTCGCGCGGCACCACCGTGCTATTCGTGACGCACAACCACGCCCTCGCCGCACAGTGCGACCGCGTGATCGAGCTGGTCGACGGGCGCATTATCAAGAACGGAACAGGACGTTGACGCGCGTGCCGCGACCGCCGTCGCCCGTCTCGATTGCAACGCTCGCATCGTGCTGCGAGGCGATCTCGCGCACGATGGCAAGGCCCAGGCCGCTGCCGTCGCCCGGCGCGCCGGGAATGCGGTAGTAGCTCTCGAACACGCGTTCGCGCAGCGCGGGCGCGATCCCGGGGCCCTCGTCGCACACCGCGAGGCGCGTCGCGCCCGCCACGCTGGCGAGCTCCACGCGCACGCTCGAGCCGGCCGGCGAGTAGCGCGCCGCGTTGTCCACGAGGTTGCGCACCAGGCAGGCGAGCTTGTCGCGCTCGCCGCGCACCATGAAATCGCCGACCGGCGGGTCCGCCGCCAGGCTCAGCTTCACGCCGCGCTCCTTCAGCGCCGGGAGCGCATCGTCGAGCGCATCGTCGACCGCCTCGCGCAGCGATACCGGTTCTCGGACCGGCGCGGCCGCCGTCGCCCGGCTGAGCGCGAGCATCTGCTCGACCAGGCAGATCGCGCGCTCGAGTCCCGCGAGCATGCGCTCGAGCGATGCACGGCGCTCGGCGTCGGAGACGGCGCGAGCTGCGTTCTGCGCGTGGATCTTGAGCGCGGCAAGCGGCGTGCGCAGCTCGTGCGCCGCGTCGGCCGTGAAGCGCCGCTCGCGCGCGATGGCGGACTGAACGCGCGCGAGCAGGCCGTTCAGCGCCTGCACTACGGGCGCGATTTCGGCGGTGCTGCGCGCGAGCTCGATGGGTGCGAGCGAGTCCGGCTGGCGGCGTGCGATGCGCCGTGCGAGCTCCGCAAGCGGCGCGAGCCCGTATCCGAGAAGCAGCGCGAGCAGGAGGGCGACGAGTGGGATGCCGGCGATCACCGGCACGACGGCGGCGAGCGCAAGCTTGGCGGAAAGCTCGCCGCGCACGTCGTCTCGCTCGGCGGCCTGCACCCAGTGCTCGCCGGAGCGCAGGCTGAACACGCGCCAGTCGCGGCCGCCATGCCGCTGCGTGCTGAAGCCGGGCTCGAGCGGAGCGTATGCGGCTTCCGGCGCCGAAGCCGAGCGCATGAGGACGCGGCCGCCGCTGTCGATCAGCTGGAAGGCGATCTTGGTCTCGTAGTAATGGCCCAGCGGTCCGGCCTCGTCGTGCGGCGCTGCCTCGAGCGGCGCGGGCAGGGACACCACCAGCGGCCCGCGCCCGTCGCTCGGTGGCTGAGTGGCGGCGAGGACGGCGAGCACTCGCGCGGAGGTGGCGAGGCGCGCGTCGAAGAGCTCGTCGGCTTCATCCGCGCTACCGTCGTAGCCGAGCCACGCCGCCGCGCCGAGCACCGCGAGCAGCACCGCGATGCTGCCGCCGAGCAGCAGCGCGCGGGTGGAACGCGGCTTCAAGCCGGCGGATCGGCCACGTAACCGACGCCGCGCACCGTGCGAATCACCCCGGGATAGAGCTTGCGGCGCAGGTTGTGCACGTGAACGTCGAGCGCGTTGCTCTCCACGTTGCCGTCCCAGCCGTAGAGCGCCTCCTCGAGCTGAGAGCGCGTCAGCACCTGGCCGGGCGCCGCAAGCAGCTTGTGCAGCAGCATGAACTCGCGCCGCTGCAGCGCCACCGGCTCGCCGTCGTGCGTGACGCGCAGGCTGACCGGATCGAGCCGCAGGCGCCCATGCTCGAGCACGTTGCGCGCCGCGCCGCGCAGGCGGCGCTCGAGCGCGCGCACGCGCGCGAGCAGCTCGTCGAGCTCGAAGGGCTTGACCAGGTAATCGTCCGCGCCGGCGTCGAGTCCGGCGACGCGCTGCGCGACGCTGTCGCGCGCGCTGAGGATGAGCGCGGGCGTGAGGCTGCCGCTGGCGCGCGCGCGGCGCAGCACCTGCAGTCCATCCATGCCCGGAAGCCCGAGGTCGAGCACCAGGGCGTCGAACCCGCCCTGCTCGAGCGCGGCCAGGGCGAGCGGCCCGCTGCGCACCCACTCCACCGCGTAGCGGGCGCGCGTCAGCGCGTCCTCGATGCCGGCGCCGAGGAGCTCGTCGTCCTCTACGAGAAGGATGCGCACGCGGCCCGAGGATAGCGGCTTTTCAGCGCATCACGGCGAGCAGCGCCTCGATCTCCTTGCGCCGGCCCTCGTCGGCGAGCGCGCGGTCGGGCCGCGGCGGCGCCTTGAGCGCCTTGCCGAGCGCCTGGCGCGCACCGTCGTAGTCGCCTTTGCGGTACAGGAAGTCGCCGAGGAAATAGTTCGGGTCGATTCCCTCGGGATTGATCTCGAGCGCCTTCAGCAGGAGTTCGCGCGCCTTCTCGTCGTTACCGAAGCCGATCGGCCAGCCCGGCACCTGGTAGTAGAGCGAGCCGAGGCTGGTGTAGGCCGATCCGTCGAGCGCGCGCGGATCGATTTCCAGCGCCTGCTCGAGCGCCTTTTTCGCGTCCTTCGCGAGCGACAGCGCGCCGAGGCCGCCGCGCGCCCCGGCGTAGCTCGCGGCGATGATGCCGTACCAGATCTGCGGCTCCGCGCGCCCGGCATGGCGGCCGCGAACCGCGTCGGCGGTCTTGGTGAGCGCGGCGAACGCCTTTTCCTGCGCAGCCGCGGGCTGCCGGTACTTGATCTCGGCCCATTCGTGCTGCAGCTCCTTCAGTTCATCGTCGAGTGCGGCGCACACCGTGAGAGGCAGGGCGAGTAGCAGAGCTACGAGAACGGTTTTCATCTGGAACTTCCCTTCGTAGGAGCCGGCGCGTGCCGGCGGATGATCGGAAGCTGTCGGCGCAGCGCGCGGTCCACGAGACCGGGCACGAGCTGGTTGAGGCGCGCGAACAGGCGCTCGGGCATGCCGAGCAGGCGCTCGCGCGCGGACCCGCGCAGCAGCGCGAGCAGCTCGCGCGCGACCGCGGCGGGCTCGTCCATTGCCACGCCGAGCTCGGCGTTCAGCGCGCAGACCGCGGCGCCGTTCATCGCGGTGCGCGTCGCGCGCGGCGCGAGGTAGAGCACGCGCACCGGCCCGTCGGCCAGCTCGCGGCGCAGCGCCTCGCTGAAGCCGCGCAGCGCGAACTTGCTCGCGCAGTAGGCGGCGTGGCCGGGATAGCCGAGGTAGCCCATGATCGAGCCGACGTTCACGATCCAGGCCTCGCGCTGCCGCGCGAGCTCGGGCAGCAGGCGGCGCGTGAGCTGCATCGGCGCGGTCACGTTGGTCTCGATGATGCGGGCCACGCTCTCGTCGCTCTGGGCTTCGAGCCAGGCGAACTCGCCAGCGCCAGCGTTGTTGATGAGAAGGTTGAGGCCCGGAAGCTCGACGGCGGTGCGTCCTTCGGCGGTGGCGAGATCGGCGGCCACGCAGCGCGCCACGGGGCCGGCAGCCGCGGCGCTTTCCGCGAGCCGCGCGGGGTCGCGCCCGACGAGGACCAGGGCCTCGCAGTGCGGTGCCAGGGCTGCGGCGATGGCGCGGCCGATACCGCCGCTCGCGCCGGTGAGCACGGCCCGGTAGCGCATCATGCCGGCAGCTCGCGGAAGATGTCGCCGTACAGGCGATAGACGCGCTTCGCGACGTGAACCACATGCTCCAGCTCTTCGCTTGTCGCCGCATTCACGGTGTCTTCGAAGAAGCGCACGTGCTCCTGGTCGAGCGCGCCGTGCGAGGTGAGGTAGCTGAACGCGGCGGGCGGCAGCCCGAGCGTGGCGGCGATCGAGCGCGCCGCCCGCGTGGCGAGCGCGCTGCTCGTGCCTTCCAGCACGTGCACCATGCCGAGCATGCCGGCCGGGTTCACCCGTGCGATGTAGTCGTAGACGTAGGCGACCAGGAGCTCGGTCGCCGGAGCGGGCGGCGCACGACGCGCGGCATACGCGTCGTCGCCGCACGCGCGCAGGTCCTCCAGGATCCATTGCTCGTGTCCGGCTTCCTCGGCGATGTAGTGCGTCACGGCGGCGCGCAGCGTCGAACGGTCCTCGCCGAGCCGGCTGCCGCACGCCATGAGGAGCGGCACCGTGTGCTTCACGTGGTGATAGGCCTCGCGCAGAAAAGCCACGTAGCGCGCGCGCGTGACACGCCCCGCCAGGCAGTCGACGATGGCCGGGACCGCGAGCAGCGCCTGGCGCTCCGCGGCGGTGCGCGTTTGCAGCTCTTCAAAGAAGGGCATCGAGGCGCTCTGCGTAGGCGCGCCACAGCGCATCGCGGCGCGCGCGGCCGTTGGCGGTGGCGAAGCCGTTTCGCGGCGTGAAGGGCTCATCGGCGCGCAGCCACGCGCCGACGCGGGCGTAGTCCGGCAGGCGTTGGTTAGCGGCGCGCACCTGCGCCTCGATCGCCTCGCTCGTCGCATCGGGCGCCGGCACGACAAGCGCGCACAGCCGCGCTCGCGCTTCGCCGAACACCGCAGCCTGCGCGATGGCGCCGCCGGCAAGGAGCTCGGCTTCCGGCCACTCCGGCGACACGTTGCGTCCGAACGACGTGATGAGCACGTTCCTGCGGCGGCCGTCGATATGGAGATAGCCGTCCTCGTCCACGCGGCCGAGATCGCCTGTCCGGATGCCGTCAACCACGATCTCGCGTTCCTCGATGTGCACGCGAACGTGAGGCAGCGGGCGCCCGACGCTGCCCGGACGATCCGCGCCCGGAACATTGAGCGCGACCACCGACGCGCACTCCGACAAGCCGTAGCCTTCGTACGCCGGCAGGCCGAGCGCACGCGCACGCTGGATGAGCGCCGGCGAAACGCGCGCTCCACCCACGGCGGCGAACTTGAGAGAGCGCGGCGCGACCGCGCCGCGCTCGACGGCGCTCGCGAGCGCGGCGAGCATCTGCGGAAGCAGGATCACGCTTTCGGCCTGCCAGTGCTCGATCGCGGCGAGGCAGGCGTCGGCGTCGAAGCTCGACGAGCCGCGCATGCCGACTTCGGCGAGCGAAGGAACGCAAAATTGCATCTCCGCGGCGAGCGCGGCGTAGACGCCGGCGACGTTCTCGAGCAGAACCGAAAGGGGCAGCAGGCAAAGATGGCGCCGAAGTGCGAGGTCGCGCGCGACCCCGGCGATCGAGCGCGCCACGGCCCACTGCTGAGCTGATCGCAGCGCAACGCCTTTCGGCGCCCCGGTGGTGCCCGAGGTGAAGGTGAGCTTCGACGTGCCGCGCGGCAGCTCGGGCGTCTTGCCTGGCCGGCGCGACCAGCGTAGTCCTTCGATCTCGCCCGCCGCTTCGAAGCCCGCAAGACGCGCGCCGAGCACGCTGTCCATGCCGCTCGCCGCGACCGCGTGCTCGAGCTGTCCCGCGGTGAAGAACGCGGGAAGCGGCACGAGCACCACGCCTGCTCTCTCTGCGGCGAGGTCGGCGACCACCCAGTCGACGCCGTTGTCCGCCATCAGGCCAGCAACGCGCGCCCGCGGCCGCGCCCGGGCGAGGGCCTTCGCCAGGCGCGCCACGCGCGCGTCGAGCGAGCCCGGGTCGACCGCCGTCATGCGATATAGCCCGCCATCACGTTCGGATCGTGCGCGTAGTAAGTGCCCCAGCCGACGCCGCCATCGGGCAAGCAGCTCGGCGCCGCCGGCGCCAGCGCGCGCGCCTCGAACGCCAAGTGCTCGAGGATGGCGCGCACTTGGCGCGTGGCGGTGAAAACCACCCAGCGGAACTCGCGCTCGAGGAGATGGCCGCGCAGCGTCGGAAGAAAGCGGCAGCCGAAGCCTTTGGCCGCGGAAGCCAGGTTGCCGACTTCCACAATATGCCCGCGCGGCACCTGCGTTCCGAGCGCGTCCGAGAGCACGGCCTCGACCGGCCGATCGAGGTAGTGCTCGAGATAGAGCGCGCCATCGGCTGCGGGGCTGAACCCCGCGGCCGCCTGCCAGGCGCCCGCCGCATCGCGCATGCCGAGCAGTTGCCTGCAAAAATGCTTCACCTGCGCGCCGTACGCGATTCGGAAGCGCTCGGCGATGAAACGCTCCAGCTCGCTGCGTGCGTTGACGATGAGTACTGTCATAAGCGGCGCGATCGTAGACACGCCGCATTAACCGTCCATTAACGAACGCGCGTCGTGCTCCGGCCGGCCCATGCGCGCGTGAACTTTGTCTCAGGACGTTTGATCTGCATCAACGTTCGTCGCGCCCGTGGGCCTACGCTAAAGGCGTGGATGCGCCAAGCGTTGCCGTTCTCCTCGAGATCGACCGCGAGTACCGCGAAAAGGCGCGCGCAGGCTCGCTGCCGTTGATCGCGCCGCGCCGGCTGAATCCCGAGGGCAAGGCCTGGCTGCCGGTGCTGCATAAGCGTTACGCGCCATGGCACTTCACCGCGCTTTTTTCCAATACTGACCGCGCCCATCTCCTGCGCCGCGTGTACGACTGGGTAGTGATCTTTTACGAGGGTGCCGACGGCACCGGCCACGCAACGGTCGTCACGGAGCGCCGCGGCGCGCTCACCGGCGAGCGCGTGGTGCGCGGGCGGGAGCCCGAATGCGCGCGCTACTATCGCGGCGAGCTCTTTCCGCCGGCGATGGCGACTACCCCGGCCGAACGCGCGAGCCGTCCTTGAGCGCGTCGGACGGGTAGACCACAACGCGCTCGCCGGGTTTCAAGCCGTGCTCGATCATCGCGTCGAGGTTGTTGCGCCGCGCGAGCTTCACCGCGCGCTTGCGCGCGCGCTCGCCTTCGATCACGAACGCGGCCCAGCCCGCGCCGTCGCGGAATAGCGCGCCGATCGGCGCCTTCACCGCGTCGTCCTCGCGAAACACAACGATGTGCGCGTCGACGCGAAAGCCATCGCCGATCGTCTGCAGCTTGTCGAGCGGCTGCTGGAAGTCGAGCACCACGTTCACGCGCTGCTCCTCGACGCCGAGCGCCGAGATCTTCGTGAACGCGGCCGGCTCGACGAGGCGCACGCGCGCCGGGATCGGCGGCACGCCCTGGCCGAGCTCCAGGCGCGCCGGCATGCCGGGCCGCACCGCGACCGCCTCCTGCGAGAGCACGTCGACCACGGCTTCGAGCGTGCGCGGATCCGCGACCTCGACAAGCGGCGCGCCAAGCGCGACCGCGCCCTCGCTCTTCTGCG
>Ga0075419_10002439_pt1 | contig 11956 bp, 14 predicted proteins | sample SoiMetdeltSBSDD3_FD_76900 | JGI IMG/M metagenome (GOLD analysis project Ga0075419, IMG submission 76900) | Bulk soil microbial communities from a Populus tree surrounding site in Tennessee, USA - Soil MetaG P. deltoides SBSDD3 | ecosystem: Environmental > Terrestrial > Soil > Tree plantation... | reverse complement strand
GACGCCTCCTGGCGACGCAGGGTCCGGTCCAGGTCCCCACCCGGTCGGTCCATGGCGGCATCGTAGCCGGGGTCGGCGACGGGCGCCGGCACCCGCCGGCCGTTCCCGTAGGGTATGCGGCGTGGCCCTCGTCGCCGTGGTCGTGCTGAGCGCGCTGGCCGTGCCGCTGGCCGGCGGCCGGCTGGGTGCCCTGGGCGAGCTCCACCTCCGGCACTTATGGGCGGTCTACGCCGCCCTCGGCCTCGCCGTCCTGGCCATCGGGCTGCCCGGCCTGCCCGACGGCCTGCGCTCGCTGCTGCTGGTGGCCGCCTACCCGGTCGGGGCGGTGTTCCTGGCCGCCAACTGGCGGGTCCCCGGCATGCTCCTGACCGCCCTCGGGGCCGCCCTCAACCTGCTCGCCATCGCCGCCAACGGCGGGGTCATGCCGGCGTCGCCGGCCGCCCTGGCCACGGCCGGGCTGGCCGTCGACGAGGCCGGGTTCCAGAACTCGGCCGTCCTGGCCGACCCGCGACTGGCCTTCCTGGGCGACGTGTTCGCCGTCCCCGCCTCCTGGCCGCTGAGCAACGTCTTCAGCGTCGGGGACGTGCTCATCGCGGTCGGCCTGGCCTGGGGGCTGCACCGGATCTGCGGGTCGCGGCTGGTGCCGCGCTGGACCGGAAATGCGGGTGCGCCGCCACCCGGCCCCCTCTAGGGTTCGGCCATGGACGAGGACCGCTGGCGCACGCGCCTGCGCTGGGTGGTGGTCCATCCCGACGGCCCCCAGGTGCTGCTGGCCCGCCGGGACGGGGCCCTGGCCCTGCCCGAGCGGATGGCCTGGGTGGGGCGCGACGGCCTGGCCGGCGACCAGACCGGGGACGCCGCCGTGGCCGCCCTGGTGGTCGAGGGGCTGGAGCGCGGCCCCGGCCGGGACGGCGGCCAGCCCTGGGCGGCCCGCGGCTGGTTCGCCGAGGCTGAGCGCTGGCTGCGCGCGACCATGGAGCGCCTCGGCCGGCCCGTCACCGGGACGGTGCGCCAGGCCCGGGTGTGGCGGCTCTCCTGCGTCCTGCGCGCCCCCACCGGCGACGGCGACGTCTGGTTCAAGGCCAACACGACCTCGCCCCTGTTCGCCAACGAGGGCGTGGTCATGGGCGCCCTGGCCGGGCTGTTCCCCGGCCAGGTGCCGGCCCCGCTGGCCGTCGACCCCGAGCGGGGCTGGATGGTGCTGGCCGACTTCGGCGAGGAGGTCGGCTGGGAGGCGCCCCTGGAGGTGGTCGCGGAGGTGGCCCGGACCTACGCCCGCATGCGGGTGAAGGCCACCGGCGACCTGCCCGGCGTCGACGCCGCCACCTGGCTGTCGCGCGACGAGGAGGTCGGGCTGCGCGCGGCCGTGCCCCGGCTCCAGGCCCGCTGCGCCGAGCTGGCCGGCCACGCCGTCCCGCCCTCCATCGTCCACGGCGACCTGCACCTGTCCAACGTGGCCAGGGGGCCGGGCGGCTACCTGTTCTTCGACTGGACCGACGCCTGCGTGGCCCACCCGTTCCTCGACCTGGCGGCGATCCGGCGGGGCACCGCCTTCACGACGCCGCGTGCGAGGACGAGCTGCGCGAGCGGCTGCGCGACGCCTACCTCCCCGAGTGGGCGTCGTTCGAGCCGCCCGGGCGGCTGGCCCGGGCCTGGGAGCTGGCCGCCCCGCTGGGCGCCCTGCACCAGGCGGTCAGCTACCGGTCGCTGGCCACCCAGCCGCCGATGGACCCCCACATGGCCCAGTCGACCGCCTTCTGGCTGCGCCGGGTGCTGGCCCTGGCGTGACCGAGGGCACCCGCCCGCGGTGTCGCACGGCACAGCCTGCCCGCCGCCGCCGCGCCCAGACTGAGGGCCGGATGCACCTCTGAAAGGCGGGAGAGATGGAACTGGAGACCACCGGGACCGTGCTGCCGGAGCTGATCGCCTGTCCCGAGCCGGGCTGCGGCGTGCCCGCCGGGATCGTGGACCGGTTCGTGCTGGCCTCGACCGCCGGGCCGGTCGAGCACGTCAAGACCTGGTGCCTGGAGGGCCACGGGTTCACCCAGCGGGTGGACGCGCTCGCCCCCTGGCCGATGATCCGGGCCCGGCGCCCACTGGAGACCGGCTGACCCGGAAGGGGGCCGGCATGACCACCGCCGACCTGGTCGAGCCGGAGCGCGCCGTCGACGACCCGGCGCCCGCGCTGGTGGAGCGGGTCCGTCGCGCCGTCGTCGGCGACGGCCAGCTGCTGGCCGGGCCGTACGGGCCGCGGCGCATCACCTACGCCGACTGGACCGCCTCGGGCAGGGCCCTGCGCTTCGTCGAGGACGCCATCCGCGACCAGGTCCTGCCCTGGTACGCCAACACCCCCACCGAGAGCTCGGGCACCGGACGCCACACCACCCGGCTGCGCGAGCAGGCCCGCCGGACGATCCACCAGGCCGTGGGCGGGACCGACCAGGACCTGGTCGTGTTCTGCGGGTCGGGGGCGACGGCGGCCGTGGCCAAGCTGGTCGGCCTGCTGGAGCTGGGCGGCCCGCCGCGGCCGGCGGCCGGCGCCCGGCCGGTGGTGTTCGTCGGCCCCTATGAGCACCACTCCAACCTCCTCCCCTGGCGCGAGTCGGCCGCCGAGGTGGTCGCCGTGGGCGAGGACGCCGACGGCCACATCGACCTCGACGAGCTGGAGGCCCAGCTGGTCCGCCACGCCGGACGGCCGCTGCTGGTCGGCGCCTTCTCGGCCGCCTCCAACGTCACCGGAATCCTGACCGGCACCGACCGCCTGGCCGCCCTGCTGCACCGCCACGGCGCTCTGTCGGTGTGGGACTACTCGGCCGCCGCCCCCTACCTGCCCATCCGGATGGCCGCCAGCGCCCCGAGGGCCGGCGACCACAAGGACGCCGTGTTCTTCTCGCCGCACAAGTTCATCGGCGGCCCCCAGACCCCCGGGGTCCTGGTCGTCCGCCGGGACCTGGTCCACGGCCGGGTCCCGACCGTGCCCGGGGGCGGGACCGTCGCCTTCGTCGACCCGGTCGGCCACCGCTACCTGGACGACCCGGTGGCCCGGGAGGAGGCCGGCACCCCCGGGATCGTCGAGTCGGTCCGGGCCGGGCTGGTCATGGCCCTCAAGCAGGCCGTCGGGACCGACCTGATCCGGGAGCGGGAGCAGCGGTTCCTGCGCCGGGCGCTGGAGCGCTGGCGCCGCAACCCCAACCTGGAGCTGCTCGGCAACCTGGAGGCGGACCGGCTGCCGATCGTGTCCTTCCGGGTCCGCCACGGCCACCGCTACCTGCACCACGAGCTGGTGGTGGCGATGCTGAACGACCTGTTCGGCATCCAGGCCAGGGGAGGCTGCTCGTGCGCCGGCCCCTACGGGCACCGGCTGCTGGGCATCGACCCCGAGCGGTCACGGGCCCTGAGCGAGCAGGCCGGCCGGGGCTATCTCGGCATCAAGCCGGGCTGGGTCCGGGTCAGCTTCAACTACTTCATCTCCGACGCGGTCGCCGACTTCCTGGTCGACGCGGTCGACCTGCTGGCCACCCACGGGCACCGGCTGCTCGGCGACTACCGGTTCGACCCCCGCAGCGGCCAGTGGCGTCACCGCCTGGCCCCGCCCGACGCGGTGCCGTCCCTCGCCGACCTGCTCGAGGGCCGCTCCGGCCCCGGGTCCGGACCGGTCGGCGAGGACGCCCTGCCCGGCTACCTCCGCCAGGCCCGGGCACTGCTCGCGGCCGCCCGCCCGGTCACCGAGGCGGCGGGGCCGAGCTGGCTGCCGCCCGAGCTCGAGCGGCTGCGCGACTTCCCCCTGCCCGGCGAAACGTCCAGGTGACGGCGGCGGCGACCACGACCGCCCCGGCGAGGGCCAGGCCCAGCCTGCCGGTGAGCCGGTCGACCTGGCGCCAGCCGGCGCCGGCGGCGTAGCCGACGAGGACATGGGCGACGGCCCAGAAGGTCGCGGCCGCCCCGGTCCAGAGGGCGAAGACCCGGTAGCGCAGGCCGAGCACGCCGGCCAGGCCGGGGAGCACCACCCGGACCCCGGCGGTGCAGCGGCCGACCAGCAGGGGCCCGCCGCCGCCCCGCAGGAGCAGCGACTCGACCCGGTGCAGGCGGGCCGGGCCGACCCGGCGGCCGGGGCGGGTGGCCAGCAGCCGCGGCCCCCAGCGGCGGCCGATCCAGTAGCCGGCCGAGTCGCCGGCCAGGGCTCCCGCGGTGCCGACGGCCAGGGCGGCGGCGAGGGGGATGCGGCCCCGGGAGGCGAGCACGCCGCCGAGGACAGGGCCACCTCGCCCGGCAGGACCAGCCCGAGGAAGGCCGGGGCCTCCAGGGCCGGGAGGACGAACAGGCAGGCCAGCGCCGCCCAGCCGGACAGCGACAGCAGGCCTTCCGCGATCTGTCCCATCGTCCCTCCCGCCTCCGGATGCCGTCCCGATGGCAGGGTCGACGAACCGCGGGCCGGGGACATCGGGGTCGACCCTGGACCTGTCCCTGGAATCCGGCGCATGCCCTCAGGGACATCCCGGGGCCTGGCCGGGCTCAGCCGGCGGTGGCCAGCAGCCAGATGAAGGCGAAGTGGCAGACCCCGGCGGCGACGGTGAAGGCGTGCCACACCTCGTGGTAGCCGAACACGTGGGGGACGGGGTCGGGGCGCTGGCGGATCAGCACGACCACGCCGGCGGTGTAGAAGAGGCCGCCGACCATGGCCAGGCTGACCTTGCCCAGGCCGAGGGTGCCCACCAGCTGGGGCAGGAGCAGGACCGAGATCCAGCCGAGGCCCAGGTACAGGAGCATGCGGGTCAGGCCGACGACCGGGTTGGCCGTGCGCAGCAGCACCAGCACGATGCCGACGGCGGCCACGGTCCAGACCAGGGCCAGGAAGGCGACCCGCCAGCCGGGGCGGAGGGCGAGCAGGATCACCGGCGTGTAGCTGCCCGCGATCAGCACGTAGATCATCGCCCGGTCGAGCCGGTCCATCCGCAGCCACGCCCTGGCCGACCAGTGCCGCCCGTGCAGGGCGGCGCTGGTGCCGAACATGGCGGCCAGGCTGACCACGTAGACGAGCGCGGCCAGCCGGGCCCGCCACGAGCCGGCGGCCACCAGCAGCGCCGCCCCGGCCGGGAGCGAGGCCAGAAACGCGATCAGGTGGAGCCGGCCGCGCAGGCGCGGCCTGGTCGGCCTGGGGTGCGGGATGGGTTGATCGTTCATTCTCTCTATTGGACGACGCCTGGCGGCCGCCAACCACCCCCTATCGCCGTAGTTCCCGCGCGAGGTCGGTGACGCCCCGGCCCTGCCCGGGGGAGCGTTCAGAGCCGAGGCGCCAGCACAGAGATACCCAGAACCGGCCCGGTCGATGCCGTCAGCGGACGGTCAGGGTGCCGCGCATCCCCAGGGCGGCGTGTGAGGGGATGCGGCAGTAGAAGGAGTAGGTGCCCTGGCGGGCCTCGAAGGTGGCCGCGCGCAGGCGGCCCACCGGGGCCCTGATGTCCACGTGGAGGGCGTCGATGGTGAAGGTGTGCCAGAACAGGTCGCGGTTCTGGAGCGCCACCGTCACCTTGCCGCCGCCGGTCGCCTGGAGGCTGTCGGGATGGTAGGCCACGTTGACCGTCTGCACCTCCAGCGCCCCCCTCGGGGCGGCCTGGGGGGCGGCGTTGGTCATGGCCCACACCAGCCCGAGGCTGGCCACCACGAACACCACCGCCAGGATCCCGGTCGGGCCGGCCGTGCCCCGCCCGGCCTCCGGGTCGTGGAGGTGGACGATGGCGGCCACCGCGCCGATGAAGCCGGCCAGGGAGAAGGCGACCAGCGACCCCGGGACCAGCAGGTCGACCGGCCCGACGCGGTAGGTGGCGTTGTCGTTGGCCGCCGGGAACATCCAGAACTCGATGTTCACGAACAGGGCGGCCAGCACCAGCAGGCCGAGCAGGCCGTTGCTGACCCGCAGCAGGCCCAGGCCGACCAGCATGACCACGGCGAGGCCGAGCGCCTCCCGGTCGCCTCTGGCCAGGCCGTAGCCGAACAGCACCACGGCGTCGGCCAGGGCCGCCACCACGGCCAGCCGGCGCCACCCCACCAGTCCCGAGCCGATGCGCGGTGCGGTCCTCATGCTCCCAAGCCGTCCCGGCGCCCGTGTCAGGGCTGGGGATTGCGGAGCCTGCTCGACAGGGGGCCGCGCCCGAAGCCGTGGGCGAAGTCCGATCCCTGGCGCAGCCACTTTCCGGACCCGGGCCGGCGCTCCTCGGCCCGCTTGGCCAGCTGGTCCAGCCCCCATCCGACCAGCGGCAGGGCGACCATGATGAGCCCGAGCTGTGCCAGCCGTTTCCTGATTCGCATCGTCCTACCTCGCCTGGAGACGTCGATAGCGGCAAGGTAGCAGGATTCGCCGCCGGTTCGTCCGGAGCCGGGCCCGGGCAGCGCTTGACCGTGGTCGGCGGTGCCCGGACACTGGGGCTGGCGTCCCAGGGGGAGGGGTGCATGGCGTCTGTTGACCCCGGCGACCACGGGCGGTTCTCGGACCCGTCGTTGCTGGTGATGTCGAGCCTGGCCGACGGGCCCAAGCACGGCTACGCCATGACCAGGGACATCCAGCGGTTCGCCGGGGTGATCCTCGGGCCGGGCACGCTGTACGGCGCCCTGGCCCGGCTCCAGCACCAGGGGCTGATCGAGGCCCTGCCGGCCGACGACCGCCGCCGCCCCTACCGGCTGTCCGAGCGGGGCGCCAAGGTCCTGGCCGCCCAGCTGGAGGCCCTCCAGCAGGTGGCCACCACCGGCCTGCGCCGTCTGGGCCGGGAGTAGCCGCCCGCCCTCAGGGGACGGTGGTCGCCGTGGTGGTGGGCGACGCCGGCCGGGTCGAGGTGGTGGTGCCGCCGCCCCCGCCGCCTCCACCACCGCCGCCGCCGCCTCCACCGCCGCCGCCCCCGCCGCCCCCGCCGCCCCCCGAACCGCCCTCGCAGTCTCCGGGGCTGGCCACGCACTCGGCGCCGCCGGTGAAGGCGCCCCTGACGCTGTCGGAGAGCACGAAGACCCCGCCGACGAGCAGCAACGCGATGATCGCGACCATCACCGCATAGGCGACGGCGGTGGCCCCCCGCTGCGCTCGGGCTCTGTCCACGCGTGGGATTGTGCACCACGCCTCGGGACAGCGACAGCAGGGCGGCCAGCGGCCGACCCCGGCGGCGGCGTCGACGTGATCGGCCCGCCCTGAGCTGGGTCGCAGTTGCTACAATCCGGCCGCCAGCAGAACCACCGCCCGGAGGCCCCGGCGTCGCGGCCCCGGACCCCGACAGGAGCGCACCGCAGCCCATGCCCCTCGCCGCCCGCAGCCTGCCCCGCCTCCTCCCCCTGGCCCTGGCCGTCGCCGTGCTCGGCGCCGCCCTGGTCCTCGCCGCCGGAGGCCCGGCCGCCGCCCAGGCCCAGTCCAACGCCACGATCGACGGGACGGCGGCGCTCAAGTGGGAACCGGCAAACGTCACAATCAAGCCGGGCGGGACGGTAACCTTCAAGGTCGCCGGCGGGCCGCCCCATCCGGTGAAGTCCGGCGACGGCTCGAACCTGAACGGCGACGGCAAGTTCGACGCCTCCGGCTGCGGGCTGGACAAGATGAGCAAGGTCGGCGACTCCTGCCAGGTCAAGTTCCCCAAGGCCGGGTCCTACCCGTTCTTCTGCGAGGTGCACGTGTCCCTCGGCATGAAGGGCGTCATCCAGGTCGGCGCCGCGGCCGGCGGCGCGACCACGACCACGGCCGCGGCCGGCGGGGCCGGCGGCAACGTGGTCGCGCCCCCGAGCGCGGCCGCCCCGCCCTCGGCCGGCCGCCCGGCCATCTACTGGGCCGGCTGGGGCCTGTTCGCCCTCGGGGCGTTCCTGGCCCTGGGCCTGATCGCCCTCTACGTGCGCTTCTCGCCCGGCTTCGGCCGCCCCAAGTCCTGACGCCGCCCCGCCCCGCCCAACCGGTCGCGCTGGCGTAGCCTGGGATCGGCACGCAGCCTCGTTCCTGGAGCAACCGTGGTCTCGACCGCCCTTCCCGCCGACATTCCCGAGCTCGTCGACTGGCAGCTCGCCGCCCGGGTCGGCCGCCGGGTGGCCGGCGGGTCGGAGCTGCCTGCCCGCGCCGCCTGGTCGCGCCAGTTCACCGAGCTGTCGACCACCGCCGACCAGGCCGTGGCCGAGTTCACCGGCCTCGGCGGGGACCTGCCGCCGCCGGTGGCCGAGCCGCTGGACCGCGGCCAGTGGGTCGAGGCCAACCTGGCCACCCTGCGCCGCATCCTGCGCCCGCTGGCCGAGAAGGTGGCCGAGCGCAAGGCCTGGAAGGCCAGCGGCCCCATGCCGGCGGCCATGCGCACCAGCACCCGGGCCATCGCCGGGGCCCAGGCCGGCACCCTGCTCGGCTACGTCGGCCAGCGTGTCCTCGGCCAGTACGACCTGCCCATGCCCGGCCCCGACCAGGCCGCCTCCCCCAACGGTGACGGCGCCTTGGCGGTCCGCGCCCACGGCGAGGGCACCGTCTGGTACGTCGTGCCCAACATCGTGGCCACCGAGCGGCGCCACCGCTTCCGCCCTGGCGACTTCCGCCTCTGGATCGCCCTGCACGAGACCGCCCACCGCCGCCAGTTCCGCGGGGTGCCCTGGCTGCCCGGCCACATCCAGGGCCTGCTGGACGAGTACCTGGGGTCGGTGGAGGTCGACGACGAGGCCCTCAGGCGCCTCACCCAGCGGCTCCAGGGCCTGGCCAGGCGGGTGATCGCCGGGGAGAAGATCGAGCTGCTCGACCTGCTGGTCAGCCCCGAGCAACGGGCCATCGTCGACCGGGTGCAGGCGACCATGACCGTGCTCGAAGGCCACGGCGAGTTCGTGATGGACCAGCTCGGCGACCGCCTCGTCCCCAACCACCAGCACATGCACGACACCCTGCGGGCCCGCCGCAACGCCCCCGGGGCCGCCGAGCGCCTGATCCAGCAGCTCCTGGGCTTCCGGCAGAAGCTCGACCAGTACGCGATGGGGGAGAAGTTCGTGCGCCGGCTGTTCGAGCGTGGCGGCATGGCCACGGTCAACCGGGTCTTCGCCGAGCCGGCGGCCCTGCCCACCCTGGACGAGGTCCGCGACCCCGACCGCTGGCTCGCCCGGGCCGGTTAAGAGCGCGGTCGCCATGCCCTGGGGACCGCCGGGCCGCCCTCGCCGGCCGGCGGGTCGACGCCCATGACCCGGGCGCCGGCCGAGCTCCGCCTGGTCGCCGACCTGGCCGCCAAGGCCCTGGCCGCGGCCGACGCCCCGACCCCCGGCGACGGGGTCGCGGTCGCCGTCTCCGGCGGCGCCGACTCCCTGGCCCTGCTCCACGCCCTGCGGGCCCTGGCCGGCCCGCGCGGGTGGCGGCTGGCCGTGCTCACCGTCGACCACGGCCTGCGGCCCGGCTCGACCGCCGACGCCGCCTTCGTGGCCGACCACGCCAAGGCCCTCGGCCTCCCGGCCCGGGTCCTCACCCTCGCCCCCGGCGACCTGGAGCCCCACCGCGCCGCCGGCCCCGAGGCGGCCGCCAGGGCGGCCAGGTACGGGGCGCTGTGGCCGGCCGCCGACGAGCTCGGCTGCCCCTGGCTGGCCACCGGCCACACCCTGGACGACCAGGCCGAGACGGTGCTGCTCCAGCTCCTGCGGGGCGCCGGCCCCGACGGCCTGGCCGGCATGGCCGTCCGCACCGGCCGCCTCCTACGCCCCCTGCTCGGCGCCCGCCGAACCGGGACCCGTGCCGCCTGCGCCGCCATGGGCCTCCCCTGGCGCGAGGACCCGACCAACGCCGACGACACCCCGCTCCGCAACCGGGTCCGGACCCGACTGCTCCCCCTCCTGGAGGACCTGCGCCCGGGCGCCACCAGCACCCTGGCCCGCACCGCCACCCTGGCCGCCGACGAACGCGTCTGGCTCGCTCCCCTGGTCGCCACCGCCCTGGCCGCCACGGTTCCGCGGGCGGAGGGCATGGACAGCGCCACCCTTCCCTTCCCGCCGTCGGGGGATGTGGACAGCGCCGCCCTCCGCTTCCCGCCGTCGGCTACCCTCCCGGTAGGGGCCCCACCATCCCGGGCTGAGGGTGCCCCACGCCCCGAATCCCACGGCATCGCGCTCGACGCCGCCGCGCTGGCGACGTTGCCGGTGGGGCTGGCCCGGCGGGTGGTCAGGGCGGCGGCTCGGCGGGCCGCGGCGGCACCGCCCGACGCCGCCGCCACCGACCGGGTGCTGGCCCTGACCGGGGCGGCGGACGGCGACCGGACCGGCTGGCCCGGCGGGTCGGCGACGCGCGAGGGGGCGGTCGTCCGCCTGACCTTCCCGCCGGATTGACGCAGCCGTTAGGCTTACCCCCGCCATCGGGGGGTACCGCTCCTCGTTGAGCCCCGGCCCCCCGACCGAGCGGATCCCCACAGGAGCCTGGCGCTGGTGTACGAGGACGACATCGAGTCGGTGCTGCTCACCGAGGAGCAGGTCCAGGGCAAGGTCCGCGACCTGGCCGCGCAGATCTCCAAGGACTACGCCGGGCGCGACGTGCTCCTGGTCGGCGTGCTCAAGGGCGCCTTCATCCTCATGGCCGACCTGGCCCGGCACCTGACCGTGCCCCACGAGTTCGACTTCATGGCCGTGTCCTCCTACGGCTCGGCCACCCAGACCTCGGGCGTGGTGCGCATCCTCAAGGACCTCGACCGCGAGATCCAGGGCCGCGACGTGCTGATCGTCGAGGACATCATCGACTCCGGCCTGACCCTCAACTACCTGCTCAAGAACCTGCGCAGCCGGCGCCCGGCCACCCTCGAGGTGTGCGCCCTGCTCTACAAGCCCGAGCAGCTGAAGGCCGACATCGAGGTGAAGTACGCCGGCTTCGACATCCCGAGCGTGTTCGTGGTCGGGTACGGGCTGGACTACGCCGAGCGCTACCGCAACCTGCCGTTCGTCGGCACCCTGAAGCCCGAGGTGTACCGCGGCCGCTGAGGCGCTGCTACGATGACCCTTCTGACCACCCGTTTCGTTTCCCGCCCCTCCGACCCGGGCATGGCCCGGTCCTCCCGGCTTCACAAACGGCAAGCACGTGCCACTATGGTCCCGGGGAGGAGCGACAGGATGACACGATGCCCAATCTGAACCGACTGTTCCGTGGACCAATGGCGTACCTGCTGTTGATCCTCGTCCTGGTCTTCCTGTTCTTCCGGTTCTTCGCCGCCAGCCCCCAGGTCGAGCAGGCCCGCCTGTCCGACGTGGTCACCGCCATCGACGGCAAGCGGGTCAAGGACGCGGTCCTCAAGGACCAGGACCAGAAGATCACCGGCACCTACACCGACGGGCGCAAGTTCGAGGCCGCCTACACCGAGCAGCAGGGCAAGGACCTGTTCAACCTGCTCCAGCAGAAGGGCATCCCGGCCAAGGTCGACCCGCGCGGCCAGTCGGTCCTCGTCCAGATCCTGATCCAGCTGCTGCCCTTCGCCGTGCTCCTGCTGCTGTTCTTCTTCCTCATGCAGCAGATGCAGGGCGGCGGCAACCGGGTGATGAGCTTCGGCAAGTCCAAGGCCCGCCTGGTCACCAAGGACCAGCCCAAGATCACCTTCCAGGACGTGGCCGGGGTCGACGAGGCGGTCGAGGAGCTCCAGGAGATCAAGGAGTTCCTCGAGAACCCGGCCAAGTTCCAGGCCATGGGGGCCAAGATCCCCAAGGGCGTGCTGCTGTTCGGCCCCCCGGGGACCGGCAAGACCCTGCTCGCCCGGGCGGTGGCCGGCGAGGCCGGGGTGCCGTTCTTCTCCATCTCCGGCTCGGACTTCGTGGAGATGTTCGTGGGCGTCGGCGCCTCCCGCGTGCGCGACCTGTTCGAGCAGGCCAAGGCGAACGCCCCCGCGATCGTGTTCGTGGACGAGATCGACGCCGTCGGCCGCCAGCGCGGCGCCGGCCTCGGGGGCGGCCACGACGAGCGCGAGCAGACCCTGAACCAGCTGCTGGTCGAGATGGACGGCTTCGACGT
>Ga0075419_10002438_pt1 | contig 11959 bp, 7 predicted proteins | sample SoiMetdeltSBSDD3_FD_76900 | JGI IMG/M metagenome (GOLD analysis project Ga0075419, IMG submission 76900) | Bulk soil microbial communities from a Populus tree surrounding site in Tennessee, USA - Soil MetaG P. deltoides SBSDD3 | ecosystem: Environmental > Terrestrial > Soil > Tree plantation... | reverse complement strand
GCGTGCATCTGGAATGGCGTGAAGTAGCCGGCCTGCACCGTGGTGTCCGCGGTGACGAGGGCGGCGTCCACGTCGCCGACCGAGACCTCCTGCGTGGAACGGTAGTGCTGCGCCGGGTCGCGCAACGCGTCGGGCAGCGAGGCCTGCGCGACCAGCGGCTGGCCGTCGGTCCAGACCGCCTCGATACCGGTCGCCGGCGCTGCGGCCTGGATCGCGGCCCACTCGCTGGTCGCCACCACGCCCACGAAGTTGCCGCGCTGCACAACCGACAGGAACCCGGGGATCGCACGGGCGCGGGCCATCGACTCGGGAGTGATGGACGCGAACGTGGCGTTGCGCCCCGACGGCCGGACCACGCGGCCGTGCACCATGCCCGGCACCCGCACGTCCTGCAGGTACCCGAACTCGGCGGTGACCTTGCCCGGCAGGTCGGCCCGGGGGACCGACCGGCCGACCACCTGGTACTCCCCCGGCGTCGCCACTGGAGCCGCCGGGTCGGCCACCAGCACCAGCTCGGCGTGGTCCAGCAGCCGGGCGTAGCCGACCCGGAGCGACGTACCCACGACCGAGATGACGCCGTCGTCGGCCTGCAGCTGGCTGCGGTCGACCTGGAAGTACGCCGCGGCCAGCCCGAGCAACGCCTGGAACGCGGTCGCGGCCGCCTGCCGCAGCTCCGGGCCGCCGTTCTGGATCGTCTTGCTGCCCGCGGTGGTGCCCTGGTCCGGCGTGACCCGGGTGTCGCCCTGCACGTAGCCGACCCGGCCGTGCCGCAGGTGCAGCTCGTCCAGCACGATCTGGGTCAGCGCGGTCTGCACTCCGGTACCCAGCTCGACCTTGCCGCTGTGGATCGTGACCCGGTCCTCCTCCAGCAGCAGCCAGGCCAGCGAACCGTCGTCAGCCGACTCGTCGATCCGCAGGCCGTCGGCCGCGACCGTCGCCGCGACCGCGTCGAGCGGTGCGAGGTGGAAGGCGACCGCCAGGGTTCCGGCGCCGGCGACGAACCGGCGCCTGCTCAGCTCGAGAGTCATGACAGCAGCTCCTCCGCGGCGCGGTGGATCGCCCTGATCACCCGGAGATGGGTGCCGCAGCGGCAGATGTAGTTCTGCGTCGAGCCGGGCGCCTCACCGGACAGGAAGGCGGCGATCTCGGACTCGCTCGGCGCGGTGGTCCGGCCGGAGGCCTTGAGCTGCCGCAGCCAGCCGACCGCGCCCATGATCATGCCGTTGACGCAGTACGCGCACTGGCCGGCCTGCTCGTCGATGAACGCCTGCTGCAACGGGTGCGGCCGCTTGCCGGAGCCCAGCCCGTCCAGTGTCTCCACGCTCGCGCCCTCTGGCACGGTCCGCAGTGGCGTCACACAGGACCGCCGGATCTGGCCGTCGAGGAGCACGGTGCAGGCACCGCACTGCGACACCCCGCAGCCGAACTTCGGGCCGCGCTGACCCAGCTGGTTGCGCAGCACGTACAACAGTTGCTCGGCGTCGTCTGGCACGGTCACCCGCCGGCGTTCGCCGTTCAGATTCACGGTGCGGGTCAAGGAAGTAGGCACAGCAGTCTCCTTGGAATGGGCGGATACCCGCACCCTTGTCCGCCCGACTCCTGCTCGCTAGCGCGCAGTACCTACGTTTTTCGAATACCCATCCGCACCGCGCCACGCCGCTCTTGAGGGGCAACCGCGCGGGACCTCGTCTACTATCTGCCGCACATCATGATGCGCGAGGGCTCGGACACGAGGGCTCGGGTGAGTGCGCGGGGTTGGCCGGGACATCGTCGGCCGCGGCGGCGTTCCCGGTGATGGGGCGGGTTCCGGTGTGGTCGACGCGGTACAGCTGTCCATGCGGCCCGATCCACAGGTACGAACCGTCGGACAGACGACGATACGTCCACCGGCCATGGGTCTTGACCCGGTGGTGCAACCGACACAACGGCACCAGATTGTCCGTGCAGGTTTGACCCGGTGGATCCGTGCCGTCATACGGAATCGTGTGATCCAGGTCGGTCCTGTTCGTTGCGGGACGGTTGCACCAGGGGAAGATGCACACCGTGTGCTTGAGCTTGACGCGCTCACGGATCCGCGCCGGGATCTCGTAGGCATCCACCGACAACCGCTTGTTGAGATCGATCACCGGCTTCACCACCACCCGGTCATGACCTAGCAGCTCTGACAGTTGGCTCACCAACATCGGGCCGAGGGTGACCTCGTGCCCCTCGACCCGCAGCACACCGGTGCCAGAGGCCAGAGCCTGGTCGGTGACATGCACGTACAGCGTGTGGGCCCCACCACCAGGCCGCGGCGATGACGGCGGCTGCGCCACCCGCGCAGTGGTATCCGGCGCGATCGTCAGCCGTGCCGCGCCCACAGCGTCCACCACATCCCCGGACGCCGTGTCACCGCCACTGGAGACGGTCCGATCGGTCGTCGCGCTCCACAGGTCGAGCGCGGTCTGCGGGTCGGCCAGCAGCCCGACCGCCTTCGCACGACGAACATCCTTGGTGTCGGTGTCGCCCAGGTGCGCGAGCACGTCGGCCAGATGATCGGTAGCGGCGTCGAACCGGATCGCATCGCCCGCGGCGGCCTTGATCACCACGGTCTTGGTGCCGGACAGGTTCGACTGGCCGACCCACACCCCACGCTCGCCGGCCGCACCGTCGGCGTCAGCCTGGGCGAGGTCGGGATCGGCGTCCATCGCGGCGGCGCGCACGATCCGCGCCAGCCGCCCGGGCGTCACCGTCTCGACAAGGTCCGCCACCCGGTCATCCACCCGGGCGGCCGCCGCCAGTGACAGCCGCCCGGTTGCCTGCGCGACCTTGCGGGCCCGCCACGCCGGCACCTCACCATCGACCACCCGCCGCCAGATCCTCGGGTGCCGATGCCGCAACGCCAACGCATCCTCGATCAACGACGCAGCCGCCGCACTCGAGATCCCGAGCGCCGTGCCGAACTCGACCGGAGCGAACTCCGCCGCCTCCGGGCAGCCCTCACCACCACACACCAACAGCCGCTCCCCGCCAGGGTGAATCAGCCCGTCCCACCGGTGAGGCTCGGGTGCAGGTCGGCGAAATGCGCCGCGACCTGGAGCAGTCGGCGTTCGGCGGTGTCGGCGATCGCACGCAGCTCGGCGGCCACGCCCAGCGCCGCCTCCGTGTCAAGCTCGTCGATCACCTGGTCGAACATGTGATCGATTCTACCAACTGGCGCGGACAGGCGCTGATCGCCGAAACCCCTTGTGGACAAGGCGAAACGTCCAGGCCACCATCACATTTCCGCACCGATCCGCCCTAGCACGCTAGCTTAATCGCCGAAGGCTTGGCGCAGCTTCTCCTCCTGCTCGCTGGACAGGTTGGTGTGGATGAGCTCGGCCTGCATGCCGCGGAAGGCATCGTGCACCTTGTCCATCACGGCGTCGCTGGTCATCACGAACAGCGCCGAGGTGCCGGGTGTCACCTTCGCCCGGACCGACTTGATGAACTCGTCGTCGATCCCGACGTCCCGCAGCGAGCCCGCCAGCGCACCGGCCGCAGCACCGATCGCCGCGCCGAGCAGCGGGATGAAGAAGATCAGGCCGAACAGCATCCCCCAGAACATCCCGCCCATCGCTCCGATGCCGGCGAGGTTGTTGAGCTGCCGGGTCTTCGGCTTCTTGGCGCCTTCCGACCAGGTCACGACGGCGGCGTCGTGGATCTTGATCAACTCCTGCTTCTGGAGCATCTCGAGCGTCTGCTGTGCCTCCTCCGCGCCCTGCGCGGTCGGAAACTTCCACACGGTCAGGGTGGCCACAACGGACTCCTCCCTCGATGACGATCGGCTCAACGCCGCGGCGCTCGCAGTCAAGTCGGCCCCGACCGGTGCGGCATCACCCTCACGGGGTGAGCTCACAGGGTGGTCCGGGAATTGAACTGGCGGGCGAAAAGCCCGATGGTGGGGACAGTCGACCGCGCGGTACCGACTCACTGCCGCCGGTCGACGGCCACAAGGCATGGGGACAGGGGGTACATGCCATGTCGTCATCCATTGCGGACCCAGGGAGCGAGACCGAGCGGGGGCCGACCGGCAGCGGCGCGCTGGCGGGTCGGTCCGACGCGCCTGCGACCGGGTTACCGGTGCTGCTCCGGCCACGGTTGGTCGAGCTGCTGAACAGCACCTGCCGTCGCCGGGTCGTGCTGGTCGAAGCCCCGGCCGGAGCCGGCAAGACAATGCTGCTCGACAGCTGGCTGCACGGCCCCGGCGCGCCGCTCTCCGCATGGCGCACACTCGACCGTCGCGACGATGACCCGCGGGTGTTCTGGCCCGGCCTGGTACAGGCGCTGCGCCGCAGCCATCCGGCCGCCCGGGTCGCGCTGACCGGCCTCGGCGAGTACGACGAAACCTTCGCCGGCCGCGTGCTCGACGCTGCCGCCGGGCTGACCGAGCCCGTGGTCGTGGTGCTCGACGACCTGCACAAGGTGACTGCCGGGTCCGGTATCGAGACCCTGGTCCGGCACGCACCGCCGACGCTGCGGCTGGTGCTGGCCGGCCGCGCCCACCCGGCGCTGCCGCTGGCCCGGATGCGGGTCGCCGGCGAGCTCGCCGAGTTCGGGTTCGACGACCTGGCCTGCACCACCGACGAGGCCGGCGACCTGCTCCGCCTGTTGGGCCTCGACCTCGCGGCCGACCAGGTCGGCCTGCTGCTGGCCGTCACCGAGGGCTGGATGACCGGGCTGCGGCTCGTCGCGCTCTGGTACGCGGCACAGCCGGCCGGCGGCCGGGACGTCGCCGGGTTCGGGGGTGACGCCCGGATCGTCGCCGACTACCTGGCCGACGAGGTGATGCTCACCCTGGACCGGAGCACCCGGCGGTTCCTGCTCCGCACCTGCATCGTCGACGAGATCCACGGCTCGCTCGCCGATGCGCTCACCGGCGGACGCGACGGCGCCCGGCTGCTGGACGAGCTGGAGCGCCAGAACGCACTGGTGACCGCGGTGGACCCGCGCCGGAGATGGTTCCGCTACCGCGGTCTGTTCCGGGACTTCCTCCGCAGTGAGCTGAGCCGGCAGTGCCCCGACGAGATCCCGCGGCTGTACCGTCGCGCGGCCCGGTGGTACGGGGGGCAGGACGCGATCGCGCCCGCGGTACGTGCCGCGGTGGCCGGCGGTGACCTGGGCTACGCCGGCCTGCTGCTGGGCGATCATGGCCACCGGCTGCTGGCCGCCGGCAATGCCGAGCTGGGTCCGCTGCTGCGGGCGATTCCCGACGACCGGGTCCGGGCCGACCCACGGCTGGCGTCCGTCGCTGCGCATCTGCAGCTGCGGATGTCCGACCCGGACGGCGCGGAGCCGTACCTGCGGATCGCCGAACCGCCGGTCCGGACCCGCCCGGACGACGCCGGCGACCAGCTCACGGCCGAGGTCCGGTACGCCGACCTGCGGCTGGTCCAGGCGAGCCTGCGTGGTGCGGTCGGTCGGCAGGCGATCAAGGTCGCCCACGATGTGCTCGACCGCGCGGGCGACGCGCCCGTGCTGCCGGACCAGCAGTCCGCGCTCGGCGAACTGGCCTTCCACCTCGGTCTCGCCCATCTCTGGCAGGGCGAGACGGTGGCCGCGCGGAAGGCCCTCGACCAGGGGGTACGGCGGCTCGACGGCGACGCCCGCCAGAACGCGAGTGCCTGGCACGTGCTGCTCAACGCCACCGAGGGCAGACTGCGGGCGGCCGACGACACGATCTCGGGGCTGCGCGCGGTCCCGGCCGTGGCGCACGGGACCGAACCGCTGCTCGACCTCGCGCGGGCCAGCATCTGGATCGAGCGCGACCACCTGGACGACGCCTGGGACCTGCTCCGATCCGTCCCGGCCACGTCGGCGGGTCTGCCACCTGGAGACGGCGCCGAGATACCGCTCGCGATCGGAAGCTCGCTGATCCGTGCCAGGGTGCACATCGCGCGCGGCGCCTTCACGTCCGCGCGCAGCGAGCTTGCGGCGGCCCGTCATCCCGCTGCCGGCATGAGTCCGCACCTTCAGCACGACGCTGACCTGCTCGAGGCCGAGATCCTCACCCTGCAAGGCCGCACCGACGATGCCCGGCGGGTCCTGTACGGCGCGCTCGAGAGCCAGCCGGTCCCGGACCTCGCCCGCAGCGCGGTGGCGCTGGGGCGGCACCGGCTGGCCTCGGCAGACCCCGCCGGCGCGCTCGCCGCCGTACTGCCCTGCCTGGAGGGAACGGCGACCGAGATCCGGCTGCTGGACCTGGTCGCGGCGCATCTGGTGGGCGCCGAGGCCCGGCGCCTGATGGGCGCGAGCGGTGCCGCCCGGGACCACCTCGAGCACGCCCTCGCGCTGGCCGCACCGGACGAGCTGACCCGGGTCTTCCTCGACGGTGGCCGGCCGGTCCGCTCTCTGCTGACCGTGCTGGTCCCTGACGACGGCCCGCACGGGCCGATGCGCTCGACGTTGCTGTGGCACTTCGAGGCCGAGCTCGACACGGCGGTGCGGACCAGCCGCCGCCGCGCCGCGCTGACCGGCAGCGAGCGGGCTGTGCTGGCCTACCTACCGTCGCTGCTCACCAACGAGGAGATCGCCGGCGAGCTCTGCCTGTCCGTCAACACGATCAAGTCCCACCTTCGGTCGCTGTACCGCAAGCTGGACGTGACGAACCGTCGCGACGCGGTCATCAGCGCCCGCCGGCTGGCCCTGCTCTCGGACAGCCACCCGACGGTCGCCCGTCCGGCGTGACGCCGGGCAGCAGCGCCGTCAGTCGCGCGGTTCGTCACGGTCCGCGAGCAGGGCGCCGAGCTGAGCCCCGATGACCGCCGACACGACGATCAGCAGCGACAGCACGACGAGCCAGGAGATCAACGCGATGGCGACGCCGATCACGCCGTACCGGTCGATGTTCCGCTCGATCAGGTGCGGTACGTAGATCGAGCCTGCCCAGCTCAGCACTACCTGCGCGACCGCACTGACCACCGCACCCGGCAGCAGCAGCCGGCGGCTGACCCGGCGGCTCAGCAGCAGCCAGGTGACCAGGCACCAGGTCGGGATCGCGATGGCGAGCTGGCCGATGAGTGATACCAGCCTCCCGCCAGGCACCTGGCTGACCAGGCTGGCCAAGTAGGCCAGCACGACCAGCAGTAGCAGCAGCAGCGCGGCACCGGACAGGCCGTCCACGGTCTTGCGCAGCCCGCGGGCCGGCAGGTTCCAGGCGACCTCGTAGGTGCGCTGGACGGACCGCGCGAAGCTGCTCGCCGAGATCAGCACGGTGATCACGCTGATGATGGTCAGGCCACCGGACGCGCTCGGCGGGCGGCCGAACAGCGACTGCACCGCGTCTGCCGACGATCCGCTGAGGTCGAACCTGCTGATCAGCCAGTCGGCGACCGCCACCGCGTCGGCGCTGCTGAGCAGCGTGGCGAGCACGATCATCAGCGGCACCAGCGCGATGAACGCCTGCCCGGCGATGGTGAGTGCGCGGTCGTACAGCCGGATCTCGAGCAGTGCGAAGACGATCCGGCCCGCCACGCTGTCCTTCACCCGCCGCACCAGCGGGTGCTCCGCCCACTGGCGTCTCATGACTTGACGCTAGGTCAGCCGCGATGGCCGGTAAAGGACCGCGGCCGGACACCCGTTCGAGTGGCGGTCGCCGGGCCGCAGGTCTAGCGTGCGATGCTGTGAGCCGCCCACTCGCCTTCCGCCTCGTTGTCCTGCTCGCCGCCGTCGCGCTCTCCGGGTTCGCGGTCGCCCCCGCGTCCTCCGCGCCGCCGCCGACGCCCAAGCCCGCCCATCCGTGGCAGCTCGACCACTGGCCGCAGACCCAGCCCTGGCAGCAGACCCGGGCGGTGACCCCGCTCGGCCAGCCCGGCTTCCCGGAGCCGATCGACCCGCAGAACTGGGTCAACCCGGACCACATGACCTGGGCGGACTACCGCAAGCCGCCCGGGACGAACTGGGCCGACCCGTCGAAGCAGGGCTCGGTCCGGACCTTCCGCGGTGCGCTCGTGCTCGCCGACTACCCGAACCAGCCGTTCGTGGTGACCCAGCCACAGGGCTCGACCGTGTTCGGCAACCCGAGCGTCGAGGCCAGCGGCGTACCGCGCGACCAGGTCGCGCAGTTCTACCGCGACTTCCTGAACAAGCCGGGCACGCTCAACCGCGGCCACACCATCCACGAGTACTGGATGGAGGACTCCGGCGGCCGGTACGGCGTCGACCTGACCGCCTTCGGCCCGTACGAGGTGCCGGGCAAGGACCACGAGTACGCGATGGAGTTCCAGGCCGGTACCGGCTGCCCGGCCGGCGACAGCTGCGACAAGAACCTGCGCACCGACGCCCGGGCGGCCTGGGAGGCCGACGTCGGCACCGAGATCCCCGCGGGCTTCGACTTCGTGTTCTACCTGAGTGCCGGGCAGGACGAGTCGTCCACCTGGCAGGAGTTCGGGCCGATGAAGTTCCCGACCAAGGAGGACGTCACCGACGAGTTCGGCCCGCCCGACCCGGCGCTGCCGAACTGGTCGCGGACCCGGTACGTGGAGTGGACCTCCTGGGCATCCGGCTCGACGATCTGGCCGAACGCCGGCGGCGGCTCCACCACGCAGGCCGAGAGCTCGGGCATGTCGGTGTACGCGCACGAGCTGAGCCACGTCCTCGGCATCGCCGACAACTACAACAACCCGTACGGCGTCCCGGCCAGACGGGCCTACAGCGGGATCTGGGAGATGCTCAGCCGGGGCACGTTCAACGGGCCCGGCGGCCCGCACAGCCGCTGGATGATCCCGGCGACCGGGGGCGCCTCGATGGGCGCGCAGCACATGCTCCGGAACAAGATCGACCTGCAGATGGTGGCCGAGCAGAACGTGCTGCGGCTGTCCCGGGAGGCGCTGGACGAGTCCGGCCTGGTGGTCGCGAACGTCACCGCCCGCGTCGCACAACCGGGACCGAAGGGTCTGTCCGGGATCAACATCGCGATGGGCACCGGCGACCTGGCGCCGCCGTGCAGCATCAGCACCGACCCGTTCTGCGACGGCCGCGGCTACAACAACTACACGGTCGAGGTCGTCGACCGGATGGGCACCGACTCGTTCACGCCCGACTCCGGCGTGCTGCTGGCCAAGACCAAGGACCAGGACCGGGCGCCGTTCGAGTGGGTGATCGACGCCAACCCGCAGGACATCGGGATGACCGACTACGTGCTGCCGGATGGCACGGAGGTACCGATCACGATCGGCGACTACCGGCAGCTGTCGGACGCGCTGTTCCACGCCGGCACCAACTCCGGCAGCGAGTTCGAGTACACCGACACCGCGAACCGGCTGCACTTCTACGTGCTTGACGTGAAGCGGGACAAGGTGGGCGTGCTGTCCTACACGGTGGCGATCCGCTCACTGGACGGCGCCGGCCCGCAGCAACGCGGCGTACGGCTCATCCCCACCGCGGGGGAGCCCGCGGGCGACGGGCTCAGCACCTGCGTGTTCCCGTTGGACAACACCGGCAAGGCCGCCCCCGCGCAGGGTCAGCACCCCGAGGACGTGAGCAGCTACCTGCGCAACGACGTGTACCGGCTGTCCGCGACCGTGACCGGCGCGGGCTGGTCGGTGTCGGTGCCGAACGAGCTGTCCACCGCCCAGTTCGGGCAGCGGGTGCCGGTCACCGTGCACGCCAAGCAGGACACCGCGGGCACCCGGCTGGCCCGGGTGAACCTGACCGCGACGTCCGAGAGCGACCCCACGAAGACCAGCCAGGCGACCTGCTACGTGGCCGGGAGGTAGCCGGGAGCAGTCAGCCATCGAAGGGGTCAGCATCCGGTGATGTGCTCCGGGCGGATCGGTACCCGGGTCAATGCCCTGCCGGTAGCCTGCCGGATCGCCGCGGCGACCGCCGGGCCGGACGAGATCGTCGGCGGCTCACCGACACCGCGGACGCCGTACGGCGCGTGCGGGTCGGCGTACTCGAGCACCTCGATCTTCATCGGCGGCATGTCCAGGATGGTCGGGATCAGGTAGTCGGTGAACGAGGGGTTCCGGATCTTGCCGTCGGTGACGACGATCTCTTCCATCAGCGCCAGACCCATCCCCTGGGCGCTGCCGCCCTGGATCTGGCCGACCACCGCGGCCGGGTTCAGCGCCCGGCCGACATCCTGCGCGGTGTCCAGCGCGACAACCTTCACCAGGCCCAGCTCGACGTCGACGTCGACCACCGCGCGGTGCGCCGAGAACGCGTACTGCACGTGCGCGGTGCCCTGCCCGGTCTCCGGGTCCAGCTTCGAGGTCGGCCGGTGCCGCCACTCCACCGTCTGCTCGACCGGGTCGTCGCCGAGTACCTCGACCAGGCCGGCCACGACCTCGCCGGACGACGCGACCACCTTGCCGCCGTCCAGGCGCAGCCGTTCGGCCGGTACGCCGCTCGTGGCCGCGGCCCGCTCCAGCACGACCCGGCGAACGGCCTCGCAGGTGGCCTTCACCGCGCCGCCGGTGACGTAGGTCTGCCGGGACGCCGAGGTTGATCCGCCGGACCCGACCCCGGTGTCCTTCGGGTGTACGACGACCCGCTCGACGCCGAGCTCGGTACGGCAGATCTGCTGCTCGATCGTGATCAGGCCCTGGCCGACCTCGGCCGCCGCGGTGTGCACGGTCGCGACCGGCTCGCCGGCGATCGTCTCCAGCCGGACCCGGGCGGTCGAGAAGTCGTCGAAGCCCTCGGAGAAGCCGACGTTCTTGTACGTCACCGCGTAGCCGACGCCGCGCCGTACCCCTTCGCCGTGGGTGGTGTTCGACACCCCGCCGGGCAGCGCCCGTAGGTCCAGCTCACCGTCGGTTGCCGGCGGCAACGGCATGTCCTTGACGATCTGCAGCAGTTCGGCGACCGGCGCGGCCGAGTCGATCAGCTGGCCGGTGATGTTCTCGTCCCCCTCGGTCATCCCGTTCAGCTGCCGGATCGTCACTCGGTCGATGCCGACCTTGTCGCCCAGCTGGTCCATCAGCGCCTCGTGTGCGAACGCGGCCTGCACGCAGCCGAAGCCGCGCATCGCCCCGCACGGCGGGTTGTTCGTGTAGACGCCGTAGCAGTCCACCGTCACGGACGGGAACCGGTACGGGCCGAGGCCCATGGTGCCGCCGTTGCCGACCACCGCACCGGTGGACGACGCGTAGGCGCCGCCGTCGAACACGATCTCGGCCTTGCCATAGCGCAGTCGGCCGTCGTGGTCCGCGCCGAACTCGTACCGCATCGAGGCCGGGTGCCGGTGCACGTGGCCGAAGAACGACTCCTCGCGGTTGTAGACCATCTTGACCGGCTTGCCGGTGCGCAGCGCGAGCATGCAGGCGTGCACGTGCATGGACAGGTCCTCGCGACCGCCGAACGCGCCACCGACCCCGGCCAGTGTCAGCCGCACCTTCTCGGGTGGCAGACCGAGCACCCGGCAGACCTGCTTCTGGTCGACGTGCAGCCATTGGGTCGCGACGTACAGGTCCACGCCGCCGTCCTCGGCCGGCACTGCGAGCCCGGACTCCGGGCCGAGGAACGCCTGATCCTGCATTCCGACCTCGAAGTCGAGGCTGACCACGACCGGTGCGGTGACGTCCTGCTCGCCCTTGCGGATCTTCAGGTGCCGGAGCAGGTTTCCCCGCTCCTGCACCTGCGGCGCGTCCGGCTCGAGTGCGCGGCGGCCGTCGGTCACCGCGGGCAGCACCTCGTAGGTGACCACGATCTTCTTGGCCGCCTGCCGGGCGATCTCCGGGTGGTCTGCGGCGACCAGAGCCACCGGCTCGCCCTCGTACCGGACCACGCCGCTCGCCAGGGCCGGCTGGTCGTCGTGCTCCAGGCCGATCCGGTTCTCGCCGTCGATGTCGTCCGCGGTCAGCACCGCGTACACGCCCGAGGTGGCCAGGGCCGCACCGACGTCGATCGAGACGATCCTCGCGTGCGGGTGCGGGCTGCGCAGCGTGACGCCCCAGATCATGTCGTCCATCCACAGGTCACTGGAGTACGCGAACTC
>Ga0075419_10002436_pt1 | contig 11963 bp, 7 predicted proteins | sample SoiMetdeltSBSDD3_FD_76900 | JGI IMG/M metagenome (GOLD analysis project Ga0075419, IMG submission 76900) | Bulk soil microbial communities from a Populus tree surrounding site in Tennessee, USA - Soil MetaG P. deltoides SBSDD3 | ecosystem: Environmental > Terrestrial > Soil > Tree plantation... | reverse complement strand
TGGAAGTGGTCGTCGATGTTGACGTAGCCGCCGGCCGCGCCCGGGCCCATGCTCGCCCATTTCTTGTCACTGGGCTGGGTGTCGATGGACGCCAAGGCCCAGGCGATGCGGACCCGGTGGGCATCGTCGAGCAGGTAGTCGGCGTAGATCCCGCCGTGGACGGCGCTGTGGTTGGCGACGGTGTCGTAGCTGTTGATCTGGTGCAGCCGCCGGAACGCCGGACCCCACCGCTCCCACCACGGGCTGTTTCCGGCGACGCCGTCGAGCACCAGGCAGGTGAACAGGCTCATCCAGTCCGCGTCGCCGTTGCCCCAGCGGGCGTCGGTGTGAGCCAGCTTGTTGTCGTTGTGGTTGCTGCAGTCGGTGAAGTAGAACCCGGTCGCTGAGCCGTGTCCCTGCCAGTAGGCGAGGTCGACGTCGTCGGTCCAGGTGGTGTCGGCGCCGCCGAGCGACGGGTCCTTGAAGTCGGTCTCCCAGGCCAGCGAGTCCAGCCAGCTGAACCGGACCGGTACGCCGTGGTCGTCGAACTCGTCGTTGAACGAGTCGAGGTTCTCGTCGGTGTGCGGCAGCCCCGAGCACTCCCCGGTACCTTCGCTGCCGACGTCGATGTCACCGCTGGCGATGGCGGCGGTCGTGGGGGCGGCGGTCAGCTGGGCCGGGTTGGAGTCTGGCCTCGGCTGGGTCGGCGGGCTCTGCTTGGGCGGCAGCACCGCGTCGAGGGCGGCGGGCACGTAGGTGATCTGTAGGGCGGCACCATCGACGTTGGTACCCGAGCAGCGGAAGCTTGGCGTCAGCGTCTGGAGCACGGTGGTCAGTGGCGGCGCCTCGTACACGTAGTCGGCCGTCACTTGCGCGCCCGGCGGGAGCCAGCGGGCACAGCGGCGGACCCCGGTGACGCGGTCCGCGACCGCGACCGTCCCGGCCGGGCTCAGGATGCGGGTGGCGTAGGCGAGCTGGGTGACCCTACCGTCGCCGGCGTAGGTGACCCGGATCTTCGCGCCCGGCCCCTCGTACGGCAGGCCGGCGAGCGTGAACGAGTACCAGGTCGCGGTGTCCAATCGGGTCGAGCTGATCGGACTGCCCTTGGTGTCGACGGTCTCGAGGGTGGTGTGGTCGGACGTGGCGGTGGCGCCGCCGGGGTTCAGCTGCGTGGGACTGAGCCCCACGGCCTGCAGCTTGGTCTGTGTGCGACTGGTAGCCACCTCCGGCGCGAGCACCGTCAGCCGGGCCAGCGCGGGATAGTCCAGCCGGGTCAGCGTGGTCGGGCCGTCCTCGTCGGCCCGGCCGGCACCGCCGTCGATCGTCGGGATGTATTGAAACCGTGCCCTGTCGACGAAGCGGACCGTACCGTCCGGCGACGGCTGGACGGCGCCCAACCCGAACGCCTGGCCCAGGGCACTGGCCTGCTGCGGGTCGAGGCCGGACCGCTGGACGGCGAACACGGGTAGTTGGGTGGTGGTGGTGGCCGCGGCGCTCGGCGCGACGCTGCCGACCACAGCAGCGACGCCGGCCCCGGCGATCAGCGCTACAGGTCCAAGCCACCGGGATCTGACAGTTGAATACATGGAGGGCTCCTCGCGGTTCGACGGCACCGGACTCGGTGCTGTGCACACGTGTGAGGCCGGCGCCGTCCGGGACCAACAGCTTCGCGATGTCACGTACGCGACAGGTGTCGCCGGCTGCGGGATAGGCTTCGCGTTCATGAGGATCGGCGTGATGATGCCCTTTGGCGGATCCGACGACGGGTTGCCGGGCTGGCCGCAGATGCGTGCTTTCGCGGCGCATGCCGAAGCGGTCGGGCTGGACTCTGTCTGGGTCTGCGACCACTTTCTATCTGGTTCCGGCGATGCGCCGGCCGCGGCGATTCACGAGGGTTGGACCATCCTGGCTGCGCTGGCGGCGTCGACGAGCCGGATGGAGCTTGGCCAACTGGTGATGTGCGTGTCGTTTCGCAGTCCACAGCTGTTGGCCAAGATGGCGGTCACGGCCGATCACGTCAGCGGCGGCCGGCTCGTTGTGGGGCTCGGCGCTGGTTGGTACGACCCGGAGTACGTGGCATACGGCTACCCGACCGACCACCGCGTCGGGCGGTTCGACGAGGCGCTGCAGGTAATCGGCCAGCTGCTTCGTGGTCAGCGTCTAACCTTTGCCGGCCGCTACCACCAGGTCCGCGACGCCGAGCTGTTGCCGCCGCCGGAGAGACCCATCCCGATCCTGGTCGCCGGCAACCGTCCACGGATGCTGCGACTGACGGCGCGCTACGCGGACGCCTGGAACACCGCCTGGTTCGGTCTCCCCGATGAGCGGCTGCGCCAGCGTCTGTCCAACATGGACGTTGCGCTGCGAGCGGAGGGACGCGACCCGGCCACGCTGCGCCGGACCGTCGGCATCGAGGTCGGCGATCCCGGTACCGACGATTGCCTGTTCACCGGCACTATCGACGAGCTGGCGCAGGCACTGGACGCCTACGAGGCACTCGGCATCGACGACCTGATCGTCAACCTCGTGCCCTGCACCGAGCCCTCGCTGGACCGGCTGGCGAGCGCCATCGCGATCCGCGGCCATCGGTAGGGGTACCGCCGCCACTGTCGAGGCGCTGCTAGATGAACCGCCAGAGGTGATCGTTGGTGCCGTTGTCATCCCACAGCACGATCTGGGCTCCCTGAGAAGTCGAGCCTCCGGAGACGCCGAGGACCCGGCCGCCGTTGCCGCATTGAATCCGGAAATAGCCGTTGGCGCCGTACCGCAGCCGCCAACGGTGGTCGGCGGTGCCGTTGTCGGACCACTGGACCACCCGGGAACCGTTGGCGGTACCGGCGTTCTCCACCCCGAGTACCTTGCCGCTGTTCGAGTTGCGCAGCCTCAGGTAGCCGTTGGTGTCCACGATGGCGGTCCAGAGGTGGTCGGCGGTGCCGTTGTCGCCCCACTGGATGACCAGGCCACCGTCGGCCGTGGACATGTTCTGCACGCCGAGCACCAAGCCGCTGGCGAGGTTCTGGATGCGCCGAGCACCGTTGGGGATGAACCGCCAGCGGTTGTCGGGCGTACCGTTGTCCGGGTCCTGGACGGCTTGCGCTCCTTGGGCGGTGGAGCCGTTGAGAATGGCGAGCAGTTTGCCGGTGTGGACGTTGCGGAGCTTCTGGAAACCGTCGCCCGTGTCGACGATCGTCCACCGGTGGTCGGCGGTTCCGTTGTCGGCCCATTGCAGGGCGCGGGCATTGTCCGCAGTGGACATGTTCTCGATGCCGAGGACCTTGCCGCTGTTGACGTTGCGCAGCCGCACCGCGGTCCCGTCGACAACGATCTCCCAGTTGTGGTCCAGCGTTCCGGTGTCACCCCATTGCAGCGCGAGGCCACCGTCTACTGTGGACATGTTCTGGATGCCGAGGACGAGCCCGGACGCCGCGTTGGCCAGCCGGAAGCTGGGCCCGGCACCGGCCTGCCCGCTGGCGTTCCAGTAGACCGTGTAGTTGAAGCCGTGCGCGTCGTGGAACGGGCCCAGGTTGACCGTCGCGCCGTTGGCGGTGGCGGTGAACGCGAGAGACGTGCTGTTGGTCCGGGCGATCGACGCCGTGTTCAGCGACGGCGGGGCGCTGAGCGCCGTGTTGCCGTAGTTGCCGGCCAGCACCACCGGCCCGTACGTAATGGCCACGACGTTCGCGTTGTCGTTCGCGGCTCGCAGCGCCACCTGCATGGGCAGGCGGACGGTGACGGTGTCCCCAGAGGTCCAGGAACGGCTGAGCGTGGCGTAGGTCCCCGGCGTCGTGGCGATGGTCTGGACGACCCCGTTGACGCTGACCGTGGCGCCGGTGGCCCAGGCGGGAATGCGGATGCGCATCGACCACGTGCCAGCCACGTTGCCGGTGACTTGCAGGGTCGTGGTGTCGCTGATCGGGTACGAGGTCGTCTGGGTGACCGTGATGCCGCGTTGGCTCCAGGTGAGAACCGACGGCACGAACAGGTTCACCGTCAGCGTGGTGCCGTTGAAGAAGTAGATGGAGTCCATCAGCTTCGTGTTCGTCTCGACGCCGGTGCCCTGGCAGCACCAGAAGGTGGTGTAGTCGGTGCTCCAGGTCCCGCCACCGAGCGCCGGGCCCACGCCACGGCGACCGCTCGGCCGTAGCGGCGTGAAGTAGGTGATGTGTCCGTGGCTGTCGGCCGGGTTCTGCGCGCCGATGAGGTGATTGAGCAATGCCCGCTCGTAGTAGTCGATGTACGCCACCTGATCCGGATTGAGCAGCCATAGTTCGCGGGTCAGCTTCAGCATGTTGTAGGTATTGCAGTGCTCGCAGGTGTCGTTCGCGAGGAAGCCGGCGATAGCGTTGGGGGCGCGGAAGTGCTCGGCCTGGCTGTTGCCGCCGATCACGTACGTGTGCGCGTTGACGCAGATGTTCCACGCGTTGGTGGCGATGTCCCGGTAGCGGGTCGTGCCCGTGGCCTTGAACTCCCGCGCCGCGCCCACCCACTTTGGCACCTGTGTGTTGGCGTGCAGCCCGTTGAGCTGATCCTGGTTGGCCGCCAGCGGATTGAACACCGCGGCGTGATCGAACCGCTGGGCAGCGGTGAGCCAGCGCCCGTCGCCGGTCTGCTGATAGAGGTCGGTCAGCACGGCGTTCATGCCGCCGAACTCGGTGCCCAGGAGGCTCTGCATCTGGGTCGAGCTCAACCGGCCGGTTCGCCAGTCGACCCAACCGGCGAGTGCGAGGAGCACATCGCGGGCCTGGGTGCTGCCGATGTATCGCCACACGTCGAGCAGGCCGGCGAGGGTCTTGTGCACCGCGTAGTACGGCACGTTGCCGTTGCTCAGGGTGCGCGCTTCGAGGCTGGTGAATTCCGACTCGGGAAAGCCGGCCAGGTAACCGGGGTTGTATCCTCTGGCGCCGTTGTTGGCCTGGCACCTCGCCAGCTCGGCGACCATGAACGTGACCTTGTCCCGGCACGTCGTATCGCCGAGCACGGCCCAGGCCTGGGCCCACGCGGTGAGGAAGTGTCCCTGGCTGTGGGTACGGAACGGGAACGTCGGGCCTTCCCAGCCACCGAGGGCTGCGGCGCCGTTGGTGGACAGGCCGTGGTTGGCACGGAAGTTGTACAGCAGCCGGTCGACGTCGACGAACCGCAGGTACGACAACGTCCGGTTCTGGTTGTCCAGCCACCGGCTCGCGTTGAGCCGGACCTGACCCAGCTCGAACGGAAACGCCGACACACCGATGTCCGCGCGCGCCGGAGGCAACGCCGCCACCGCACCGGACTCGACGAACAACGGGCCAGCGGCCGACGCGGCTGCCGCGACGCCCGCACCTTTCAGCAGACCTCGACGGCTGAGGAATGGGGACGACACAACACACCTCCGTGGCGGTTTCCCGAGACTGTCAGAACGCATCGAGAAATTCAAGATCCTAAACTTAGACTCTCGCGTAATCGCGGGAGCCGGCCCATCGCGCGCACCTCGACGCTGTCCTCTAGCAGGCACGACGTGACCTCTGGGCCACTCGACATACGCCGCCGTGCCTCTCGGTGCCCTTACCGCGAATGAAGCTTTCTCGGCCTGTGGCGATCGGCGACCAACTGTCGCCGTCAGTCATAACACTTTCCAGTTGTTCGGTCGCTGGTTGCTCCGGGACGACCGTGCGCGGGCGTAGCCTGGACCCGCGGTGCCGAACTATTTCGGGCCGTACCGGCCGGTCTTGCTTCCCTTTTCCGGCAAACCCGGAAATGATCGCGGCGCGAGGAGTGGGGCAGGTAGCAGGGAGGCGTGGATGGGCGACCGGCTGATCTTTCAGCTCGGCACCAACAACTGGCAACGTGGTGGAGAGTTCGCTCCGGGATCGGGAATCCTGCACGAAGCGCACCACCACGCGTACAACGCTCTGCCCGGGTTGCGGTGCTACTCGATGTATCCCTCGCGGCGGCAGCGGTTCCGGGACGAGGACGTGCGGGTCTTCGCGCTCGACCACGACATCCCGATCTGCGAATCCCTCTCCCCGGTCAGTAACTACCGCTGGCACGGCATGAGTGAGGCGGAGGTCGACGGCTACCGGCGGCGGCTGACCGACGAGGTCGCGAGCTGGATGGACGAGATCGAGGCGGGGACCGATGACCGGTTCGAGCTCGCGATCGCTCACCACGCCTTCATGAACACGGTGGTGATGCGCGACGTGATCCGGCGCCGCGCCAGTGCCGGGCGGGGCACGATTCCGCTGCTCTGCTTCGCCCACGGTACAGAGCTGAAGATGTTCGCCTACGAGCAGCGCGGTGATCGACCCGACGAGTTCCCGTTGCGCTTCCTGCCGTTCATGCGAAACGAAAAGATCTTCGACTACGCCGACCCGGCCCACGGCGTCGACGTGGTGGCGTCGATCTCGGCCGAGCAGATCGATGCGTTGGTCGAGGTGTTCCCGGAGTTCCCGCGCGACCGCGTAGTGCTCTCGCCGAACGGTTACAACCAGGACGTCTTCCGCAGGCTGACCGAGCCGACCGACCTGTACGCCAATCGCGCGAACGTTCTGGCCGGCTTCATGACCCAGACGCCCGAGGGCAGCGGCAGGAAGCCCGAACCGGTGGTGCCCGCGGACGGGTTCGACGCGGTGGTGGTGTTCTGCGGCAAATTCGCCGATTGGAAGCGTCTCGACGCCCTGCTCCGCAGCGCGGCGATCTACGAGCAGCACGAGCGGCGGATCCTCACCCTGGTGATCGGCTCCGGGCCGGTCGAGGCACAGATCCAGATGCAGGACCTCGCTGTCGAGCTGGGTCTGCGGCGGACCTACTTCCTCGGCCCGCGGCCGCAGGACGAGCTGGCAGTGCTGTTCAACTGCGCCGATGTGGGCTGCTTCCCGTCCTATCGCGAGCCCTTCGGCTTGGTGTTCATCGAATGCATGGCGTGCGGCACACCCGTGATCGGCGCCGACTCCGGTGGCCCGCGTGACTTCGTGACCCCCGAGGTCGGTCTGCTCGTGCCGGAGACCGACAATCAGCAAGAGCTCGCTATGTCGCTCGCCAATGCCGTGATCCGCGCCGTCGACGAGGACTGGAAAGGCTCCAAGGGCCCGACCGCCGAGGCCTATGCCACGGCGAACTTCAGCGTGGTGAGCCAGGTCTCGAAGCTGCTCGCGGCGGTCGACCGCTTGACCTAGGACGATCCGCGTCAGGATGGGCTTCTGCGAGGGACGCTCCGGACAGGCGGGCGGCTACTACGCGGGCGAAGTTTGGGCAGTCGTGGAGGTCTTCGTGCGGGCACGCCAAGGCGTGCGCGATAGCGGTGCGCGCCGCCTGCGCCTGGGCAATCCGTTGGTCCAGTTCGGTGAGCTTGCGTTGGTGCAGCTCCCGCCAATCGCTGCCGTTCGATGATCGGGACGCGACGAGTACACCGATATCGCGCAGTGTGAAGCCGACGTCTCGCAGGAGCAGGATCTCGCCGACCAGCCGAACCGCGGATCGCGGATAACGCCGCTGGCCCGAGACCCGGGTCGGCGCTGGGAACAGGCCGAGCTGTTCCCAGTAACGCAAAGTTGAGGTCGCGACACCGGTGCGGTTCGCCAACTCACCGATCGTCAACTGCTCGTCGGGCATCTTGACTTGAAGGGTACTTGAAGCCATTGACTGGCGATCGTGATGACGACAGGTCTCAAGCAGCGGGCGATCAGGAAGCTGGTCGGCCAGGCCGGTCACCCGCGAGGCGCCGCCGGTCGCCTGGTCGGCTGGGTCTTCGCTCATCGTCGCTCCAACCGGCAGCGCAACCGCTGGGCGGTGTCGTTGCTGGATGTGCAGCCCACGGACCGGGTGCTCGAAGTCGGCTTCGGCCCCGGTATCGCCGTAACCGAGTTGGCCGGTCGCGCCTCCCGTGGGCTGGTATATGGCATCGACCACTCTCAGCTCATGGTGCGGCAGGCCAGCCGGCGCAACGCTGCGGCGATCCGTGCCGGCCGCGTTAACCTCACCCGCGCCTCGGTGGACCGGTTGCCGAGCTTCGGCGAGCCGCTCGACGCCATCCTCGCCGTCAACACCGTCGCGTTCTGGCCCGATCCGGTGCAACGGCTGCGGGAGCTGCGGCGCTTGTTGCGCCCTGCGGGACAAATCGCGCTCGTCAGCCAGCCCCGCTGCCCGGGCGCAACCCGAGACACTACGACCCGAGCTGCCCAGGAGCTTCAGGATCTGCTCACGCGGGCAGGATTCGTCCAGATCCGGATCGAGACCCTCGACCTCGATCCGCCCGTCGCCTGCGTCCTGGCGACCTGCCCTGCCAGCGGCTAGCCCGAGCCTGTGGTGGCCGCCAGCTCCGTAAGCCGGCGTTCGAGGAACCGCCGTTCGGCGCCGTCGTCGGTGAGTTCCCTCGCCCGTCTATAGGCGGCACGCGCCTCGTCGGTCCGGCCGAGGCGCTTCAAGAGCTCGGCCCTGGTCGAGTGCAGGTAGCGGAAGTCGTCGAGACCAAGCCCGTCGACGATGCGCAGGCCGGCCTCGGGGCCGTCGGTCTCGGCGACGGCGATGGCGCGGTTCAGCTCCACGACGGGTGAGGCGGTCAGGCGGGTGAGTTCGCCGTACAGCGCGGCGATCTGCGCCCAGTCGCACGGCACCGCGGCGTGCAACGACGCGATGGCGGCTTGCAGGACATAGGGTCCACGCCCGCCCAGGGCGAGCGCGCGGTCGAGCTCGGCGCGTCCGTCGGCGATCTGTTCGGTGTTCCACTGTGACCGGTCCTGATCGCCGAGCAGCACGAGCTCGCCGTCGCTGAATCGCGCTTCACGCCGCGAGTCGTGCAAGAGCATCATCGCCAGCAGTCCGCGTACCTCGGGATCGTCCGGAAGCAGTTCGGCGAGCGCGCGTCCCAACCAAATTGCCTCTGCCGCGAGTTCGTCGCGGCCGCCGTAGCCCTCGTTGAAGATCAGATAGACGACGGCAAGAACGGCGTCGAGACGCTCGCGGAGCAGGTGAGCCGGTGGTACTCGAAATGGGATCCTCGCTGCTTTGATCTTGCCTTTGGCGCGCACCAGTCGCTGCGCCATCGTGCGCTCCGATACCAGGAACGCGCGGGCGATCTCGTCGGTGGTGAGCCCGCCGAGGGTACGCAGGGTCAGCGCAACCTGCGCCTCGACCGCGAGCGCCGGGTGACAGCAGGTGAAGATGAGCTCCAGGCGCTCGTCGGGGAATGTCGTGGTCTTCATCGGTACCTCAGCACGATTGTCTGCGACGAGCAGGCCGAACTTGGTCGCCAGGACCCGGTTGCGGCGGATGCGATCCGTCGCTTGATTGCGAGCCGTCGTCATCAACCACGCGCGGGGGTTGCTGGGGATACCGTCGCGCGGCCATCGCTCGGCGGCGATGGCGAACGCTTCCTGCGCGGCTTCCTCGGCGAGGTCGAAGTCGCCGAGGAAGCCGATCAGGGTGGCCAGGACGCGACCCCACTCCTCGCGGAAGACCTGATCGAGCGTCGTTACCAATACACCTCCGAAGGGCGGATTTCGACGGCGCCGCCATAACGTGCTGCCGGGACGCGGGCGGCTATCTCGATAGCCGCGTCGAGGTCGTCGGCCTCGAGGATGAACAAACCGCCGACGGCCTCCTTCATCCCGACGAACGGGCCATCCGTCGTCAGGGTCTTGCCGCCTTCGACCCGTACCGTGGTCGCGTTCTGGGGAAGGCCCATCGGCAGCCCGGGTGTGACGCCCGGCGTCTGGTTGATCCCTTGGTAGTCGGCGTAGACCTGCTTCTGCTCCTCCTCGGGGAGCGCGGCCTGTTGCTCGAGCGCGGTGCCCTGATAGATCAGCATGATGTACCTCATCGCTTCCTCCTCGTCACTACCCGATGGTCGCGCGATGAGACGAACGGCGAGCCACGAAATCGACAGCTCGGACACAGAAATCTCTGCTCACGTTGCTGGATCGCGGAGTGAGGTCGGGGAGAGGAGCGGCTCGAGTGGGCCGTCGTCGACGATCCCCGGCAGCCGTCTGACCAGCCCGGCGAGGAGGTCGGCGATCTGGACTCGCGGATCGTCCCGGGAGTCGACCATCACCAGCCCGGCCAGCGGCGACAGCCCGGCCGGCGACGATCCGGCGCCGTCGGCCAGTACCTGCTGGAGGCGGCTCAACCGGTCGGCCGTCAGAGCGCTCTGCTCGTCGTGGATCACGAGCACCCGCCGCTGTCCGCCGCTCCAGAACAGGACGGTCTCGGCCAGCGCCGGCAGCATCGGCTCCAGCGGTGGCGGGATGGACCGGTCGTCGTCGCTCAGCCTGGTCACGAAGGCCTGCACCAGGGTCGGATCGAGCCCGTCGAGGACACCCTTGGCCTGCGCGTCCAGCCCGTCTCGTAGCAGCGCATCCCGCGCCTGGAAGAACCGCTGCAAGGCCCGGTGATCCGGTTGATGCCGCCGCTTGATCCGGACCAGCTCGACGAAGGCTGCGAGGAAGGCTGTCCAGTGGCGACCAGCCGAGCGCCGGGCCCGGTACAAGGTGAGGGCGGCCGGACGGTGGCTCTGGGTCAGGCGGGTACCGGCCGCGTACGACGGCTCGGCCAGGAGCAGGTCGACGATCCGGGTGACGAGGAAGTACTCCTTGTCGACCAGATGGACGTGCGCCCGACCGGTCAGCGCCGCCCCGAACCACTCCAGCGCCTCACGCGCCGCCGGGCTACGCAGGAACTGCCTGGACTTGACCTCGGTCGGCGAGAATCGGAACCCGGACCGCAGCGCCGTGATCATGTCGACGGCCTCGGCGGCATACAGGTCGACACTCGCGTGCGTGATCACCGGGGTGGCCGGATCGAGCAGATTTGTGCCGGAGAAACCGGACTCGTCACAGGCGATCTCCACGACTGTGCCGGTCACGGCATCCACCGGCGGAAGCCCGCCCTGAAGCGGCAACCTCACATCCGACACCTCACCATGCCGACCATGCTCGCCTGCCCCACCCGATCGGACCACCGAATTGCGCGTGTTTTCGATCGCCGTGGCTGTCCCGGCTGACGGGTGCGAGTATGGCGAATGGGCGGCAGGGCGGCGGAGGGGGCATTGTCATGGGTCGGTACCAGCAGGCGTTCCGCCGCAGTGTGACGGACCCGGACGGGTTCTGGGGCGAGGCCGCCGCCGCGATCGACTGGGATCGGAGACCCACGGTCGTTCTCGACCGGTCCCGCCCGCCGTTCACCCGCTGGTTCGCCGACGGCACCCTGAACACCTGTTTCAACGCGCTCGACCGGCACGTGCTCGCCGGCCGCGGCGAACAGCCGGCGCTGATCTACGACAGCCCGGTGACCGGCACGCAACGGAGCTACTCCTACCGGCAGCTGATGGACGAGGTGGCGCGGTTCGCCGGCGTACTTCGTGGGCTCGGCGTGGTGGCCGGCGACCGAGTGGTGATCTACCTGCCGATGGTGCCGGAGGCGGTGATCTCCATGCTGGCCTGTGCCCGCATCGGCGCCGTGCACTCGGTAGTGTTCGGGGGGTTCGCCGCCAACGAGTTGGCGGCGCGCATCGACGACGCCGCGCCCAAGGTCGTGGTTTCGGCCTCATGCGGGATCGAGCTGACCCGGGTACTGGAGTACAAGCCGATCCTGGAAAGAGCGATCGAGCTGTCGGACCACAAGCCGCAGGCGTGCGTGATCCTCCAGCGGCCGCAGGCCGAGGCGGCGCTCGTCGAGGGCCGTGATGTGGACTGGGTACAGGCGATGACTACCGCCCAACCGGTCGAGTGCGTGTCCGTCGCGGCGACCGATCCGCTCTACATCCTGTACACATCGGGCACGACCGCCAAACCGAAAGGCGTGGTGCGCGACCAGGGCGGCCACGCGGTCGCGCTGCGCTGGAGCATGGAGTACATCTACGACACCGGACCGGGTGAGGTGTTCTGGGCGGCCTCGGACGTCGGTTGGGTGGTCGGGCACTCATACATCGTGTACGCGCCGCTGCTCGCCGGGTGCACCACCGTGTTGTACGAGGGCAAGCCGGTGGGTACCCCGGACGCGGGCGCGTTCTGGCG